>ERZ857982.2803-NODE-2803-length-12810-cov-14.587691_pt1 | contig 12810 bp, 10 predicted proteins | sample MGYA00519955_ERZ857982 | MGnify/ENA primary metagenome ERZ857982 (study PRJEB31778, sample SAMEA3449416) | human gut metagenome | biome: human gut; feature: human-associated habitat; material: faeces | place: United Kingdom | collected 2010/2012 ... | reverse complement strand
TTTTTGCGACAAATTTCCTTTGTCACCTGAATATACGGAGAAATCGGCGTAGACCGGCGAAATCCGGCGCATGTTCAAGAAAACAAAAAGCCCTCCTGAAATCTTGCAGAAATGCAAGCAGGAGGGCGAGAAAAATGATAATGAGTGAAATGTGTCAAAAAGTATCTCTTGAATGTAAAACATTTGTTCTATACTTTGCGGAAATTATATGCTATACTTGAAAATATCATGCAGCATATTTGTGAGAGATTTTGCCGGAAAAGGAGGCGTTTACAGCAATGGATCAGGTATATCTCCCCGGAAAAATCCGTGACCGTATCCAAGATCTGATGAAGTCCCGGAAGGTCACGCAGGCAGAGCTGGCCGCGAAAATTGGCTGCTCGGAAAGTGCGCTGAGCCGCTTCATCAGCGGCAAAACGGATAAGTTGGGCGACGAGAGCATCATCCGCATCGCCCGCGCGTTTGAGGTGTCCACCGACTTTCTGCTGGGCGAGGTGGACGAGCCGGATCGCAAAAACTATGATATCTCGGAGCTGGGCCTCTCCGTCGAGGCGGCGCGGAATCTCTATACGCAGAAGGTCAATCCGGAAATCGTCAGCTACCTTCTGGAAAATCCGCAGTTTGCCGACACCACATACCAGATCGCCCGGTATCTGGATAACGAGCTGACCGCCGGATTTGCCGCGCAGAATCAGCTTTATTCGATGGTTTCGTCCATGCTGGGCACAGTGCCGCAGGCCGCGGACGAGGTCAAAAGTCTGCGGACGCCTATCGATCAGGCGGATTTGAGCTCCATTCAGAACTCCTTTATGAAGGCTGTCCGCGCCGTGAAAAAGGAAGCCGAGGTGGAGGTGCCGCCTACGCGCCAGCTTACGGCACAGGCGATGAAGAGCATCTATGCGGAGTTGACCAAGGGCGGTCAAAGACTGAACCGAAAAATCACAAAGGAGCAGATTGCGGACGCGGTGGCAGCTTCCGTTTCCCGTCTGCCCGGTGTTGACACGGCATACGTCAGGAAGTTGTTCCTCTCCATGACCGGAACGGCGGCAAGCGATGAATCCGAACAGCATGACCAATGAGCGGCTTTGCACTCTGGCTCAGAAGGGCGATGAGGCCGCGCGGGAGATTCTTGTTGAAAGGAATATGGGTTTCATCGTTCAGACGGCTGACCTCATATACCGAAGTTCGTCGCTGGAGGGCAGTGACCTGAACATCGACGTGGATGATCTGGTGCAGGAGGGCGGCATCGGCCTGCTGCGTGCCGTTGACGGCTTTGATCCGGCGCGGAAGCTCAAGTTCCTGACCTATGCCGCACCTGCCATCAAGAACGCCATGCTCGACCTCGTACATACAGCGCAGATGTCTTTCGAGTATCGCATGGCGACCGCAAAAGTGCAGGACGGCGTGGAGGGCCTTGGCCTTGAGCGCGTGCATCTTGATGAGATCCTGCCCGGCGATGAGCGGCTGCTGCGGATTGAGGCGATTGCTGATCCGTATGCGCTGTCTCCGGAGGAGGCTTTCATCAAAGCGGAAACCCTGTGGGAGCTTTACGCGGCACTGAATAAGCTGGAGCCGCGGGAGCAGACATATTTGCTGTACCGTTTTGGCTTCACGGACGATATCGAGCACACACTGACCGGCGCGGCGATACATTTTCATCTGAGCGAGAACCGGACAAAGCTGCTGGAGGAACAGTCGCTGGATATGCTTCGGAAGGAGATGCCGTAAGACAAAGGAACGTCGCTGCGGCGGGACGGGGGCTTTATATACCTCTGCTTCCTTTTCCATCCAGTCGGATTTTGCTTCTCAAAAATCCTGCGTTTGTACTGTATCTCACATCACAAAATCCGCCTGTCCTACTGCCGCGAAAAAGCGTTTGTTGCCACACTCTGCTGCACCGCAGAGTATGGCGCCACCCCCTTTTCCGCGTCAGCCGGAAGCAAAGGTATAACACACTAGACTTTGCAAAGCAAAATCGTGTGCCAACAGGGATGCTGCACGCCCCTATTGGAAACCCAGCGTCAAAGGGGATTTTCCCCTCTGAACTCCCCATATTTTCTTTGCAGACGGGTACCCAAACTGTAAAAACGCAGTTTGGAACACCTGCTCAGAAAATGCAAAAGGAAGTCCGTACCGATGAGTGGCGGACTTCCTTTTTGCTGACAATCTGAAATCGTTACGATACAGCTTTCGATTGTCAGCGCCTGCGAGGGGACATGATGCGTAGCGGACGACAGCCAAATTCTAATTTTATCATTAATGCAAAAATGAGAAAATTGATATTGACAGCGATGTAATTCAAGGATATACTATAATTGCATCATTCGATGAGATTTGATGAAATTGAAATTCAAATGAGGGCAGTGCATGAGAGCGTTCGACTTCAAAACAGAATACAACAAATTGCTGACGCCAGAGATCGTGGCCTACCTGACGCAGATTCACGAATACAAGGGGCAGCAAAATCTCTTTATCGAGGCTAAAGCGGATGCGTTGTCTGAACTTCTGGAAGTTGCGAAAATTCAGAGCACAGAGGCATCTAACCGCATCGAGGGAATTATCACCACGGATGACAGACTGAAGAAAATCGTGCGTGATAAAACAATGCCAAAAACTCGCAGTGAAAAAGAGATTGCTGGATACCGCGATGTGCTTGCAACGATCCATGAAAGCCACGATTTCATTCCTCCAAAGCCATCTATCATTTTGCAGCTTCACCGCGACTTATTTAAATTCAGCGGAAAAACTATCGGAGGAAACTACAAAAACTCCGACAATGTCATTGCAGAAGAACTGGCGGATGGTGAGCAGATTACCCGCTTTCAACCGATCCCTGCGTGGGAAACGCCGGAGGCTATTACGGCACTGTGCAGCGTGTTTGAAGCGGCTATGCGGGATGCTGAACTCGACCCGCTACTGCTGATTCCCATCTTCATTCTGGATTTTCTCTGCATCCACCCCTTCAATGACGGGAATGGCCGCATGAGCAGGCTCCTGACGCTGCTGCTCCTGTACCGCTCTGGCTATATCGTTGGCAAATATATCAGTATTGAGAAACTGATCTCCGATACCAAGGAAACCTATTACGAGACTCTGCAAGCCAGCTCCTATAACTGGCATGAGGGAACCAACGACTATGCCCCCTTTGTCACCTATATGCTGGGTGTTCTGGTGGCGGCGTACCGGGATTTCGAGAGCCGGATCGAGCTGCTGACCACCAAGGGCCTGTCCAAGCCCGACCGTGTGCGGGAGATCATCAAGAACCACCTCGGCAAGATCACCAAGAGTGAAATCATGGCCAAATGCCCGGATATCAGCCAGATCACCGTCCAGCGCGCACTGGCGGATTTGATAAAGTCTGGAGAAATCTTGAAAATCGGCGGCGGACGCTACACTTCTTATACTTGGAACAGGGAGAGAGAATAAATGATTACAGGTGAACTGAAAAACAAAATCGACAGCCTCTGGGATATTTTTGCGGCGGGCGGACTGGTGAACCCGCTGGATGTTATTGAGCAGATCACCTATCTGATGTTCATCCATGATCTGGATGACACCGACAATCTCCGGGCCAAGGAAGCTGCCATGCTGGGGCTGCCGTATCAGAGCATTTTTGCGGATGAGGTGCAGGTGGGTGAGCGTACCATCGACGGCCAGCAGCTTAAGTGGAGTGTATTCCACGATTTCCCCGCCGGAAAGATGTACAGCGTGATGCAGGAGTGGGTGTTTCCCTTTATCAAGAACCTCCACGGTGACAAAAACAGCGCCTATTCCAAGTACATGGATGACGCCATTTTTAAGCTACCCACGCCGCTGCTGCTCTCCAAGGTGGTGGATGCGCTGGACGAGATCTACCGCCTGATGAATGAATCACAGGCGGTGGATGTGCGGGGCGACACCTATGAATATCTGTTGAGCAAAATCAGCCAGTCCGGTCTCAACGGTCAGTTCCGCACCCCACGCCACATCATCCGCATGATGGTGGAGCTGATGGACCCGAAAGCGGACGATGTGATCTGCGACCCGGCCTGCGGCACTTCCGGCTTCCTTGTTTCTGCGGGTGAATACCTGAAGGAGCACCGCAAAGAAGAAATCTTCTTCAACCGCCAGAAGAAGGATCACTATATGAACCACATGTTTTTCGGCTACGACATGGACAGAACCATGCTCCGCATCGGCGCGATGAACATGATGACCCACGGCATTGACAATCCCTTTATCGAATACCGGGACAGCTTGTCCGATCAGAACCCGGACAAGGAAAAGTATTCTCTGATTCTTGCCAATCCACCGTTCAAGGGCAGTCTGGATGCCGACACCGTTTCGGCAGATCTGCTGAAAGTCTGCAAGACCAAGAAAACGGAACTGCTGTTTTTGGCTCTGTTCCTGCGGATGCTGCGCATCGGCGGACGCTGCGCCTGCATCGTGCCGGACGGCGTACTGTTCGGCTCGTCCACGGCGCACAAAGCCATCCGCAAGGAACTGGTGGACGGCAACCGGCTGGAGGCCGTGATCTCCATGCCCTCCGGCGTGTTCAAGCCCTACGCAGGCGTGTCCACCGCCGTGCTCATCTTCACCAAGACCGGCCACGGCGGCACGGACAACGTGTGGTTCTATGACATGACCGCCGACGGCTTCTCGTTGGACGATAAGCGCAGCCCGGTGGCCGACAATGACATTCCCGACATCATCGCCCGGTTCCATAATCCGGAGGCAGAAAAAGGCCGCCAGCGCACGGAAAAATCCTTCTTTGTGCCCAAGGCGGAGATCGTGGACAATGGTTATGACCTGTCCATCAACAAGTATAAGAAAACCGAGTATAAGCCCGTGGAGTACCCGCCCACCAGCGAGATTATGGCCCAGCTGCGGAAACTGGAGCAGGAAATTGGCACAGCGATGGATGAACTGGAGGAAATGTTGAAATGAAAAAGAGAGTATATGACTTTATTTGCACCCACCCGGATACAAATATTCACGATATTGCCCCTGAGGTAAATGAACCGGAATTAGAAGTCTTGAAAACGGTAAATGCTCTTTATAGCGATGGGTATGTCACATTGAGTAGAATTGTTCCGCTCAGCCCAGAGAACTTTGACAGCTGTCGATACTCTGTGACTGGCAAGCAATATTCTGGTGACTAAATTCGGATTTGTGGGGATGAAGTGATGACTTTTGATGATGTTCTTATAATTAAAAATGGGAAAAACCAGAGAGCGGTTGAGAATCCTGACGGAAAATATCCCATCTATGGTAGTGGTGGAATTATGGGGTATGCTGACGATTACATTTGTGAAGCAGATACTGTAATTGTTGGGAGAAAAGGAAGCATAAATAACCCGATTTTTGTTGAAGAACCTTTCTGGAATGTGGATACAGCTTTCGGGCTAGTAGCAAAACGAGAAGTGCTACTTCCTAGATATTTATATTATTTCTGCCGAAACTATGATTTTGAACGGTTGAATAAAGCTGTTACAATTCCAAGTCTCACCAAATCAGACCTGCTTAAAATTGAAATAACTCTTCCCTCGTTAGAAATTCAAGAGAAGATAGTCAACAAACTACTAAAAATAGAAGAGGTTATTCAGGCTCGTCAGCAGCAACTTCAAAAGATGGACGAGCTTGTCAAAGCCCGATTTATCGAACTGTTCGGTGATCCCGCAACCAATCCATATGGATGGCAGCAGCTTACTGTGAACGATGTGTGTGTGTCGGTCGTAAGAGGCCCATTTGGCAGTGCACTTAAAAAGGAATTCTTTGTACCACCGAGCAATACCACATATAAGGTATATGAGCAGAAGCATGCCATACAGAAATCGTCGACTATCGGCACATACTATGTCACAGCAGAGAAATACAACGAACTGAGAAGATTTGAATGTCATTCCGGTGATATTCTTATGAGTTGCTCCGGCACGATGGGTGAATTGTATCAGCTACCTGCGGGCTGTGAGCGAGGCATCATAAATCAAGCACTCTGCAAGTTTACACTTAACGAAAGAATACTGCCGATTGTTTTTTTGGCATATATGAGAGAAACCATTGGTAATCTCGAAACAAAAGGCAGCGGCATACAGAACATTGCTGCGGTTTCATATGTAAAAGCGATGCCCATAAGCCTGCCGCCAATGCGTGTGCAGGAGCAGTATGCAACCCTCGTCGAACAGACCGACAAATCAAAATTGGCAATCCAGCAGAGTCTCGACAAATTGAAAACACTAAGAAAATCCCTAATGCAAGAATACTATGGACAAGGAGAATAAAAATGGAAGAAATTAAAAATGCAAGCATTGCTATTAACCTTAATGAAGGAACTATTACTATGACCGGATCAGAGGCATTTGTGGAGAAAAATATGGAAAAGGTGTTTTCTTTCGTTGAGAAAACACGAGGTGTATTATCCCATGTTGAAGCACTAACTGAAACGGCATCGAAACCTATGGTTGATGCCACCAAACTTTCTCAAGAAACCCCAGAAATTATTACCCCTGAAACAGCAAGAAAAGATAAATATAAGAAACTCGGGATTTATAGTGTTGATGCCGAAGACGGGACGATTTCAATCCATCGCAAGATCCCTGGAAGCAACAATGCAGAAAAAATGAAGAATGTTGCACTCATTGTTCTATACGAAAGAAACGAACCTGTCGAGGGCGCAAAATTGAAGACCCTCTGCGAAAAACAGGGGTGCTGGGATGGCAACAATTCTGCAGCAATTTTTGAGCGTGAAATTAAACTTTTTATTAAGAAGAAAATTTCGGCGCAAAAGTGGACGATTTCTTTAACAATTGATGGCGAGCAGGCAGCTATTGAGTTGCTGGAGGGGATGATTAATGACAAGAAGTGAAATCAAAACTTCGCTTGAGGCTGTTTATCCCCAAGAACTTACCGATGCTTTATTGACCAGCTATGAACATGCTATTATCGAATATAGAAAATCTCATTGGCAGTATTTTGGAAATGAGATTGGGCAATTCATTGAGGTCGCACGAAGGATTATTGAGTATCAACTGAGCGGGAATTACACTCCGCTTGCTGATAGACTGACCATTTTTTCTGAAAAAGTACTGATTTCACTTGAAAGTCACAGCAGTACAATTTCTGAGGTATATAGAGTGTTAATTCCACGGACATTATACGCCATGTATTGCCTCCGTAATAAGCGCGGGATGATTCACAAGAGTAGTATTGATCCCAATAAAATGGATGCCACAGTTTTGCTAGGAAATGCAAAATGGATTTTAGCGGAATTCTTTAGGTTAGCATCAACATTACCATTTGAGGAAACAGAAGCTATAATTGAGTCTATTATATGCCGTGAAACATCGGTTGTATGGGATACTGGAACTTCTCTGCGCATTCTTGATACCAGAATGTCTGCCAAAGACAAAGTTCTATGTCTTCTGTATGTTAAGGATAGGCAAAGCGAGTTGGAGCTTCAAACCTCTATAGAGTACAAAAATGGCAGTGAGTTTAAAAAGATTCTCAGAGGACTACACAAGGATAAACTTGTTGAGTATTCTGAGGGAAAATGCATGCTTTCTCCGATAGGAGTTCTACAAGCTGAAGTGCTTTTGACAAAATAAGTTTCATGTAGTTCAAAACATTATGTCTATGGGGGAGCTATGGATGACTAACTTCGATATTTTCACTTCCACCCTACAATTTGAATCCTTCGCCTCCGTAGCAGTATCGGCGGAAAAGATTCTACATATCGATCCTTCTGCCTGTGTGCTGAACTGCCGACGGGCGATGGAGTTTGCGGTGAAGTGGATGTATTCTGTGGACAAGGCGCTGGTCATGCCTTATCAGGACTCTCTGGTGAGCCTCATGAATACCGAGGACTTCCGGGACATCGTTGGCACTGACCTCTGGCGGCGGATGGATCTGATCCGCCGCATGGGCAACAACGCCGCCCACACCGGTAAAAAGATTACCGAGGAGCAGGCGGCGCTGTGTCTGGAAAACCTCTATGTATTCTTGGACTTCGTGGCCTATTGCTATGGTGAGAACTACACAGAGGGGCATTTTGACCGTGCGCTGCTGACGGAGAAAAGTGAAGCTTCCGCCGCACCGGTGCAGGAAGCGCCGGGGGTGGATCTCGCCGCACTGATGGCGGAGAACGCTGCGCTGAAGGAGGAACTCACCGCCCGCCGCGCCGAGCAGCAGCAGACCTATGTGCCAAAGCCCCTCGACCTGTCTGAGTACAAGACCCGCAAGCTGTATATCGACACCATGCTCACAGATGCGGGCTGGACAGAGGGCAAGGACTGGCTGAATGAGGTGGAACTGCCCGGTATGCCAAACAAGTCCGAGGTAGGTTATGCGGACTATGTGCTCTACGGGGACGACGGCCGCCCCTTGGCGGTGGTGGAGGCCAAACGCACATGCGTGGATGTGGCCAAGGGACGCCAGCAGGCAAAGCTCTATGCAGACCTGCTGGAAAAGAAGTATCACCGCCGCCCGGTCATTTTCCTGACCAATGGCTTTGAGACCCGCATCACGGATAATCTATACCCTGAGCGTAAATGTGCGGCCATTTACTCCAAACGTGATCTGGAAAAACTCTTCAATCTCCAGAGTATGCGGACGAGCCTGAAAAATGTCATGGTGGACCGCAAGATCGCCGGACGCTATTATCAGGAGGGTGCCATCAAAGCTGCCTGCGATGCCTTTGCACGCAACCGGCGCAAGGCGCTGCTGGTCATGGCCACCGGCTCCGGCAAGACGCGGACGGTCATTGCCTTGTGCGATGTGCTGCTTCAGCACGGCTGGGTGAAGAATATCCTGTTTCTTGCTGACCGCAACAGTCTGGTCACCCAGGCAAAGCGCAGCTTTGTGAATCTGCTGCCCGATCTCTCCGTTACCAATCTCTGCGAGGAGAAGGATAACTACACAGCGCACTGCGTATTTTCCACCTATCAGACCATGTACAACGTCATCGACAGCGTGCAGGATGAGGAGGGTAAGCTCTTTACCTGTGGGCACTTTGACCTTGTGATCTGCGACGAGGCGCACCGTTCGGTGTATAACAAATACCGTGATATTTTCAATTATTTTGATGCCCCGCTGGTGGGGCTGACAGCCACGCCGAAAGACGAAATTGACAAGAATACCTATGAGATTTTTGAGTTGGAAAATGGCGTGCCCACCTATGGCTATGAGCTGGCGCAGGCGGTCAAGGACGGGTATCTGGTGGATTTCCTGTCTGTAGAAACGAAACTGAAATTCATTGAACAGGGCATTGTCTACGATGAACTTTCCGACGCGGACAAGCGGGCTTACGAGGACACTTTTGAGGACGAGAATGGTGAACTTCCAGAGAGCATTGCATCATCGGCACTGAATGAGTGGATTTTCAACGAGGACACCATCCGGCAGGTGCTGAACACACTGATGACCCACGGCTTGACCATCGACTACGGCAACAAACTGGGCAAGACGATCATCTTTGCAAAGAATCACACCCATGCGGAGAAAATCCTTGAGGTGTTCAACAAGGAATATCCGCACTTGCCCGGTTTCGCCAAAGTCATCGACAACTATATGACCTATGCGCAAAGTGCCATCGATGAGTTTTCTGACCCGAAGAAGCTGCCTCAAATCGCCATTTCCGTGGATATGCTGGACACCGGCATTGACGTGCCGGAGGTGCTGAATCTGGTGTTTTTCAAGAAGGTCATGAGCAAGGCGAAGTTCTGGCAGATGATCGGGCGTGGCACCCGTCTGTGCCCGAGGCTGCTGGACGGTAAGGATAAGGACAAGTTCTACATCTTTGACTTTTGCGGCAACTTTGAGTTCTTTCGCATGAATAAAGGCAGACCTACCGCCAATATGATCGCCCTGCAAGGTGCGATCTTCCATCTGAAAGCCCAAATTGCGTTCAAATTGCAAGACTTGGCGTATCAGACGACGAACTTGATTTCCTTCCGCAAGGCGTTGGTAGAGGATATGGTAGGCAAGGTGCAGGAGCTGAACAGGGAGAACTTCGCTGTCCGGCAGCACCTCAAATATGTAGAGCTTTACTCAAATGCGGACAACTACAATGCGCTGACCTATGAGGACACCCTGCTCATGGGGCAGGAGTTGGCACCGCTCATCACGCCGGAGGAAGACGATGCTAAGGCGATGCGGTTCGATGCGCTGATATACGGCATTGAGCTTACCTATCTCGCCGGAAAGAAATACGGCAAAGCCCGCAGCGACCTGTTTAAGAAGGTTTCCGCTGTTGCATCTGTGGCGAACATCCCGGAAATCATGGCGCAAGCCGAATTGATCGACAAAATTCTGCATACGGACTATGTAGAGAATGCCGGAATCAACGAATTTGAGCATATCCGGGAAAATCTGCGAGACCTTATGAAGTATATCCCGCAAACCAGCGTGCGCTATGATACGAATTTTAATGATGAGATTCTCTCTGTAGACTGGAATGAATCAGATTTGGAAAATGATGACCTTAAGAACTACAAGGCTAAAGCAGAATTCTATGTGCGGCAGCACATGGACAATGTGGTGATTGCCAAACTCAAAAGCAATGTCCCCCTGACCGCGGAAGATGTACAGGCACTGGAGAAAATTCTTTGGAGTGAAGTCGGCACCAAGCAGGACTATGAGGCCGAGTATGGGCAAAAGCCGCTGGGCGAGTTCGTGCGAGAAATCGTCGGGGTTGACATGAACGCGGCAAAGGAGGCGTTTGCGCAGTATCTGAACGATGCCAGCTTGGACAGCAGGCAGATTTACTTCGTAAACCAGATTGTGGAGTACATTGTTCATAACGGCATGATGAAAGATATGTCCGTTTTGCAGGAAGCACCGTTTACCGACTACGGCAGCATCGTGGAAGTGTTCACAGACCTGTCCGTGTGGGCAGGCATCCGACAGGCGATTGAACGGGTCAATGCCAATGCGCTGGCGGCGTGAATGCGGTGGAAGATAGGGGGCTGAAAGAATGAATGCACAAGAACGAGAAGCGTTCTGGAAAACTTTATGCGCATTACCCGGACTTGACCTACCACAGGATGCAAAACAACTGATGGCAGCGATACGGTTTCCGAAACTTTTATTTCGCTATCGTCCTGTCAATCTTAATAGCTTGGAAGCACTTCGTACAAATAGGCTCTATTTTTCTTCGGCAAACTATTATGACGATCCCTTTGATACATTTTTACATATTGATATTGACTCTATTCACCAAGAATTTCTGACGGCATTTCAAACTCGTGAAAGCACAGAAGCAGTCACAGAAGGTGTCAAGGACATTCTTGGCGGCATGCTGACTGAAGAGCAGAAAGCCTTTTTTACAGCTGACAATGTGACAAAGATGCTTTCAAATGGACTCGTCGAAAATTTTCTTAGTTCTGCGCTTGCATTGCGAGATGAGATAAAGAAAGACACTTGGTCGATTTGCTTTTCTGAGAATGGTTTTAATGAGGTTCTCTGGCTAAAATACGCAGACCAACACAGAGGCTTTGTTCAGATTTATGATCTTGAAAAGAAAGAAAACTATTTATGCAGGAAACAGGAAAAATGTCAAAACTGTGGAATCAAAAATTTCGGCACACCGTTATATCCCATCTACTATTCGAACGCTCCGTATAATGCTACTAATTTCGCAAAACTTGTAATGCTGAACAAGATCGGCGAAATTTCTGATACGACAATTCCCAAATATCTGTATGATAGCGTGGGGAATGGTACATGGGAAAGAGAAAGAACAACGCTGATCAAGAGGAAATGCCATGAATACGATGAAGAATGGCGTATGATAACTGCTTGCCCAATGAAGCCGCCAGTTATGATGGAATGGATTCCAAGCGGGATTATCCTGGGTTTAAGAATGGGAGTAAAGGAAGAAAATCTTGTTGTCAGCATGGCAAGAGAAGCTGGAATCAAAGATATTTATAAATCGATCATTGATTCAAAAAACAGGCTAAATGCCGTACCAGTGACACTTAAGTAGTGCAAAGGCGCGTATAACAATTACCCTTACTAACCTTATTGACACAGAGAAAATCGCCCGAATCCGTTGCGCTGCAATAGATTCGGGCGATTCGTTTCCATGATTCATCCCTCTCGGATACCTACGGTCGCCATTCTTATTTTCATCATTATGTACTACTCCCACCCGTGCCTCTTAGCCAAATCGCCCATGGCGAAGCTGAATCTCTCCCACCGTGTCAATGCTGTCTGCAACGGGTCGCCCTCGCGGATTCTCATGGTGCGGCGGATCTCCTTGGGAATGACAACGCGGCCAAGGTCGTCGATCCGTCTGACAATTCCGGTTGCTTTCATCTATCAAAACTCCTTTTATACTCGATAAACTGCACTTAGTCTTTGGAAAAGCCGCCAATTTATCCAAAGCCGCGGCTGGAAGATTTTGCAGCGCGCTGAGGATGATGTTTTTTAACAAAATAAGGTGAAAGGGGAGCGAATGTGGATATTGTGCACAGCTAAGGGCGGATTTTAGATGATGAAACTGAAAGAAGTGACAGACCAAAAAAACTTTGAAAAATATGCTTGACATTTCCTGGGATGCGTGTATAATAACATACTGTTCCGCGAATGGAGCGTGCACCTTGTAAATTAAACAACGAAACTTTGACAAGCACCAGATGAAAAACTGTGCGAAATGCACAGAGCTTGCGGAGGACCGGTTAAGTCAATTACGGTCTGAAGTAAGGATAAAAAGTTTTAAGCTATGACAAATAGCTCGATAAAGATTTAAGAAGCTTCGGCTTTTTAGATACCATTTTATTGAGAGTTTGATCCTGGCTCAGGACGAACGCTGGCGGCGTGCTTAACACATGCAAG
>ERZ857982.2779-NODE-2779-length-12909-cov-12.144624_pt1 | contig 12909 bp, 10 predicted proteins | sample MGYA00519955_ERZ857982 | MGnify/ENA primary metagenome ERZ857982 (study PRJEB31778, sample SAMEA3449416) | human gut metagenome | biome: human gut; feature: human-associated habitat; material: faeces | place: United Kingdom | collected 2010/2012 ... | reverse complement strand
AGCTGCCGGAGCGGTGCTTAAGCCGCAAGGCGGGAATTGTGCGGTGTTGCCTTATAATGTTTTTTATTTTGCCCCTGAGCGTGGGGGATTCAGGAGAACGCCATGAAAAAACAAACCTCAACCCTGCTGCCTGCACTGCTGGATCTGCTGCGGCAGTATCTGGTGCTGGATATGGCCGTATACGCCGGACACGCCACCTTGCTGCTGCTGCTTACGGCATCGCTGCCGCTGCTGATGTGGGTGCTGGTCATCATCAACATGCTGCCGTTTTATTCGGTTTCGGACATTGCCGCGCTGGTTGCCCAGCTTTTGCCGGATATCCCGGCCATCCAGTCAATGGCGGTGGATGTGATTGCCAACCTGAATAATCAGTCCACCACCTTCATGGCTTCCTTTGCCGCCATCACCACGGTGATCTCCGCTTCCGGTGGGATGGCCGCGGTGCAAAGGGGCCTGCAAAAGCTGACCCCCGGTGCCCGCAAAACAATGTTTGACCGTTTGTGGGCTGTGCTGTATACCTTTTTGTTTGAGGGCCTGATGCTGGTTGCCATGGTGGTGCAAAGCCTGAGCCCAATCCTGCGCGGGCTGGCCGGGCTGCTGCCGCTGCATACCCTGGTGGGCGGGCTGCTGCAGCGGCTGCACAGCCTGCTCAGCATCAGTGCTGTGCTTTCGTTGGCGCTTTCGCTGCTGACGGTAACACTGATCTACACCTATGTGCCCGGCGGCAAGCGCTGCATACGGGATCAGCTGCCGGGGGCCGCCGCTGTGGTAGCGGTGTGGACGCTGTTTTCCAAAATATTCTCGTTTTACATCGGGCATTTCTGGAAGTTATCGTACATTTACGGTTCTTTGGCTGCAATCGTGCTGATTACGCTTTGGCTGAATGTGAACATCAATGTGCTGTTTTTGGGTGCCGAGCTGAACGCAAAGATTCAGGGAACGGGGCAGGAGAAAAAGGAACCGGATGCTTGAGATACACCCTAGGGCGCAATGCCTTCATCGCACAGGGAAGAAACGCAAATATTGGGCTGCGAACCTGCAAACCATGTGTAGGAAACGACGCTCGCATCGTCCTGCATGGCGGGCCGTAATATGCGCACACGTCGGGATGAAGGCATCCCGCCTTACGTGGCCGGGCGTACAATGTGCGCTCCCACGGGCTTCACAGGGTCAAACGCTTTTTTCTAACGCATTAAACCCATACAAAGGCTACCTAATACACCAACAGGGCGGCTGGGAAGTTTTCCCGGTCGCCCTGTTTTATTGCTCTCGTTTTATTGCTTTCTTTGAACCGTGAACTTATTCAGCGGTCTTATACCCATCGGGGTTGTGGCTCTGCCAATTCCAGCTGTCGCGGCACATTTCGTCAATGCCGTACTCAGCTTCCCAGCCCAGCTCACGCTTGGCCTTGCTGGGATCGCACCAGCACTCGGCAATATCGCCGGGGCGGCGCGGGTCAATGACATAGGGCAGCTCCTTGCCGCAGGCCTTGCTGAATGCATGAATCACATCCAGCACACTGTAGCCGTGGCCGGTGCCCAGGTTGCAGATGAACAGGCCGGGCTTTTCTTCCAGCTTTTTGACGGCTGCCACATGGCCGCGGGCCAGGTCCACAACGTGGATGTAGTCGCGCACGCCGGTGCCATCGGGGGTAGGGTAATCATTGCCGTACACATGCACTTTTTCCAGCTTGCCAACGGCAACTTTGGCGATGTAGGGCACCAGGTTGTTGGGGATGCCGTTCGGGTCCTCGCCGATCTTTCCGGAAGGATGTGCACCGATGGGGTTGAAGTAACGCAGCAGAGCAACGTTCAGCTCCGGGTCTGCCTTGCAGCAGTCGGTCAGGATGCGCTCGGTAAACACCTTGGTAGTGCCATACGGGTTGGTGGTTGCACCAACAGGGAAATCCTCGCGGATGGGCACGCTGGCGGGGTCGCCGTAAACCGTTGCGGAGGAGGAGAAGATGATGTTATGGCAATCGTAACGGCGCATAACATCCAGGATGTTCAGGGTGCAGTTCAGGTTGTTGGAGTAATACTCGATGGGCTTGGAAACGCTTTCGCCCACGGCCTTGTAGGCGGCAAACTGGATCACACAGTCAATGCCGGGATTTTCCGCAAAGACCTTTTCAACTGCCGCATGGTCGGTCATGTCTGCTTCCACAAACTTGAAATCCTTACCGGTGATCTCGCGCACACGCTTCAGGGCTTCGGGGCAGGAGTTGTAATAGTTATCTGCCACCACAATATCGTAACCCGCATTGAGAAGCTCCACACAGGTATGGCTGCCGATGTAACCGGCGCCGCCGCTGACCAAAATAGACATACTGATCGCTCCTTTACACAATATGGAAAGTTGTTGCCGGGATTTTGTATTTTCAACAGGGCATCCGCAGGGTTTGCTTCGTTCCCTTGTTGATTTTATTCTAACGTCTTTATCACAATATGGAAATAGATGTTTCCATGTTTGATATGTAACTTTGTTGTTACCTTTACCGTTCGCACAGATGCAGCGGGTGCGGGGCGCGGCGGTAAGCGCCGGGCGTTTGGCCGGTCAGGGCGTGGAACCGCCTGCTGAACCACGCCAGGGAGCCATACCCCAGCATACGGGCCGTTTCGCCGGGGCCGTACCCCTGGGTCAGCAGCAGCGCTGCCTGTTCAGCTTTCATGCAGGAGAAATACTCCATCGGCCCCATGCGGGTGCGGGCGCGGAACGCCTGCTGCAATGCCACTCGGGAGCAACTATTGGCATCGCACACCTGATCCAGCGCCAGCGGCTTTTCAATGTTCTGCGCAAAGTACAGGCGCACGCTTTCCACAAGGGCTGCCTGCTCCTGCTCGGCGCGGGCACGGGGGCTTTGTTTGCGGGTGCGTTGCCTGCGGCGGGCCAACAGGTACAGCAGCTGTGCCAGATAGATGGTTTGCAGCTCTTTGCCGCCAAACGGGATTTCCGCGCGGCGGGCGGGCATCTGGCAGGCATCCTGCACCGGCTGGAACACCTCGCGCACCGTTTCTGCCAGCTGGCGCAGACAGCTTTTTTCGGCGTTGCCGAGCCGCATATGGCAGCTGCGGAAAGAATCCATCGCACTGCCGTCCGCGGTAAATTCCACGCGGAACACCTCCGGCGGAACTTCGCCCACTGCGCGCATGGCAAACAGCTCTGCGGGCTGGTGGAACAAAATCTGCCCGGCGCGCAGCAGCACCCGGTGGGTATCGCACAGCTCTTCCACCATACCGCTTTTTACATATACCAGCAGCCAGCCCTCACAGGTGCGCTCCGGCGTTTGCTGGCCAATGCGCCATTCGGATTCCGCCGCGCTGGCAATCCCTGTTACCCGCAGCGGCCATTCATCCCCATACATGCCTTCCCCTCCCCTGTTCAGGTTGCTTCATCGCTTGCGGTCCAGTTCTGGCCTGCGCCGTTGCTGAACACACCGGGCGGGTCCTGCGTTGCCGCCGGGAACTGCTCGCTCCCGGGGAAGCTGTCCACCAGCCCCAGGCGGTAGGCCGTCAGCGGGCAGAGCGCTTTTTCGATATGCTCATAGCTGATGCCGTTATCGCTGTTGTAGGTGTAATACATAATAGCATCCGGCCAGGTGTTCAGCACATACTGCGCCAGCGGCTGGGTCACAAACGTATCCCGACTGCCGACGTAAAGGTCTGCCGCACCAAACAGATGCAGGATCTCGTGGGCATACACGGTGGGGCTGTTGTAGGTTTTCTCCCCCGCATAGGAATCATAGAGATAAAGACAGCTGAATTCATTCAGGTAATTACCGCCATCCTCCAGATAATGCAGAATGGAGTAGGAAGCCCCCTCCACCGGCAGAAAGATCAGGTAGCCAATGCTTGCCGTGCCGTATTGCTGCTGGATGAATTCCACATCCACCTGTGCGGTCAGGGTGTCCACATCGTCATAGAACGTTGTGCCGGTGGTGGTATCTTCCGTCAGACCGGCTTTGTAGGCGGCAAAGGTGCTCAGATTGTTTTCGCCGGTATCGTAATAGATTTTCGGCTGGGCGTTATAGGTCTGCGCCTGCTGGGTGATCCAGTCCACCGCCACGGCAAGGTTCTGCCGCGTCTGGGCCAGGGCTTCCTCGGTCCAGGGGTTGGCGTCGTCCTGCAGATAAATGCTGTACAGCACGCTGGGCCATGCCAGCAGCCCGCAGCTGCCGTACACCTGCTGTAAATCTTGCTGTTGGGCAGGGGTCTGGGTGGGGGTTGGGCTGGGGGCCACGGTGGGCTGGGGGCTGGTTTCAATATGGGGGATCGTTGCCTGTGCGGGTGCGGCAGGCTGCGCCGCGCACCCGGCCAGCAGGCAGAGCCCCATGGCAAGGGCGGCAAGGTGGAGCAATACGCGCGGCTTTTTCATTCGCGCTTACTCCGGCAGCACCAGCTGCGGCTTGCCGTCAGCATCCGCTGCCAGGGTCACGGTCTGACCACCGGTCAGGCGGCCCGCCACAATGGCTTCGGCCACGGGGTCCTCCAGCGTTTTGCGGATGGTCTTGCGCAGTTCACGCGCACCAAAACGGGTGGATGTTTCGTTCACGATGGCTGCCAGTGCCTGCGGGGTATATTCCAGCTTCAGGCCGCGGGCTTCCAGGCCGGGCTTGTACTCGTCCAGCATCAGGGCAGCGATCTTTTCCAGGTCAGCCTGTTCCAGCGGGCGGAAGGTGATTACTTCATCCACACGGCCCAGGAACTCCGGCCGCAGGAACTCCTGCAGCGCTTTCATGCTCTTTTCGCGGCTGACCTGCTCTTCGGTGCGGCCAAAGCCAGTCAGGGCGGTGCGGTCCGAAGAACCGGCGTTGGAGGTCATGCAGATCACGGTATTGGAAAAATCCACCGTGCGGCCCTGGGCATCGTTGATCTTGCCCTCGTCCAGGATCTGCAGCAGGATGTTCATCACATCGGGGTGGGCCTTTTCGATTTCATCAAACAGGACCACGCTGTAAGGATGGCGGCGCACTTTTTCGGTCAGCTGGCCGGCTTCATCATAACCCACATAGCCCGGAGGGGAACCGATCAGGCGGGATACCGCGTACTTTTCCATATATTCACTCATGTCAATGGAGATCAGCGGGTCCACGGTATCAAACAGCTGATTGGCCAGCTGCTTGACCAGCTCGGTTTTGCCCACGCCGGTGGGGCCGACAAAGATAAAGCTTGCCGGGCGGTGGCGGCCAGACAGGTCTGCCCGCGCACGCTTAACGGCCAGCGCTACGCTGTGCACAGCTTCGTCCTGGCCGATGATATGCTCTTTCAGGGCATCTTCCAGCCCCATCAGGCGGCCATACTCGGTCTCTTTGATTTTAACCGCCGGAATGCCGGTCCACAGCTCCACAACCTGGGCCACATCGTCCGCCGTTACCTGGATATCGGCCACGCGCAGCTCCAGCGCGGGCAGCTTTTGGCGCAGCTGGGCCAGCTCGGTCTTGGTTTTGGCCAGTTCCTCGTAATCAATAGCGGCATCGCCCTGCTTTTCGGGGTCGGGGTTTTCCAGGTCATGCTCTTTGGTTTCCAGCTCTGCCACCTGCTTTTGCAGGTTCAGGAACTCGGTAATTTCAGGGTGGCGCAGGTTGCAGCAGGCGCAGGATTCATCCAGCAGGTCAATAGCCTTATCCGGCAGGTAGCGGTCGGTGATATACCGTTCCGACAGGTGTACCACATCCGCCACGATGGAATCGGGCACACGCACGCAGTGGTACTTTTCGTAATAACCTTTTACGCCGCGGATAACCGCAATGGCATCATTGATGGAGGGTTCTTCCACCTTGACGGGCTGGAAGCGGCGCTCCAGCGCAGAATCTTTTTCAATAAACTTGCGGTACTCGGCAAAGGTCGTTGCGCCGATAACCTGGATCTGCCCGCGGGACAGGGCCGGTTTCATGATGTTGGCGGCGTTCATGGCGCCGTCCGAATCCCCGGCGCCGACAATGTTGTGGATCTCGTCAATGAACAAGATCACATTGCCGGCGGCCTTGATTTCAGAAAGCAGGCCCTTGACGCGCTGTTCAAACTGGCCGCGGAACTGGGTGCCTGCCACAAGGGCCGTCAGGTCCAGCAGGTAGATCTCTTTATCCTGTAAGCGGGCGGGCACTTTGCCTTCGGCAATGCGCTGGGCAATGCCCTCGGCAATGGCGGTTTTGCCAACGCCGGCTTCACCGATCAGGCAGGGGTTGTTTTTCTGGCGGCGGCACAGAATCTGCACCGTGCGGTATACCTCACGGTCACGGCCAATGATGGCATCCAGCTTGCCGTCCTTGGCTTTCTGGGTCAGGTTTTCGCAGTAGGTGTCCAGGTATTTGCGCTGGCCGCGGCCACGCTGTTTTTTGGACTTTTCGCCCTTTTCTTCAGCCTTGGGGGTTCCGCCAAAGCCAAAGGGGAACACCGGCGAACCGCCGGGCACAAAATCATCCCCGGTATCGTCGGGGTTCTGCATATCGCCGTCCATCATGGGCATCATGGCGCCGCTTTCCTGCGCTTGCTGCATCAGGTCGGCCATGTGCTCTTCCATGCTGGCCAGCTGGTCATCGGTCATATTAAACCGCTTCATCAAATCATCCACAGGCTGAATATGCAGCTCCCGCGCGCAGGTCAGGCAGTAGCCTTCCTGCACCGGTTTGCCGTTTTCCAGCCGCTGCACAAACACAACCGCCTGTCTTTTTTTACAGCGGGTACATAACATATGGTTCACCTCTCTATGGGGTATTCGATTGGATCGGGAATGCCGAAACGCGCACACAACATGCGTTTTCAGAACTTTTCCCATGTACTATTATCCCCCACCCCACTGATATTTGCAAGAGGGGCGGGGGGAATGTTCAGATATTGTTAATCAATAGCGGGTCAAAAACGGGTTCAGGTTTGCCAAAAGTCCATAGATCACGCTTCGGTTCAGGGTGGCTGTGGTCAAAAATTCCAGCTTGCCGCCGGTCAGGTTTGCCGCCACCCACAGCAGAATGGACCAGATCCAGCAGTTCAGCAAACCGCTGACAAAGCCGAACGCAAAGCCCAAAATGCGATTCAGTCCACCGATGAGCGGGATGGAGTTGATGCCGCGCAGCACCCGCCCCAGCATCCGGCAGAGCACCCGCACCACGATCCAGACCGACAAAAACACAACGGCCTGAATAACCGGCAGAAACAGCGGTTCCAGCGCATTGACCACCTGCGGCACCGCATTGCTGGACGCCGCACTGACGGTATCGATCAGCTTTTGCTGGATCGACTGCGGCAGAAAGGTCAGCGCATGGATTGCCTGGGCCAGATCTCCGCCGGTCTTTTCCAGCGTGTCAGCCACAACATCGGTAACGTGGCTGGCAACATATTTATCATAAATGCCGCCGGCCCAAACGCGGGTGCCGTAAGTGCCGCCGATAATGCCCGCCACGGAGCCGATAAAGCTCACCAGTCCGGAGGCAAAACCGCGGCGGCGGCCGGCTTCGGCCGCGCCCAGCACCAGCAAAAGAAAAATCACATCATAAACAATGCCAATATACTGTGTCATAACTCTACCATACTTTCCCATGCCGCACAGCATCATTCGTGCGGCGCATTCAGAACCTCTACCGTGCCGGAAATAAATACCAGTGTTTCGCGGGCGTTGATGACCGCCTGCGGTGCCGCACCATAATCCCGGCTCCAATTATGGGTGCCGTCATAGCCATAGCTTTCCACGCCGGACGCTGTCAGCAGATAGACTGCCGTTGCGGTACTGCTGACGCTTTTGGCCTGCCCGGCGGCAACGCTCGCCAGCTGGTTGAGCGAATCATCCAGCGTGACCAGGGTATCGCCGCCGCGCACCGCCAGCAGCAGCGCCGTGCTGCGCCCGCCGATGGACACGCTTTGCAGGGTGGCCCCGCCATAATCATAGCGGGCACTCTCGGTGCCATCGCTCACGTTGATGATGGCGGCATAGGTATCAAAAACAGCCAGCACGCGGCTGCTGCTGATCCATTTCAGCTTCAGGATCACGCTGCCGGTATCCGCCACATAAAACGGCCCGGCAGTATCCGAATTGGTGTTCATCATGCGCACAGTAGTGCGCAGCTGGCCGTCCCTCGCGGCCACCGTTGCCGCAGCAAAGCGGTGGTTATCCGTGGCAAAAGACAATGCAATGGGGGTGCCGTCGGTGCTGGTCAGCTTCCAGGTAAAGGGGTCCCCGCTGAAAGAAGCATCGTACACCATCACTTCCGCCGCATAGCGGTCAGACTCCGTCACCACGGCCAGGGTGCCGTTCTGTGCCATTTCGCACAGCATAATGGCGTTATTAAAGCTTTTGGCGTACAGCTGGCGGGTGCGGCTCTGCACCGTCAGCTCCTTGCCTGCGCGGTTATACAGCACAAAGCGGGTGTTGCCCACGGCCAGCGCCGGGCGGGCATAGCCGGGCTGGATGGTGCGGATCTTTGCGCCGTAAGCGGAATAGACCGCCACATCCTCATTATCCATCTCCACAAAACCGCCCGCCAGGGGTTCCACCTGGGTCGGCGTGCGGATGCCAGTGTTGGCGGGCCAACCCGCCCCGGCGCGGTTGAGATACAGCGAGATAGAATCCGTCATATCCCCCAGCATGGCAATGGATGTACCCAGCAGGCCGCTGCCCACCGCCATAATGGCGGCAATAATCAGCACCACCAGAACAACGGCAATGCGCCTGCGGCGCTGGCGGCGGCGCAGAATAGGGCTGATGGGCCGCAGCGTTGCCGCCGGTGCCGCAGTTGCGCCTTGCTCTTTGGGCGGCAGGGTGCTGGGTGCGCTGCGCTCCGGCGCTGGGCGTTCCCGTTCCGGCTGCTGTTTGGAGGCAGGCGGCGGGGTTGGCGGGGCTTCGCCCCGTTCCCGCGCCAACATACGGCGGCGGCGTTCCAGCCGCTCTTTTTCTTCACGGTTCAAGGGCTTCGCCTCCTTCCCGTCTTGTTGTGTTACTCATTTAGGGCAATACCGCATAATTCTAAGTGCCGATACAGCGAGCGAGGTGCGGCAGCTGCTAGGCCAAAAGCGCAGATAATACTGGATGTCTTATCGAGCATTTTGGCAACGCAGATGCCGTGCCGCAGCCGCCGGAGCGGTGCTTAAGCCGTTAGGCGGGAATTGTGCGGTGTTGCCTTAGTTGTTTCAGTCGTTCGGGCGCTCTAAATCCGGGTACTGCACATCCCACAAAAACAGCCCCCTGGCGGGCAGCGTGGGGCCGGCCTGGCCGCGGTTCCTGCTTTGCAGCAGAGCGGGCACAGCGGCCGGATTCATTTTGCCAAGGCCCGCCTGCAGCACCGTACCGGCCAGAATGCGCACCATGTTGTACAGGTAGCCGTCCGCTGTTACGGACAGGGTATACAGCTCGCCATCCTGCTGCACGGTGCAGGCGGTGATGGTGCGCACCGTATCGCCGTGGGCTGCGGCTGAAGAACCCGAAGCGCACAGCGCCAAAAAGTCATGCCTGCCAACAAAATGGGCAGCCGCCGCCTGCATGGCGGCAAGGTCCAGCGGGCCGTTGACCCGGTGGCAGGTCTCATAATCAAAGGGATCATCCACCGCGCTGCACCGCAGGCGGTAGTGGTAGGTTTTGGCGTGGGCGGCATAGCGGGCGTGGAAATCATCCGGCACCTGCTGCGCTGCCAGTGCCCGCACATCCATGGGCAGGCGGGCGTTCAACGCCAGCGGGATGCGCTGCACCGGGATGCGGCCATCATAGTGGAAGTTCAGGGCAAACCGCCGGGCATGCACCCCGGCATCGGTGCGGGAACAGCCCTTTACATCGGGCCGGGTGCCAAACACGCTCTGCATAGCATCCTGCACCACCGCACACACCGTAACCCCATTGGGCTGCACCTGAAACCCCGAATAATTTGTGCCCTTGTAGGCAAGCCAGAGGAGAATATTCATGGGACACCTTTTGAGTTAGGAGGTAGGAGTGAGGAGTTAGGAGTTTTTGGTGTGCGCATTCGCGCACATTTGGGATATCAAGTTTTACTCAATTTTCAAAACAGCGGCGCAAGCCGCACCTTCAATTCCTAACTCCTACTTCCTAACTCCTAACTAAATTTCAGATTCCCGCCATGAGCCAGCGGGTGGAGAGGATGACGGCGAGGCAGAGGGTGAGAACAACGGCGCATTTTACGTCCAGCGCGCCGAACTTGAGCACCTTCAGGCGGGTGCGGCCCTCGCCGCCGTGGTAGCAGCGGCATTCCATGGCCATGGCAAGCTCGTCCGCACGGCGGAACGCGCTGATGAACAGGGGGATCAGCACCGGCACCAATGCCTTGATGCGGTCCATGAACTTGCCGTTATCCAGCATTGCGCCGCGGGCTTTCTGGGCGTTCATGATCTTTTCGGTCTCATCGATCAGCAGCGGGATAAATCGCAGGGCGATCGTCATCATCATGGCAAGCTCATGCACCGGCAGGTGCAGCTTGGCAAAGGGTTTCAGCAGTGCTTCAATGGCATCCGTCAGCACAATGGGGCTGGTGGTGTAGGTCAACAGGCTGGTGCCGGCGATCAATGCCACAATGCGCACCGCCATCAGCACCGCATAGCTCACACCCTCGCGGTAGATGTGGATAAAGCCAAAGTGTACCAGCGGTTCGCCCTCGCCGGTGATAAAGAACAGGTTGAGTACCGCGGTGAACAGCACAATGGGAACGATCGGCTTTAAGCTCTTGACGATCAGCTTGATGGGAATCTGCGCCACTTTGTACAGCAGGGCCAGCAGCGCCAGCGAAAGCGCAATGCCCAGCGGGTTGGACGCCATAAACAGCACAATGATGTAGGCAATGGTGGCAATAATTTTTAAGCGCGGGTCGCAGCGGTGCACCACCGAGTTGCCGGGGAAGTGCTGGCCAATGGTAATATCACGCAGCATCAGTCAGCGCCCCCTTCCTGTACGGTTTTGTGGTTCTGCGGCAGCGGAACGGCCTTGTCCGGGTGTTTGGCGTTCCAGGCTTTCAGCACGGTTTTGACCGCATAGGGCACGGTGTACACATCCGTGTCGATCTCCATGCCCATTGCTTTCAGCATCAAAAACACCTGGGTGACCTGCGGAACGGAAAGCCCCAGTTCCAGCAGCTCCGGTGCGCGGGCAAAGACCTTTTCCACCGTGTCATACATGGCCACTTTCGCCTTGCTCATCACCAGCACGCGGTTGGCATAGCGGGCGATATCTTCCATTGAGTGGCTGACCAGAATGACCGTGATGCCGGTCTGCTCGTGGTAGTTGCGGATCTGGCTCAGGATGGTATCGCGGCCTTCGGGGTCAAGGCCTGCTGCGGGTTCGTCCAGCACCAGGATCTTGGGCTCCATGGCCATAACGCCCGCAATGGCAACGCGGCGCTTTTGCCCGCCGGAAAGTTCAAACGGGCTTTTTTGCAGCAGCGCTTCATCCAGGCCAACAAACTCTGCCGCGCGCTTGACGCGGCGGGTGATCTCTTCTTCATCCAGGCCCATGTTGCGCGGGCCATAGGCGATATCCTTCCAGCAGGTTTCTTCAAACAGCTGGTATTCCGGGTACTGCATGACCAGCCCCACAAGGAAGCGGAAATCCCGCAGGTTTTCGCCCTCCGCCCACATATCGCGGCCATCAATAATGATCTTGCCGCTGGTGGGGCGGTTCAGGCCGTTGAAATGGGCGATCAGTGTGGATTTGCCGGACCCGGTCGAGCCCATCACACCGACAAAATCACCTTTTTCAATCGAGAAGCTCACATCATCCAGCGCTGCGGTTTCGTCCGGCATACCGGCGTTATACACATAGCGCAGATGTTCCACTTTAATGATCTCTGACACGTTACATTCCTTCCCGCACGGTACCGCCCCGGTCCCTCTTTTGCCGGGTGCAGTCCGTGCCTTTTCTGGTTGGGGAAAATTGGTTGTTTGGGTTTCCTCGCAGAAGCGGCGGGGGCGGGTGCCCCCGCCCTACAAGGGTGTTGCCGCCCAAAAGGCACGGCATTTTATTTCAGCAGGTCAAAAATGGCCTTGGCGCATTCTTCGGGGGTAATGATGTTTTCCGGCATAGGCAGGCCGGCGGCGGCCAGTTCATCCCGCAGCTCGGTGGCCTGGGGTACATCCAGGTGGTAGCCATGCAGCCGCCTGGTCTGGCTGAACACCTGTTCGGGGGTGCCCTCCATCACAATGCGTCCGCGGCTCATGACCAATATGCGGTCGGCCTGGGCGGCTTCCTCCATATAGTGGGTAATGGACACAATGGAAATGCCTGCATCCCGCAGGTTGCGGATGGTTTTCATTACCTGGGCGCGGCCGCGGGGGTCCAGCATGGCAGTGGATTCATCCAGAATCAGGCAGTCCGGCCGCATGGCAATCACGCCCGCGATGGCAACACGCTGCTTTTGACCGCCGGAAAGCTTGTGCGGCGCTTTATTGCGCTGTTCATAGATCCCCGCCAGCTTCATGGCGTCATCCACGCGGGTGCGCATTTCCCCGGTGGGCACGCCAAGGTTTTCCAGCGCAAAGGCAACGTCCTCTTCCACCACGGTGGCAACGATCTGGTTGTCCGGGTTCTGGAACACCATGCCCACTTTCTGGCGAATGTCGTACAGCTTTTCATCGGTGCGGGTGTCCATATCCTCCACCAGCACGGTGCCGCTTTCCGGCAGCAGAATGGCGTTAAAATGCTTGGCCAGGGTCGATTTGCCGCAGCCGTTGGCACCCAGCACAGCCACAAACTCGCCGCGGTGTACTTCCATCGACACCCCGTCCACAGCAAAGTTCGGCTGCTCCGTATCATACCGGAACCGCACATCCTGCGCCTGTAAAATATCGTTTTCTTTCATGTGGTATCCCCTATTCTGAATAATAGTGTGATCCAAAATTTTTAGTTAGGATGTAGGAGTGAGGAGTTGAAAGGAGCTAAGGCAATACCGCATAATTCTAAGTGCCGATACGGCGAGCGAGGTGCGGCAGC
>ERZ857982.2761-NODE-2761-length-12989-cov-12.191588_pt1 | contig 12989 bp, 10 predicted proteins | sample MGYA00519955_ERZ857982 | MGnify/ENA primary metagenome ERZ857982 (study PRJEB31778, sample SAMEA3449416) | human gut metagenome | biome: human gut; feature: human-associated habitat; material: faeces | place: United Kingdom | collected 2010/2012 ... | reverse complement strand
GGGCCACGCGGCGGTAGTCGCCCACGATGCGGCCGCGGCCGTAGGTGTCGGGCAGACCGGTGATGATGTGGGTGTGGCGGGCAGCCTTCATCTCCGGGGTGTAGGCATCGAACACAGCCTGGTTGTGGGTGCGGGTATAGTCGGTAAAGATCTTGTGCAGCTCCTCGCTGGGCTGATAGCCGTAGGTGGTGCAGGCCTGCTCTGCCATCTTGATGCCGCCGTAGGGCATGAATGCACGCTTCAGGGGCTTGTCGGTCTGCAGGCCGACGATCTGCTCCAGATCCTTCAGGGTCTCGTCGATATAGCCGGGGCCGTAAGCGGTCAGGCTGCTGACCACTTCGGTCTCCATGTCCAGCACGCCGCCCTTGGCGCGCTCTTCCTTCTGCAGCTTCTGCAGGGCACCCCACAGCTTATCGGTTGCCTCGGTGGGGCCAGCCAGAAAGCTTTCGTCGCCGTCGTACGGGGTGTAGTTCTTCTGGATGAAGTCGCGGACATTGACTTCCTCTTTCCAGATGCGGCCCTCAAAGCCTTCCCACTGTTCAAAATTGATCATTGGAACCTCCTTGCTCCATTCCATGCGCGGGTTAGCGCATTCTAACTATTGAGCCTTTGAAAAACCGCACTGTATCGGCGGCTTTCTGGGGGCGAAACGGTCTTGAACTGCCGTCTGCGGCAGTTCTAACTACAAGGTGTAGACAAAAATGAAAACCTGCCCACAAAATCTTGCGTTACTATAATAACAAGAACCACTTTAAAAAGCAATAGAAAACAAGTGGGTTTTCTTCCAAAGCAAGGGGGATTCTTTGGGCAGAATGTAGAAAAAAAGCTGAAACCCCGGCGACACACACCTTTTTCGCGGAAAATTGCAAATTGAGGGTTGACAAGACTAACCACTTATGGTATCCTGTTCTCGCAACGGCGGTTAGCTAAATCTAACCACGATGCACCAAAAAACGGAGCGTCTGCAAGCGCTCCGTTCCATTCCTCCATTCCATACTCTCTTTTTCTTGGCAGGATGCAGCATTCTGGTTTGCTCTGCATCCGCTGCGCGGCACACAGGGCTCTGGTACGGCACTGTGCGCAGATGAAAACAAAAACGGGACACTCAGCTTGACCACCTGAGTGCCCCGATTTTTGTTTTGTCCCGGTCGTTGATCAGCCGCATCCCGGGGAGCGGACAACATTCTTTACACCACCGCATCCCGCAGCAGCTGGTAGATCGCCTCCGCGTTTCCATTGGGGGAGCGGAGGGAGACGAATTTTCCGTTTACCTGGCAGACTCCGTCCGAATAAACAGTGAAGAGCAGGTTCTGGCTGGCATCGTCTGCAAAGCGCAGGGTGATGGAATGCGCTTCGTAGTCGTGGGAGTAGGAGCGGGCATTCTGGTTGAACTTCTGGTAGCAGCTCGCGTTTTGCAGGATCTCGAAAAATGCCTGATAGGTATCATCGCCCGCAGAATAGGCACGGGTGGTGACCACAGAGGGGCTCAGGCTGACGGTATCCTCCACACTGACAGAGACGGAAGTGCTTTTATTGATATCAGTTTTCAGGTCAACGCGGCGGTTGGAAACGAACAGCAGCACGAACAGCACGACCCAGAGGGCCATGATGGCATAAAAACGGAGACTTTTGTTTTCCATAAGGCGTTCTCCTTTGGTGGGCCGCACAGCTGGGCGGCCAGAGATCTTCAGAGAGTACGCTCTCATTATAGTGCCGGAACGCGCAGGATGTCAACTGTTCTCCAGATGCTTCTGTGCCGCAAAAGTGCCTGCGGCGCTGGCGGCAAACACAAAATAGTAGCTTGCGATGCGGAAGAGCATCAGGGTGCTCATGGCTTCGCCACTGGTCATAAAGCTGCTGAACACCAGCAGAAAAGCCGTTTCAATGGAGCCCATGCCTGCCACATTGGGCAGGGCGTTGGAAAGGAAGAGCATCAGGCTGGTGAGCAGCTGTACCTGCCAGAAGCTCAGCCCGCAGGAAAGCCCCATGAAGCGGATGCAGAACCACGGCAGGGTGAACATCAGAAACAGCTTGAGGGTCTGCACGGCAAGGATGCGGGCACAGCGGCCCTTGTCGGCCAGCAGGAGGCGGCTCTCGGTGGCCAGAGTGTTCAGCTGCTCCAGCCACTTTTCCCGGCGGGTCTGCCACGGTTCCGTTTTGGGCAGAAAGCCCATGGCCCAGCGGGCCAGCCGCTGCACCAGCGGCGAGACACAGAGCAGCACCAGCGCCACGATGACCAGCGCCACCACGCAGTAGGCGGCGGGCAGATAGTGCATCACGCCGGAGGTGTTGGCGGCGAGCCAACGGTGCTGCAGCAGGAGCATCACAGTGGCATAGAGCAGAACGGTGGTCTTGTGGAATACATATTGCAGGGTCATCAGGCCCACACCGGGGCCCAACGGCAGGCCACAGTGGTAGAGATAGTAGGACTCCATGGGCATGGCCCCGGCACCCAGGCAGACCACATTGCCAAAGGTGCCCACAAAGGCGGCATCCATGCCGCGTCGCAGGGTGAAGCCCGGCAGGCGGCAGCGGATGATGAGCCAGCAGACGACCCCCTCAAGCAGGGGGTATGTCAGGCCGATGGCCAGCACCAGCAGCACCTGCCAGAAGGAGAGCTGGGCCAGCGCGGTCGAGATCTCGGCCCAGTGGCTGCTGAAGATAAAAACCACTACACAGGTCAGCGCCAGCAGCACCAGCAGAGAAAGGATCGCTTTTTTGCGGGAGGGCTGCTGGGGGGTGTTGGTCTGTTCCATGAGACAAGGCTCCTTTCACGATACTGTTTGCAGTATAACACAGCGGGGCCTTGCTTTTGTGAACTGAAACAAAATTTTTCTCGTCACTTTGTGTGATATGATAAAAAAGAACCTCTCCGGCTCACTTCGTTCGCCAGCTTTCCCGGTAGGGGAGAGGCGGCATTGCGAAGCAATGACGGAGAGGTTTTGTGTTACTTTTTCGCTGTCAGATCTTCCACAGCAGCCCGGAGTGTCTGCTCAAAAGCCTCCTTGGAATAATACTGCTCGTACATTTTGCGGCATTCTGTCCGCATGGAGGCCAGCTCTTCCGGGTGTTCAATGGCGTGCTCCAGCAGGACAGCCAGCTGCTGCGGGTCGTCATCGTGGTAAACGAAGCCGTTCCGCCCCTCGGAGATGAGCCCGGCGGTGCCGGTGTGCTCCGATACGATGGACGGCTTGCCGAAGATCAGACCCTCAGTGACAAAGGTGGGCATGGGATCATCGCGGGACGCACAGACCAGACCGGTGCACTGCTCCATCAGGCTCTTGATCTCGTCACGGGTGAGCCGCTTGCAGTAGAACACGTTTTCCGGGTAGTCTGCGGTCAGGGTGCGGACGGAATCCATCATCTCCTTGTCAGCGGCCTGGCCCACAAAGAGGAAGGAGGCCTTCTCCCGTACCTCGGGCGGCAGCAGGCGGATGGCCTTGCAGAAGATATCGTGACCCTTGCGGCGCTCAAAGGAGCCCACCGTGGCAAACAGCGGGCGGCCGCGGTTGTAGCCCAGATCGGTGCGGACAAAGTTCTCTGCCGCGTAATCAGGCAGGCCGTAGATGAGCGGCCGGATCTCGAATTCGGGGCGCACGGCGCGCATGGCGTTGGCGGCGTGGCTGCCCACCGAGTAGACCCGGACATTCTCTCCCAGCTGGGTGGGGATCTGGTGGGCAATGTGGGGATAGCCTGCAAAGGCATCGTGGAGCCACCACAGCACCGGCACGGCGGTGCCGCTCAGGGCACGGACAGCCCGGGCCATGACCACCGTATTGACGATGACGAAGTCGGCACAGAGGGCCATGCCCCAGGCATCGGAGACATTGCGGCAGGACGACCGGGTGATGACCGAGGCCCCGGCATCCAGGAAGAGATGCAGGGAGCCGCCGTCACTGGGGCCCAGCACAAGTACCTCATACCCCATGCTGCGCAGCACCGGCACGGCACTCACCAGCACGATGGGCGCGCCGGTCATATCCAGCACATGGCTCATAATAAAGGCGCGTTTGCCATGGGCCGAAAACGCATCCTCGGCGCAGATGCCGCGCTCGTAGTGGAGCAGGGCCTGCGGAATGAGAGTGGGCCTGGTGCAGAGCTGCGCGGCCAGCGCCAGCAGCTCAGGCACATTTTCGGGGTCATGGGCGGCGGCGTGGCAGCGCTCCAGCAGGGTGCGGCTGACCACGGCGCAGCGGTTCTGCGCCTGCAGCGGCTGGCTCTGATAGAGGGCAGTCGCCCCGCCAAAGCCGAACACCGCATTGCAGGCGACATAATCCGCGCCGTCCTGCAGGGCTTTGGCAAAGTACATCAGGGCGGTGGACATCAGCTCCACGTCCTCGGCGGCCAGAAGCACGCCGTCCACGCTTGCGGTCAGTTCCCCGTCCAGCCGGTCCACCAACCGGAACTTGCGGTGGAGCTGGTCAGTCAGGGTGGCTTTCAGGGCCGTGCTGCGGGCCGATGCGCAGACCAGCAGATAGGTGCTCTGGGTGTTGCTGTACTCCTGCAGGGCCAGCTGACGCTGCTGCAGGGGGGTGTAATTGTTATACATGGCTGTTCCTCCGTTCCGCTTCTCAGTTTCCACGGTGGAACAGGCGCATCAGGCTGCGGATGGGAGCAGTGAGCTTCCAGCTTTTACTGGAAAACACGTTTTCCAGCGAGGTCTCGTAGGCAGTGCTCCGGGCCTGCAAATCGGCGTTTTTCTGGTGCAGCTGTGCGATCTCCTGCTGCAGGGCGGCCACCATCTGCTGCTGGGCCACGGCATTCTGCTCCAGCTGCTGGATATGCTGCTTTTCGCTGTCCTTGCGCAGCTGGAGCTGCTGCACGCCCTGCAGCACGGCGCAGAACAAAGGCTCGTCCGTCAGGGTCTCCAGCGGGAAGTAGCCATAGCTCACCACCAGCTTCATCCCGGCGGGGTAGTGGGTGGTGCCCTCCAGCCGGTAATTGGGGTCATCGCCCAGGAACAGGGTGCTTCCACCGGAAAGGTTCAGGCCGTTGGTGGGCACGCAGATGATGCGGTCGTCTGAAAAGATCAGGTTGGTGATGCAGCAGGGCAGCTCACCCGGGTCGAACCGCAGGGCCTGCACGGCCACCGGCAGCTCAAAGGTCGCGGTCACAGCGCCGGTCAGCTCGTCGGTGGTGCAGTCGGGTGCGGTCAGGGTGTCCTTTTCCGAAAAGCCGAAGCCTGCATCATAATAGAGCAGCGGCTGCAGCAGAGTGGGCGAGTCAGTATGCATCTCGCGCTGGGGGTGTGCCGCAAGGTAGGACTGCACCTTCTGTTCCAGGGAAAGGCAGCGCTCTGCCAGATGGGAAGCACCTTCGTCCGAAAGCTTGAGCTGCTGTTCCAGCTCGGCGATCTTTTCCTGCAGAGCCGCAGTGTTCTCAGGAGCTGCGTTGTTCATAACCGGATTCTCCTCATAATATTATTTCACTTCAGCAGAGGGTGCACCCTCTGCAAAAAATCAGTGTTTTGCCGCAAAATGACGCTCAGGCGCTTCGGTGCGGGCGTTGCGCCGGCGGGGCGCTTCCGCCGCCTTCTGCTCCCGGCGGGAGGTGAGCCAGAACTTCAGGTCCCGGCGGCGCACCAGCAGCTCGCAGATGAGCAGGGTGGAGCCCAGCGAAAGGGTGAACTGCAGCACCATGCCCAGCACCGGGTGAGCCGCAAACTTCTGGGGCATCAGGTACCAGGGAATGGCTGTGAGCTCCACGGTGTGGACGCAGAAGATGAACAGCGAACGGCGGCCAATGGCCTGAATGGCGTGGGTGACAACGTTCTCCACCCTGCGCTGGAACCAGATGACGATGGAAAGGATGCCCAGGCCCGTTACGGCATCCAGCAGGATGCTCACGGGGCCGAGGGTCCACTCGGCCATCGAGACGCAGTCGGTGCTCTTGGTAAGAAGCACCAGTGCGGCCACAGCCAGCGCCGCCGCGATCATCCCGCCGCGCAGACGGGGCGAGAGGGGCTGCTCAAAGATCTTATACTTCTTGGCAAGGTATCCCACATACAGAGCCGGAACGGTGACCATGCCCTGGCCGATGCAAAAAGGAGCCTCCCAGGTGATGCAGATGCCCCAGCCTAACAGCATGGTACCCAGCACCGCCCAGTTTATGTACCGCTCCGGGAAGATATTCAGGATGAGATCCAGCAGGACCCATGCGATCATCAGCGAGAGCAGATACCACATGGGGCCGCAGGAGAAGAACAGCTGGCCGAAATAGGTGGCCGTGTGGGGCAGGCCCAGTGCAAAGCCGCCCAGCACCTTGTAGGTCTCGTAGGTGGCGTTGTGCAGGCTGCCGAACAGGCTGTAATGGATGATGAAATGGAACACGGTGGTGGCAATGCCGGTATAGATGTAAGGCTTGAGCAGCGTTTTGAACTGCTGGTCGATGCACTTGCCGATGGAGCGCTTGCGGAAGCCGTAGCCGCTGGCAATGTAAAAGGCCGCCATCAGGGATTCGCGGTAGGCGAACATGCAAAAGGTCAGCGGGTTGATGTGGCTGGCATCGCCCATGGGGTAAAGCTCACCGGTGTGGGCAAAGACGATGGTCAGCATGCCGACACCCTTGAGCAGATCGAACATGCCCAGCGAATTTGCGGCACGGCGTTTGGTTCCCTCCATAAAAAGGTCCTCCTCTGCGCCGCACCCCGCCCCGGGATGGCAGAATTGCCGGATTTTTGGCGCATCATGTTAAAAATTAGAGATATTTATAATAAGTATAATGCTTTTTGCCCTTGCTGTCAATCAAACGCAGGGAGAAAGCACGGTGGGCGGATACCGGGAAAAGTGTACCACACTCACGGCCTGCCCGCAACAAAAGGCAGGATTTACATCCGGGTGCACAGATTGACTGCAAGCTTAAGTTGCATATTTGCGCAATTAAATCTTGCATTTAAGCCCTCTATGCGGTATACTCTAGGCTAGAGTGCCCAGAAGATTCCATTTTGCGGAAACAAAAGGGAATAATTTAACAAAAATAAACAGGGAGTGTAAAATAATGGCAAACAAGGCTTGTAACGAAGTTGTGACCGTGGCAAATATGCCGATGACCGTTTTTGATATGATCTCTGCGATGCAGAATAAGTATGCTGACCGTGTGGCGTTCCGCTATGTGGAGGGCAAGGACACGGTGGTGGAAAAGACCTACGCTCAGTATGTGCAGGATATCCGCAAAGCGACCGGCTACCTGCAGCAGGAGCTGGGCGAGCCCAAGGGCAAGAAGATCGTCATCCTGAGCCGCACCAACTATGAGTATGGCGCGGTCGTTTTCGGCACCATGATGGCAGGCGCTGTCATCGTGACCCTGAACCAGGGCAAGACCTGGGCCGAGCTGGAGTATGAGCTGGGCATGGTGGAGCCGGACCTCATCTTCAATGACGGCATCGATTACGGCTACCGCGCCCAGCTGGAAGCACTTTACGGCGCTCGGCTCCGCCCCATGGATGCCTGGACCGCTGCCCCTGAGGCTGAGATGGTCAACCGCATCGACCACGAGGGTCTGCTGATGCTGATGTTCACTTCCGGCACCACCGGCCGCAGCAAGGGTGTGATGCTGAGCGAGAAGAACTACTTCACCGCCTGCCAGATGTACATCGATGGCCTGAAGTCCGTCCTTGACTATGAGGAGCGGCTGGTACCCCAGTACCTTGACCAGACCTTCAGCCACTTTACGCTGGTGCCCATGTTCCATCTGGCCGGTTTCATCTGCTACTTTGTCTATGGCGTACAGGGCTGGACCCTGAATCTCTGCTGTGATGCCCGCGACCTGCGCCGGGATATGAGCCTGATGCACAGCGATGCCATGTCTACCCCGCCGGTGCTGGTGGAGATGATCTGCAACGAGGTCAAGCGCGGCCATGCCGACCGCCTGAACGGGCTGTGGAACCTGAGCTGCAGCTCTGCCATCCTTGACCCCGCCATTCTGAGCGATCTGGTGAAGAATGGCTTCTACATCAATCAGTGCTACTCCATGACCGAGCTGGCCGGCTATGGCCTGCTGAACGTGACCCAGGAGGGCGACCACCTGCGTGCCCTGGGCAAGCCGGACGGCTTCTGTGAGGTCAAGGTGGACGAGACCGGCGAGATCTGCGTCCGCGGCGGCTGCGTGATGCTGGGCTACTATAAGAACCCCGAGGCCACTGCCGAGACCATCGACAAGGACGGCTGGCTCCACACCGGCGACCTGGCCCGCGTGGACGAGGAAGGCTACTACTATATGACCGGCCGCAAGAAGAACCTCATCATTCTGGACAGCGGCGAGAACGTCAGCCCCGAGGAGCTGGAAAAGCTGCTGGGCAAGTGCGATGCCATCAAGGAGTGCATCGTCAAGGAGATGGGCAAGAAGATCGGCACCGTGGTCTGCTGTGAGGATGACAAGCAGCAGCAGGTGAAGGCTTTTGTCACCGAGCTGAACCGCACCCTGCCCATGTACAAGCGCATCTCCGTTGTAGAATGCAGCGCCGAGCCCCTGCCCCGCAACGCGCTGGGCAAGCTGCTGCGCAGGTAAAATCAAACGGGAGAAAAAGGAGCAGACCATGGTAAACAATGTCTATGATCTTGTCACCCGGACAATGGAGCAGGAATTCCCCGGGCAGGTGGCCTTCCGCTGGGTAGAGGATGCCACCGGCACCGTGAAGGAAAAGACCTATGCCGAGTATGTACAGGATATCCGCCGCGCCGCTGCCTGGTTTGCCCAGAACATCCCGGAGGTGGAGGGCAAGCGGGTGGTTCTGCTGAGCCGGAACTGCTATGAGTACGGCGTGAATACCTTTGGCGCTGTGCTGGCCGGGGCTGTTCTGGTAACGATGAACCAGAAAAAGACCTGGGACGAACTGAGCTGGGAGCTGGAGCTGGCAGAGCCTGCCCTCATCCTGAACGATGGGGTGGACTACGGCTGCCGTGACCAGCTGGAGGCTGCGTATGGGGAACGCCTGCGGCCGATGGATGTCTGGAAGGACACCGCGCCCGGCGGGCTGGAAAAGAAGATCGACCCCAATGCCCTGATGGTCATGCTGTTCACCTCCGGCACCACCGGCCGCAGCAAGGCCGTGATGCTGGCAGAGCGGAACTTCTTTACCGTGATGCAGATGCACGTTGCCATGGGCGACCACTTGCTGGACTTCAAGCACCGGCAGCTGCCCGAGGACAAAAACGATGTCCTGAGCAACTTTGCCATCCTGCCCCTGTTCCATCTGGGCACCTTTATCTGCCTGTTCTCCTGGCCCTTCAAGGGCTGGGCCCTGAACCTTTGCAGTGACCTGCGGAATTTCTACCGGGATCTGGGGCTGATGCACAGCGATTCCATTGCCGTGGCCCCGGTGCTGATGGAGAGCATCTACAAGGATGTCAAGCGCGGCCGCGCCGATAAGCTGAACGGCCTGTGGAACCCCTGCGGCAGCTCTGCCATGTTCGACAGCGAGATGCTGCTGGGTCTGGTGGAAAACGGCATGTACATCACCCAGTGCTACGGCATGACCGAGACCTGCGGCGATGGTCTGGTGAACTACGCCCAGGCAGAGCCCCATATCCGGGCGCTGGGCAAGCCGGACGGCCACTGTGAGTACAAGCTGGATGAGACCGGCGAGATCTGCATCCGGGGCGGCTGTGTGATGCTGGGCTACTATAAAGACCCCGAGGCCACCGCCGAGATCATCGACAAAGACGGCTGGCTCCACACCGGCGACCTGGCCCGTGAGGACGAGGACGGCTATTACTATATGGTGGGCCGGAAGAAGAACCTGATCATTCTGGGCACCGGCGAGAACGTCAGCCCCGAGGAGCTGGAAAGAAAGCTCAACGCCTGCCCTGAGGTGCAGGAGTGCGTGGTCAAGGAGATGGGCAAAAGGATCGGCGCGCAGATCTGCTGTGCCGAGGAAAAGCAGGCGGAGGTCCGGGCCTTTATCACCGGGTTGAACCGTACCCTGCCGCTGTACCAGCGGATCACGGCAGTGGAGTTCAGCACCGAGCCCCTGCCCCGCAACGCCATGGGCAAGCTGCTGCGCAGGTAAGCGCGGAAATTGTAAAAAAAGCGCAAAACCGGGCGGCCTGTGTGTTGCATTTCCTCCATAAAACAGGTATTATAAAACACAGGAATGCCCCGCCGGCTGGCTAAACCGGCCCGGCGCGTGGCATACTGAAACTGCGCCCTTGCAGGCGATAAAAAATCCCTCACGGAAAGGAAGATTTTTTGATGGAAAGAGCAGAAATCATGTCTCAGATCCTGGCAATTCTGGAGGATGTGGCAGAGATCTCGCCCGAGGATGTCAACGAAAACAGCGTGATGATGGATGATCTGGATCTGTCCTCTATGGAGATCCTGACCATCGTGGCCGATCTGGAAGAGACCTTTGGTCTGCGCATCCCCGAAAAGGAGCTGCGCAACTTTGTGACCATCGGCGATCTGGCCGATTATCTGACCGAGAACGCGGGGTAAATTCCGGATGAATGCAGAGCAGCGTGCGGTGTTTCAGGGCATCGTCTACTACTACCGTGAAAATCAGGTCCTCTGCCGCTATCAGGCCACGCTGAAGGAGGCCGTTGACCCGGCCCTTCTGCAGCAGGCACTGGATGCGGCCCGCCCGCTGGCAGAGTATTATTTCTGCCATGTGGTGTGGGAAAAGCGGGAGGCCCGTCTGGAGCCCAACACTGCCCCCTGCCGTGTGCGGCAGGGCAGCGCCCAGCCAAAGATCCCCGAGGAGACGAACGATTATCTCTTCTCGCTGGGCTATGAGGGGAACACGGTCTATCTGGACTGGTTCCACTTCCTGGCCGATGGCCGGGGCAGTGCGCCCTTTTTCACCCTGCTGCTCAAGCTCTACTGCAACCTGCGCTCCAATGCCGGTTTTGTGTGCGAGGCCCTTGCCTCTGATCCACCCTATGATGTGGAACAGCTGCTGGCCCGCTACCCGGAGAGCCAGGTGGCCAACGACATGCAGAAGGACGTGCTGCAGATCCACGAGGGCACGCCCCATTTCCAGCGGCTGCGGCTGGACAGGAAAAGCCTTATGGATCTGGCGCAGAAGGAGGGCGTGAAGCCCTTCAGCGCCCTCATGGGGCTGACCTGCCAGGCAGCGCAGCGGTATCTGGAAAAGAACGACCTTGTGTACAGCTATGCCGCCGACACCCGCGCGGCGCTGGGGGTGCCGCATGCCCTGTACAACTGCATTGCGTCCTTTCAGCTGTCCCTGCGGCTGGAACCGCAGGCCCGGCTCCACAGCTTTGCAAAGCAGCTCGACCATGAGATCCGGGAAAGCCTGACCCCGGAGCGCCGCCTGTTCCGCATGGCCGAACAGATGGGCTGGGTGTATCAGGTGTTCCGGCAGAAGGCCGCGCTCAAGATCAAGAAGCGTGTGTTCCAGATGGGCGAGTACATCAGCGGCTTCCCGGCAGATTTCTGGGTCAGCTACATCGGCAGCCCGCTGCTGCCGCACAGCCCGGAGCTGGAAGCGTACCTGACCGATTTCCAGACCTGGGTGCTGCCGGATGGTGCGTCCCTTGCAATGGAGGTCACCAGCCTGCACGGCGTGCTGACCTGCTGCATTGAGAACAAGGTGGACAAGCCCGGCTACCTCGAGGCCCTGCGCGACGTGATGGAGCAGGAGGGCATCAGGGTGCTGGAAGCGGTACATATCTCTTAAAAGAAAATGACCCTTTCCGTCATGCGTCGGCGTGGCGGAAGGGGTCATTTTTCATGTTGTGGAGGTGGGCCGGATGCTGACCTCGCCGTGCTGCAGGGCAATCTGCCTGCCGCCCTCGCGCTCCACCACCAGACGGCCCGCATCGTCAATGAAAAGGGCCTTTGCGGCATAGGTCTCGGCCCCGGTGCAGACAGTGACCCAGTGGCCCGGCACAAAACAGCGGGCCCGGTACTCGTCCAGACAGTCGAAGGCCGGGCAGAGGGAGAGCAGCTCCCGGGCAATGGCCCCGGCCAGCACTGCCCGGCTCACGGGTGCGGGCCCGCCGGGGTAAAGGCTGCCTGCCGTGCGGGCCAGCTCCTCGGGCCAGTCGGCAGGGGATGTGGTCAGGTTGAGGCCGATGCCCACCACCAGCCATTCCAGCTGGCCGCTCTCCATGTCGGTCCCGGCTTCGGTCAGGATGCCGCAGACCTTGCGGCCCTGATAGTAAAGGTCGTTCACCCATTTGATGCCCAGTTCCAGCCCGCACAGGGCCTTGACAGCCCGGGCCACGGCCACCGCCGCACTGATGGTCGCGCTCTGGGCATCGGCAGCAGAAAGGGCAGGCCGCAGAATGAGGGAGAGGTAGACCCCCTTCCCGGCAGGGCTTTCAAACCGCCGCCCAAGCCGCCCGCGCCCCGCCTGCTGGTGGGCCGTGAGCACCAGCGTACCGTGGGGTGCACCGCCCAGTGCCAGCTGCTTGGCCGTCAGGTTGGAGCTTTGCAGCGTGTCGTAGATGTGGATGGGAGCGGGATAGGGGCCCACCGCTTCGGCGCAGAAGGGGTCACCGCCTGCCAGCCGGTAGCCCCGGCGCGGGGCGGAATCCAGCGCGTATCCCTGGGCCAAAAGCGCCTGTGCCGCCTTGTGGACAGCCGCGCGGCTCACGCCCAGCGCTTCGGCCAGCTGCTGGCCTGAGATATAGGCTCCCTCTGCCGCCGAAAGCGCCTGCAGCAGGGCCTGTTTGGTGCTTCCCCCCATGGAAACTGCCTCCTTCTTGTGCTATAGTAGTAATAGTATAGCATAACTTGAGGCATTGCAAAAGAGACTTGCCCATTATGCCAAGGGCTCCCCCTTCGGGGGAGCTGGCAAAGCCGAAAGGCTTTGACTGAGAGGGTTGGCCTCAAAAGTTTTGCTTTTCATGCAGGAAAACCGCGCTCTGTTTCGTATTCAATTACAGAGCGGCAGGAAAGGAGGGATGCGGACCGTTGACAACACTGGAATTCAATGCGCTGGTGCGGCAGTATCAGGGGCTGGTCTACACGGTCTGCCACCAGCTGGTGCCGGACGAGGGCGATGCCCAGGATCTGGCACAGGAGAC
>ERZ857982.2760-NODE-2760-length-12990-cov-7.562814_pt1 | contig 12990 bp, 14 predicted proteins | sample MGYA00519955_ERZ857982 | MGnify/ENA primary metagenome ERZ857982 (study PRJEB31778, sample SAMEA3449416) | human gut metagenome | biome: human gut; feature: human-associated habitat; material: faeces | place: United Kingdom | collected 2010/2012 ... | reverse complement strand
CGAGCCCTTCCACTGCACCCGCGAAAAGGCCAAGCGCCGCCGCAGGCACAGAAAAGCGAAGTGAACGAGAGAAGCCTTCCCCTGTCAGGGAGAACCGCAAAAGGACCGCCGGGCGGCGGTCCTTTTGCGGTTCTCTACCCCCTGGGGGTGGTTTCAAAAGGAGGGGGCCGAAGCCTACATCCGCATGCATGCAGGGGCCCCCACTGAACACCCGTAGGGGCCGGCGTCCCCGACGGCACAAAAAAAGAAAGACCCCGTAGGAACGCAGCATTTACTATACCTCCCGCGTTAGCGGGAGGCATATATATTTATCCCCCGCGGCAGCGGGGGATATTTATTTCGCCCGCGCCGACAGGCCAGGGATAAATAAGTACAAAAAAAGAAAGTCCCCGCGGGCAAGCAATCTTTACTATACCTCCCGCGGCAGCGGGAGGTATAATTAAGCGTAAAAAAAGGAAGGCCCAGCGGGCAAGCAATCTTTATTCACCCCACCCCCGCCAGGGGGTGGGATAATTAAAGTCAAAAAAAGAAAGGCCCAATGCCACAGCCCACTAAGGCGATAATTTCAAACGAACAGAAAAGTGGCATTCGCAAAGGCAGCAACAGGGCTTCAACCGGCAAGGTTGGAGCCTTGTTGCTATCAGTATATATAGTATAATCGCATCTTTGCGTTTTTTGCAACTGCCGGAGTATAATGGAAGCGTCAGGAGGTGCCGGACAATGAAAGAACAGAAGTATCATATCTATCTGACCGAGCAGGAACGGTCGGAGGTTATCAAATCCCTCATAGACCTGAAAAACACGCTTATCCGGCAGGGCAAATACACGGACGCCGTTGACGATTTGCTGGTGAAGCTGACCGGCGCAAAGCGAAAAAAGCTGAAGGTCGTATACATCTGAATAGAGTTCGAGCCGCTTATTCCCAATCGGAGTAAGCGGCTCTTTTCATTTCAGGTATAGCTTTCCGCCAAAGAGTTTTCCTTGAAATGGCGGTTGTTTTCCAGCAGCTCATCAAAAGTTACAGGCTTAAAGCCGTTTATATCCACGCCGGCGTTCAGAACATTGTCCCGTGAGGCAATCAGCGGCCAGAAGTCGGCGCGAGTGTCGTTGTGGATGTGGCCGTGGATCATATAGGAACGCATAGCGTGCTTCCATGAAAGCATCGGGTAATGGCATAGCGTTAAAGAGCGCTTTCCGTCCGAGGTTTCCAAAAACTTATCTACGCTGACAAAGTACCTTGTGTAGTCGAACTTCGTCATCCACGAGCCGTCGTGGTTGCCGACGATCAGCCGCTTCTTGCCCTTTAACCGCTTCAGGATTTCCTCCGCATTGGTGCTGCGGAAAAACATATCCCCAAGAATATATACCGTATCGTTTCCGGTCACTCTCTCATTCCAGTTTTGAATCATCGCCTCGTCCATTTCCTCGGCGGAGGCAAAGGGACGGTCGCAGAACTGGATCACATTGTTGTGACCGAAATGGGTGTCTGCCGTAAAATAAATCATCGTGTATCATCTCCCATATATAAAGTAAACGCAGGGTGCTCATCGAACAGCCCTGCGCAAAATCAAGATAGTCTGATACTATCCCCATTTTCGCCTGAACTGACCGTAATTCGTTATGAAGCCAAAAGCCCGGAAGGACAAAACGAGCCTGCTTTTTATCTCTTTGCTTCTGATGCTGCCGTTCGTCATAGCCCTTGCCCTCCTTCAATAAGACTGACCACAGTATACTATATAAATATGAACAAGTAAATCATTCAAACACAGAGCCGCTTTTCCGTTTTCGGAAGGGCGGCTTTTTCGCTTTCCAAGGAGCACGAAAAAATTTTCTCAACTTTTTTTGAAAAACACCCTCAAAAATCGCTTCCTTATTCAGAGTAAGTGAAGGGGTTCTTTCCCGACCACAATCGGGAGCCGCTTCGTGATCCTTGAAAATTGAATATACAGGCACTTGGGACATTACTTCTGATGATTAGCCCGAAGATGGGTACGCCGTGACTCCTCCATATCGGAGGACGAGCGAGAAGCCCCGATCTGAAACCCGGATTGCCACCGGGACGGCGATGACAGTCAGAAGGATAATGATACTTCTCTACGGAGCTGGCGGAGAACCCGGCAGAGGTGAAAGCCCTATGACACGGTGCAGCACACCGTGACCCAAGTGTTTCCCGGAAGGCGAAAGCCGCCGCAGGGGGCGTTGAGGACAAATACTGCGGACATATACATAGCCGTTCATTACAGGCGGCTATGAAATCTACAAAGAAGGAGGAAAACGAAAGATGCCAAACTGTAAAACCATAGCGATATGCAATCAAAAAGGCGGCGTCGGGAAAACCACCACGGCGGTCAACCTCGGAATCGGGCTTGCCATGCAGGGCAAAAAGATACTCCTCATAGACGCAGACCCGCAGAGCGATCTCACGGCCTGCCTCGGCTGGCGAGATTCAGACAGCCTGCCGCAGACGCTGACCAACAAACTGGCGGCGGTAATGCGTGAGGAAAGCCAAGACCCATTTGCCGGGATTCTCAGCCACGAGGAAAAGGTTGACCTTGTGCCGTCAAACCTTGAGCTGTCGGCGCTGGAGATGAGCCTTGTGACCGCAATGAGCCGGGAAAGCGTGATGAAGAACTATCTCAGCCAAGTAAAGGACAGCTACGATTATGTCCTCATAGATTGTATGCCGTCCCTCGGTATGATTACCCTCAACGCACTGACGGCTGCGGACAGCGTTATCATCCCCGTGCAGGCGCAATATCTGCCGGCAAAGGGAATGACGCAGCTCCTGTCCACGATTGCCAAGGTAAAAAAGCACACCAACCCGAACCTTGCCATCGACGGAATCCTGCTGACCCTTGTGGACGGCAGAACGAATCTCGCCAAAAGCACCGTGGAGGCGCTGCGGGAGAACTTCGGCTGCCGGATCAGGATTTACCGGACGACCATTCCCGTTGCCGTGAAAGCCGCAGAGGTTTCGTCCAAGGGAAAAAGCATATACGCCTATGAGCCGAACAGCACCGTGTCCAAGGCCTACGCAGATTTCACGAAGGAGGTGTTAGCCGATGGCAGGCAGAAAGAGCGACTTCACGCTTCCCACGAACACGCTCGATGACCTGTTCTCCACGCAGGAGGAACGGGACGACGCAAAGCTGGCAAAAATCCGGGACATTCCCCTGACGGAGATCGACAACTTTCCCGACCATCCCTTCAAGGTGCGGGACGATGAGGATATGTTGCAGCTTGTGGAGAGTGTCAAGGAGCGAGGAATCATTACCCCGGCGACCGTCCGGCAGAAGGAGGACGGCAGATACGAGCTTGTTTCGGGACATCGCAGAAAACGAGCCTGTGAGCTTGCCGGGTTTGAAACGCTCCGCTGCGAGGTGGTAGACCTTGACCGTGACGCCGCCACCATTTTGATGGTGGAGAGCAACTACCAGCGGTCGCAGATACTTCCCTCGGAAAAGGCCTTTGCCTACAAGATGCGCTTGGAGGCGATGAACAGGCAGGGATTAAGAACAGACTTAACTTCTTCTCCACTGGATAATAAGTTAAGGGGTGTCACAGCGGCACAGCAAATTGGGCAAGAAAGCGGCGAAAGCCAACCGCAGATTTATCGATATATCCGCTTAACCAATCTTGTTCCCGAACTGCTTGACCTTGTGGACGAGGGCAGAATCAAGATGCGCCCTGCGGTGGAGCTGTCCTATCTGGACGAGGACAGCCAGCGGGATGTGGTAGAGGAAATCGACCTGAACCAGTGTACGCCCTCCCACGACCAGACCATCCGTATGCGGAAGTTCTTCTCGGAGGGCAAGCTCACGCCGGAGGTGGTGTCCGCCATTATGTGCGAAGAAAAGCCCAACCAGCGGGAAAAGATCATCCTGCGAGGGGACAAGGTGCGAAGGCTGATCCCCAAAAATATTCCCATCAGCCAAACGGAGGACTATGTGCTGAAGGCCTTGGAGCATTACAGCCGCTTTCTCCGTCAGCGGGCGGATCGTGACAGCCGGTAACGGCAGGCGGAGTACGTTTTTTCGCTTCCCCTTCCTCACACTCCAACCCCTTGAATACTAACAGACTAACCGAAAAGAGAATATCTATATCTCTTAAATAAACTCTATCTTCCTTGAGTATAGCTATCTAAGAGAGCTGGTGGAAACAGCGTAAAGTTCCCGAAAAAGCCGATTTGCGGTATCATTAAAAGTTCTGCCGTCATCGCAGGCTTGATTTTTCCCTCTCTTTTCGGCAAAATGAGTGCGAAAAGGAGGTCGCACAATGAAAACGAGGGTTTTGAGCATATTTCTCATTCTGCTTTTGTGCCTGACTGCCGGGTGCGGCAAGGCTTCACAGAACACCGAAAAGCCCGACGGGTTTTCTTTTTCGGAGAGCCAGACAGAAGAAGTTGCCGGAAAAGATACCTCTCAGGCAGAACAGACAGCCCCGGCTCAGCCACCCGAAGCACAAAGCGCACAGACAGCAGATGAGGAAACGGAAGGATGCGCGGAAAGCGAACGCCGACCGGTTCCCGAACATCCAGTAAGCGGCACAACGCCGCCGCAGACAAGCGAGCCGCAGCAAAAGAAGGACGAGTCCGAGCGCCGGTCGGAAACCACAGCTTCACCGGCTCCATCCGAAACAGAACAGCTCATCTCTCCGGCAACCGAGGAACCGAAGCCGTCAGAACCGCCTCAGCCGACACAACCATCCACGAAGCCGCCCGCCGAGCCGTCCTTTGACATCGGCTACTGGGTCAACTTTACCAAGAGCTATGCCGAAAGCGTGGGGCTGACGCTGGACAGCGGAGCCGTCTACTGCTGGGACAACCCCATCGCCGCAGGTGTAAAATGCAAATACACCGAACGGGATATTCGTGGCTATCTCGACCGATATGCCAAGGACGGCGACATCACCGATGTGTGGATTTGGTATGAGCAGACAAGCGGCAATTCCTACGAGGTGTATATCGGCTACGCATAAAAACAAAACCAAACATCACTCTGAAACGCATCGTGAAAACGGTGCGTTTACTTTTTTTCAGGAGGAAAAACACCAATGAAACGAAACCTTTTCAAGCGAGGGATGGCAGGACTGCTTTCCCTCGTGATGTGCCTGACCGCCCTTGTGGGGCTTGGCACGACCACCGCCTTCGCCGCAGGAGAGCAGGCGGAGGTCTACCTCATTTCCTTTCCGAGAAGCGGTGATGCAAATCTCGACTACAGCGGTACTTGGGGACACTCCAATCTTCACTATATGAACGGTTGGTATTCCGGTGAGTCCAAGTACACTACCATTCGAGCGATGCACTCGTATGAGGGCAACATCTGCTACTGCATCGAGCCGGGAACGGCGCAGGAAACCGGCGACCGCTACACCAGCAAGGACGAAACCTTTTGGGACAACCTGCCCGCAGATTTCAACACCACCATCTCGCCTTACGAAATGAAGCTGTTTATCGGGCGCCTCATGCAGTACGGCTACACGGGTCCCATCAGCACCTCGTGGCGTTCCCAAAACTCCGCTGACGCCGCAGCACTGGCAGAGGCGATGGCAACACAGGTGCTGATCTGGGAAACCATCGTGGGAGAGCGTGACGCAGACTTTGATCACGTCAGCCCCGGCAGCTACGACGCCGTAAAGGAGTCCGTCAGCGCCGAACATCCGCTTTACAGCCGGTTTTGCAGCTATTACGACAGCATTGTCGCCAGTGTGCAGCGTCATTCAACCGTTCCCAGCTTTATGTCCAGGAACCCGAACAGAGCGCAGAGCGTAGAGCTTGCTTGGGACGGCACAAATTACACCGCCACGCTGACTGACAGCAACAGTGTTCTCTCGGATTACAGCTTTTCCGCAAACGAGGACGGCATTTCCTTCAGCGTCAGCGGAAATAAACTCACCATTACGGCGGCTAATGCGCCCTCCGACAGCGTAAGGATCACTGCCAGTAAAACCGGCTCCACCCGCCGAGGTATCATCACCTGGACGGACGGCAGATACGCACCCGGCGCAGGCATTCAGGATGTCATCAGCTACGCGCAGGAGGTAAGCGACCCGGTGCAGGCGTTCCTCAATTTGAAGGTCAGCTACGGCTCTGCCAAGATCGTCAAAACGAGCGAGGACGGCAAGGTAGATAACCTCACCTTTACCGTCACCGGCAACGGCGTCAATCAGACGGTCAAGACCAACACCAAAGGCGAGATTCAGATCGACAACCTGATGCCCGGTGTCTATACCGTGACGGAGATGGACTACGACAAATATGAGCCGCAGGAATCCCGTCGTGTCACCGTGGTTTCCGGTCAAGTTTCTATCGTGAGCTTCAATAACAAGCTCAAGCGTGGCGACTTGCAGATCATCAAGTCCTCGGAGGACAGTCTTGTGGAGGGCGTAACCTTCCATCTCTACGGCACTTCGCTCTCCGGCATTGCGATGGATGAGTACGCCGTTACGGATAAGAACGGCGTGGCGACCTTTAAGGATGTCCTCATTTCCGGTTCTTCCCCCTATACCGTGGAGGAGGTGGACACCGCCGTCCGCTATGTCGTTCCCGAAGCGCAGAGCGCACCCGTGAAGTGGAACGAGGTCACAAGCCGCAGCTTCACCAACATCCTCAAAAAGTTTACCGTGACCGTCACCAAGAGCGACGCCGAAACGGGAACGGCACAGGGCGACGCATCCCTTGCCGGTGCGGTCTATGGCATTTACAAGGGCGAAACCCTTGTGGACAGCTACACCACCGATAAAAACGGTCAGTTTGTAAGCAAGGAATATGTCTGTGACGATGACTGGACAGTGCGGGAGATCACCCCGTCCGAGGGCTATCTGCTGGACAGCACCGTTCACAGGGTAGGCGCAGAGCCGCAGCTCTATACCGTGGAGCATAATCAGACGGCAAACGATGTGACCGAGCAGGTGATCAAGGGCAGCATCGCCATTATCAAGCACACCGATAACGGTGAAACGCAGATTGAAACACCCGAAAGCGGCGCAGAGTTTGCTGTGTACCTGAAAGCCGCAGGCAGCTACGAGGTTGCCGAGGACACCGAGCGTGATTATCTCACCTGTGATGAAAACGGCTTTGCTCAGACAAAGGATATGCCTTATGGCGTCTACACCGTGCATCAGGTATCCGGCTGGGAGGGCAGCGAGAAGATGCCCGACTTTGATGTGTTCATTGCACAGAACGGCACTACCTACCGCTACCTCATCAACAACGCTCCCTTTGAAAGCTATATCAAGGTGGTGAAGGTGGACGCAGAAACCGGCAAGAGCATCCCCTATGCCGGGGCGGGCTTCCAAATCTATGACCTTGCCGGCAATCTTGTGACGATGACCTACACCTATCCCACGCCGACGAGCATCGACACCTTCTATACCGACGCAAACGGCGCACTGGTTACGCCGGAGAAGCTGGACTTCGGTTCGGGCTATGCGCTGGTAGAGGTGCAGGCTCCCTACGGCTATGTCCTTGACGCTACGCCCGTGTACTTTGATGTCACGAAGGAAAACGCTACCGAGGAAAGCGGGGTTACAGTGGTAAAAGTGGATAAGCCCAATATGGCGCAGAAGGGCACCATCACGGTGGAAAAGACCGGCGAAGTGTTCTTCGGCGTTTCCGTGACCGGCGGCAAGGACGAGGGCGGCAAGGAGCTGCCGACCGTCTATCAGCCGCAGTATGAAAAGCGTGGACTTCCCGGTGCGGTCTATGAGATCGTCGCCGCAGAGGATATTGTCACGCCGGACGGCACTGTCCGAAATCAGAAGGGCGAGGTCGTGGACACGGTTACCACCGATGAAAACGGCGTTGCCAAGAGCCGTGAACTCTACCTTGGCAAATATGAGGTGCTTGAGATCACAGCACCCCACGGGATGGTGCTCAACCCGGAACCCCACTGCGTCGAGCTTGTCTACGCCGGTCAGAATGTTTCTGTTACCGAAACGGCGACCTCTTTCGAGAACGAGCGTCAGAAGGTGGAAATCAGCCTTGTAAAGTCCATCGAGCAGAATGAGCGCTTCGGCATTGGCAATAACGGTGAAATGAAGAACATTTCCTTTGGGCTGTTTGCCGCCGAGGAAATCGTATCTGCCAGCGGCACTTCTATTCCCGCAGACGGTCTGATCGAGATCATCTCTCCGAATGAGGACGGAACGGCAAAGGTTAAGACCGACCTTCCTTTTGGAAGCTACTATGTGCAGGAGCTTGCCACCGATAGTCACTACAAACTCTCCGATACCAAGTATCCCGTAACCTTTGCATATGCCGGTCAGGATACGGCAGTTGTAAAGATTGCCGCTAACGACGGCAAGGCAATCGAAAATGATCTGCTCTACGGTTCGGTTTCCGGCAAGAAGGTCGATGAAAACGGCAGTGCTCTCGGCGGTGCGCTGATTGGACTGTTCCGCACGGATGACGGCGAGTTTACAAAGGAAAACGCTCTGATGACTACCACTTCTGCTGAAGATGGTAGTTTTTCTTTTGAGAACATTCCTTACGGCACTTGGTATGTCCGTGAGATCGAACAGCCCGCCGGCTTCGTGCTGGATGATACCATCTATCCCGTGACCATCGGCGCAGACGGTCAGGTCGTGGAGATCGAAATCGTCAACAAGTATGTCCGTGGAAACATCCATCTGACCAAGGTGGATTCCGAATATCCTGACAATAAGCTGACCGGAGCGACCTTTGAGATCTATAAGGACAGTAACGCAAACGGCAAGCTGGACGACAGTGATGAACTGCTCGGCACACTGACCGAAAAGGAAATCGGTGAATACGGTATGAATGACCTGTTCTATGGTCGCTACTTCGTCAAGGAAACCAAAGCCCCGGAGGGTTTTGTCCTCGATACCGGCGTGTATGAAGTGATGATCGACACGGACGGCAAGACCTATGAGGTGGAGAACAAGGCAGGCGACGGCTTCATCAATGATGCGATGCGTGGCAACCTGAAGATTGTTAAAACCTCCTCTGACGGCAAAGTCAAGGGCTTCGCTTTCCGAATTACCGGAGCAAATGGCTATGACATTATCCTTGAAACCAATGACAAGGGTGAGATCTTCATTGACGGGCTTCGCATCGGGGACTACACCATTTCTGAGGTAAGCAACTCGGCTTCTTCGATGTATGTTATCCCTGCTGATAAGAAGGCAACGGTCAAACTCGGCTCCACAACCATTGTGGAGATGCACAATGTTCTGCGTGATACACCCAAGACCGGCGACACTACCAATCTGCCGCTGCTCTATGCCCTTGCAGGACTGTCCGCAGTGGGCATTGCGGTGTGCGGCGTTATCGGATTCAAGAAAAAGAAAAAGGAGGATCGTAACTAATGGAACCTAAAACCATCGTGGCTATCGTACTGGTAGCCTTTATCATCGGCGGCTTTATCTTCTTGCAGATTAGATCGAAAAACAAGAAGTAAGCTGATTATTCAAGGGGCGGAGCCAAAACTCCGCCCCTTTTCTACTACCCGAAGGAGGGATTCAATGAATCAACAGAAAACTGTGGAAAGCCGTGTGCTTTCTATCTTAAAGGACTGTCCGAGAGCAAGGTTCGACGATATGATCCTTATTATGCACTACTACAACCGCTATGCAGATTTCCTACGAGCCGGTGAACTGTCCCTCTGCGACCTTGCGTTCAACTACAAAGTCTACGGACTGCCGTGCTTTGAAACCATCCGCAGGGCAAGGCAGCGTGTGCAGTCGCTTTTCCCTGAGTATTCCCGCAGTGCCGAGTTGAATGATGACGGTATGGTTATCATCATCGGCATTCTCTAAGTCAGGAGGTAAACAACTATGGCAGCAAAGAAAACCGCAGCCGAACAGGGCTTGCAGCAGAAAATGAAGGTGCTGGCAAAGCTCTTTGACGCAGGCTGCAAAACCGAAAAAGACTTGAAGGCGCTGACCTTGCCGACGATCCTGAAAATCCCCGATGTGACCGTTCCGGATATGACGGTCATCACCGAGCTTCAGGAGCAGGTTGCAAAGAACCGCCTTTTCTCTTACTTGGGAGGTGGAACAGATGAGCCAAGCGACACGACCGAATGACCGCCACATCATTTGGAGCAACCAAAACCTTGATGTGGACGACTGGCGAGAGGACTACAAGGAGTTCCTTGAAGCCAACGAACTGGACGACGACCCGAATGATGAGCAGGCACTCTAGCCAAGGACGAAGGGAAATCCATCAAGACCGTGCAGGAGGCTTACATAGCTGCGATAAAAAAGATGAAAAAGTTTTTGAAAACACCCTCAAATTTGGACTCCTAATTCAGAGTAAGTGAAGGGGTTGTTTCGGAACGGTCGGAAAACACCTTTCAAAATAAAGAAATGAGAGGTTTTACATTATGGAAAACAAAAATATCAGCAAGGTCAAGCGCGGCGAAATTTATCTCTACGACTTCGGCACAAACGAAGGCTCCATTCAGAACGGGCTGCGTCCCGCCTTGGTTGTTCAGTGCGACGAGGGAAATAAGGCAAGCTGTACTACGGTAATCGCGGCAATGACCACGGTAATCAAGAAGCGGTATCTCCCGTCCCACATTATTTTGGGCGACCGCTTCGGGCTGAAAGAGCCGTCAATGGTGATGCTGGAGCAGCTCCGAACGGTCAACCAAGCCGACCTCTTGGAGTACATCGGCAGGATTGACGACGAGCATTGCATGAAGAAAATCAATATCGGTGTCAAAAAGGCACTGGGGCTTTGGGTGGATAAGCCCTATCGCAAGCCTGCCGATATGCGCTGCCTGTGCGTGAAATGCTTGGAGAGTTACAAGAACAGCCCGAACTACATCGTAAAGCGGCTTGATCCCTTTGCGAAAGCCAAGGAGAAATGCGATAAGTGTCAGAGCTACGGCTATGACTATCTTGTGATTGAAAGAAGCAAGGAGGGGCGATGATGAACAATACTCCGAAAAAGGAAAATGCCACCATCGAGCTTTTCTCCGGCTTTGGCAACAGCGATTTCAGGATGAAGATCGGCGGCACGGTATACGAGGTGTCCACCCACTTTGATCCCGAAGGCAGCCGATGCGTATTACAGCAGTTCCGTGACCTGATACTCTCAGAGGATTTGCTGGAAAATCGCATAATTGCGGAAAATGCAAAGGCACAGTAAAATAATAGTGCCTTTGCAATGCCCGGTTGTCGGAAAGGAGATATGACAATGGCAACAGCAAACTATATCAAAGGGCAAAGCGAAACCAAAATCACGGCGCTCTACTGCCGCCTTTCTCAAGACGATGGGCGGGAAGGCGACAGTAACTCCATATCGAATCAAAAGGAGATTTTACTTGCATACGCACAGCGGAATAATTTTCCGAACCCTCAGTTTTTCACGGATGACGGATTTTCGGGGACGACCTTCGACAGACCGAGTTTCATCCAAATGGAGAACCTGGTGGAACAGGGCTTGGTAGATACCATCATCGTAAAGGATCTCAGTCGTTTTGGCAGGAATTATCTTGATGTGGGCAACTACCTTGAAATCAAATACCCGACCCTCGGCGTCAGGTTCATTGCCATTCAGGAAAATGTAGATACCCTCAAGGAAACAGGCACGGAGATGATGCCGTTCAACAACATTTTTAACGAGTGGTATGCTGCTCAAACGAGCAAGAAAATCCGTGCGGTATGGAAGAACAAGGCGGCAAACGGCAAGCGGGTCAGTTCCTCCGTCCCATTCGGCTATGTCAAGAACCCACAGGATAAGGAGGACTGGCTGGTAGACGAACCGGCAGCGGATATTGTGCGGAAAATCTACGCACTCTGCCTTGACGGGCGAGGTCCGTTGCAGATCGCAAAGCAGCTTGAACAGGAAAAGGTTCTCATCCCTTCCGCCTATTACGCTTCGCTTGGCAGAAAAACAAGAAAGCAGTATACCCACCCATACGCTTGGGATCAGAAAACCGTCGCCGGTATTCTTGCCAATCAGCAGTACACGGGCTGCACCGTGAACTTTATGACCACCACGGTCAGCTACAAGGTTCACAAGACCGTGTATAAGCCAAAGGACGAGTGGCAGATCATCCCGAACACTCAGCCTGCCATCATCGACGAGGACACCTGGAAACGAGTACAGGAGCTTCGTGAGAACCGCATCCGTCCGACAGCAACGGGTAGGACAAGCCTTTTCTCCGGCAAAGTGTTCTGTGCGGACTGCGGTTCAAAGCTCCATTTCTGTGCCGCCAAGAGCCTTAACGCCAATCAGGAGCATTACCGCTGCGCCAACTACAAAAGCGGCAGAGGAAACTGTCAGATACACTATATCCGCAATGTAGTGCTGGAAAAGATCGTGCTGGAAGCTATCAACAGCTTGGCGGACTTCGTTAGATGCTATGAACCGGTGTTTCTATACCTGATGGCGCAGAAAGACATCGTATCCAAGCGGACGGAAACAAACAGGCTCAAGTCCTCCATTGAAAGCGGAAAGCGGCGTATTCAAGACCTTGACAAGCTGATAGAGCGCATCTATGAGGATCAGGTCCTCGGCAACATCTCAGCCGAACGCTATGCAAGAATGTCGGTCAATTACGAAAACGAGCAGAGGGAGCTTGTCAAAAGGGTCGATGAGGATGAGAAAAGGCTTGTCAGTATAGAACAGACAAGCCTTGACCTGAAAATCCTGCTGAAAGTCCTGCGAAGCAGCACGGCGTTTGAGGAACTGACGCCAACGCTTGTCAACTCGCTGATACGGAGGATCGAGGTTCACAACAACGACAAGTCAAGCGGTCACTGCTCTGTGAAGGTGGACATCTACTTCACAGCCATCGGACTGATTGACATTCCCACAGAGGACGAGATCAAAAGCCTGATGGAGAAAATACAGTCAAACCCGCAGGAATACAGGCTTACAGCCTAATAGAGAAAACGGTGCAACCCCGAAAACGGGGTTACACCGTATCCCTTTCAAAAAACATCCTTACGGGGCTTTGGCTAATGGGCCTTTCTCTTTTTTGAGTTTAATTAGAACTCCTTTTTCTTGCCGATGAC
>ERZ857982.2755-NODE-2755-length-13002-cov-3.133699_pt1 | contig 13002 bp, 15 predicted proteins | sample MGYA00519955_ERZ857982 | MGnify/ENA primary metagenome ERZ857982 (study PRJEB31778, sample SAMEA3449416) | human gut metagenome | biome: human gut; feature: human-associated habitat; material: faeces | place: United Kingdom | collected 2010/2012 ... | reverse complement strand
GTAAATTCATTTGCTTGGCAAACACTTATACTTGCTTTGCTTAATGTATTTTTAGGCAGCGGTTTTGTTTTTAATGCATACAGCGTGATTCAATGCTTTATTGTCGCATTGGTTATTTCTGTATTAATGTTTGTGACCGATATGATATTGTCAAACGGTTTTAAACTCAAACTTAGTTTGTTGACTATAAGTATAATAGATATTTTAGAAGTTTTTGCCGTGGTTATGGTAGTAGGCGGAGCAATATTCGGTTGGTTCGATTTTGTAATGTCAGACTTGCTGATTGCGGCAGGTGTAATTATTGCGGTATTTTTGATAGTGTTTACAATTCATATGTTGAGAATGAAAGCAGATTCAAATACGATTAATAAAATATTAAAGGAGAGAAACAGCAATGAAAAAAGCAATAGTAATTGAAAATTTAACAAAGACTTACGGCGATTTAAAGGCTGTTGACAATATTAGTTTTTATGTAGAAGAAGGCAGTCTGTTTGCATTTTTAGGGCCGAACGGAGCGGGAAAGTCAACCACCATAAGTATATTGAATACTTTTTTAAAGCCAGACCGCGGCAGAGTTGAAATCGGCGGAAGAATACTCGGAAAAGAAGATTCAAAAATAAGAGCCGAAATCGGTGCGGTATTTCAGGAAAGTTTGCTTGACCCGCTGCTTACCGTAAAAGAAAACCTCTCGATACGAGGCAGTTTTTATGGATTAAAAGGTAAAAGTTTGAAAAATGCAGTTGCCGATGCTATCGAAAAATCGGGTGCAACCGATTTTATGAACAGACCGTACGGTAAACTTTCGGGTGGTCAGCGCAGAAGAGCAGATATTGCAAGAGCATTGATTAATACACCTAAAATATTATTTCTTGACGAACCGACTACAGGACTTGACCCGCAAACAAGACTTTCGGTATGGGAAACCGTAAGTAATTTACGAAAAGAATACGGAATGACGGTTTTTCTTACCACTCATTATCTTGAAGAAGCAGAGAACGCAGGATATGTTGTAATTATGGATTCGGGTAAAATTGCGGCGCAAGGAACTCCCGTTGAACTTAAAAGCAAATATGTTTCGGATATGCTTACAATATACCATAAAGACAGTACAATGGCGGATATTGAAAGGATACTGAAGTCAAAAAATATGAAATACACATTTACGAAAGAAACCGTGAAAATTCCCGTTAAGTCAACTTTTGCAGCTTTGCCGATAGTCAATGAGCTAAAGGATTACATATTTGATTTTGAAGTTCAGAAGGGTAAAATGGATGATTTATTTGTAGCTGTTACAGGAAAGGAGATAAAGTAATGCTTGCTTTGGTAAAAAGAAATATTAAAATATATTTCAGAAATAAGGGCGCTTGGCTTGCGTCTTTGCTTACGGTGTTTATAATCATCGGCTTGTATGCGCTTTTTCTCGGAGATCAACTTTCAAAAGGTTTTGAGGGTATAGGACTTGACAGTCCAAGACTTCTTACAGACGGTTGGATAATGGCAGGGATTATTTCTATTATGCCGCTTTCAATATCTCTCGGTGCGGTATCAATAGTAAGCGACAGGTCAAAAGGACTTTTTAAAGACTTTTACTGTTCACCTGTAAGCCGCAGCAGAATAACTCTCGGATATATTTTAAGTCTTGCTTTGATTTCGCTTTTTATTACATTGATAGGTTTTATTCTCGGTGAAATATACATAGTTGTAAACGGCGGAGAATTATTAAGCCTTTTGAATATGCTTAAGGTTGTCGGCATAATTGCAATTGACGACCTTGCGACAACTTCTATTGTTATGTTTATTGCAATGTTTATAACAACCGAGGGTGCATATACCGCCGTATGTACGGTTATAGGTACAATTTCCGGATTTATTACAGGTATTTATATTCCTGTAGGTTCGTTACCTGATTCGGTTGCAACTGCAGTAAAATGTTTTCCGATTTCTCATGCGGGCAGTATGCTAAGACAGATTTTTACAGAGAGTGCAATTACCGAATGTACTAAATCTGTACCTGCCGAATTAAAACCTGATGTAATTGATCAGATTAATTCCGAGATGGGTATAATCTATTCGTTTGGCGACCATACGGTGACTGATTTTGAAAGCATAATTGTTCTTGTTGCAACCGCAGCGGTTTTCTTTGTACTGACAGCTTTTGCGGCAAGAAGAAAAAAGAAGTAATTTATTTTAAATAATATACATAATAGGGGCGTTGTTTACATACAATGCTCTTATTTTTTATATAAATGCTTTTATTTCTTTGAAAATTATGTTATACTAAACAATGTATATTAGATTGGAAAAACCAAATTATAGATTCGGAGATGATATGATGAATTCTATTGAAAGAAAAATTATTGCCGACGGTGTTGCTTTTAACAACATCAAGGTAAATAGATTTAAAACAATCAGAATGAGCATTAATCTGTATGTACCTTTAAATGTTGAGGATGCGGCACACAATGCTCTTTTGCGTGGATTGCTTACACGCTCATGCAAGGCTTACCCTGATTTTACTCAATTCAGCAAAAAGCTCAGCGCTCTTTACGGAACAGATATTGTATCAAGCGTAAAAAAGACAGGCGCTTATCAGGTACTAACTTTTACAGCGGTTGGTATTGACGACAGATATGTGTTTACCGACGAAATCATTTCAGCGGAAATTTCAAAGCTTTTGTGTGAGGTTATCTTTAATCCTAACATTACCGACGGTAAATTTAATGATAATGATTTTGAGCAGGAACGCAGACAGTTGCTTGACGCTATTGACGCAGAGTTTAATGATAAGCGTGGCTATGCGATAAGCACAATGCTTTCAAATATGCTTAAAAACGAAACCTGCGGAATCAAGCGTTACGGCAGTGTTGAAGAAATCAAAAAGATTACTCCCGAAAGCCTTGTGGATGCGTGGAAAAAATTATTAAAAGACTCTGTTGTGGAAATTTTCTATATCGGTGACAGCGGTGCCGACAAAGCGGAAAAAGTATTTACAGACGCATACAGCAAGATTGACAGAACACCTTGCAAGGTTGATATGAGTTATGTCAAGAGTGCGGACGAAGTACAGCGTGTTGTTGAAGAAATGGATGTTTCACAGTCAAAACTTGTACTCGGTTTCCGTTCGGGTGTCGGCTGTACAGATACCGAAAAAGAGTGGATTGCAGGCAGACTTATGTGCGCTGTTCTCGGAGGTACCGCCAACTCAAAACTTTTTAACAATGTAAGAGAAAAGCAGAGCCTTTGCTACTACTGTGCGGCAAGCTACAATTTTATTAACGGTCTTATGATTGTTGACAGCGGCGTACTCAATGAAAATATTGAAAAAACCGAGAAAGCAATTCTCAAAGAAGTTGAAGATATGAAAAACGGCAATATCACCGACTTTGAAATTGAGGCTACAAAGCGTGCAATAGTAAACGGATTCCGTACATCCAACGATACCACAGCCGGTATAGACAACTGGTATTCTTCACAGTTTATAAATGACGGTTTTAACAGCATTGAAGAACTTGCGGCAAAATATAATGCAGTTACAAAGGAAGAAATTGTAGAGGCAGCCAAAAAGCTCACACTTGATACTGTATATGTTCTTAAAAATAAATAAACTGCGAAAGGAAGTGTGTTAAATGGATATTAAAGAAATAAAATCTGAAAGAGTTGCAGAAAAATATTATAAAATAAATCATCCGTCGGGACTTACAATTTATGTATATCCAAAAGAGGGATACAATTCGGCTTATGCTATTTTCGGTACACGCTACGGCAGTATTAATACAAAGTTTTCTGTAGATGACGGCGAAACAATTACCGTACCTGACGGTATAGCGCATTATCTTGAGCATAAACTTTTTGAAAGCGAAGACGGCGACGCATTTGTTCGTTATGCACAAACAGGTGCAAATGCCAATGCTTATACAAGTTTTGAAAAGACCTGCTATCTTTTTTCTTGTACAGAAAAATTTGATGAAAGTCTTGAAATTTTACTTGATTTTGTTCAGTCACCGTATTTTACTGCGCAGACCGTAGCTAAGGAACAGGGTATTATCGGTCAGGAAATCAAAATGTATGATGATGCACCTGACTGGCGAGTAATGTTCAATATGCTTGAAAATATGTATCACAATCACCCTGTAAAGATTGATATTGCAGGTACGGTTGAAAGTATTGCTGAAATTACAGCCGAAAAATTATACGAAGTGTATAATGTGTTCTACAACCTCAACAATATGGTACTTTGCGTTTCGGGCAATGTTACTGTCGACAAGGTTTTAAAAACAGCCGACAGACTTTTGAAAACGAGTGAAAAACATACTATTCACAATGTATTTGAAAACGAGCCTTACGAAATTGTTAAGCCGTATGTAGAACAGGAATTTTCTGTTTCTATGCCTATATTTAATCTCGGATTTAAGGAAAAAGCGGATTGCGTAAAAGGCGACGCACAGGCGGCTCATACAGATATTTTGCTATTCCTTTTAGCGTCTGAAACAAGTGAATTGTATCGTAAATTGCTTGATGCAAACCTTATTAACAGCTCGTTCTCTTATGAACTGTTTGACGGCCCCGGTTACTGTTCGGTTATCTTTGGCGGTGAGTCAAGAGAACCGCAGAAAGCAGCGGAAATGATTAAGAATTATATTGTTAAACTTAAAGAAAACGGAATTGATAAGGAAGAGTTTGAAATTGCCAAAAAATCAATTTACGGCGATACAGTTGCATCTCTCAATTCTGTAGATACAATTTCAAATATTCTTGCCGACTACCATTTCAAAGGCAATAATATGTTTGACTATATTGATGAAATCGCAAACGCTACAATAGAAGATGTTACAAAGCGACTTGATTGTATGCTTGATGTAAATAACTGTACTTTGTCGGTTGTAAAGCCAATTCAGGACGGTGAAAAGTAATGGACTATAATGTTTCGTTTCCGGGACTTGGTCTTGAATTTACCGTAAATCCTGTTGCTTTTACCATCGGTAATTACCCGGTTTATTGGTACGGTATAATTATTGCGTCGGGACTTCTGCTTGCAGTGCTTTATGCCTATGTCAGTTCCAAACGATACAATGTTGACGGCAATAAGCTGATTAATTGTATTCTTGTGGGAATCATAACGGGCATTATTGGCGCAAGACTTTACTATTGCTTTTTTGAATGGGATTATTACGGCAAAAATCCGATTGAAATTCTCTATATAAACAACGGCGGTCTTGCAATTTACGGCGGCGTTATCGGTGCGCTTTTAGGCGGTCTTACGGTTGCAAAAATTCAAAAAATGAAAGTTATGCCGATTCTCGATATTGCTATGATGGGCTTTTTGCTCGGACAGGGAATAGGCAGATGGGGCAATTTTATGAATCAGGAGGCATTCGGCGCACCTACCGATTTGCCGTGGGGAATGGTAAGTCAGGGTACAGACAATGTTGCGGTTCACCCGTGCTTTTTCTATGAATCGGTATGGTGTCTGCTCGGATTTGTGATTTTACATTTCTATGGTAAATACAGACAAAGATATGCAGGACAGATTTTCTTTTCTTACCTTGTTTGGTACGGCTTTGAAAGAATGATAGTAGAGGGACTCAGAACAGACAGCCTATATATGCACTTCCAAATTTTTGGCAATGCGGTAAAAGTATCGCAGCTTTTATCGGCAGTTATATTTGTTGCGGGTATTGTAATGCTTTTAATAAACATAAAGAGAAAGGACAGTTTTTATGCAGATTATAGACGGAAAAAAGGTATCGGCTCAGGTAAAGCAAGAAGTAAAAAATGAAACCGAGCTTTTAAAGAAAGAATATTCGATTACACCGGGACTTGCCGTTGTAATCGTAGGTGACGACCCTGCGTCGAGAGTTTATGTAAATAATAAAAAGAAAGCCTGCGAACTTGTAGGATTTCATTCCGAGGAATATGCTTTGCCTGCGGAAACCACACAGGAAGAACTTTTAAGCCTTGTAAAAGAACTTAATGAGAAAAAAGATATAAACGGTATTCTTGTTCAGCTCCCATTGCCAAAGCATCTTGATGATAAGGCAGTAATTGAGGCAATAAATCCGCTCAAAGATGTTGATGCGTTCCATGCTGTAAATGTAGGTAAAATTATGCTCGGCGAGTATGATTTTCTCCCTTGCACACCTGCCGGCGTAATGGAAATGCTCCATTATTACAATATTGAAGTCAGCGGCAAAAATTGCGTGGTAATCGGCAGAAGCAACATTGTAGGCAAGCCGATGGCAATGCTTTTGCTCCACGAAAACGGCACTGTAACAATCTGCCACAGCCGTACCAAAAATCTCGCAGAAATTTGCAGTAAGGCAGATATTCTTGTTGCAGCGGTAGGCAAACCGAAGTTTGTTACGGCAGATATGGTAAAAGAGGGCGCTGTGGTAATTGATGTAGGTATGGACAGAGATGAAAACGGCAAACTTTGCGGCGATGTTGACTTTGAAAATGTTAAGGACAAATGCTCATACATAACTCCTGTTCCGGGCGGCGTTGGCCCTATGACCATTGCCACACTTATGAAAAATACAATAAAAGCTGCAAAAATTCAGAATAACCTGTAAAAATAAGGTTGACAATAAATTGTATTTGTGTTATGCTATATAAGCCGCATATTGTGGGTTGTTAAATGAGTTATTCTCTACCTGCAGATAGCGAGACATATGTAAAGGTGGGTACTAAAATGTACGCAGTTATTCAGACAGGCGGTAAGCAGTACAAGGTAACAAACGATCAGGTTATCTTCGTTGAAAAGCTTAACGCAGAGGCAAACGATACAGTAACATTCGATGTTATTGCTGTTGGCACAGATGACGGCATTAAGGTTGGCACTCCTGTTGTTGAGGGTGCAAAGGTTACTGCAGAGGTATTAAAGAACGGTAAAGGCAAGAAAATCAGAGTTGCTACTTACAAGCCAAAGAAAGGCGAGAAGAGAGCAATGGGTCACAGACAGCCTTACACACAGGTTAAGATTACTTCAATCGAGATCTGAGAATGATTACGGTAACATTTTTTAAATCGGCTGATTATTTTAAAGGCTTTAAAATATCCGGTCATGCTGATTTCAATACCAGCGGTCCTGATATTGTTTGCGCAGGCGTAAGCTCTGCGGCAATTATGACAGCCAATACAATCACCGAGGTTCTGCATACGGATGCAGAGGTTACCGACAGCGACGGCTTTATTAATTTAAGCCTTAGCAGTGCAGAGGCAAAAGAAGCATCTCATTTAATTGAGGGCTTATGGCTTCACTTATCTGCTTTACAAAAGCAGTACAAAAAGTATATTAAAGTTATTATTTCGGAGGTGTAAGGTAATGATTAAGGTAAATCTTCAGCTTTTCGCTCATAAAAAAGGTATGGGTTCTACAAAGAACGGCCGTGACAGTGAATCAAAGCGTCTTGGTGTAAAGCGTGCAGACGGACAGAAGGTTCTCGCAGGCAACATCCTTGTTAAGCAGAGAGGTACTCACATTCATCCAGGTAACAACGTAGGTATCGGTTCAGACGACACATTATTCGCAAAGATCGACGGCGTTGTAAAGTTTGAGCGTGTAGGCAAGGACAGAAAGCGTGCAAGCGTTTATCCTGTTGAGCAGTAATTTGCGCATTATCTTAGGGTGGATATTTATTATCCACCCTTTTTTGTTAGGTATTGATTTTTATTGTACTTTGAGGGTATAATAAAAATGGGTTTACAATTCATAATACTTAATTTTAAATCGTGATTTTCGGCAAATTTTGATAATGAATTAATCACGCATTATAAATTATGAATTAGAAATAAATTCGTCATTTGGAGGTTAGCAGAGATGTTTGTAGATACAGCGAAAATTTATATAAAAGCCGGTGACGGCGGTGACGGTGCAGTATCGTTTCACCGAGAAAAATATGTTGCGGCAGGCGGCCCCGATGGCGGTGACGGCGGCAGAGGCGGAAATGTAGTGTTTGTTGCAGACACTAATCTTTCAACTCTTGCTGATTTCAGATATAAACGCAAATACCTTGCAAAAAAAGGTGAAAACGGTCGAGGTGGTCGCTGCAGAGGCAAAAATGCAGAGGATTTAATAATTCGTGTTCCTCTCGGTACACTTGTTAAAGAAGAGGAAACAGGCAGAGTTTTAGCCGATGTATCATCTTCAGAGCCGTATATTGTTGCGAGAGGCGGTAAAGGCGGCTGGGGTAATCCGCATTTTGCTACTCCTGTTCGTCAGGTTCCTCGTTTTGCAAAACCCGGTTTACCCGGAGAAGAGTTTAATGTTACTCTTGAACTTAAACTTTTGGCGGATGTCGGACTTGTAGGATTCCCTAATGTAGGTAAAAGTACACTTGTATCCGTAGTTTCACAGGCAAAGCCGCTTATTGCAAACTACCATTTCACAACCATTACACCTGTACTTGGTGTTGTATCAATGGGTGAGGGTTCTTCTTTTGTAATGGCTGATATTCCCGGACTTATTGAGGGCGCATGGCAGGGAACAGGTCTTGGACATCAGTTTTTACGCCATATTGAGCGCTGCAGAATGCTCGTTCATATTGTTGATGTTTCAGGTTCGGAGGGAAGAGATCCGAAAGAAGATTTTGAAACCATTAACAATGAGCTTAAAAAGTTTAATCCCGAGCTTGCGGAAAGACCTATGATTGTTGCGGGAAACAAATGCGATATGGCAACTGATGAACAGATAGCGGATTTCAAGGCTTATGTTGAGGCACAAGGTTATGATTTCTTCCCGATTATGGCGGCAATTCGTTATGATGTTGATCCTATGTTAAATAAAATCAGAGAAATGCTCTCAAAACTTCCTCCGATTACTCATTATGAGGCAGAACCTGCTCCGATTGTGACAGCAGAGGATTTTGAAGATCATTCGGTTACCGTAAAGAATGTTAATGGTATCTATACTGTAGAGGCGGACTGGCTGTTACAGGTTATGAAAGGCATTAATTTCGATGATTACGAAAGCCTTAACTATTTCCAAAAAGTTCTTATTGATAACGGTGTAATTGACGCACTTCGAGCAAAAGGCTGCGGCGAGGGCGACACGGTTTCAATATATGAGCTTGAATTTGATTTTGTTGACTAACAGGGTGTTTGTATGGAAAATGAGAATATAATTGAGCATACCTATGCAGACGAGGTTTCTCCGCTTACGCTTGCGTTTGTAGGCGACGGTGTGTACGATTTGCTTGTTCGTGCATATCTTGTACGACAGAGCAACCGTCCTGTAGGTGAGCTTAACAAAATAAAGGTTGGCTTTGTTAATTGCAAAAGTCAGGCAGAGTATGCCAAAGTTTTAATACCGCATCTTTCAGAAAAAGAATTATCGGTATATAAAAGAGGAAGAAATGCCGCCCCTAAATGTACTCCGAAAAACGGCACTGTGGCAGATTACCATAGTGCTACGGGACTTGAGAGCCTTTTCGGATACTTATATTTAAAAAATGAAAAAGAAAGAATTTCTGAGTTGTTTGATATTATTTTACATATTTCGCTAAATGGAAGTGGTAATTGTGAAAAATAAGCTTGATATTAAGACTGCGGTTGCCGACTATGCAATAATGCTTGCAGGAGCAGCTGTTTATGCAACTTCTGTTGTGGTTTTTACGGCTCCTAACGATATTGCACCGGGCGGACTTACAGGTGTGGCTACAATGCTTAATCATATGTTCGGTTTGCCTATAGGTACTATGGTGTTAGTTATGAACATTCCTTTGTTTATATGGGGCGCTGTTGAAAACGGCATTTCATTTCTTACAAAAACAATAGCAGGCACGGTATTCGCTTCAATACTTATAGATGTATTTACACCGATTATGACTGCCTATACGGGCGACAGAATTTTGGTTGCGATATTTGGCGGAATACTTAACGGTGTCGGACTTGAAATGATATTTATGCGTGGCGGTTCGACAGGCGGCACAGATATTGTTGCTCTGAATTTGCACAAACATTTCCCGTATTTTTCAACAGGAAATCTTATTTTTGCAGCAGACGCACTTGTGCTTATTATGGTATTCTTTGTATATAACAGTATTGAAAGTGTTTTGTATGCTGTGGTTACAATATTTTTCAGTATTAAAGTTATTGACACCATTTCATACGGTGTTGCGAGAGATAACGGCAAACTTATGTTTATTATTACGGATAAATACGCAGAAATTTGCAGTATGATAATGACAGAGAATGACAGGGGAATAACCCTGCTTAACGGCGAGGGCGCATACAGCGGCAAGCCGAAAAGAGTTATTATGTGTGCTGTCAGACCGCATCAGGTATATAAAATTACAAACACCGTAAAAAGTGTGGATAAAAGAGCTTTTATTATAGTAACTACAGCCGGCTCTATCAAGGGCAAAGGCTTTATAACAAAAACCGGCATCGGCTCTTAAGCTGATGTCGGTTTTCGACTTTACATAAAGAAAATAATTTTAATTTCCGCCCGGTCCGTCTTGTCTTTCTCGTCTGTCATCAAGCGGCTTGTGCCCTGTAGTTACCCATTGATTATCGGTAGCACTCTTTTTATTTTCACCGTTTACAGTGGGCAAAGGCTTTATATTATTGCTGCCGTTCGTTCTGTGACACATAAAATCACCCCTTGATTTATTTTGCGATAAATCAAGGGGTTTATGAGCTTTAAGAAAAAATTAACGCTCTGAAAATTCTTTGCCTGTAATCAAATAATCAATAGATACATTAAAATACTCAGACATTTTAATGAGCATTGATATAGAAGGCTCACGCTTGCCATTTTCATAGTAGGAAAGAGCTTCTCTGGAGATATTCAAATCCATAGCAACCTTTTGTTGACTAAAATGCTTCTTTTTCCGTATTTCTTTTAATCCTGTCAAGATAATCACCTCTTGACAATAGTGTAACAGTGTGTTACACTATTTATGTAACAAAATGTTACATAAATAGTTGGCAAAGAAGGGAAGATTATGTGAAAATGAATCATTTGTGTTGCTGCACTACTTATATTAGTGCGAACATCATAAAGCATAATATCAATAATACAGAAGAAAAAATAATGTTAGAAAGAGTTTGGTGATGTTTAAATGACTGAATTAAAAAATCAAAATTCTGAAAAGAATACAAAGTATTTTGGAATAGGTGTGGGCTTATTAGCAGCGACAGTATGTGTTTTTACCTTGATTTTATATTTAGGTTATTTGTTAAAATATGCATTTATTATTCCGTTTATTTCGATTTTAGTAATCACTTCATTTATAGTTATGGTTGTTACAGCTAAAAGAAGAGCCGATAGCTTAAGTACTACATACATTGCTGACGGTTATTTTAATCTTGCGTTACATGTTATCCTTTTACTTGTTATAGGCGGAATATGGCAATTAATTTGGATTTACAGAACAACAAGTTTTACTAACAATGACAAATCATCTGAATTCAGAAATCCGGTAACAAAGCTGTTGCTTAATATGTTTATTCCTTTTTACTCAATATATTGGATATATGTAACTGCCCAGAGAATTGATAATATTTCAAAAAGTAAGGGTAATAATTCTGAAATATCTATGGTATGTCTTATTTGCGGAATTTTTATTCCTTTTGTATCTTTACTTATAATTCAAAATCAGATTAATAAAGTTTGTAATATGTCAGTAATAAATTTCGCTGATAATAATAACAAAAAATCAGATACAGAAGAACTGAGAGAATATATGGCACGTCTTGGCGTTCATACAGTAGATGAAATGGTCGGACGTACAGATCTTTTAAAACAGTCTCCGGATGCAGTCGAACCACATAAAGGAAAACTGGATTTAAGTGCAATTCTGAATAACCCATATGCCGGAAATGGTCAGAAAGTGACCTTTGACCCGAAAGCAGTATATAATTTTGAACTGGAGAAGACACTCGATGAAAAAATTCTTCTTAAGAAATGTGCAAAGGCAATCTCAAAAGGAGAACACGTGGAATTAAGTGTGGATGTTACCAATACAGACCGTACTTTCGGTACGATACTTGGTGCTGAGATCACCAGACAGACCAGAACAGGGCTGCCGGACGATACAGTAGTAATCAACTGCCATGGAGCAGGTGGACAGAGTTTCGGTGCATTTATTCCGAAAGGTCTTACACTGAATCTGACCGGTGACAGCAACGACTACTTCGGAAAAGGACTTTCCGGTGGTAAGCTGATCGTTAGAGTCCCGGAAAAAGCTGCATACAAACCAGAAGAAAATATCATCATCGGTAACGTTGCTCTGTATGGTGCAACCAGTGGCTATGCGTTTATCAATGGTGTTGCCGGTGAACGTTTTGCAGTTCGTAACTCCGGTGCCTATGCTGTTGTAGAAGGTGTCGGTGAACATGGATGTGAGTACATGACAGGTGGTCGTGTTGTTGTTCTCGGAAGAACCGGAAAGAACTTTGCAGCAGGTATGAGCGGCGGTATTGCATATGTTCTGGATGTGGAGAACAAGCTGTATAAGAACATCAACAAAGCAATGATCTCTATTGAAAAAGTGGAAAATAAATATGACAAAAAAGAACTTCGTGATCTGATCGAAGCCCATGTTGCGGCTACAGGTTCCGAATTAGGTGCAAAAGTGCTTGCCGACTTTGATTATTATCTGCCTCACTTTAAGAAACTGATTCCAAATGAGTACAAGAAGATGATCACACTCAGTGCAAAACTGGAAGAAAAAGGTCTGACAAGTGAACAGGCGCAGATGGAAGCATTTTACGAAAGCATCGGAGCAAAGCATTAAGGAGGATGAGGAAACATGGGAAAGCCAACAGGATTTTTAGAATATAAAAGAGAGACAGCCAAAGTGCTACCTCCAAAAGTCCGGATCGCCAACTTCAATGAATTCCGGACTCCGATCAGCAAAGAAAAACAGACCATTCAGGGCGCACGCTGTATGGCATGCGGAGTTCCTTTCTGTCAGTCAGGCATGATGCTTAACGGAATGGCTTCCGGATGTCCGCTACACAACCTTGTGCCGGAAACAAATGATCTGGTTTATACAGGAA
>ERZ857982.2753-NODE-2753-length-13006-cov-15.238051_pt1 | contig 13006 bp, 9 predicted proteins | sample MGYA00519955_ERZ857982 | MGnify/ENA primary metagenome ERZ857982 (study PRJEB31778, sample SAMEA3449416) | human gut metagenome | biome: human gut; feature: human-associated habitat; material: faeces | place: United Kingdom | collected 2010/2012 ... | reverse complement strand
TCTTTTCTGCCTGCTTCTTGTCGCCCTGGCCCATGGCGATGGCGGTGCGGGGCGCGCCGCCGGAGCCGATGAGCATGGCAAAGGCGTTCAGAAGCATCAGGATGGGGGTAAACAGGCCCACGCCGGTCAGAGCCGCCGCGCCGATCCCCGAGATGTGGCCGATGTAAATGCGGTCCACGATGTTGTACAGCAGGTTGACCACCTGCGCCACAACGGCGGGGATCATCAGCTGGAGCAGGAGCTTTTTCACGTCACCCGTGCCCATATCCTGCTGTTTTTTCTGCGTTTGTGCCATGGAAAGTGTCTCCTTTGGTTTGAGCGAGACGGAGAGGGCTGCCCTCAGAACGTCAGGCCGAAGTTCATCTCGTAGTAGTTGCCTGCGGCATCACGGTAGGCGTAAGCCTTGCCGTTCTCGTCCTTCATGCTGTCGGGCATGTAGGCATCCTTTGCAAAGCCGGGCACGTCGTTGGGGCTGATGCAGACACCGTCCGCGTTCACAGCCAGCACCTCGTCGCCCTTGGGCAGGGTCAGGGGCAGTTTGCCAACGGGAGCAAAGCGGCCGAACATCACATCCAGCGTTGCGGAGGGGTAGGTGTCAAAGCCGACGGTCAGAGCGTCGGAGACCTTCTCCACATTGCCGACCTCCCAGGCCAGCGGGCAGTTGATGTTGGAAACGACCTTGCCGCCGTGTGCGTGGACCGCAGCAGCGATACCGGCCAGACGGTTTGCGCCCACCAGAGTGGTCTCCTTGTGGGTCTCTGTGGTGGGCTTGCCGCTCTCGTCCACGTTGCAGACAGTCTTGTCCTCGCAGATGTCCAGCTCCAGGTAGCCCGGGGTGGCGTTGAAGTATGCACCGGACTGGGGGCTGACCATCAGCAGGGCCACCTGGGCCTCATCGGGGGTGTCCACCAGAGTGACATTGCCCAGCATCTCGCGCAGGGCCTTGGTGGCGGCCTCACCGGCCTCGGCGCTCTTGCCAAAGGCCTCAGCGTAGACCTTGGTGCCGTCCTTCAGGGGCAGGGTGCCGTCGTTCTTCAGCAGGACAACGGACTCGCGGTGCACGCGGGAAGCTTCCTCCCAGTCGGCCTTGGTGGCAACGACCTCGGCGGCCTTCCTGGGGTCAGCGTAGGTGTCCTCGAACATGCCCTGACGGAACAGCTCGGTCAGGGTGCGGCTGACAGCGCGGTTCAGGCTGGCATCGGTCAGCACCAGATCTTCCTTCTTGAAGCCGGCGGGCACCGCGTGGGTGTCGTAGTAGTCGTTGGTGCCGCGGGCGTAGCTCTCCTCGCCCAGCTCGTTGTCCAGCAGGCCGGAGATCAGGTCCACGCCGCTCTGGGTGACAGCATAGCCGATGCGCTCGGGCTCGTCCAGCATGTCAACGCCCCAGCACATGTTGTGGACGATGCCGGTGTCGGAGTTGATGTAGCCCTTGAAGCCCATCTGGCCGCGCAGCAGGCCGTCGATGAACACCTTGTTGTAGGCAAAGCCGTAGGGCTGGAGCTCGATGGGGTTGCCGTTGAAGTCCTCCTGCGGAGCGCTCTTCTCGGCGCTGGGCTTGGAGTAGTAGGGCATGATGGACTCGGCATTGTGGCGGATGGCTGCGCGGAATGCCGGGATGTGGTACTTCTGCAGGGAGCCGGGGGTGGCGTAGATGTTCCACTGGCCTGCTGCATAGTGGGGGTCAAAGCCGTTCTCACGGGCACCGCCGCCGGGGAAGTGCTTCACAGTCATGGAAACACCCTCGGGGGTAACGCCGTTGCTGCCGCCCTGGATGCCGGGGATCAGGTGGTTGAAGATCTCCTCAATGAGCTCCGGGTCCTCGCCAAAGGTGCCGAAGGTGCGCTGCCAACGGGGGTCGGTGACGCAGTCGGCCATGTACATGTAGCCCTTCTTCAGGCCGCAGGCATTCCACTCGCGGCGGATGGTGTCGGCGAACTTGTCGATGATGTCGATGCGTGCAGTGCCCTTGACGGCAGCAGCAATGCCCAGGGTGCCGGGATAGGTGGCAAACACGCCGGTGGCATCGTTCATGCCGAACACGACCTCGCCGTTCTCGTTGCGGCTGTTGGACATGACCTGCATGGGAACAAAGTGATCACAGGTCTCGGTCAGGTACTGCAGCTGGTTCAGGTAATCTGCCAGATCCTCGGGCGTGGGGCTCTCGCGCAGGATGACGTGGCGGTTGAAGCTCTTCTTGACCATGTCAGAGGTGCTGGGCAGGGACTGGGAGCCGAAGATGCTGTCGGAGACGTTCACGGGTGCCTCGTCCAGCAGGCCGCTTTCGTCCGCCACGGGCTTGTGGCCGTTGGCTGCCAGACGGGGGGAAGGATACTTGGGGCCCATGCGCCAGTCGGAGGTGAAGATCTGGCCGATCTTCTCGCTGGTGGTCAGAACCTTGACATAGGCCTCGGCGCGCTCAGCCGGGGTCAAGCGCCAGTCGTTGACTGCGCTGACGGTGCCGGTGCCGTCGATGTCCTTGAAATACAGGCCGTCCTGCTCGATGACCTTGCGCTCCACGGTGCTGATGGTGGGGCCGTTGGGGTTCTGGTAGCGCTTTACACGCTCGGATGCTTTCACTGCCATAGTGTTTTCTCCTTTTCTTTTGAACGCAGCGGCCCATGCCACAGAGCCGCAGATGCTATACCTATTATAATAGGCCGCCGCGCGGAACAACTAGAAAATTTTTTGGATATTTCCGCACTTTCCTTGTATTCTTTTTTGCGCGCGGTTGGAATACAAGTCTGTTTTGTGGAATGTGCTGTACTAGTATCTTACAATCATGTGCAAAATGACGAACGCTGTTTTTTAAAACTGTTGATTTCGCCCAAGGAGAGTAAAATTGTCCTGTTTTCCCACAAAATTTTACTAACAGAAATTTGAGGGATAGTTCATAATGTATACATAAAAATCCCCCGGTTCGCGATGTGGCAGCCGCAGCCCACGGGGGGCCGAATGAAAGGCCGGAGTGAGTGGCAGCACACCGGCCGCAGAATTGAAAGGAGAGCTTCTCTATGGCAAAGGTCAAACAGCCGCTTGAAGAAAACGGCATCCACAGAGCGAAAATGTGGGAGATCATGATGTACGCTCTGAACAACACCTCCACCAACACCTACATGATGGTGGTCGGTTACATCAGCTACTTCCTGATCGGTATCGTCGGTCTGGCATCCGTGCTGGCCGGTTCCATTGTTACCATCATGCGCATCTGGGACGGTGTCACCGACCCGTTCGTTGGTATGATGGTCGATAAGACCAACGGCAAGTTCGGCAAAAACCGTCCGTTCATTGTGATCGGTCAGGTCATCATGTTCGCCACCACCTTCGTGATGTTCAACTTCATCCCCAAGATGGGCACTGGTGTCCGCTTTGTTGCGTTCATCATCATCTACATGATCTACATCCTGGGCTACACCTGCCAGTGCGTTGTCACCAAGTCTGCTCAGACCTGCCTGACCAACGATCCCAAGCAGCGCCCCATCTTCGCAATGTGCGATACCGTGTACAACATCATCCTGATGAACATCGTCATCCCTGTCATCGTTACCGACAGCCTGGTTCCCAAGTTCACCCTGACTGCTGAGAACAACGCTGCAGAGATCGCTTCTCTGGTGGCACAGAACCCCGCTCTGGCAGGCATCGTGGAGAAGTCTGGCGGCAGCCTGTCCGCTTTCTACAACCCCGGCCTGTTCACCACCATGCAGCTGATGTTCGGCGGCCTGTCTGCAGTGTTTGCAGTCTGCGCCATCATTGCTCTGTGGCGTAAGGACCGTCCCAAGTACTTCGGCCTGGGCACCACCCAGAAGGTCGGCGTTAAGGATTACGTTGACACCCTGGCTCACAACCGTGCCATCCAGATGCTGGTGGTCTCCGCATCTACCGATAAGCTGTTCATGTCTACCATGAGCAACTCCACCGTTATGATCTGCCTGTTCGGCATCATCTTCGGCAACTATGCCGCATTCTCCAGCTACTCTCAGATCACCTCTATCCCCATCGCTCTGATCTCCATCCTGCTGATGAACAAGATCGCTCGTCAGATGGGCCAGAAGGCATCCATGATGACCGGCACCTATGGCGGTATCATCGGTTCTATCATCATCACCCTGTTCCTGGTCTTTGTGAACCCCAGGGGCGATGCTTCCAAGTTTGCGATCCCCGCATTCCGTATCATCCGTCCCGACACCTGGGGCACCCTGTTCACCGGCTGGAGTGCAGTGGGCCTGATCTTCATCCTGCTGGTCATCGCATGGCGCGGTGTGCAGGCTCTGTCCTCCTCTATCGTTATCACCATGACCGCTGACTGCGCCGACTACGAGGTTTATCGTACCGGCAAGTACGTCCCCGGCCTGATGGGCACCCTGTTCAGCTTTGTGGATAAGCTGGTCTCCTCTCTGGCAACCACTCTGGTGGCCCTGTTCTACTCCATGGTCGGCTTCAAGGACGCTCTGCCCGATACCCTGACTCCGTACTCTGACGGCATCTTCTGGGCAACCATCGGCTGCTTTGTCCTGCTGCCCATCGTTGGCTGGCTGTGCAACGTTGTTGCCATGCACTTCTATCCCCTGACCAAGGAGAAGATGGAAGAGATCCAGGCTGAGATCGGCCGCATCAAGGCTGAGGCTGCTGCAAAGCAGGCTTAATGCCAACCATCTCCCTGCGGAAATTTTGAATGAGGGACAGCGCTGCTGTCCTGCATCGTAACCGGAAATGTCCTGCGGCGGGCCATCCTCTGCCGCAGGACTTTCTGATACCTGAGACCCGGAAGGAATACCACTATGGCAGAAGAAAACAAGCTGAACCAGACCCCTGAGATCACCCCGGCCCCCTCCGCTGAGACCCCGGAAAAGGCTCCCACCACCGGCGAGCTGCTGGGCGATGTGGAGCACTACGACGAGGATAAGGATGATTGGAGCACCGGCTATTACGGCACCGGCAGCCGCCAGCAGGTAACGGACGATGTGTTCCATAAGCTGGAAACCGGCGAAAAGTTCACCCGGGATGATTTTATCAAGGCAGAGCTGGCGCTGCAGGATGCCAAGCTGGAAGCTGGCATCGATCCCGAAAAGGAGAAGAGCCCGGGCCTCATTGGGAAGTATCACGATTGGAAAAAGAACCGCGTAAGGCACAAGGTGAACAAGAAGAAGTACCTTCTTCTCTGCCTGTTTCTGGGTTGGTGCGGCGGCCACCGCTACTATGAAAAGCGGTATGCGCTGGCGGCCTTCTACACCCTGTTCTTCTGGAGCGTGGTGCCCTTCTTCCTCTGCGTGACTGACCTTCTCATTGCACTGCCCATGCAGGCCGATGAGAACGGCGACATCCTGATCTGACATCTTCCTCTATTCATTCATTTACCTCCTAGCGCCAGAAAGGGCCTGCGGCATTTGCCGTGGGCCCTTTCTGGCGTTTGCAGGCCCGTTCTCCGGCGCAGAACATAGTGGCAGCTAACTGGCGTTGTGCTATACTAGTATATCAATTGATTGTGCAATAAGCACAATAGAATTTTTCACATTAGTGAAACTTTTCCCATAATCGTAAAATTGACCTGTTTCACCTTAAAATATTACTAACAGATATATCAAAAAGCGTTCATAATATAGACATAAAGTTCCGGACGGGCTGGTACGCAGTGGCAGCTGTAAGCCCCATGGAGAAAACGGAGAATGTTCCTGTGTGAACAAAGGAGAGAATGAAATGGCAAAAACCAGAAGTCTGCCGGATAAGTTCTATGATAAGGACTATGAGCACAACGGCATCCACCGCGTTCCCCTGTGGCGTATCGCAGGCTACGCTTTGAACAACACCGCAACCAACGTTTATCTGATGATGATGAACTACGCCACCTACTACCTGATGGGCTGGGTCGGCGTTGGCATGATGGTCGCTTCTTCCCTGACCATGATGATGCGTATCTGGGACGGTGTCACTGACCCGTTCGTGGGCTTCATGGTCGATAAGACCAACAGCAAGTTCGGCAAGAACCGCCCGTTCATCGTGATCGGTCAGATCATCCTGTGCGTCACCAGCTACATCGCTTTCCATGTCACCCACAAGCTGCCTCAGGGCGTGCGCTTCCCCTTCTATGTGGTCGTTCTGATGGTCTACTACCTAGGCTACACCTGCCAGTGTGTTGTTACCAAGTCTGCACAGAGCTGCATGACCAATGACCCCAAGCAGCGCCCTATGTTCGCTTCCTTCGACGGCGTGTTCAATACCCTGCTGTTCGCCATTCTGGGCATCATCATCCCTCGTATTGCTGATGGCTACACCGATGTGGGCGGCTACGCTTCCACCCAGTTCATGCACACCCTGTGGCTGATGACCGCTATCATGTCCGCCTGCTTCACCGTGATCGCTGTGATCTCCATCACCCCCAAGGATCGTCCTGAGTTCTTCGGCACCGGCAAACCTGTCAAGGTCGGCCTGAAGGATTACTGGGATACCCTGAAGAACAACCGTGCCATTCAGATGCTGGTCCTGTCCGCATCTACCGATAAACTGGGCTCCTCTGCAAAGTCCAGCGCCGTCATGGTCGCCATGTTCGCCTGCATCGCCGGTTCCAACCTGCTGCAGAGTAACGTTACCGGTCTGGTCACCATCCCCAGCACCATCGTGTGCTTCCTGTTCATCAGCTTCTTTGCTACCCGACTGGGTCAGCGCAAGGCCATGCTGATCGGCTCTGTGGGTGGTCTGGTCATCAACGGCGCTCTGGCAGCCCTGTGGCTGCTGGGCGATCCCACCACCATGACCTCTAACCCCGCTACCGGTGCTCTGAACTGGGGCTACTTCCTGATCCTGTACCTCGTTCTGACCATCATCGCCGCTGGTTTCCAGGGCATTTCCGGCAACATCGTTATCCCCATGACCGCTGACTGCGCCGACTACGAAGTCTACCGTACCGGCAAGTACGTCCCCGGCCTGATGGGCACCCTGTTCAGCTTCGTGGATAAGCTGGTCTCCTCTTTCGCACCCATGGTCGCCGGTGTCATGTTCAGCATGTGCGGCTACACCGACCACAACCCCGTTATGGGTGACCCTGTTACCCCGGGCCTGCGCGGCGGCGTTGTCTTCTGCGCATACGGCATGATCATGATCGGCCTGGTCTGCAACCTGATCGCTATGAAGTTCTATCCCCTGACCAAGGAGAAGATGGAAGAGATCCAGGATGAGGTCGCTCAGATCAAGATGAAGGCCATGGCTGAGAACGCCTAATTGGTACTTGCAATTTTCTGCGGAAACCTGTAAAATCAAATAGAAAAACCGCTCGCCCTTGCGGCGGGCGGTTTTCTGCTTTTGGAACAAAATTCAGACAAGAGGTACATCGTAAATGGAAGAAAAGACACAGTGGGTAAAGGACCCGGACCATGGGTTCATCTGGAACACCATCGACCACCTGTTATACTGGAGAGAACACCGTGAAAAGCACTGTGTCAGCCGTAAGAAGTATATGCGCCTGTGCATTCTGGGTGCGTTTGGTGCGCACCAGTTCTATGCCAAGCGTCCGGTGCTGGGCCTGCTGTATCTGGCAACCTTCTGGAGTGGTTTCTCTGCCGCTATGACCATCGTGGACTTCATCATTGCCGTGCCCATGAAACCGGACGAGAACGGCAACATCTGGCTGTAAAAAGCCCTCTGGCGGCCTGCTGGGCCGGAAAGGAAAACACCCTATGGATAATGTCATGCAGTTTCTGTTCAACACCAACCACGAGCAGCCCAGCATCCTGGTCTGGGTCCTGCTGATCGTGATCGCGGTCGTGATTCCCAATTACGTCAGATATCGGATGGAGCAGAAGCGCTCCAATGATTCTGTTCCCACCCAGAACCCTGCCCGTTCTGCCCCGCGCAAGAAGAAGCGCAGCAAAAAGCGCTGAGCCACAGGCTGGGGCAGCACGGTAAAGATGCTTTGATATTTCATGATCTCCCATAACCGAAAGGGCCCTGCAAATGCCGCAGGGCCCTTTTGGTTTGCCATCGTGTGTGGAGATGAGGAAACGAAAACCGCCCCGGCGGCTGCTTTGAGCAGTGCCGGGGCGGTTCGTTCGTTTTTGGTGTTCAGATGCAGGAAGTACTTACTTCTTGATCTTGATCAGCTGTGCGTTCAGGCTCTCGATAAAGCCGTCGGGCATGTTGATCATCTTAGCCATAGTCTCAGGGGTCATGCGCTTCATCATATCCCACATGCCAACGCCGGGCTTGACGTCAAAGTTGGTGGCCAGCTTGACAGCCCTGGTAGCGAGAGCCAGAGCCTCTTCGTTCTTGGAGAGATCCTCCATGCTGTCCTTGATGCTGTAATAGCCCTCGGGGAACTCCATCGGAGCCTTCAGATCCAGGCTGCCGACCTGCTTGAACCAGTTGGCAACGCCCTCCTGACGCTCGTTGAACTCAGGCAGAGTGTAGCAATCAGGCTCCTTCTCGACCTTTTCCAGCGTGATGGAATCCTTCACGTCACCGGCAACGGCCAGGATGGTGTTGAAGCCCTCTTCCAGAGCAACATTGAACTTGAACACGCGGTGTGCAGTCTGCTGGCCGACTTCCTTGCCGTTGACGTACAGCACAACGGTGTCCTGGTTGGAGTAGACCTTGATCTCGGTGGTCTCGCCTGCGCGCTGTGCATGGCGGCGGCCAGCGATGTGGACCATGGGCAGCTTGGACCAGTATGCCTGGTAGACAAAGTAGCTGTCCTTCTTGGTCTTGCGGTCAATGGTCATCAGGCCCTTGTTGTTGCGGCCTGCAACGCCGCCCTCGTGGCGGGCAGCGCAGCCAAAGTCGAACATGTTCCAGCAGTGGGTAGCCCACACCCAGGGACGATCCTCGAACACCTGAGCCAGATGCTCGTGGTACAGTGCCTGATACTCCTCGGTGTAGTCCTTGCACTGGGGATCGTTGCTGTGCCAGTTGATGATACCCTCGGTGCCGTACTCGGAGATGCCGATGCAGATGTCGGGGTGCTCGGCGTGGAACTTGTCCAGCCAGGGGCCGTTCTGCTCCATCTTGCCGCCGTACCAGCCGAAGTAGTGGTTGTAGCTCTCTACATCGGTAATGTGATGCATGGGGCCGTCAACAGGGGTGTTGGAGACGTGGGCAATGGTGGTGAGACGGGTGGGATCCAGCTCACGCACCAGCTTCTGCAGGTCGTGGTGGTTGTCCACCAGCTCCTGGCAGATGCCGCCGATCAGGATCTCGTTGGACAGGCCCCAGAACATGATGGAGGGGTGGTTGTAGTTCTGGATGATCAGTTCGGTCATCTGGTGACGGCAGTTCTGGTGAGCGGAGGGGTCCTTCTTAAAGACGCTGATGAAGGGGATCTCAGCCCAGACGGCGAAGCCCAGCTCGTCACATGCGTCGTAGAAGTCCTGGCTGTGCTGATAGTGGGCCAGACGGATGGTGTTGGCACCCAGCTCCTTGATGAGCATGGCATCCTCGTAGTGATCCTCAGCGGTCAGGGCGTTGCCCTTGTACAGACGATCCTGATGGCGAGCCACGCCGCGCAGCGGGGTGGGCACGCCGTTGATGGAGAAGCCGTCGTTCGGGGTCACAGTATAGCTGCGGACACCCACGTTGGCGTAGATCTCGTCAAAGGTCTCGTTGTTCTTCTGCAGGCGGGCGGTCACGGTGTACAGGTTGGGCTCGTCCATGCTCCACAGCTGGGCATCGGGAACGTACAGGGTGACCTTGGTGCTGTCGCAGGGGCGCACGCCGGAAGCAACTTCGTTGCCGTAGCAGTCCTCGATGCTGTACATCACGGTATAGGCCTCTTCGCCGTTGGTGACCCAGCTCTCGATCTCAAAGGTGGCACCGCCGTCCTCGGTGGGCTTGGGGGTGACCTTGATGCCGGGGCCGCCGAAGTAGTCCAGGTCAAAGTGGGTGCCGGGCACGCTGATCAGGTTCACGCCGCGGTACAGGCCGCCGTAGAAGGTGAAGTCGGCGGAAGCGGGGTACATGGAGGGGGTGTCCTCGTTGGAGACCTCGATGGTCAGCTCGTTGTCGCCCTCGTGGCACAGGTCGGTGACATCGGCACGGAAGATGGAGAAGCCGCCCTCGTGGGTGGTTGCCACCTGGCCGTTGACCTTCACGGTTGCGGCCAGAGCAGCTGCCAGCACCTCAACGTAGGTGCGGCCGCCAGCCAGAGGCTGCTTGGGCTGGGTAAAGGTGCGGGTGTAGACACCGGTGGTGCGCAGATAGCTGCCGTTGCCGTCCATGCCGTCCACAGCGTTCCAGGTGTGGGGCAGGGTGACCTGCTCGGTGGGACGCTCGCCCTTGGGGAAGGACAGGGTCCAGTTTTCGTTCAAGGAAATGATCTCTCTCATCGATACTGCTCCTTCTGGTTTTCTTCTTTGTTTCGGCGGCCTGCATGGCAGAAGAAATGCCGGAAACAGGCCGGTTGTTGATTTTAGTATAGCACATCAGAGGGGGGCAGAGTTTGTACAATCTTTGGGCAAAATAGTAATATTTTGTGAAAATCCGCACGATGATTCCACAATTTTACAATCTTGCCCTTGGAAATGACAGTACAGCATGAAAAAGGCTCCCCGGAGCAGAGAGGAAAAGGAGGGTGCCCCACCCCACAGAGGGCGGCAGCGGCTTCCGCTCATCCCTGACCAGAGGGCCTCTTTGGCGCTGTGGGCTCCTCCGGCAGAAAGTGTTGACGGAACGGCGGCTTTTTGCTATAATTATATAGCTATGAATATGGAGATGTATCGAAGCGGTCGTAACGAGAACGACTCGAAATCTAACTGGCTTTTTGGAAGTGGTTTTCCGGTTTTGCTAGGTTTCATGCGGGTTTTCCGACTTCGTGAGGGAACGATTTTCTGGCGTTCTCTCCTGCAATTCTCTCCAAAGTTTTCCCAGAATGCACGGCGCATTCTAAAATTTAATATCTGGAGCATTACTCAAGTGGTCGTAAGAGGTCGCACTCGAAATGCGATAGGCCGGGAGACCGGTGCCAGGGTTCGACTCCCTGATGCTCCGCCAAATCGAATGGACAGATGAATTTTATTCGTCTGTCCATTCTTTTTTGCCGGAACATCGCCCGTCCACCCTGTCTTGTGGGCGTATGGCATCATGCTGACGCATTGCCATAGCCCAGCCCCTCCAGCATCGCCTGTGCAGACGAGAGCTTGGAAGCGTAATCGAGGTGGGCGTAAATATTGGCGGTGGTGGAGAAGTCGCTGTGACCCAGCCATTCCTGAATCTGCTTCATGGGAACGCCGTTTGCCAGAAGAAGGCTGGCGCAGCTATGACGCAGGTCATGAAAGCGGATAGGACGCAGACCGTTTTTCTCCAACAGCTTCGGGAACTGCTCGGAAACGTAGTTGGGGCGGATGATGTTCCCGATCTCGTCCACACACAGATAGCCCAGATAATCCCGGTTGTAGCTTTTACCGCACAGGCGGCGGTAGGTTTCCTGCTGACCTTTCAGCATCAGCAGGCGGTCACGGATGGGCGGCACAAGAGGCAGCGTCCGCAGGCTGGACTTCGTTTTTGCACGGTCTGCCTGTACCAGAACCTTTTTGCCGTCGATGGATGCCTGCGTAACGATGTGCTTGATCTCCAGAGTGTTTTCCTCAAAGTCGATCGCATCCCACTTCAGCCCCAGCACCTCGCTGCGGCGCAGGCCGTAGAAGGATGCCAGCAGAACCGGGATCTCCAGCTTGGTGCCCTCTGCGACCTCCGTCAAAGCATGGATCTCTTCGGCACTGTAATAGCTGCCCTTGAACGCATTCTTCTTCGGACGCTCGACCTTATCTGCCGGATTGGTGGGGATCAGGTCGATCTTGACCGCATACTTCAATGCCTTGTGGATGTTTGCATGGTAATGGATCACCGAATTTGCCTTGACCCGTTCAAGCTGTTTGGTATAGAAATCCTGCAAATCGGTGGCTTTCAGGTCTACCAGCTTGATGCCGCGCTTGCGGAAATAGGGAGCGATGATGCGCTCCACCATTCCTTGATAGCTGGCATAGGTCGTGATTTGGACAGAGCTTTTCGTGACTTCCAGCCATTTCAGCATGAAGTCCGAAAAGAGAATGTCATCGTCCAAGCGGATCTCCGCAGGTGCGGTGGGAACCATGAAGTTCCTCCGACGTTCCAGCAAAAGAGCTTCGGCTTTCTTCTTGTTCCTCTTGACGGACAGACCGGTGGCTTCCCACTTGGTCTTTCGCTTTCCGTCTGCGTCCTTGTAACTCAGAACGATGTAGTAGAAGTCGTTTTTTTCTTGCAGATGCCCTGCTACCATAATGTTTCCTCCTGTCTTTGCATCCACCTGAATATGTAACTTCTGCCGCTGACACCATCAGTGTACCCAACGGCAGGAGAGAATGCAAGGATGTCACGCCCGGATGGTGTGACCGGGTGCGAATCCGATAAGATAAGTCAAAAGATGTGCCTTGGGGATGCGGTAGGAGCGTCCGACCTTCAAATGCTGGATGCTCCCCTTTTTCAAAAGCGCATACCCGGTTTTTGTGCTGACGCTCAATATCTCGCACATCTGGTCGATGTTCAGCACATCCGGGTAATCCCGGAGCATCACACGGTACGCATCACGGGGATTCAAAGTTTCTTCGCCCAAACAGATCCCCCCTTTCTATAATGGAGTGTACCGCTCCGTCTTGCGGTCAGGCTCTTCCTGAATCAAAGTGCAGGCTGCGATCTCGCTCATTCCTGTCCTCTCCTCTCTAGTTCAATATGTCAATTATTCAAAAGAAAATACTATATGTAAAGAGCAAATGGCCTTTTTCGGGTACCATCGCCCTTGCCAAAGGAGATATTTGAGCTTAGAACTTCATCGGCAGTGCGTCTTTCCTGCACTTGCCGTTGTAGGTGGTGTAGATGGGATAAACGTACCGCCGCCAACCCGGGAGCTTGGCGGGGTTATCCCGGCTGATGCGGTAGAGCTCCATGGGGTGGACGCCGCCCAGCGCACGGACAAGCCGCTCCGCGCTGTACTGCCCGTGGTACAGCTGCACAAAGTACATCACGCCCCGCAGGACAGCCGCCCGGAAGGAATCCG
>ERZ857982.2740-NODE-2740-length-13050-cov-7.776606_pt1 | contig 13050 bp, 10 predicted proteins | sample MGYA00519955_ERZ857982 | MGnify/ENA primary metagenome ERZ857982 (study PRJEB31778, sample SAMEA3449416) | human gut metagenome | biome: human gut; feature: human-associated habitat; material: faeces | place: United Kingdom | collected 2010/2012 ... | reverse complement strand
TGTCCGAAGAGAGCAGACGTATGCAGGATATGATGAAGATGTACTCCATGCCCGGCATGGATATGAGTGCTTTCGGCGGTGAGGGCGAGACCCTGATTCTGAATGCCAACCATCCTCTGGTACAGTACATCACCGAGCACCAGGACGGCGAGAACGCAGAAATGATCTGCGAGCAGCTGTACGATCTGGCAAAGCTCCAGCATGCACCCTTGTCCGCCGACGCCATGACCAAGTTCGTGGCAAGAAGCAATGATATTATGATGCTGTTGACCAAATAAAAATGACGGATTAAAAACAAAGGGAATCACAATCTGGGAACGGTTTGTGGTTCCTTTTTTGGGCTACACGGTGGCTCGGGGACAGATGCAGACCGGTACCGGAATTAGTATTTAGTGAATGCATATCACCCGTCTGTTAATCAAGTAGATGTATGATGAAGACAAAACGGATAGAAGTTAGTCTGCTTAGTATATGGGAACATGCACATATTTTTCTGACTTTGCATATTCTGTAAGGAACATTTGTTGCCTGACCGGATCAAGACAGACAAAACGGCATAGGCAGAAAGGACCTCTGTCCATGGAAACTACTTATACAGGAACACTTCAGATCAGCGTTGTCTCCGCTCTGGGGATGACACCGATACCCGGCGCGACCGTCACTGTCTCCTATACCGGGGATCCGGATTCCCCGCTGGAGACGATGACTACTGACGAATCCGGGCAAACCCCTACGATAACACTGGATGCGCCGCCGAGAGAGCTTTCTTTATCTCCGGATATTACGGCACAGCCCTATTCGGAGTACAACATTCAGGTGACTGCAGAAGGCTTTGAACCGGTACTGGTATCTGGTTCCGAAATTCTGGCAGGCGAATTTTCCCTACAACCGATCCGCATGAATCCGCTGAATGTAACAGAGGAGGAAGAAAAAGTAGTAGTAATACCTGCACATACGCTTTTCGGAGAGTATCCTCCGAAGATTCCGGAAGAAGAAATCAAACCTATGAACGAGACCGGGGAGATCGTACTGAGCCGTGTGGTGATTCCGGAATATGTGATCGTACATGACGGTGTCCCGGAGGATCCCACTGCCCGGAATTACTGGGTGCGCTATAAGGATTACATTAAAAATGTGGCCTCCAGCGAGATTTATTCCACCTGGCCGGAGAGTGCAATTTATGCTAATATTCTGGTCATTCAATCATTTACGTTAAACCGTATATATACGGAGTGGTACAGGGGACGTGGATACGATTTTACGATAACTTCTTCTACGGCGTATGATCAAAAATGGATCTATGGCAGAAATGTGTTCGAAGAGATCGACTATCTGGTAGATTCCATTTTTACCAACTATTTGTCAAGGCCCGGTGTACGACAGCCCATTTTCACATCGTATTGTGACGGTAATCGGACTACCTGCCGGGGGCTGAGCCAGTGGGGCTCCAAGTCATTGGCGGATCAGGGATATTCCGCTATTGATATCATTCATTATTATTACGGCAATGATATGTATATCAATTCCGCAGATATTATTTCGGGAGTGCCTTCTTCCTGGCCGGGGTATGATCTGACTATCGGTTCTTCCGGGGAAAAAGTCCGTCAGCTGCAACAGCAGTTGAACCGGATCGCCAGAAATTATCCGGCGATTCCTACGTTGACACCCGACGGAATCTATGGCTCCGGTACTGCGGAGGCTGTCCGGACGTTCCAGAAGATATTTAATCTTCCTCAGACCGGAATCGTGGATTATCCTACATGGTTTGAAATCTCGGATATTTATGTGGGGGTGACACGTATTTCGGAGCCGGATGCGTAGTAAATGGGAAGTTACGCGAGCAATGAGCCGCGTAACTTCCCATTTACCATGTTGTAACAAGTGTAATTCCAACAATTTTCCCGGACAAGCATAAAATCCGCTTGACAGATAAAAACAAATAACGTATTATTGTATTAAATAAATAATACAGTAAAACAACAAGACAATGAGGGACCCGGGGAGGCATCGATAGAAACGATGCGTGACAGGTAATAAGAAACAGAAAATAAGAAACAAGAAAGGATGATAGGAATGGCGTGGGAATTGGATGCTGACAGACCCATATATGCGCAGCTGGTGGAGCGGATCCAGAAAGAGATCGTGTCCGGCAAATATCAGCCGGGAGAGAAGCTGCCGAGTGTCAGAGATCTTGCGGCCGTGGCGGCGGTGAACCCGAATACGATGCAGAAAGCTTTTGCGGAACTGGAGCGGAGCGGCCTGATCGTGACACAGCGCACCAGCGGCAGAACCGTGACGGAGGACACTGAGCTGATCGGGAATACCAGAGAACAGCTGGCAGCCGGGCATGTCCGGAATTTTATCAACAACATGCAGGAACTGGGATATCAGAGAGAGGAGATCCGGAATCTCTTCGATAAGGTACAGGCCTGACAGAGGTGCAAATTTATGATGAAAATAAAGAGAGGCGGAAATAGAAATGAATAATCTGGTAGAAATTGTAAATCTGACCAAGAAATATGGTGCCAATGTGGCTGTGAACAATCTGACCGTAAGTCTCCCCAAGGGGAAGATCATTGGCCTGTTGGGACCCAACGGCAGCGGTAAGACGACACTGATCAAAATGCTGAACGGTCTGCTGACACCGACGGAAGGCACCATCATGATCGACGGAAATTATGTAGGACCGGCGACCAAGAGCAAGGTAGCTTATCTGCCGGACCGCACGTATCTGACCATGAATCAGACGATCCGGGAGATTCTGGATTTCTTTCAGGACTTTTATACAGACTTTTCCAGGGAACGTGCGGAAGAGATGTTAAAGAGTCTGGGGATCGATCCTGCAGTGAAAATGCGGACATTGTCCAAAGGTACGAAGGAGAAGGTACAGTTGATCTTAGTGATGAGCAGGAATGCCAGCCTGTATATTTTGGATGAGCCGATTGCCGGTGTGGATCCGGCGGCGAGAGATTACATCCTGCGCACCATTATCAACAACTACAATCCGGAAGCAACGGTACTGATCTCTACCCATCTGATCGAGGATGTGGAACAGGTACTGGATGAAGTCATCTTCATGCGTTATGGTCAGCTGGTGTTATATACATCCGTTGACAATATCAGAGAAGAGAAAGGTAAGTCTGTAGATGCTTACTTCAGGGAGGTGTTCGCATGTTAGGAAAGTTAATGAAATATGAATGGAAAAATATCTGGAAAGCCGGTACACTGATGCTTCTGGGAATGCTTGTGGTCACCGTGATTGGCTGCGTGGTATTACGCATGCCGGGAGGACTGGTAACGGAGATTGCGGACGGCAATAACATGAATGCGACACAGAGCTGGTTTGTACTCTCTTCCTTTGTGGCAACACTGATCCTGTATGTGATCATGCTGCTGGCATCCACCTGGGGAATGCTGATTTTTTTGGGCATCCGCTTTTACCGCAGTATGTATACGGATGAAGGCTATCTGTCCCACACCCTGCCGGTAACAGCTAACCAGCTGTTTTTAAGCAAGGTACTGGTCTCCGGTGTCTGGTATCTGTTCATTACGATAGGCATCGGTATTTCAGTGGTGGCACTGATCGTGTCTCTGATGACAGGCCTTTTAAATATCGGTGAACTGAGTAGTGTACTGACACAATATAATGGGAATATCTGGGAATTTCTGGCAGATGCTTTTTATGAACTTGGCAGAACATACGAAGAAGAGATGGGGATCAATCTGTTGCATTATGGGATCACGCTGCTCTTAACCTATGTGGCAGGACCGTTCATTACCATGGTCACTCTGTTCGGAGCGCTGACCATCGGACAGCTTTCCTCCAAACATAAAGGCCTGATGGGAATTCTGGCATATGCCGGCCTGACGATCCTGTCGTCCATCATCGGCAGCACCGTACAGAGCGCATTCATGTTTGGTGCCAATGTCGCAAACAGTGCCAGTGGAATCACGGTGAGCACCAATTCCGCCTATGATATTAACGTGATCACCAGTCTGCTCATTGCGGCCATCATGTACGGCGTATCTTATTACATCATGAACCGAAAATTAAACCTGGACTAACCGGGTCTACAGCTTGCTCTCAACTGGTAAATTTGGTATAATAAATCCAAATGACAACAGGGAACGGGTGAAGGTACATGCAGGAGATTATTGATAGAATTTTAGGAGGAAACTTCGATTATGAGAACGGTTCTTTGGAATTCTCCTGCGCTAAAATAGAGATTTCCCTGTCACAGGGGACAATATATGAGGGCTCTTTTCACATTCTTTCTGCGTCGGAAGGCTATGTAAAAGGATCCGTGATCTCGGACCATCTTCGGATGGAATGTATGACGGATCAGTTTACCGGCTCCGATGCAGAAATTTTTTACTGCTTCCACGGAGAAGATCTGGAGGAAGGGGATGTGATCAAGGGCTCTTTTTCCGTAGTCAGCAACAGAGGAGAATACAATCTTCCTTTTGTGGTGACGGTGGAGCATGGGATGTTGAATTCTTCCATCGGAGCTATCCGGAATCTGTTCCATTTTGCCAACCTGGCGAAGAACAACTGGAAGGAAGCTGTGCGGCTGTTCTATGATCCGGAATTTCTGCGGCTGTTCCAGGGAAACGATGCCCATTTCTATGACAGTTACCGGATCCTGTCCACTTATGAGGGCAACGAACAAAATGTGGAGGAATTCCTGATCTGTATCAACAAAAAGCAACAGCTGGAATTCCTGACGGAAGAGAAAGAACTGGTGAAAAAACTGCCTCGCAGCGCAGATAATTACGGCGTCACGGAGAATAATCTGACCATCGTGAGGAACGGCTGGGGATATACGAATCTCCAGATCGAGTGTGAGGGTGAATTTGTCTTTACGGAAAAGGAAAACATTACAGACGATGATTTTCTGGGAAACCGTTGCCGCCTGTCGGTCTACATCGACAGCAGCCTGTGCAGATCTGGCAAAAATTTCGGTAAAGTCTACATATATAATGCTTATACTTCACTGGAGATCCCGGTCATGGTACAGTTGGGAGACGGTGTAGTGGCCCGGCATGCGGATCACAGTCATATGCAGTGCATCACCCAGATCATGAAATATTATGAAGAATCGAGACTGAAAAAGATCGGTACGGGAACCTGGCTCGCGGAGACCGGCAAACTGGTGGAGCGCATGGTGACCATGGATGAGAAGGATGTGCCGGCGAGACTGTTCCAGGCACAGCTTCTGATCACAGAGGAACGCTACAATGAAGCCGGATGGATCCTGGATCACGCGGCGGACATGTTGGAAGCCCAGGGAGCTACCGGCGGAGAACAGTGGGCTTACTATCTGTATCTGACCACACTGATCCACAGGGATCCCCAGTATACACTGCAAATGGCGGAGCAGGTGGAACAGATCTACCGCTATGACAGGACCCGCTGGCGTGTGGCATGGCTGCTGTTGTATCTGTCGGAGGAATACAATCGTTCAACCTCCGGGAAATGGATGTTCTTAGAAAAACAGTACCAGTACGGCTGCACCAGTCCGGTGATCTACCTGGAAGCACTGGCCCTTTTGAACGGCAATCCGGCGCTGCTACGTAAATTGAACAGTTTTGAACTGCAGGTGTTGAACTTCGGTGTCCGTCAGGATGCGGTAAACGACAGCCTGATCGAACAGCTGTTGTATCTGTCGGGAAGAGTCAGAGAGTATTCTCCACTACTGGGCAGAATTTTACGAAGACTGTATGAGAAAAAGAAGGATGTGCGGATCCTGCAGGAGGTGTGCAGCCTTCTGATCAAGGGAAGTAAGACGGGACCGGATGCCTTCACGTGGTATCAGATGGGTGTGGAAAGCCATCTGAGGATCACGAATCTCTATGAATATTATATGGCATCGGTAGATCTGGATTCTGTGCTGGAGCTTCCGAAAGTGATTTTGATGTATTTTTCTTTCCAGAGCAATCTGGATTATGAACATAGTGCGTTCCTGTATGCGTATCTGTTAAAACACCGGAAAGATTATGAGGAACTGTACGAACATTACGAGCCGAGAATGGAGCGGTTCGTCATTGACCAGATCCAGAAGCAGCATATTAACAGACATCTGGCAATACTGTATCAGGAATTCCTGTCTCCGGCCATTGTAACGGAAGCTATGGCGAAGCCTCTGTCCCGTCTGTTGTTTGCCCATATGGTAAGAGTGGATGACAGCAGAATGCGTAAGGTGATCGTCAGCCAGCCGGGGAATCTGATACTGTCCGAGACGCCTCTGCAAAACGGCACGGCCTGGGTGGCAGTCTACGGGAATGATTATACCATTGCCTTTGAGGATGCATATGGTAACAGGTTCCTTAAAAATGTGGAATATACCCTGGAAAAACTGCTGGTACCGGGGAAATATCTCAGACTTCTGGAACATTATGTGCCGGATACGGCGGAACTGGATCTGTATTTCATGGAGAACGGCAGAACAGAAGAGACCATATCTTCCACAAAGCTGATGCGGATGGCAAGACTGGTGGAAAGCGATGCCGTGGAGCCGAAGCTGCGCAGTGAGATTGCGGTACAGCTGGTACAGGCCTATTTCGACGCGGATAATTTGCAGGCACTGGATGAATACCTGCAGGAGCTGCAGGGGGACGGCTTTACGGAGGAACAGCGGGAACTGATCCTGCGTTTTCTGGTGCTGCGGGGAAATTATGAGAAGGCATATGCCTGGATCGAAGCATATACCCCTTATTTTGTGGAGACCAAGATCCTGTTGCGGCTTACGGACGGTGTGATCACGCAGTCGGTCCATGAGGGAGAGGCAGTCCTGTATGCGGCGGCATTGACGGCGTTCCGTAAGGGAAAATACAACGGTGGAATTTTAGAGTATCTGGTGCGTTATGCCACCGGTACCACGAAGGAATTGCGTGACATCTGGAAAGCGGCAAGATCCTTTGAGATAGACTGCTACAGCTTAAGTGAAAAGATATTGCTGCAGATGCTGTTCTCCGGGGCATTTGTGGGAGAGCGGATGGATATTTTCCGTTATTATGTATCCCAGGGAGCCAGACAGGAGATCGAGGAAGCTGTGCTTGTACAGAGCTCTTATGATTATTTCTGCCGGGAGAAGATCACGGAGGAATATGTATTCCGGGAGATCCGTAACTGCTATCTGCGGGGAGAAGAGACCCAGCGGATCTGCAAGCTGGCTTATCTGAAATTCTATGCGGAGAATAAGGACAAGCTGGAGCGGGAAGATGAAACTCTGGTCCGGAATTTCCTGGAGGAAATGATGAAGGACCACATTCATCTGAACTTTTTCAGGGAATATCAGGACTGCCTGCCACAGCTGCAGGAGATGAAGGACAAGACTATCGTGGAGTATCACACAAGAGGCGGCGTCCGTGCAAGGATTCATTATGTGATGATGCATGAGAACGGGCAGGCGGAGGATTACCTGTCGGAATATATGCAGGAAGTATACAGCGGTGTATTTTTCAAGGAATTCGTACTGTTTTTCGGGGAGAATCTTCAATATTACATTATGGAAGAATCAGAGAACGAAGAACAGCTGACGGAGAGCGGAAGCCTGCAGAAGAGCGATATTATGAATGAAAGTCCGGACAGCAAATACGAGATCATCAATGATATGATGATCAGCATGACACTGCAGGACGATACGACACTGGATCATCTGATCGAGGAATATTACCGCAGGGAATATCTGGATCACAGATTGTTCACATTGCAGTAAAGATAAAAAAAGACAGCAGGAGAGGAGGCGGAAGAACATGCGACTGCCCGGAAGTGATAAAGTTATAGTGGGTTATGACCTGGGGAAGGATTATGCGCAGATCAGCTGCTATGTCACAGGCAGGGAAGAAGAGATCACCACATTGTCTTCCGTTGCAGGCTCACAGGTCTATACGATTCCCCTGGTTCTGAGCAAGAGACAGGGAGTCAACCAGTGGTTCTATGGAAGTGAAGCCCTCCGGCATGCGGAGGAAGAAGAGGGAATCCTGGTGGAGCATCTTCTGAAGCTGGCAAAAGATGGGGAACCGGTGCAGATCGATGGAACGACTCTGGATCCGGTGGCACTACTGACTCTTTTTCTCAAGCGTAGTCTGGGAATGCTGTCCCAGATGACTTCCACAGAGCGGATCGGGGCCCTGATGATCACCTGCGAGGAACTGGATGCAGGAATGCTGGAGGTGCTGACGCAGGCAGTGGAGGCATTACACCTGAAGACGGATGCTGTCTGTTTTCAGAGCCATCGGGAGAGCTTTTATTATTACAATCTGTATCAGCCGGAAAATCTGTGGAAGCAGGGGAGCGTGCTGTGCGAGTATAGGGACAGTTCCATCCAGACTTATTATATGGAATGCAACTGCCATACGACGCCGGTGGTAACGTACATCGAAGAGCGGGAATTCCCTTTTCCGGTGGAAAAATCGGATGAAAAGTTCCTGGAGATCGCCACACAGCTATGCGAGAACCGGATGGTGTCCTCGGTATATCTGATCGGGGAAGAGTTTTCTCAAGAATGGATGAAAGAATCGCTACGCTATCTGTGCCGTGGACGGAGAGTCTTTCAGGGGAACAACCTGTTCAGCAAGGGTGCCTGCTACAGCATGATGGAGCGACTGCATCCCAGTGAAAACGGACAAAATCATGTCTATCTGGGACAGGATAAATTGAAATCCAATATCGGTATGAAAGTGCGCAGACAGGGAGAGGAATCCTATCAGGCACTGTTAGACGCCGGAATCAACTGGTACGAGGCGCAGAATACCATGGAGTTTTACCTGCTGGAAGGAAGAGCGGTGGAGATCCTGATCACGTCCCTGACGGGAAAGGGCAGCCGGATCGCCAGAATCGTGCCGGAAGAATTGCAGGAAGGAATCACCAGACTGCGGATTCAGGTGGAGATGAAGGATGAAACACATCTGCAGGTGGAACTGGAGGATCTTGGTTTTGGCAGCTTCCGAACAGCTACGCATCATATCTGGAAGGAAGAAATAGAGTTGTAGATCTGCCCGGGGCAGAGAAAATGAGGATGAAAAATGAAGGCAAGTCTGTGTGTAGGAGAATATTGCGAGAATGCATATAATGTGGAAGGCCTGGATATCCGGGTCTATAGTATGGAAGAGTTGTGCTATTGCCTAAAGGAGAATGCATTCCTGTTAGACCTGTCCATCATGAACGATAAGCTGGTGGACTGGATCGGAGAAGAATGTAAAGTGTGGGAACTGGCAAAACAGCTCTACCCCATGGTACATAAGCAGGGATCCTTAAGTGTGTTCGTGGTGACGATCCTGCAATATGTGGGGATGTACGATCCGGAAGAAATCCTGCAGGTGGAGCAGGTACTGAAGCAGGGAGCCGGACTCAGCAATCTGGAGAAACGCAAGAGCCAGATCGACTATATGGTGGAAAAAAGAAAATATGCGGCAGCCATCCGTGGATATGATATGCTACTGGAGACTTGGAACCATCTGGAACAGGAAGGAAAGGAACTTCCGGCGGGAAAAGTCCGGGCGGCGATCCTGCACAATAAGGGTGTGGCGCTGACAGGGCTGATGTTTTATGACAAGGCGGCATATTACTTTAACGAAGCCTGGAAGACCGATCCGGACAGAGAACACCTGGATGCCTATCTGGCGGCAAAGAGAATGGAACTGACGGAGGATGCCTATGTGGCATTTGCAGCGCAGAATCCGGAAAATTATACGGAGTCCCTGGAACTGGAAAAGCGGATCGAGCAATTTGAACGGGAATGGGAACAGCAGCCGGAGTACCGACAGCTACGGCTGCGTGGTGACTGGCGGGTGCACGACAGGGTGAAATACGATGCGGAAAATGAGAGACTGACTCAGGCACTGAAAAACAGTTACCGGACAAGTGTCAGCGTATAGAGAAGACAGCAGGAGAGAATTATGGCGTGGTGGAACCGTTTATTTAAGAAAAAAGAACCGATACAGCAGGAAGAGGACTGGGAACAGCTGGTCTATACCCGCAACGGTGTGAATTTTGATGAGGAAGACCAGAGAAAACGCTACATTGTAAATTGCCTGGAGCAGATCTCAGAGGCTTCCAAGGAGATCGACCTCCTGACGGGAGAGTATACGCTGGTGACTTCTTATCTGACGGATACGGATGAGATTGAGGCACTGCCAGCAGAGCAGAGAGAAGAGGTCAACCGGGTGGCCGGCAAGCTGGCCGGGCTGGAACAGGAACGCAGCAGATACCGGGAAAAGAAGAACCGTATGCGGGATGCGGACTTCTATGCGATCCGCAAAAGAGAGAACGAGATTGAAGAAGGCATTCAGAAGATTCGGGACGGCGAGAAATACGGCAATCTGATAAGGCAGGATCTGCACAGACTGGACGGAGAACGACATGCCTACGAATACCGGAGAAATGAGCTGGAGAATCTGATGAACAACCAACGGGGCATGGCTGTCATTTTCCTTACGGCATTGATCGTCTGTGTGATCATGCTGGTGATCCTGCAGTATGCTTTTGAAATGGATGTCTATGTGGGACTTTTTCTGGCAGTAGGTGCAGGAGCTGTAGCCATCTCCTATGTCTGCATCCGGTACATGGATGCAGGACGGGAACTGCAGCGGGTGGAGAAGACCATCAACAAGATCATCCAGCTGCAGAATAAAGTCAAGATCCGCTATGTGAACAACTGTCAGCTGATGGAATATCTGTATCTGAAGTACAATACGGACAGTGCAGCAAAGCTGGAAAAACAGTGGAAAATGTATCAGGACGAAAAGGAAGAGCGGAAGCAGTTCGCAGAGGCGGAAGCTAAGATCGAGTACTACCAGAAGCAGCTGGTACAGCAGCTGGCCGGTTACCGTGTGCAGATGCCGGAGCGCTGGATCAGCCAGACAGCTGCGCTTTTGGACAAGCGGGAAATGGTGGAGATCCGTCACGAACTGATCCAGAGAAGACAGGTGCTCCGTAAACAGATGGACTACAATCAGGAAGTAGCGGAGAGTGCAAGAAACGAAGTAAAAGACATCGCAGCCACCTATCCGAAATATGCCCAGGAGATCCTGGCCATGGTGGAGCGGTACGACCGATAAAGAATTGACAAGACACCTCTCGTTGTGTTACTATGACACCGTGTTAGCAATTTACCTTGCTAAAGTATACGACGCGGCCAACAGTGAGTGGCAGAACGGGAGGATGCATTATGAAAAGAGTATTAGTGGCATTACTGGCAATCAGCATGGCAGCAGGTGTTCTTACCGGCTGTGGTTCTAAAGGATCTGATAAGACATTTACCGTAGGTTTTGATGCGGAATTTCCCCCTTACGGATATCGTGATGACAGTGGAGAATATGTAGGCTTTGACCTGGATCTGGCAGCAGAAGTATGCAAGAGACAGGGCTGGGAGCTGGTAAAGCAGCCTATCGACTGGGATGCCAAGGATATGGAGCTTTCTTCCGGAGCCATTGACTGTATCTGGAACGGTTTCACCATGAACGGCAGAGAAGATGCCTATACCTGGACAGAGCCCTATATCGACAACAGTCAGGTATTCGTCGTAGCGTCTGCTTCCGGTGTACAGAACAAGGAAGAACTGGCAGGCAAGGTGGTAGCAGTACAGAAGGATTCCTCTGCGCTGGCTGCTCTGAACGATGAAGAAAATGCAGACAACATTGCACTGCGTGATTCCTTCTCCCAGCTGATCGAATATGCGGACTACAATACCGCTTTCATGGATCTGGAGCAGGGTGCGGTAGATGCCGTAGCCATTGATATCGGTGTGGCACAGTATCAGATTGCGCAGAGAGAAGAAGGAAAATTCGTTATGCTGCAGGGCGAGGACAACAAGCTGGCTGTAGAGCAGTATGCAGTAGGTTTCCTGAAGGGTAATGATGAATTGAGAGATACCGTACAGAAGACACTGGACGAAATAGCAGCGGATGGTACCTTCGCACAGATCGCTGAAAAATGGGGACTGACCGACAGCGTATGTCTCGGTAAATAATCAACTAAGGATAGTTAAGGAGTAGAATTCATGAGTTTGCTGACCATGAGTGCCCAACTGGCAGAGGGCTTTCTGATAACGGTGGAAATATTTGTACTGACCCTTTTGTTTTCCCTTCCTCTGGGGCTGATCGTAGCCTTCGGAAGAATGTCAGGATGTAAGGTGATCCGCATTATCTCCAAAATATACATATCCATCATGAGAGGAACCCCTCTGATGTTACAGATCATCGTGGTGTATTTTGCCCCCTTTTATGTATTCCGCATGCAGGTGGGAACGGGGTATCGTTTCCCGGCGGTGATACTGGCATTCGTGATCAATTATGCGGCATATTTTGCAGAGATCTACCGTGCGGGCATTGAGTCCATACCGGTGGGGCAGTATGAGGCTGCGGAGGTGCTGGGCTACAGCAAGGCACAGACTTTCGTGAAGATCATTCTGCCGCAGGTGGTGAAGCGGGTTCTCCCGCCAGTGACCAATGAGACCATTACGCTGGTCAAAGATACATCCATGGCATTTACCATTTCTATTGCGGAAATGTTCACGGTGGCAAAGCAGATCGGAGCGGCACAGACCAGTGTGCTTCCCCTGTTGGCAGCAGGTGTGTTCTATTATATCTTCAATCTCGTGGTGGCTTCTTTCATGGAGTATCTGGAGAAGAAGACATCTTATTACAGATAGGAGCAGTGCGGAAATATGGTCCTTTTGGAAATGAATCATGTGAAAAAAAGTTTTGACGGCAACGGGGTGCTGAAGGATATATCCCTGAAGGTTAACGAAGGAGAAGTTGTCTCCATCATCGGCCCCTCCGGTTCCGGCAAATCCACATTGCTTCGCTGTGCAACGCTTCTGGAGAAAATGGACGGTGGTGAGCTGATCTATTCAGGGCAGACGGCAGCTTCGGAGAAAACGGATAAAAACGGCAGAATACAGTGCGAATATGCGTCCAAGGCAGAATTACATAAGATCCGTAAATGTTTCGGACTGGTGTTCCAGAATTTTAACCTTTTTCCCCATTATACAGTGATGAAAAATATCATCGATGCGCCGATCCATGTGGATAAGGTAAGCCGCACAG
>ERZ857982.2737-NODE-2737-length-13057-cov-9.867482_pt1 | contig 13057 bp, 8 predicted proteins | sample MGYA00519955_ERZ857982 | MGnify/ENA primary metagenome ERZ857982 (study PRJEB31778, sample SAMEA3449416) | human gut metagenome | biome: human gut; feature: human-associated habitat; material: faeces | place: United Kingdom | collected 2010/2012 ... | reverse complement strand
GCCGCCGGAGCGGTGCTTAAGCCGTCAGGCGGGAATTGTGCGGTGTTGCCTTAGCTTTTTTTAATGAACTGGGTGCCGCATTTGGGGCAGGTGATGGAAATTTTGCCGCGGCCCTTGGGCACACGTACCTGCTGGCGGCAGTGCGGGCAGGAAAAATAGCGGTAGGTTTTGCGCAGGGCAAACCGCTGCTGCAGCTGGCCGAACTTGCCGCGCACACCAGCGGTTTTCTGCATAAAGGCAATGTTTTCTGCATAGCGCTTGTGTACGTTGCGGCTGAGCATGCGGAAGTACGCATAAAGCAGCAGCAGAAGCCCGATATAATAAAAGATGCCCACAAACAGCCCAATTACCAGGCAGACCAGCGCCGTTACGCACAAAAAGTTGCCAAAAGTATCACTGCCGTACCGCCCGGACATAAAACGCTGGAACCACGCCTTCATCTTAAACACGCCATCCTTTTGAATACAGGTGTACCCCAAAAGCCAAAAAGCAGGCCGTTGCGTTGTTAGCGGATACACCGTTTTGTAATATGTCAATTATTATCGCATGTATTTATGGTTAAATCGTGAACGACTTCGGAACAGAATTTGAACAAAAGGGAGTAATAGGGGGGACATTCTGTACATAGCCATGCACGCCCTGTGCAATAAAAAGCAATCAATTACTTTTACGGGTCATTTGAAGTACGCACTCGGTATGACTTTCGTTGTCCAAACACAGATCAATATCGCTTTCAACGATAGGCAGTCTGAATTTGATGGATTTGAGCCACTGACCGTTGGGCTGACGCTCCGGGTAGATCTGAATTTCAGAAATCAGATGTTCCATCAGCTTTTTGCGTTCAAGGGGATTCATCACATTGTAGAGCTTTTCAAAGCAGATGAGAACCTTGTAAATGTTATCGCCCGTGATTTTATCCGCTTCGATAGCCTGCTTCTTTGCCCGGGCATCCATCAGGTTGTTTTCTGCTTCCTCAATTTTATCGTACATCCTGTAAAGCCGCTCGTCAAGGTCAGATTTGCGGATGATGTAATGGCGGTCATCCGGGTCAAGTGTGTCGATCTCCTCCATAATTTTGGACTTGATGGAATAATACTGCCGCAACTGCTTTTCAGCGGCAGCAATTTCCCGTTCAATGGCAGTGGTGTCTACTTTGCTGTTGATCTTCTCCTGCATCATGGCGGCAAACTTTGGATTGCTGACTAGTTTGATGATAACCTCCACCACGGCGTTGTCCAGAACTTCTTCCTGAATTTGCTTGTTGAAATCGCATTTTTGCCCACGTTGCATCTTGCGGTGCTTGCAACTGTAATAAGAGAAAGATTTATAGGGTGTGCCATCTTTCTTTCGTTTGGTGCATTTGTTGCTGTACATTCCAGCACCGCAAATGGGGCACTTGACAAGGGCGGATAATAAATGCGCCTGTTCCGTCTTGCTGCGGTTGACTGGTTCGTATCGTTTGGACTGCGCCAACAGCTTGACCTGCGCGGCGTTCCACAATTCTTCCGATACGATGCCCTCGTGCAGGCCGTCCACCAGCAAATAATTCTCCTGTGGAACCTGATGATATTCGTTCCGGGTGCCGTGAATCTTTTCGAGTTTGCGGCGGCCAAAGGCGATTTTTCCGCAGTAGACGGGGTTCTTCAGGATGGCACGAATCAACGTTGCGCTGAAAAGGGGAGAGGTACCGTTCTGACGGGCGAGTTTCTGAAAACCGTGGGTCTCCAGATATTTGGAAAGACCATTTGCACCTGTGTCCGTGTTTACATATTGCTCAAAAATCGTGCGAATGGCAGGGGCTTCATCCTCATTGATTTGCAGCACACCGTCAACCAAACGATAGCCATAAGGCGCAAAACCGCCGTTCCAGCGACCTTCCCGTGCCTTCTGGATGCGGCCTTCCATGGTTTGGGCACGGATGTTCTCACGCTCGATTTCAGCGACAGCGGACAGAACGGAGATCATCAGTTTGCCAGCGTCTTTAGAAGAATCAATGCCGTCCTCCACGCAAATCAGGTTCACACCAAAATCCTGCATTACCTGCAAGGTAGACAGTACATCGGCAGCATTGCGGCCCAAACGGGAGAGCTTGAACACCAGCACATAGGCAACGCCATCCTTGCCGGATTTGATGTCCTCCATCATCCAGCAGAAAGATGCACGACCCTCGATGGATTTGCCGGATTTTCCAGCATCCTCATATTCACCAACGATCTGGTAGTCGTTGAAGTCTGCATAGGCTTTCATGCGAGCTTTCTGTGCATCCAGCGAGTAGCCATCGATCTGCATAGCCGTAGAAACACGGGTGTAAATGTAAACCTTTGTCTTTTCCTGTAACATAAGAAAACCTCATAAAACGGTTATTTCTTGCCTGTTTTCTGCTCCAAAAACTTAATGGAATCCAGATAATCCTGCTCCACATCGCTGAGGGTTTTAGCCTTGTATTTCCGATATTCGGTAGCAGCCTTGTCCACTGCCTGCTTGTGAGTAACGCTGCCATTGCCAATAAGCAACTGTTCACCGCTCATAGTCAGGATGCGGTCAAGGTGGTTTGCCCAATCCTGCATTGTCATGGGCTGTTCACGTTCTGCCTGACGTTCTGCGAAATCCAGATAACCGGAAACCAACTGCCCCATAGCACGAAACTCTTTCTCGTTCAGATAGTTTTTGGCAATAGTAGCTTCTCGTAAAGTGGGCTGGCTTCCTGCAAAAGTGGTCAGACCCATAAATTCCTTTTCGGCATCTGCACGGTTGTAAATGACCTCGGCGGCAGTCTGACCGTGGATGGCATAATGAATTTTATTCTGGACTTTTTTGAAGAACTGGACGGAGATTTCTGCTTTTGGGTCGTAGTCAATGCTGGTTGCATAGATTTCCAGAACCTGACGATAAAACACTTTTTCGGAAGCACGGATGTCACGGATGCGTTCTAACAGCTCTTTGAAATATCCACCGCCGCCCAGATTTTTCAGGCGTTCGTCATCCAGTGCAAATCCCTTGCGCATATATTCCTTCAGGATGCCAGTTGCCCAGATACGGAACTGTGTGCCTCGTTTGGATTTGACACGATAACCAACAGAAATAATGACGTCAAGATTGTAGAATTCGACCTGATAGGTCTTTCCGTCTGCGGCAGTTGTTGCAAATTTTGCAACAACTGAATCTCGTTCAAGCTCACCCTCTGCAAAAATGTTTTTGATGTGACGGGAAATTGTGGATTTGTTACGTTGGAACAACTCAGCCATCTGGTCAATGGAAAGCCAGACGGTGTCACCGTCAAAGGTAGTATCAATTTTGGTCAGGCCATCTTCTGTGGTGTAAATGAGGATAGAATTATTGGGAGAGTCATCTGGACGATTCATTTTAAGTACCTCGTTCCGTGTATGTAGTACAGTGGAAGGGGAGACCTTACCACTGTGTTGGGACAAGTATTACAAGAATATTATATCATGCTGCAAGAGCAGCATCAACGGAATCTTGTGGATTTTTGTTGTTTGATAAGGATTCTGCTTTGTCTATCTCCAAGACAGATGCGTACTTCTCAATCACATCAGCTAGAAAGGTTGCGAATCTGCTTCTTTTGCGTTGCAAAAATACTTGTTGTGAAATCCCAAACCCTTGAACTGCATCCGATGGATGCAGACTTAGCGCCTCCAAATGAGAAAGTATATGGTTCTAACACATTGTCAGCCATTGGTAAACAACTTTTTCCAGTCAAAAAAGAAAATGGCGATGATTAAAGATGAACATTGCAGAAAACTGTGATACAATAGAAAATGAAAATCCAAACAACAGGAGGAACCCCCTCGTGGCAAATAATGTGAACGTCAAAAAACTGGAAGCTGACCTGTGGGAGTCGGCAGATCTGCTGCGTGCAGGCTCTAAACTCACCTCGAACCAATACTGTATGCCGGTGCTGGGACTGATTTTTCTGCGGTATGCGTACAGCCGCTTTAAACTGGTAGAGCAGGAGATCCTAAAAGACCGCCCCATGCGCGGTGGCCGGGTGCTGCCGGTGGAACAGAGCGACTTTGCCGAGAAGAGTGCACTGTTTCTGCCCAAGGAGGCGCAGTACAATTACTTAGTCAATTTGCCCGCCAACATCCCGGAACAGGGGTTGACCGGCATCGAGGGCAATCCGCTGAACAGTCTGGGCGAAGTGGTGAACAATGCCATGGAACTGGTGGAGCAGCAGAGCGAGCAGCTGCAGGGCGTTCTGCCGAAGGACTACACCATCTTCTCGGATGAACTGCTGGGGGAACTGCTGCGCATCTTCAACAATGATGCGTTGGACGATGTGGGCGGCGATGTGATCGGCCGTATCTACGAGTACTTTTTGAATAAATTTGCCAAGAATGTGGCACAGGATGACGGCGTGTTCTTTACGCCGAAATCGCTGGTGAAGATGATCGTCAATGTGCTGGAGCCTGCCCACGGCGTTCTGCTGGACCCGGCTTGCGGCAGCGGCGGTATGTTTGTGCAGACCGGCGACTTTGTAAACCATGCGGGCATGATCGCCAACAACACCATGACCTTCTACGGACAGGAAAAGGTGGAGTACAATGCCAAGCTCTGCCTGATGAATATGGCTGTGCATGGCCTGACCGGCGTGATCAAGTCCGGCGATGAAGCCAATACTTTCTATCACGATGCCCACAACCTGAACGGTTGCTGTGACTATGTGATGGCAAATCCGCCGTTTAACGTGGACAAGGTCAAGTCGGAGTCGGCGCAGAGTGCCGGACGGTTGCCCTTTGGCCTGCCCGGCGTGAACAAGGCCAAGGAGATCGGCAACGCAAATTATCTGTGGGTGTCCTATTTCTACTCCTACCTGAACGAGCATGGCCGTGCGGGTTTTGTGATGGCGTCCTCGGCTACCGACAGTCAGGGCAAAGACAAGGACATCCGTGAAAAGCTCATCCAGACCGGTCATGTGGACGTGATGATGAGCGTGGGCAACAACTTCTTCTACACCAAAAGTTTGCCCTGTTCGCTGTGGTTTTTGGATAAGGGCAAGCCGGAGCATCTGCTGGACACCGTACTGTTCATCGATGCACGCAATTATTATACCGTGGTGGACCGCACTCAGAACGAGTGGAGCGACTGGCAGCTGAAGAACCTCAACGCCATTGTCTGGCTCTATCGCGGTGAAGAGGACAAGTACAAGGCGCTTCTGGCGGAGTATCACGCAGAGCTGGCGGACGACCGCCCCTTTGCAGAGATTCAGGCCGCACTGGAACAAAACGTGCAGGCCAAGCGGGAAGAAGCCAAAGCCGCTGTGGATGCAGCGCCCCGCAAAGAGCGCAAGATCACGCAGGAAAAGTTCGACAAGGCGCTGGAAGCCCTCAACGAGAAGCTGACCGTTGCCAAGGAGGCCGTCTGGCTCACCGAAAAATTTGGCGAGGGCGTTTATCAGGACATTCCCGGTCTGTGCAAGGTGGCCAGCCGCGACACCATCCTCAACGAGAAAAGCGCATCCCTGACGCCCGGTGCCTATGTGGGCGTTGCACCTGTGGAAGATGACGGTGTGGATTTTGCCCAGCGGATGAAGGAAATCCACAAGGAACTGCTGGAATTGCAGGCAGAGTCCAACCGTCTGATGGAAACCATCTCGAAGAATCTGGAGGAGATGGGGGTATGAAGTGGGAAAAAGTGAAACTGGGGGATATTTGCAAGTATGTGACCTCAGGAGGAACGCCCAAAAGCTCTATAAAAGAATATTATGAGCCTAAGCAAATTCCATGGTTAAAAACTAAAGAAGTCAATTATTGCCGAATTTATGAAACAGAGTCGTATATTTCAAAAGACGGATTGGATAATTCTAGCGCAAAGATGATTCCACAAAATTCAGTGATTGTTGCGATGTACGGACAAGGTGATACAGCTGGAAGAGTAGCGATAAACAAAATTCCACTAACAACAAATCAGGCGTGCTGCAATCTTATCATAGATGAAACTAAGGCATGCTATGAATTTGTATATTATCAATTGGTTACGCTGTATGAAAAAATGGTTTCATTAAAGAATGGTGGAGCACAGCCAAATTTGAATGCAGCGATAATTAAAAGTATGGAGATTAAACTTCCACCGTTAAAAACACAGCGGTATATTGCTGATATTCTCTCTTCCTATGACAATCTGATTGAAAACAACCAGAAACAAATCAAATTGCTGGAAGAAGCAACCCAGCGGCTTTATAAAGAGTGGTTTGTGGATTTGCGCTTTCCGGGACATGAAAATACGAAAATTGTGGATGGCTTGCCGGAGGGGTGGCAATATGAGAAATTGGGAGATTTGGTCAAAACGACATCAGGAGGAACACCGTCAAGAAGAAAAAGCGAGTATTACGTAAACGGAAATATCAGATGGATTAAAACTAAAGAGCTAAATGATAGATTTATCTTTGAAACAGAAGAGCACATTACAGAAGATGCAGTGAAAAATTCATCGGCGAAGGTACTTCCAGAAGGTGCATTGATAGTTGCAATGTATGGAGCAACCATTGGAAAAATTGGAATTACTGCAGCTGAGATGGCTTGCAATCAGGCCTGCTGTGCATTTATATCCTTTGACGATATGATAAGTAAAGAGTATCTGTATTGTTGGCTAATGGATAATCGGGAGTATCTTGTTTCTCAAGGAAAAGGTGCAGCACAGTCTAATTTGAGCCAAGAAATGATAAGAAATTTTTCTCTACTATGTCCTGACAAGAAAGTCATAAAAAATTTTACAGAAATTGTTACGACAATGCTTGAAAATAAGAGGGTGCTGGAGAATAAAATATTGATGCTATCAAAAGCTAGAGATGATTTGCTGCCTAAATTGATGAGCGAGGAAGTGGAGGTATAATGTATGCCAGAGTGGATGACGTGGGTATTTGATGGAATCGGTTCGACAATTTTTTCTTTAATCGTAGGAACCTTGATTGGCGGAGCGATCGGATATAAGATAGGTATACATAAAAACGTTAAACAGAAACAGATTGGTGGAAACAGTGCCAAGCAGCGACAGGAGTTTACACTGGAAAACGAAGATGTTTCTAAAGATGGTGGAAAAATAAAAAACAATTTCCAGCAGAGCCAAAAAGCTGGTGATAACGCAGAACAGGTACAGATTGGAGGGATAAAACGTGGACGTTAACAAACAGAGCCAACAGGCCGGTGAGGGAAGTCAGCTAGTTCAGGCTGGTACAATTGTTATCAATCAGGGTGTTTCAGAAGAAAGAGTTAGAACGGTTTTTAATGAAATGGTTCCAAGAGCATTGGAAGAGTATACAAAAGAAGCATACGCAAAAGCCAATGAGAGAATTACAAACTGGGAAAATTCTGTATTGCCCCGTGTTAATGAAGTTAAGGGGATGCTTGAAGCTTTTGCAGATCCGGCATTTCAGCAGATCCTTAGAAAAGCTCAACAGTCGGCGGCGGTGACTGATGAAAAAGCTGACTATGATTTGTTAACAGAACTATTAGTTTGCCATGTCGAGAAAGGGAACAGTAGAAAGAATTATGTGGGAATAAATAAGGCAGTTGAAATTGTTGGACAAATTGACAATGATGCTCTATGTGGATTGACAGTAGCACATGTGTTAGAAAGATTTGCACCGATTACAGGTGATGTTACGCACGGATTAGAAGTGTTGGAAGAAGTGTACCGAAAACTTGTATATCAAGATTTGCCCAAAGGGGAGGATTGGTTAGATCATCTCGATACATTGGGTGCAATAAGAATGTCTTCAGTAGGAGGTTTTAATAAGTTTGTTGACTATTATCCCAAGGTGTTAAACGGATATGCATGTATAGGAATAAAAAAGGAATCCGAAGAATATCACAAAGCGTCAGAGCTATTGCAAGAAATATCATTGAATGCAGAAACCTGTTTGAAACCTAATGAATTTTTGGACGGTTTTGTTAGAATTGATATAAGAAGTTTTGACCAAATTGAAACCCTGTGGGTTATACATCAAGGAATAGGAAAGCCGATAACTTCAAAAGAAAAACAAGTATTTGAAGCAGTTTGGAAACTATATGAAACAGATGCTAATAAACAGAAACAAGTCAATGAAGCATTTGTGAAGAAGTGGGATTCGTACCCAGTTCTAAAAGAAATACATGGATGGTGGGATGAAATTCCAACGAGTTTCTCAATAACGAAAGTTGGCAAAATTTTGGCACATACAAATGCTAAAAGATGTGATTCTACAATCCCCGATATGATATAAGGTGAGGTGATCCTATGAGCCGCGAATACTCCGAAAATGTCCTTGTTCAGAACAGCGCAGGCAACCTGCTGCAAAATGTTCTGGGCTGGGAGGTGGTGCTGGCTTACAACTCCGAAAAGCTGGGGCCGGACGGGACGTTGGGCCGCACCAGCTATGGGGAAGTGCTGCTGACCCGGTATTTTCGGCAGGCGCTTTTGCGCTTGAACCCGTGGCTCACCCCGAACCAGCTGGACGAGGTGCAGAAGAAATTTACGGCGCACGTTTCCACCGCATCCCTGATGCAGATCAACGAGGAAAAGTATTTTCTGCTGCGGGATGGCATCCCGGTGACGGTCAAGCGACCGGATGGCCGCACCGAAACGCGGAGTGCGGCGGTGATCGACTTCAAAAACCCGGAAAACAATCATTTCCTCGCCGTAAAAGAGATGAAGATCCACTCGCAGCTGTACCGCCGTAGAACGGACATTGTGGGCTTTGTCAATGGCATTCCGCTGCTGTTTATCGAGCTGAAAAAGCCCACCGTGGATGTGCAGAACGCCTACATAGACAACTATCGGGATTACCTCGATACCATTCCGCAGTTGTTCTACTATAATGCCTTTCTCATGCTGTCCAATGGATTGGAAGCCAAGGTGGGCACGCTTGGCAGCAAGTACGAGTTTTTCCACGAGTGGAAGCGTCTGAAGGAAAGCGATGCAGGCAGCGTGGAACTGGAAACCATGCTGCAGGGCATCTGCGAGAAAAAGACCTTCCTCGATCTGCTGGAAAACTTCATCCTTTACGACCATTCCGGTGGGCGCACCACCAAGATTCTGGCCCGCAACCACCAGTATCTCGGCGTCAACGAAGCTGTCAGTGCTTACGAGAACCGCAAGCTGAAAGACGGCAGGCTGGGTGTGTTCTGGCACACGCAGGGGTCTGGCAAAAGCTACTCCATGGTCTTTCTGGCGCAGAAGATCCGGCGCAAGTTTGCAGGCTCGCCCACCATTGTGGTACTGACCGACCGTGACGAGCTGAACCGGCAGATCAGCGATACCTTTGAAAACTGCGGTCTGCTGGGCAAAACCAAGGCTTCGCAGTTTATTGCATCCAGCGGTACAGACCTTGTAAAAAAGCTGCGAGGCAACCCCAGCTTTGTGTTTACCCTGATCCAGAAGTTCAACCTGCCCAAGGAGCCGCCCATCTACCCGGATCACGACATTCTGATTTTGTCAGATGAAGCCCACCGTAGCCAGTACGGCATTTTTGCAGACAACATGATGCACCTGTTGCCCACGGCGTCCCGCATCGGCTTTACCGGTACGCCGCTTCTGGCGGATGACCATATTACCGAGCGCACCTTTGGCGGGTATCTGTCGGTGTATGATTTCAAGCGGGCAGTGGAGGACGGCGCAACGGTGCCGCTGTATTATGAGAACCGCGCGGATAAGATCGCCCAGTTGGACAAGCCGGAGATCACCGGGCGGATCCTGGATGCCATTGAAGCTGCCGACCTTGATCCCTCGCAGGAGGAAAAGCTGGAACGCGAGTTTGCCAAGGAGATTCATATTCTCACCGCAGATGAACGGCTGCGTTCCATTGCAAAGGATTTTGTGGAACATTACTCTGACCTTTGGACCAGCGGCAAGGCGATGTTCGTCTGCCTGAATAAGGTCACCTGTGTGCGGATGTACAACTATGTGCAGGAATACTGGCGGGCAAAGATCAGGGAGCTGGAAGCCCGGCAGGGCACAGCGACCCAGCAGGAAGCACAGGAGCTTGCCCGTAAACTGGCATGGATGAAAGAAACCGAAATGGCAGTGGTGATCAGTCAGGAGCAGAACGAGGTGCAGACCTTCAAAAAGTGGGGGCTGGATATTCTGCCGCACCGTGCCAAAATGGAAAAGCGGGAGCTGGATAAAGAATTCAAGGACAGCAAGAATCCGTTCCGGGTGGTGTTCGTCTGTGCCATGTGGCTGACGGGCTTTGATGTAAAGTGTCTGTCCTGTCTGTATCTGGATAAGCCGTTGAAAGCCCATACCCTGATGCAGACTATTGCTCGTGCAAACCGTGTTTCGGAGGGCAAGAGCAACGGCCTGATCGTGGACTATATTGGTATCGTAAAGGCGCTGCGCAAGGCTCTGGCAGATTATACGGTCAGCAAGAACAGCCCGGCGGGCATTGACCCAACGGTGGATAAAACGGAGCTGATTCAGCGCATCCGCGCGGTCATCGGAAAAACGGACGGCTTTCTGGCAGAACACGGGTTCCGGCTGCAGGAATTGGTGGACGCACAGGACTTTGAAAAGATGAGCCTTGTACAGGATGCAGTCAACGCGATGTGCGAGACATTGGAAACCAAGAAAACCTTCCAGACCTATGCGTCTGAACTGGCGCGGCTGTTCCGCTACGCAGACCGTGACGATGTGGACGATGCCGTGCGCGCCCGGAAAAACGCAATTCTCGCCATCTACGAGGGCTTGCAGCAGAAGCGAAGACACGCGGACAATACCGACCTGATGGTGCAGATCAACGGCATCGTCAACGAGTACATCCATGTGGAAAAGCCGGATCAGGAGGTTGTACCTTCCCGGCAGTTTGACATCAGCAAAATTGATTTTGAGCTGCTGAGCCGGGAGTTTGCCCACACCCGGCGGAAGAATCTCTTGCTGCGCGATCTGGATGAACTGGTAAACCAGCAGCTGGCGAAAATGCTGTTTGCAAACCCGCAGCGCATTGATTATTATGACCGCTATCAGGAGATCATAGATGCCTATAATGCAGAGCAGAACCGGGCAACCATTGAGAAAACCTTCATGGATCTAATGGAACTGGCCAGTTCGCTGGATATGGAACAGCAACGCTATGTGCGTGAGGGCTTTTCCAGTGACGAGGAGCTTTCGGTGTACGATTTGCTGTTTTCGGAGAACCTCACGAAGCAGGAAATTGAAACGATCAAGAAGGTGTCTGTGGACTTGTTGACAAAAATCAAACAGCAGATTGCCAAACTCGACCATTGGACGGACAAGCAGGAAACTAAGGCGATTGTGGATAACCTGATTCGCAATACCCTTTGGCAAGAACTTCCCAATAGCTATGATGTAAGCGATATCCAGACCTACCAGAAGAAAATCTACGAGTATGTATATATGCGCTACCCGGAAGTAGCATAACGCAAAAATCACCCCAGAGAGAACGCACAAGCGGCTATTCTCTCTGGGGTGATTGCGTATCAAATCATCTGAAAATGCTTCAGCGCTTCCACAATCGCATCCTCTTTTTCCTTCGGACACTTAGGTTGCTTTGCATTCTCGTTTTTCGCTTTATGGTAATTCTCTCGCTCGATGATGCCGTACTTCTGCTTCACCTGTGCGATATAGAGGTTGGAGACCTTGAGCTGATGATGCTCCCATACATAATCCCGAATCTCGTTGTAAGTCGCCTTGCTTTCCGCAGCAGTCACATCCAGTTCATCCATGCTGACGTCCACTTTGATGTGACGCTCGACATTGAGTTTGGTCAAAAGGAGGACCGCTTCGACTGTTGTTTCAGTTTCCAAGGGAAGTTCTTTCACTTCCTCGCCATCAACAGGCACAGGGAAATTGAATACAATCTTCTTTATCCAGCTTCCGTCTTTTCTCTTTTCCGGGAACATCTCAATTCGCTCGATAAAGGCTTTCATAAACTCTTTCTGTTCTGCTTCCGTTGCGGAATGGTAGACTTCATCAAATGCCAGTAAGAGCCGATAAATGTTATCGCCGGAGATTTTCTCCTGCTGGATGCTGCGTATCTGACTTTGCAATTCGCCAATCTGAACTTCGATTTCTTCTATCGTATCATACTGTTCATCATATCGGCGCTGCAAATCCAAAATTTTTCTGTCATAGTGGGCATCGTTGATGTCCAAAGTATCCATCTGACGCTCCAAGCGGCTTTTCGTTCCAAAGGCTTGCTTTAGCTGTCCTTGCAGAACGGCGATCTGCTTTTCCATATCCTCTGTATCAACCGCCGTTCCAATTTTCGCTTGAATTGCTTCTATAAATCGGGGATTGCTGACCATAGCGGAGATGACCTTCGCCACAAATTTGTTGATTTCCGTCTGCTCGATATTCAGCCGGAAGCTGCACTCATGTCCCGTCGGCGTAACCGTATTTTTGCAGTAGTAATAATACCGTGTTTTCTTGTCCTTGCTATGAGCCTTGGCAATATTGCCGTACATACTCTTTCCGCAGCATGGGCATTTCAAGATACCGGACAGGATGTGTGCGTGGTCTGGATTGTTGACCTTTTCCCGCTTAAAGGAATTGATCTTGCGCTTTTCCTGTGCCAGATACCAATCTTCTTCGGAAATGATGGCTTCATGCTGACCATCGTAAACAGGGAACTCCGACTGCTCGACCACGTGCATCTCATTTCTTGTACCTTGCCTCTTTTCGGTTCTCCGTCTGCCATAAGCAATTTTACCCATATAAACGGGATTATCCAGTACGTCCTGCACGAAGTTCCTTGAAAATCCGGGGATGGTGTTATTTTGCCGCAGCTTCTTCACAAACCCGTTGCGGTTGAGATATTTAGCAACTCCGGCAACGCCCTCATTGGTATGGATGTAGCGGTCATAAATAACACGGATTACTTCCACTTCATCCTCCGCAATGACAAGGTTTCCGCTTTCCAATTTGTATCCATAGGGAGCGAAACCGCCGTTCCATTTGCCCTCACGAGCCTTTTGCTCCCGTCCTGCCATTGTCTGTGTGCGGATATTCTCTCGCTCGATTTCCGCCACCGCAGACAGCACGGAAATCATAAGCTTTCCGGCATCCTTGGAGCTGTCAATGCCATCCTCCACGCAAATCAGGTTGA
>ERZ857982.2715-NODE-2715-length-13141-cov-3.927250_pt1 | contig 13141 bp, 10 predicted proteins | sample MGYA00519955_ERZ857982 | MGnify/ENA primary metagenome ERZ857982 (study PRJEB31778, sample SAMEA3449416) | human gut metagenome | biome: human gut; feature: human-associated habitat; material: faeces | place: United Kingdom | collected 2010/2012 ... | reverse complement strand
TTGCAACCGGCAAACTGGGAATCTTCCATGGAATGAAATCTTATTTCTGCCAGGATGAATATGGTCAGATCGCACCTGTATATTCCATTTCCGCGGGTCTGGATTATCCGGGAATCGGACCGGAACATGCGCATCTCTATGATACAGGACGTGCAGAATATGTACCTGTCACAGACGAAGAAGCAGTAGAGGCATTTGAATATCTCTCCAGAACAGAGGGAATCATTCCTGCTATTGAGAGTGCTCATGCAGTAGCCTACGCAAAGAAAATTGTTCCGCAGATGAGAAAAGACCAGATCGTGGTCATTACAATTTCCGGACGTGGAGATAAGGACTGCGCAGCAATCGCGCGTTACAGAGGGGAGGATATCCATGAATAAGAGAATTACAGAAGCATTTGAAAAAGGAAAGGCATTTATCCCGTTTATTACCTGTGGAGATCCGTCTCTGGAGGTGACAGAGCAGCTTGTCTATGCAATGGAGGAAGCTGGTGCAGACCTGATCGAGCTTGGGATTCCGTTTTCTGATCCTACAGCAGAGGGACCGGTGATCCAGAGAGCAAATGTGAGAGCACTTTCCGGTGGTGTGACTACAGATAAGGTATTTGACATGGTGGTAAAGATCAGAAAGAACAGTTCTGTTCCTATGGTGTTTATGACTTATGCAAACGTGGTATTTTCTTACGGAACGGAGCGGTTTATTAAAACAGCTGCAGAAATCGGAATGGATGGTTTGATTCTGCCGGATGTGCCATTTGAGGAAAAAGAAGAGTTTGACAGTGTATGTAAGAAACACGGTATTGATCTGATCTCTCTGATTGCGCCGACTTCTCATGAGAGGGTCGCACAGATTGCGAAGGATGCGGAAGGGTTTGTGTATTGTGTTTCTTCTCTTGGTGTTACAGGAACAAGAACTAATATTACTACGGATATCGGAGCTATGGTGAAGTTAGTGAAGGCTGTGAAGGATATTCCATGTGCTGTGGGATTTGGTATTTCTACGCCGGAGCAGGCGAAGAAGATGGCAGCACAGTCGGACGGGGCTATTGTGGGATCTGCTATTGTTAAGTTGTGTGCAGAACATGGTGCGGACTGTGTACCGTATGTGAAAGAGTATGTGAAGTCTATGAAAGATGCTGTAATGGAAGCTTAGGAGTTGAAGAGGGACGCGCAGAAACATATTTCATTTCGTGTGCGGTTTCGGAGCCTAAGAACTTCTAAGTTGCTAAAAATATGCTAAAAACATAAGAAAAATGACCCAAACTCGCCGCATGCTGCGGCTCAGACAGTGGGTCATTTTTCTTATAACGCATATTTTTATCAGCTAAGAAGTTCTAAGACTCCTGCAAATGCACACGAAATGAAATATGTTTCTGCGCTGTGTATTGGTATGAACTGGAGTAATTCGTATCTTTTATAAGAAAGATTTCAGAATCTGCAGAACTCCGTTTTCCCAGTAGGGCGGGCAGGTATTTTTGGCGGCAGCCCGGACTTCGGGGCGGGAGTTGGAGACTGCGTAGCTGAGACCGGCATTCTGAAGCATTTCAATATCGTTGAGGTTATCTCCGAAAGTGCAGGTTTCGTCAGGTGAAATTCCCAGATATTCCTGAAGGAAAGCAACGGAAGGACCTTTGCCGGAACCTGGGGCAGTACAGTCCATCCATTCCTTGCCGGCGGCAGCCATAACTGTTTTGTCTTTCCAGGTGGGAGTGAATAAAGGGGCGCACATTTCCTCACAGGCGTTGGGGTGGTAGACAGCAAATTTGTTTACCTGCTGCCCCTCGAGTTTTAACATTTCCGGAACTTCATGGATATCATATCCGTAAGAATCTCTCAGCCAGTGAAACATCTGGCTGCCTCCGTCTTCTGCGAAACAGCGTTCAGGTGTGGAAATAAAATAATCACAGGAAGGCATATTCTCTCTTACCATAGAACACATTCCTTTCCAGATTTCGTCCGGCAGAGTATCCACTTTCAGAATCTCCTTCGGAGTCCGTACAACAGTTCCTCCGTCAGAGATATAAAGCAGTCTGTCTGCGACAGGGGTAAATAGTTTTCTCTCACTTCTGTACTGCCGTCCGGAGCATGCCACAAACACAATCCCCTTATCAATCAGCCTTCCGATAACCTCCATATACTCCCTGTCAATAGCCAGAGTCCCATCCTTTACCAAAGTTCCATCTATATCTGAAGCAATCAATTTAATCATATGAATAAGAAATCCTTTCTATACAAATTCATTTTAAAAATTCTCTTTGTAATTGTAATAAGTCCCTTCTATAATAAATACAAATAAATACAATCCCCATTTTATCACGCTAAAATACAACTTACCATAAGAAATTAGGAAAAATTGCAATTATTCACCAGTCCCGTTTTATGCGTTATCATCCTGCAAAATTTTCTGTGAGAAAATCTCATCTGCATAGCCTGTCGTTGCAAGGCGCATTACTGTGAACGAAGTGAGCAGTAACAGCCCGGCAGTCCCGCAGCCAGCCAACAGGCAGGAAATATTTTTGGTTTCAGGTGCATTTGCAGTGGGCGTAGTAACTCTTGGTGCGTGGGAATCTGCGTTATTCAAAAATTGCTCACTGTCTGAGCGAAGCGAGTTTGAGTAATTTTTGAATGTTTTTAGCAGATTTCCACACACCTAGAGTTATTAGCCCGCGAAACCGCACCTGAAACCAAAAATATTTCCTGTCGTCCTCAATTTTTTTGCCCGCCAAACCCCATTGACTTTTCCACCCTTTTTTCTTATATTATATAAATAGAAATCTGCGTACTCTGAAAACTACGCATTTAAACCCTGAAAAAAGGAGAGTTGCTCGAAATGAACAAAAAAATGCTCTTTGTTTTCAATCCCAAGGCAGGCAAAGGCAAGATTAAAACAAACCTGCTTGATATAGTAGATATTTTCAACAAAGGCGGTTATGAAGTCATTATCTATTCCACACAGAAACCAAAAGATGCCTATGAGAAAGCCAAAGAATACGAATCCAAAGTGGACCTTATCGTATGCAGCGGCGGAGACGGGACTCTTGATGAGGTGGTTACCGGAGTAATGGAAAAGAAGAGTTCCATTCCCATCGGATACATTCCGGCAGGAAGCACCAACGACTTTGCAAACAGTCTCTTTATGCCGAAAAGCATGACAGATGCCGCTTCCATGATCATGGAAGAGAAACTTTATCACTGTGACATCGGCAGATTCAATAACCAGAGCTTTACATATATAGCAGCTTTCGGTCTTTTCACAGATGTAGCCTATCAGACAGATCAGGATCTCAAGAATATCCTTGGCCATGTAGCCTATCTTCTTGAGGGAGTGAAACGCCTTTTTGATATCAAATCATACCATATGAGAATTGAATCTGAAGAATTAACTGTGGAGGATGACTTCATCTTTGGAATGATCACCAATTCCCGTTCAGTGGGAGGGTTCAAGAACCTTACAGGCAAGAACGTGGATATGAATGACGGACTTTTTGAAGTTACCATGATCACAAGACCGAAGAATCCGCTGGAATTGCAGGAGATCATGACTGCAATGCTGACAGCAGAGGACAATACAGATCTGATCCATTCTTTTAAATCAGCCAGGGTGACCATTACCTCAGAAGAACCGGTACCATGGACTCTGGACGGTGAATACGGCGGCAGTCATACACAGATAGAGATTGAAAACTGCCACGAAGCACTGAATCTGTATCTGAAAAGTACAAAAAATGAGGAAACCAGATCAATTGGAATTTCCCCGTTAATAAATAAAAAGGAGAAATAAAATGGGTGAGTATATCAATGTAGTAGAGACTTTTGGATGTGACGTGTTTAATGATTCCGTCATGCAGGCACGACTTCCGAAGAAGATCTACAAAGAATTGAAAAAAACCATAGAAGAGGGCAAAGAACTGTCTATGGAAATTGCGGATGTAGTAGCACACGAGATGAAAGAATGGGCCATCGAGAAAGGTGCCACACATTACAGCCACTGGTTCCAGCCCCTTACAGGTGTGACAGCAGAGAAACACGATGCTTTTATCACAGCTCCGATGGATAACGGCAAGGTCCTGATGTCTTTCTCCGGAAAAGAACTGATCAAAGGTGAACCGGATGCATCTTCTTTCCCGTCTGGTGGATTAAGAGCAACTTTTGAAGCAAGAGGATATACAGCATGGGACTGTACATCACCGGCTTTTGTCCGTCATGATGCAGCAGGCGGAACACTCTGTATTCCTACTGCATTCTGTTCCTATACAGGAGAAGCACTTGACCAGAAGACACCACTTCTTCGTTCTATGGAAGCAATCAACACCCAGGCACTCCGTCTGCTGAGACTTTTCGGAAATACAACTTCTAAGAAAGTAACTCCGTCAGTAGGAGCAGAGCAGGAATATTTCCTGATCGATAAAGAGAAATGGCTTCAGAGAAAAGACCTGATCTATACAGGCAGAACTCTTTTTGGAGCTATGCCTCCGAAGGGACAGGAAATGGATGACCATTACTTTGGAAGTATCCGTCAGAGAATTTCCGCATACATGAAAGAGGTAAATGAAGAATGCTGGAAGCTTGGAATTCCTGCAAAGACACAGCATAATGAGGTTGCTCCTGCACAGCATGAGCTTGCACCGATCTATGCACCGGTCAATATCGCAGCAGACCAGAACCAGATGATGATGCGTATCCTTAAAAAGGTTGCCAGCCGTCATGGAATGCGCTGTGTCCTTCATGAGAAACCATTTGCAGGTGTGAACGGTTCCGGTAAGCATAACAACTGGTCTCTTACCACAGATGACGGAATCAATCTTCTGGATCCGGGCAAAACACCTCATGAAAATATTCAGTTCCTTCTGGTCCTCACCTGTATCCTGAAAGCAGTAGATGAACATGCAGATCTTCTGCGTGAATCTGCGGCAGATGTGGGAAATGACCAGAGACTTGGCGGCCATGAGGCACCGCCGGCAGTGATTTCCGTATTTCTTGGAGAGCAGCTGGAGGATGTTCTGGAACAGCTGGTCAGCACAGGAACAGCAACTCACAGTAAAAAGGGAAGTAAGCTGGAAACAGGTGTTAAGACTCTGCCTGATTTTATGAAGGATGCTACAGACCGTAACCGTACTTCACCTTTTGCTTTCACAGGAAATAAATTTGAATTCCGTATGGTGGGCTCAAGAGATTCTATTTCCGCATGTAACGTAGTCCTGAATACGATCACGGCAGAAGTATTTAAGGAAGTATGTGACCGTCTGGAAAAAGCTCCTGATTTCGAACTGGCGGTACATGACCTGATCAAAGAATATGCCACAGATCATCAGAAGATTGTATTTAACGGAAACGGCTATGCGCCGGAATGGGAGAAAGAAGCTAAACGCCGCGGACTTCCGATCCTTCCGAGCATGGTAGATGCAATCCCTGCACTTACTACAGAGAAGGCAGTGAAACTCTTTGAATCTTTTGATGTATTCTCAAGAGCCGAGCTTGAATCACGTGCAGAGATTAAATATGAGATTTATTCTAAAGCAATCAATATTGAAGCAAAGACCATGATCGACATGGCAACCAAGCAGATCATCCCGGCAGTTATCAGATATACCACTGTTCTTGGCGAATCTATCAATACAGTGAAAACAGCGGGCGAAGGACTGATCGATGTAAGTGTACAGCTTGATCTGCTCAAGAAAGCATCAAAACTCTTAAAGGCTGCAAACAGTGCCATGAGTAAGCTGAGCAAACTGGTTGAGAAGACCCCGGAATATGCAGAGGGACAGGACAGAGCTGTATTCTGCAGAGAAAAGGTGGTTCCTGCAATGGAAGCTTTACGTGAGCCGGTGGATGAACTGGAAATGATCGTAGATAAGGAAATGTGGCCGATGCCTTCTTATGGAGATCTTGTATTTGAAGTATAATGTTGTAAAAATATAAAGAAGAATGCTATAATGAAAGGGTCGTGAATCTGTAAAAGATAAGCGGCCTTTTTCTATAACACAAACTGGACTATAATAGTTATATAAAGGAGAACTAAATGGAAGAACTGAAATTTCTGGAGGAGCAGCAGGTAGCCCCTGAACTGATAAAGAGAGTAGAAGAATTCCGTAGCCGGTATGAGGTGGTACCGGAGACAGCAGACAGGATTGTGAAACCATCCATTCCATTTTACGGAAAAGACATTCTGGAAATGGCCATTGCCGGACTGCTCAAAGGGGAGAATCTATTACTCACTGGTCCGAAGGCAACAGGAAAAAATATCCTTGCAGAGAACCTGGCATATATTTTCAACCGTCCCGCGTACAATGTTTCTTTTCATGTAAATACTAACAGCGGAGATCTGATCGGCACAGACACTTTCGTGGACAACGAAGTTAAGCTCCGCAAAGGAACTATCTATCAGTGTGCAGAATACGGTGGTTTCGGAATCCTTGACGAGCTTAATATGGCAAAGAACGATGCAGTTTCCGTTCTTCATGCAACTTTGGATTATCGCCGTTCCATCGATGTCCCGGGCTATGACAAAATTGATCTTCATCCGGCTGCCCGTTTTATCGGAACCATGAATTACGGTTATGCAGGAACCAAAGAACTCAATGAAGCGCTGGTATCCAGATTTCTGGTCATAGACATGCCGGCTCAGACTGAAGAATCCCTGGAATTTATTTTCCGCCGGATGTTCCCGAATATAAAAGAAAACGCCAGAACACAGTTCATCGGAGTATTCCTGGATCTTCAGCTCAAAGCCACAAACAGTGAAATTTCCACCAAACCTCTGGATCTGCGAGGTCTCCTTGCAGCCATGAAGATTGTAGAAACCGGACTTTCTCCGAGAAAAGCAGTTACTATGGGAGTGGTGAACAAGACCTTTGACATTTTCGAGAAAGAAATCGTAGAGGATATTGTGAAAACCAGAATTCCGGCAGACTGGACAAGGGATGATGTATATGAAAGATGAGAAAATCGTAGAAATCGACGATTACCGTCTGGAACTGGAAAACAGGATCCGCAATCTCCTCTGGACTATCAGCGGGGATTACACGTTAAATATGAAAGTAGACGTTTCCCTGTATCTGCGCTCAAAAGCAATCGCTCTGTATGACGGCATCAAGCAGGGCGCTCTGGCAAAATATTATGACAGAAATCTGCTGGGTTTATATCTGGTAAAAAAAGTTTTCTGCCAGGCAGGAGAGGGAGAACTGACTGCAGTAGCACAGCTATGTGTAGAAGAAGCAATCGGGGACAAAATCTGTCAGGAACGTCCGGGAGTCCGGGAGATGCAGAAGGAAGCATTCGAGGATATCCTGGATCAGGAGTTTGAACAGATGCCCGCATACGGAGATATTCTTGGCCGATTGAAGATTGCCATCCTGCGTGACCGTTTACAGAATGGAAACCATTATGTAGAAGAGCGTCTTCGAAAAATCCGCGACATGGTTTACAAAGCCAGAACAGCTGCAGACACTATAGAACTGATCCGTATTATTGACAGTCTTTACAACACTATCATTGATCCGGATTTTGAGAAAGATCATGGAACACTGGAACAGGTTATGGCAGTCACCCTGGAAGAACTGACAGAATACGACTGGGAAGATTTTCTCACAGAAGAACTTTATGAGGAAGCTCTGGAGAGTTACATCGAACAGATGACAAATAAGATTACGGACATGGAAGACACTGCTGTCACTGAAGAAATGGAAAAACAGCGCCAGACCAAACACAAAATTACAATTCTCACAGAGGAAGAACTTGAGAAAGCATACACCTATGTTGAGTTGAATTTCGGAAAAACTTATCTGACTCCTGCAGAAGAGAAGCGAATGAATTATCTGATGTGCAGGGAACTTCACAGGGACTGCAGCCTTTATTTTACAGAAGGAATTCTTAAGAATCCGGTCAAACGAAACTATCAGTACGAATATGCAGTGCGATTAAAGAATAAGAATATCTGGCTCTACCATGACAAACACAGAATCGTAAAGCAGAACATCGCATCCCTCACAGACCTTTTACGAAAGACACTGGTGCTGAAAAGCGAGACGCAGGAAGTACTGTCAGACAGAGGAACGATCATTCCGTCCAGACTCTGGCGTGTGGGCAGAAGCAGTGAAGCAAATCTGTTTAAAAGAGAATTGAAATCTGATGCATCTGATTTCGTAGTAGATGTGCTGATCGATGCCAGCGGTTCCCAGATGCCCAGGCAGGGAGATGTGGCATTACAGGCTTATATCATCAGTGAAGCATTAAGTAATGTAAACCTGCCTCACCGTGTCATGAGCTTCTGCACATTCTGGGACTATACGATCCTTCACAGATTCCGTGAGTACGATGATCCACAGTCAGCTAATGAAAATATTTTTAATTATGTAACTTCTTCCAATAACAGGGATGGACTTGCTATCAAAACCGCAGGATACGGTCTGCTTCAGAGATCTGAGGAGAAAAAAATCCTCATTGTATTAAGTGATGGAAAACCATATGATGTCATCGTAAACAGACCTCACGCAAAGAACCCGGAACCTTATATGGGAAAATATGCGATCAATGATACTGCTACAGAAGTGCGGCACCTGCGAAACCTTGGAGTAAGTGTTCTGGGAGTCTTTGCAGGGGAAGAAAAAGACCTTTCCACAGAAAAAAAGATATTTGGCAAAGATTTCGCATATATCCGGGATATTTCGAATTTTTCCAGAATTGTCGGGAGATACCTGATTAAACAGTTGGATTCAGATGAATAGACTGATAAAACAGGGCAAAAATATGCTGTTTGAGCGTGCTGATATGTTAAGAGATTATCAAGTTAGCACGTTAATATGGTAAAGTGCATAAAAAACCAGTTTTTTCACCTTGCCTTTTTGTATAAATTTCGCTATAATGTTCTATGTTTATAAATCAATACAAAAGGGAGAGGAAATCATGGACAAAAACAAAGAGTTCAAACCGTATATTCCGGCTGACAAGATCACACCTGAATTTACGGTGACATCCATCATCATGGGTGTTATCCTTGCAGTTATCTTCGGTGCAGCCAATGCTTATCTTGGTCTGCGTGTAGGTATGACTGTATCTGCTTCCATTCCGGCAGCAGTTATTTCCATGGGCGTAATTCGCAAGATCATGAAAAAGAACTCCATTCTGGAGAGCAACATGGTCCAGACAATCGGTTCAGCCGGTGAATCACTGGCAGCCGGTGCAATTTTCACAATGCCTGCTCTGTTCCTCTGGGCAGAAGAAGGACTTTGTGAAATGCCGGGTATCGTGGAAATCACATTAATCGCACTTTGCGGTGGTGTTCTTGGTGTACTTTTTATGGTACCACTTCGTAACGCACTGATCGTAAAAGAGCATGCAACACTTCTTTATCCTGAAGGAACTGCCTGCGCAGATGTTCTTCTTGCAGGTGAAGAGGGTGGTGCAAACGCTGCGACAGTATTCTCAGGTATGGGAATCGCAGCGATCTTTAAATTTGTCGTTGACGGTTTAAAGGTAATCCCTGCAGACGTTGCAGTAGCATTTAAAGGATTCAAAGGTGAAATTGGTATGGAATGCTATCCTGCACTTCTCGGTGTTGGATATATCGTAGGACCAAGAATCGCATCCTTTATGTTTGTTGGTTCTCTTATTGGCTGGATGGTGCTGATTCCGGTAATCTGTCTGTTCGGAGCTGATACAGTTATGTATCCCGGAACAGAAACAATTTCTGCTCTTTATGCAGCAGGCGGAGCATCTAAAATCTGGAGTACTTATGTAAAATATATCGGAGCAGGAGCTATCGCAACAGGTGGTATTATTTCTCTGATCAAATCCCTGCCTCTGATCATTGCAACCTTCCGTGATTCCATGAAGAGCATGAAGGGTGGCAAGAATACAAGTACAGAAAGAACTGCACAGGATCTTCCAATGAACGTTATCCTGATCGGTATTGTGGCAATGGTTGCGATCATCTGGCTTGTTCCGGCTATCCCGGTTAACCCGATCGGTGCGCTGATCATCGTAATCTTCGGCTTCTTCTTTGCAACTGTATCTTCCCGTATGGTTGGTCTTGTAGGAAGCTCCAACAACCCTGTATCAGGTATGGCTATCGCTACTCTTCTGATCGCAACAATGGTTATCAAAGCATCCGGCAATACCGGTATCGACGGAATGAAAGCAGCAATTGCTATTGGTTCCGTAATCTGTATCGTAGCAGCGATCGCAGGTGATACTTCACAGGACTTAAAGACAGGTTATATCGTAGGTGCGACACCTAGATTACAGCAGATCGGAGAATTGATCGGTGCGATCGTAGCAGCATTTGCGATCGGAGGAGTTATGTACCTTCTGAACGCAGCATGGGGATTCGGTTCTGATCAGATTCCAGCACCACAGGCAACATTGATGAAGATGGTCGTTGAAGGTGTTATGGGTGGTACATTACCATGGGTATTGATTTTCATGGGTGTGTTTATCGCAATCGTTGTTGAAATCCTTGGAATTCCAGTGTTAGCATTTTCAATCGGTCTTTATTTACCAATTTACTTAAGTACACCGATCATGGTTGGTGGACTGATTCGTTGGTTTATTGACAATAAGAGAAAATATGACAGTGATGCGGCAAGAAAAGACGGATCAGATCGAGGAGTCCTTTATGCTGCAGGTATGATTGCAGGAGAAGGTATCGTTGGTATCCTTCTGGCTGTACTGGCAGTATTTGGTGTTGCAGATAAGATCAATCTGTCATCTGTATATGGAGCTGCCTTCCAGAGTGTAGGTAACTGGGTAGGTTTAGCAGCTTTTGTAGTATTGTTAGCTATATTATTCTACTTCACAAGAAATAAAAAGACGATTGAAGTAGACGCAAAATAATAAAAATAAATATGTATTTCAGTGAGAAGAAAGCACTGCTGCGATTCTGCAGTAGTGCTTTCTAAATAAAAAGGTGCATTATGAAAGAAAAGAAGAATTATATTGACAACATCCCGAAGATCAATGATATGAAATGGGATGTGTCAGAAGATGGAATTGTAGAAATTACAGTAGAAAATACTGGATTTTATAATACGATCGCGCAGAAAATATTTAAAAAGCCACGTTACAGTTTTATCAAATTAGATGAATATGGAAGTTTTGTGTGGCAGAAAATTGATGGAAAGAAAAGTATTTATGAGATAGGAAAAGAACTTCAAGCAGTTCATGAAGGTGCAGCAACACAGTTATATGAAAGATTATCACAGTATTTTGCAATTTTAGAAAGAAATAAATACATTGTTTTTGAAGAATAAATATTATTAAAAGTGAAAAAGGATTTAATATGAAAATATCAACAGTGATCATAGGCATTGCTTTATTTGCCATAGTGACGATGATCCTATATGGATGGGGAATCGTAAAACAAAAGAATCAGACAAGTGACCTGATGAATTTGCTTTTTAGTAAAGGACAGGATAAAATAAAAAAGTATTTAAAACAACATGAATACGTTACAATTTCACAGGTAGAACAGATTTGCGAAGGTCTTGAAGCGAAACAGCCATTTTCAAGAAACAAAGCGGTTGTGAAGGATAAACGAGACTATGCGAAGAAACTTGTAGAATATATGCTGAAAACGAATCAGCTCGAACAAGAGGGCAGTCGTTACAAAATGCATAAAAAATAAGGAGGACATAAAATGTCAGTATTAGGAGAATTACAGCCAAACAAAGTATTTAAATATTTTGAGGAGATTTGTTCAATCCCTCACGGATCAAGAAATCTGCAACAGATTAGCGATTATCTGGTAGATTTTGCAAAAGCACATGAATTAAAATACAGACAGGATGAAGATCTGAATGTGATCATCTGGAAAGATGGATCCAAAGGATATGAGGCTTCTAAACCAGTTATCCTTCAGGGACATATGGACATGGTTGCAGTCAAAGAAGCAGATTGCGATAAAGATATGGAAAAAGAAGGATTGGATCTGGAAATCAATGGAGATTATATTTCAGCAAAAGGAACTTCTTTAGGTGGAGATGATGGAATTGCGGTTGCATATACACTTGCAGTGTTAGACGATGAAGAAATGGCACACCCACCAATCGAAGCAATCTTTACAGTTAACGAAGAAATCGGTATGCTTGGAGCAGCAACTATTGATGTTTCAGATCTTAAGGGACGTTTATTTATGAACATGGATTCTGAAGACGAAGGAGTGTTTACAGTCAGCTGTGCAGGTGGAGCATCCGTAATCTGTAAGATTCCATATGAGACAGAAACTGTCAATGCATCTGTCATTGAAATCAAGATGACTGGATTCGCAGGTGGGCATTCTGGTGTCGAGATCATCAAAGGGCGTTTGAACGCAAACTGTGCAATGGCAAGAGTATTGTTAAGTCTGTTTAATGAGGTTGAAATGCAGCTTGTTTCCGTAAATGGTGGAGAAAAAGACAATGCGATCGCTAAGTTTAGCGAAGCATCTGTTGCAGTACTTCCAGAAGAATTAGAAGCAGCAAAACAGATCGTTGAAGATACATTTGCACAGATCAAAGAAGAATATAAAGTCACAGATCCAGATGCAAAATTAACAGTGAATGTAAAAGAAGCAGCAAATATAGAAACATTCACAGAAGATACAACATTTGCAGTAGTAACAGCAATGGTTCATATGCCAAATGGTGTTCAGAGAATGAATCCAGAGATTGAAGGATTGGTACAGACATCACTGAATATGGGAATTTTAACAACAGAAGAATCTGAAGTACAGATGACATTTGCAGTTAGAAGTTCCAGTGAGACAGAAAAACAGTATCTGATCGATCAATTAACATCTCTTACAGAAACATTAGGAGGGAATGTAGAGATTGCAGGACCATATCCAGGATGGGAATACAAAGCAGATTCCAGATTACGTGAGGTTATGGTTGAAGCATATAAACATTTATACAACGGAGAAGAACCAGTTGTTGAAGGTATTCATGCAGGACTTGAATGTGGAATCTTTGCTTCTAAATTGCCGGGGCTTGATGCAGTATCCTTTGGACCACAGATGGAACATATTCATACAACAAATGAGGTGTTGAGTATCTCATCTACAGAACGTACATGGGAACTGGTTGTGAAAACGTTGGCTGCTTTGAAATAAATTGTGATTTGTAGTTTGAAGACGGAAATTATTGGTAGAATATTATAAAAAGAGATCA
>ERZ857982.2708-NODE-2708-length-13188-cov-3.180081_pt1 | contig 13188 bp, 10 predicted proteins | sample MGYA00519955_ERZ857982 | MGnify/ENA primary metagenome ERZ857982 (study PRJEB31778, sample SAMEA3449416) | human gut metagenome | biome: human gut; feature: human-associated habitat; material: faeces | place: United Kingdom | collected 2010/2012 ... | reverse complement strand
CGGTCGCCAAGGCCGTGAAGGCCTCGGGCGCGAACATGCTGCGCGGCGGCGCGTTCAAGCCCCGCACCTCGCCCTATGATTTTCAGGGACTCAAGGCTGAGGGCATCGAGCTTTTGAAGATCGCCCGAAAGGAGACGGGGCTTCCCATCGTCACGGAAATCATGGGCACGAACTATCTGCCGCTTTTTGAAGACGTCGACCTCATTCAGGTCGGCGCGCGCAACATGCAGAACTTCGATCTGCTGACCGAGCTGGGGCAGACCCACAAGCCAATTCTGCTCAAGCGCGGCTTGTCCGCGACGATCAACGAATGGCTGATGAGCGCGGAATACATCATGGCGGCGGGCAACCCGAACGTCATCCTCTGCGAGCGCGGCATTCGCACGTTTGAAACCTATACCCGAAACACGCTCGATCTCTCGGCGGTGCAGGCGGTCAAGCGGCTCAGCCATCTGCCGGTGATCGTCGATCCTTCCCATGCGACCGGCCTCAACTGGATGGTGGAGCGCATGTCGCTGGCGGCGATTGCGGCGGGTGCGGACGGCCTGATTATCGAGGTGCACAACGATCCGCCCCACGCGCTGTGCGACGGTGCGCAGTCTCTGCGGCCTGAGCAGTTTGACGTTCTGATGGGCAAGGTCCGCGAGATCCGGAAGGTCGTGACGGCATGACCGTCGGGATCGTGGGCCTGGGGCTGATCGGCGGCTCCTTTGCCAAGGCCTACCACGAGGCAGGCCATAGGGTCCTGGCCTTTGACACGGATCAGTCCGTTTTCGACTTTGCCGTTCTTTCCGGCGCGGTGGACGGTCTCTTATCGGAGGAAAGTCTTTCCTCCTGCGACCTGATCCTGATCGCCGTCTATCCCTCCGCCGCTGTAGACTATCTGCGGCAGCACGGCGCTCATATCGGCCCGAAGCCGGTGGTCATCGACTGCTGCGGCACAAAGCGGCTGGTCTGCGACGCCTGCTTCCCGCTGGCGAAGGAATACGGCTTCACCTATCTGGGTGGGCACCCCATGGCGGGCACCCACAATTCCGGCTTCAAGTATGCCACGCCCACCATGTTCCACAACGCTCCTATGGTGCTGGTCCCGGCGGATCACAATGACATCGACCTGCTGAGTCGGGTCAAGGAACTGCTGGCTCCTGCGGGCTTTGGCCGGTTTTCCATTACCACGGCGGAACAGCATGACGAGATGATCGCCTTTACCTCCCAGCTGGCCCATGTGGTGTCCAACGCCTATATCAAAAGCCCCACAGCGGAACTGCACAAGGGCTTCTCCGCTGGCAGTTACAAGGATATGACCCGTGTAGCGTGGCTGGCCCCGGAAATGTGGGCGGAACTTTTTCTGGAAAACAAGGACTTTCTCATGGCGGAGCTGGATACCCTGATGGCAAACCTGCGCCAGTATCAGGATGCCATGGTACATAACGATCTCCCCGGCCTTGTCCGCCTGCTGGACGAGGGCCGGAAACGAAAAGAGGAGGTGGATGGCCGTTGACCACCATCCATATCGCGGCCTCCCGCGAGTATGACGTTGTCATTGAGCCGGGTCTGCTGACCCGGCTGGGGACCATGGCAGCGGAACTGGGCCTTGGCCGCCGGGCCGCCGTGATCTCTGATGACGCGGTGTTCGCCCTTTACGGCGCTGCCGCCGAAAAAGCTCTGACAGACGCCGGATTTCAAGTTGATCATTTCCTGTTCCCGCACGGGGAACAGCAGAAAAATCTTTCCACCTACGGACAGGTTTTGAATTTCCTCTGCGACCGCCGCTTCACCCGCAGCGATTTCCTCGTGGCGCTGGGCGGCGGCGTGGTGGGGGATCTGGCAGGCTTCGCCGCCGCCACCTATCAGCGGGGAATTCCCTATATTCAGGTACCCACCACGCTGCTGTCCATGGTGGATTCCTCTGTGGGGGGCAAGACCGCGGTGGATCTGGACCACGGTAAAAATCAGGCGGGCTGCTTCTATCAGCCCTCTCTGGTGCTGTGCGACCCATCCCTGCTGAATACGCTGCCGGAGCGGGAATACCGGGCCGGGTGCGCCGAGATCATCAAATACGCCATGCTTTACAGCGAGGATTTTCTCCGGGAGCTGGAGAAAACCCCGGTGCGGGAGCAGTTCGAGCGGGTGATCTCCGTGTGTGTTGGCATGAAGCGGGACGTGGTCCGGGGTGATGAATTTGACCGGGGCCAGCGGGCGCTGCTGAATCTGGGCCACACCGTAGGCCACGCCGTAGAGGCTTGCAGCGGCTTCACCCTGCTCCACGGGGAGGGGGTCGCCATCGGTATGGCCATCATCACCCGGGCCGCCGTGGAAAAGGGACTTTGCACCCTGGAGACGCTGCCCCGGCTGCTGGCCGTTTTGGAGCGGTATGGCCTCCCCACAGAGACCGACTATCCCCTGACTGATATTCTGGCGGCGGCAGAGGCCGACAAAAAGCGCACGGACGATGTGACCAAGTTCATCGTACCGGAGCGAGTGGGCCATTGCCGTGTGGAGCCGGTCCCGGCCGACGAGGTGGCCGGGTGGCTGAAGGCGGGAGGTCTGCGATGATCGAAATTCTTCAGCCCGGTTTCCGTACCGGAGCCGTTCACATCCCCGCCTCCAAATCTCAGGCCCACCGGCTGCTGATCTGCGCCGCTCTGAGCCAAAATGAGACGGTGATCCGCTGTCGGGGCATTTCCAGAGACATTGCCGCCACCGCGGACTGTCTCAACGCCCTGGGCGCTGAGATCTGGCTTCGGGGTGAGGACCTGACGGTGCGGCCCATCACCCAGAAGCCCCAGGGGACCCGTCATCTGCACTGTCAGGAAAGCGGTTCCACCCTACGGTTTCTTCTGCCGCTGACCGGCGTTTTGGAAGCAGACGCCGTGTTCCACATGGAAGGGCGGCTGCCGCAGCGCCCCTTGCATCCGCTGGATCAGGTCCTGACGGATCACGGCATGACCATCCGGCAGAACCATGACCTGCTCTACTGCGGGGGACGGCTCCGCCCCGGCGAGTTTTCTCTGCCGGGGGATGTGTCCTCCCAATACATTTCCGGTTTACTGATGGCTCTGCCCCTGTTGAATGAGGGCAGCGCCCTCACCGTTACCGGCGGACTGGAATCCGCCGCTTATGTCACTATGACGGAGGACACCCTCCGCCGGGGCGGCGTCTCTCTGCGGAAAACCGGTGGGACGTGGCACATTTCCGGCGGACAGCGCCTTCGTTTCCCGGACCGTCTCACCGCCGAAGGAGACTGGTCCAATGCCGCCTTCTTCCTGTGTATGGGCGCCTTGTCCCCGGAGGGCGTCACTGTTCACGGACTGGATCTGGCCTCCTCTCAGGGGGACCGGGCCGTTTTGAACATTCTGGCCGCCATGGGTGCGCGTGTTTCCACGGAGAACGGCTCCGTGACGGTTCGTCAGGGAGAATTGAAGGGCGTGGCCATCGACGCCGGCCCCATCCCCGACCTGATCCCGGTGCTGTGCGTCACTGCTGCCGGGGCGGAGGGGGACACCCAGATCTTCAACGCCGGACGGCTCCGTTTGAAAGAATCCGACCGGCTCCGCACCACGGCTCAATTGCTGACAGCTCTGGGCGGCAGTGTGGAGGAACAGCCCAACGGCCTTTTGATCCACGGCACGGGCCGTCTGCGGGGTGGCATTGCCGATTCCTGCGGCGACCATCGGATCGCCATGTCCGCCGCCGTGGCAGCCTGTCTGTGCGAAAGCCCGGTCACTGTGCAGGGCATGGCCTGCGTTTCCAAGTCCTACCCCCATTTCTGGGAAGATTTTGACGCGTTGAAAGGAGGGGGCCTGTGAGCCGGTACGGAGAATTTCTGCATCTGACCATCTTCGGCCAGTCCCATGCCCCGGCCATCGGCATGACCTTGGAGGGTCTGCCCGCCGGAGAGTCCATCGACATGGAGGCCCTTCAGACGTTTTTGGACCGCCGTGCCCCCGGCTGCAACGATTGGTCCACCCCTCGGAAGGAGGCGGACCAGCCGGAATTTCTTTCCGGTCTGGTGGGGAACGTCACCTGCGGCGCGCCGCTTACCGCCATCATCCGCAACACCAACACCCGCTCCGGGGACTATGACGGCCTTTCCGTGGTGCCCCGCCCCGGCCACGCGGACTATACCGCCGGAGTGAAGTACGGCGGTCACGCAGATTTCGCCGGGGGCGGCGCGTTTTCCGGGCGGCTGACAGCCCCCCTGTGCATCGCCGGTGGCATCTGCCTGCAATTGCTGAAAAAGCAGGGCATTGAAGTCATCAGCCGCATCGCCTCCATCGGCTCGGTGGAAGATGTCACTCCTCTGACCGTTTCCACGGCAGACAAGCCATTCCCGGTGGTAGATGACGCCGTAGGGGAGACCATGCGGGCAGAGATCGCCGCCGCCAAGGCGGAGGATGACTCCGTTGGCGGCATCGTGGAATGTGCTGTGCTGGGTCTGCCCGTGGGACTGGGCGGACCGCTGTTTGACGGCATGGAGGGCCGTATTTCCTCCATCGTCTTCGGCATCCCCGCCGTGAAGGGCATCGAGTTCGGCATCGGCTTCGGGGCCGCGCGGCTCCGTGGCAGCGAAAATAATGACCCCTTTGTGGTGGAAAACGGCACGGTCAGAACCACAACCAATCACTGCGGCGGCATTTTGGGCGGCATCACCAACGGGATGCCCCTGACCTTCCGGGCAGCGTTCAAGCCTACGCCGTCCATTGCCAAGGAGCAGCAAAGCGTGAATTTGAACACCCTGGCCCCGGAAATTCTCCGGGTCCGGGGCCGTCATGACCCTTGCATCGTGCCAAGGGCCGTTCCCTGTATCGAAGCCGCGGCGGCCATCGCCGTATACGACGCCCTGTTGGGCCAGCCTTAAAAGGGAGGAATCTCTATGGAACTCAGTGATTATCGTGCCCGGATCGACCAGATCGACCGCCAACTGGTAGAGTTGTTTGCCCAGCGGATGAACACCGCCGCCGGCATCGCCGCCTACAAGAAGGAGCACGGCCTGCCGGTGCTGGACCCTGTCCGGGAGCGGGAAAAGCTGCTGGATGTAGCGGCGCAGGCCCCGGAGGATATGCGGGATTACACCGCCTCTCTCTACACCATGCTTTTTGAGCTGAGCCGCTGCTATCAGGGACGGCTGCTGGGGAGCACATCCCCGCTGACCACGGAAATTCAGACCGCCATTGACCAGACGCCAAACCTGTTTCCCTCCAACGTGTCCGTTGCCTGTCAGGGTGTGGCGGGGGCCTATTCCCAGCTGGCCTGCGACAAGCTGTTCAAGCTGCCTCACATCATGTACTTCGCTTCCTTTGAGGCGGTGTTTGCCGCTATCGAAAGGGGATTGTGCCGCTACGGTGTGCTGCCGCTGGAAAACAGCACCGCCGGCAGCGTCAATGCCATTTACGATCTGATGATGAAGCACGATTTCCGCATCGTCCGCAGTGTGCGGCTGAAGGTGGACCACAATCTGCTGGTGAAGCCCGGCGCCAAGCGGAGCGACATCACGGAGATCTACTCCCACCAGCAGGCCTTGAGCCAGTGCGAGCAGTATCTGCAGGCCTTCCCCGGTGTGAAGGTCATCCCCTGTGAAAATACCGCCGTGGCCGCTCAGAAGGTGGCGGAGGGAGATGGCCACGCCGCCGCCCTGTCCTCCCGCTCCTGCATGAAGCTGTATGGGCTGGAATGCTTAGAGGCCGGGGTGCAGGATCAGGGCAGCAACTTCACCCGGTTCATCTGCATCTCCAAGAATCTGGAGATCTACCCCGGTGCGGACCGCACCAGCCTCATGGCGGTGCTGCCTCACGAGCCCGGCTCCCTGTGCCGGGTGCTCTCCCGGTTCTACGCCCTGGGCCTGAACCTGAACAAGCTGGAAAGCCGCCCCATGCCGGAGCGGAATTTTGAATTCATGTTCTACTTTGATCTGGAAACGCCGGTATACGCCCCGGAATTTTTGCAGCTCATGGGCGAGCTGCCCTCTCTGTGCGAGGAATTTTCCTATCTGGGCAGTTACAGCGAGGTGGTCTGATGCTGCGGTGCGGACTGCTGGGGGAAACGCTGGGCCACAGCTATTCCCCCATGATCCATCACGAGTTAGGGGAGTATGACTACCGTCTCTTTGAGATCCCCAAGGAGGACTTGGACGCCTTTCTGCGCTCCGACTGCTGGGACGGCCTGAACGTCACGATTCCCTACAAGAAGGCGGTGGTGTCCTGCTGCGGGGAGCTGTCCAAGGCGGCGGAAAGACTGCAAAGCGTCAACACCCTCGTCCACCGTCCTGACGGCACGCTGTACGGCGACAACACGGACCTGTTCGGCTTTCTTTATATGGTCCGCCGCAGCGGCATCGACTCCGCCGGGAAAAAGGCGCTGGTGCTGGGCAGCGGCGGGGCCTCCGTCACGGTGAAGGCTGCGCTGGAGCAGCTGGGCGCTGACGTTACCGTCATTTCCCGCAGCGGTCCGGACGATTATGACCATCTGGATCGACACGCCGACGCCCAGATCATCGCCAACACCACTCCGGTGGGAATGTATCCCCATAACGGTGCGGCGGCAGTGGATCTGCGGCGTTTTCCCCGCTGCGAGGGGGTGCTGGACATCGTCTATAACCCGGCACGGACCGCTCTGCTATTACAGGCAGAAGAGTTGGGGATTCCCCATGCAGGCGGACTTTCCATGCTGGTGGCCCAGGCCAAGCGCTCCAGCGAGCAGTTCACCGGCACGGCCATCGGCGATGAAGCCTTGGAGCGGGTGGAACGCGCTGTGAACCACCGACTGCGGAACATCATTCTCATCGGAATGCCCGGCAGCGGCAAATCCGCCGTGGCCGCCGCTCTGGGCAAAGCGCTGGGCCGGGAGGTAGTGGAGGCTGACGAATTGATCGCCCAAAGGGCCGGAATGTCCATCCCGGAGATCTTCGCCCGGTCCGGGGAGGAAACATTCCGGAAACTGGAAACAGAGGTTCTGGCGGAGCAGGGCAAGCGCTCCGGCATCATCCTCTCCACCGGCGGCGGCTGCGTCACCCAGGCGGAAAACTACCCGCTGCTGCATCAAAACGGCACCATTTTCCGCCTGACCCGCGACCTTGCCAAGCTGCCAACGGAGGGCCGTCCCATTTCCCAAGCCACGGACCTCGCTCAGCTTTGCGCCCGCCGGGAGCCGCTGTACCGCCGCTTTGCCGACGTGACGGTGTCCAACGACGGGGCGCTGGAGGCCACGGTACAAACCATCAAGGAGGCGCTGCTATGAAGCTTTTGGTCATCAACGGGCCCAATCTGAATCTGCTGGGCCTGCGGGAGCCTGCCATCTACGGCAGTCAGAATTACGAGTCCCTGCTGACCCTTGTCCGCGCCGCCTGCGATGCCGAGGGCATCGAGGTGGGCTTTGCCCAGTCCAACCACGAGGGCGCCATCGTGGACGCCATCCAGGCGGCCTACGGCGTCTATGACGGCATCGTCATCAACCCCGCCGCCTACACTCACACCAGCATAGCCATTCTGGATGCACTGAAGGCCGTGGCCATCCCTGCCGTGGAGGTCCACATCTCCGATGTGGACAGCCGGGAACCGTTTCGTCAGGTCTCCTACGCCGGCATGGCCTGCGTCAAAACCTATAAAGGTCTGGGGTTCCAGGGCTATGTGGAGGCAGTGAAATTTTTGAAAGACTATCTCAGCAAGTGAGCAAGCGCGCCTCCTTTCGGGAGGCGCGTTTTTCTGCTTTCCGGGGTGCTTTACAACCCGTTGGAAATCCAGTATGATAAGGAAAAGCCGTAAATCACCAAGGGAGGTTCTCATGGATACACTGCTGCGTCAAATTCCAAAGGTAGACGACCTGCTCCGCCTGCCCGCCCTGAACACACTGGCGGCGGAGGTGGGTGCCGCCGCCGTGACGGAGGCGGTTCGCCGGACGCTGGACCGGCTCCGCGCCGATATTCTGGTGGGGACCGTCACAGAGCTGCCCTCCACGGAGGCCCTCTGCGCTCAAATCAGCGCGTCGTGCCGGGCATCCCGCCTGCCCTCCCTCCGGGGCGTTATCAATGCCACCGGGATCGTTCTGCACACCAATCTGGGCCGGGCCTGCCTGAGTGACCGCGCGTTAGCGGCAGCGAGAGGGGTCTCTCAGGGCTATTCTACCTTGGAATATGACCTGACAGCGGGGGAGCGGGGGCAGCGGTACGCCCATGTAGAGCCGCTTTTGTGCCGCCTTACCGGGGCGGAGGCCGCCATGGTGGCAAACAACAACGCAGCGGCGGTGCTGCTGATCCTCTCCGCCCTCACCGCCGGAGGAGAAGTCATTACCTCCCGTGGAGAGCTGGTGGAGATCGGCGGTTCCTTCCGGATGCCGGATGTGATGGCCGCCTGCGGCGCGGTGCTCCGGGAGGTTGGTTCCACCAACAAGACCCACCTTTCCGACTACGCCAACGCCATCAGCGAGCAGACCCGCGCCCTTTTGAAAGTCCACACCAGCAATTACCGCATCGTGGGCTTTACGGAGAGCGTGTCCCCCGCCGCCTTAGCGGAGCTTGGCCGCTCCCGCAGCATTCCGGTCATTGAGGACTTGGGCAGCGGCTGTCTTGTAGATCTGGCACCCTTGGGCCTCCGGGATGAGCCGACGGTTCAAGCGTCCGTAAAGGCCGGAGTGGATGTATTATCCTTCTCCGGGGACAAGCTGCTGGGTGGTCCCCAAGCGGGGATCATCGTGGGCAAGCGGCGCTGTATCGACCTTTTGAAGCGTCACCCTCTGGCCCGCGCCCTGCGGGTGGACAAGCTGACGCTGGCCGCCTTGGAAGCAACTCTGCAAGCGTATGCGGACGGCACCGCCCTTCAGGAGATCCCGGTGCTCTCCATGCTGGCCCAAACACCGGAGGAGCTGCGCCAGCGGGCAGAGTCACTCTGCCGCCGCATGGGAGAGAGCGGCGTGACCGCCGAGGTGGTTTCCACGGAAAACCCGGTGGGGGGCGGGGCAGTCCCCACCCAGACGCTGCACTCCTTCGCCGTGGCTGTCGTCCCAAGGGACAGCGCCGCCGCACTGGAAGCACAGCTGCGGCAGCGGCCAGTCCCCATCATCGTCCGCATTGCCCATGACCGGTGTCTGCTGGATATGCGGACTTTGTTCCCGGCGGATCTTGACGAGATCCTTCAGGCTTTTCGGGAGACCGCTTCATGAAACACGTCATCATCGGCACGGCGGGCCATGTAGATCACGGCAAAACCGTTCTGGTCAAGGCGCTCACCGGCACCGATACGGACCGCCTGGCGGAGGAAAAGCGCCGGGGCATTACCATCGAGCCGGGATTTGCCAGACTGGACTGGCCGGACGGCACGCAAGCAGGGATCGTGGATGTGCCGGGCCACGAAAAATTCATCAAAAATATGCTGGCCGGGGCGGGGGGCATTGATCTTGCCATGCTGGTCATCGCCGCGGACGAAGGTGTTATGCCCCAGACCGTAGAGCATCTGGATATTCTGTCTCTCTTGGGCGTCCAAGGCGGCTTGGTGGTGTTGACCAAGGCGGAGTTGGTGGATGATGACTGGTTGGAACTTGTTCGGGGACAGGCGTTGGAGCTGACCGAGGGCACCTTTTTAGAGGGCGCGCCCATTCTGTCAGTCTCCGCCGTCACCGGTCAGGGAATCCCGGAACTGCGGGACGCCCTGTACCGCTTGGTACAGGAGGCGCGGGAAAAAAGCGCGCTGGCACCCTTCCGGCTTCCCATTGACCGGGTCTTTTCCGTGGACGGCTTCGGCACCGTAGTCACCGGCACCCTTACGGAAGGGGCTGTCCGGGTGGGGGACGCTGTGGAACTGGTCCCCTCCGGGCTGCAAAGCCAGGTGCGGACCTTGCAGGTCCACGGTGAAAGCGTGGACGCCGCCTACGCCGGTCAGCGGGCGGCCCTCAACTTGACAAATCTGCAAAAATCGGAGATCCGACGGGGGGACGCGGCGGTAAGACCCGGCAGCGCCCGGTCCTCTCGGATGCTGGATGTGCGGCTCCGGTGTCTGAGAAACGCCAAACGCACGGTTTTGAACGGCTCCCAGGTCCATCTGTACCACGGGACCTCCGTTCATTTGGCAAAGGCGGTGCTGCTGGAGCGGGACGAATTGCGGCCCGGAGAAAGCTGCCTTGCCCAGCTGCGGCTGACGGAGCCGATGGCCGTCAAACAGGGGGATCGGTTTGTCATTCGATTCTACTCTCCGGTGGAGACCATCGGTGGCGGAACGGTGCTGGACCCTCGGCCCCTTCGCCACAAACGGCATGACCTAGCGGTGCTGGACAGCCTGATCCTCCGGGAACAGGGCTCCGGCAGTCAACGGCTGCTGCAAGCTGCGGAGGAATTCGGTGTTTCACTGCCGGATAGCAGCCAGTTGGCGGAGCGTTCCGGTCTGGACACTGGTACTGCTGTATCCTTGCTGGCAGACCTGCTGAATCAGGGAAAGCTGGCGGAGCCGCTGCCGGACCGCTACGCGGCGGCCTCGGCGCTGGACACCCTCTGGGACCGCTGCCGGGAATTGCTGTCCGCCTACCACCAAAAGCACCCCCTTCACGCCGGGATGCCCGCCGCCGAGCTGCGGCAAAAGCTGTTCCGGCAGATCACTCCCGCTGAGGGCGATGCGCTTTTGGAGGTTTTTCGGGCGGAGGGGCGGATGAAACGCGCCGAAAACCGTTGGGCGCTGGCGGAGTTTTCCATTCGACTCACCAAGCGGCAAACCGCCCTCTGGGACGCGCTGTTGGAGCGCTTCCTCCGGGGTGGCCCGGAGCCGGACACCATCGAAGCGGTGCTGGACAGTATTCCTCCGGAGCGCCGGGAGGAGGCTCGTCAGGTGCTGGAAAGCCTGCTCACCGGCGGAGAGCTGGTACGGCTGTCACCGGAGCTGTGCTGGCACCGGGAGGTGTTCCAAAAGGGGCTGGATATCTTGCGGACGCTGTGTGCTGACCACGGCGCTGTCACGCTGGCAGAGGTCCGGGACGCTTTCGACACCACCCGGAAATACGCTTTGCTGTTTTTAGAAGCCTGCGACCGACGGCAGATCACGGTTCGAGAGGGCGACTGCCGCCGCCTGAAGCTCAAATTTCATGACTGACATACCGCCGGAGCGTTGCTCCGCTTCGGCGGTGGTCAGCTTCAAAGGAAATATGGGAGCAGATAGGTGCTGGTGTGCCTCCCGGTCTTCAAAACCGGTGCGGACGGCGAACAGCCGCCTGGATGAGTTCGATCCTCATATGCCCCCGCCAAAACCAGCCTGCCGCCCTTTAGACAGGTGTTCGTAAAACAGGTTTAGACCGAAATTACGAAATGAGCATCTGTCAGGCAGGGTTGGAAAGCAAACACAAGATTGAAGGTGGTTGAATAGATCACCTTCAATCTTGTGTTGTTTATTATGATCTATAATTATCTTGTGTGGATGAAAACGCCAGAAACTACGCCGTAAACATTTCGGTAAAGATTTCCCTGAACGGGGCATCCAAAGTCACAGAAACAAGTTTGCTCCACGTCTCAACTTTGATAGTGTCCGCTTCAACGCACCATATTTTATAGTGAATATCGCCATATTTATCTACCGGAACTCCGGTATTGTTGACTGCTTCTGTATATTTAGCAATATATATGTCTTTTTCATACTGATTTATCGAAAAATCCATGTGTGTGAAAGCGTGCTTATGAGGAAAGTATTTTGCATGAACGAATGTAGCCATCACAAATTCATCGCTAATTGTGTCTGGTGCCCAAAGTTGCTCAATCTCAATATGATAAAAAGTGTTTCCAAATTCCTTATCTGGTTTTATCACCATAACTAATTTGTGCGCCAATGCAGGATGGATATGAACAACTATTTCTTTGCTTAAAATAGACTCAATATTGGCAAAGCTAATGGTTATCCCATGAAATTTTTGAAGATCGTAGGTTGCAGTTGAAAGCATCTTTTCAGCAGGGACTGCTAAATTTTCATCGCATCGCATAAATAAAGTTTTCTCGGCTATTTCATTAGAGATAATGCGAAAGGTATACGGCATACCATCGGATGTTGATGCGATTGTAGGGTCAAGAAAAATATTGTATAAGTAGTAAATATCGCCAACTTGAAATCCCTGTCTCAAAAACTTTACGTCAGAATCAGAAAGTGCGCTTAACCCATACTTGTTATGTGGATCTCTGAGTTTCTCATGGCGCTCAATTTCCTCAACATTGCATATATGCACTGCTTTTTCTGCAACGAGTACCAAAATTAAAGCATAGAGCGCATATTTCGGTTCAATATCAAAATAATCTGTAATTCTCTTGCGACTACCTAAAATACTCCATAGCAGTAAACCGTGTTGCTGCGCATTGGTTTCCTCATATTCTGGTTTTACATGTAGCAGTCTAAAGCCCAGATACCAATTATCCTCTGCAAAGCAATATTGTAAAAGTTCCTCATAATCAACGCTATCGCACTCGTAAAACACTGTGAGTGCATATTCAACAATTTCTTGCATAAAGATAGGAATTTCTTCTGGTACATGACAAATAAGTGTCCGAGGCTGAAAGGAGTAGTATTTAAGAAATATATTTGGATAGCTTACAGTTACAACGTCTCCATGAGGAGCTTTTTTCATTGAACGGAGATAGTAATTTACTGTCCAAAACTCCTGTGACTGCACTATCGAATCCATTAAATACAATAAATCCCTCTTACATGCTTGCTCTTTGCGATTGATTTTAGTATGGTTACCCACCACTTTCCCTCCCACAGTAGATGTAATCGTTACTTCACTATTGTTTCCTTTTGCGTCTTTTCTTCCCGCCATAAGTCGTTTGGAATTGTGCTTTCCCACGCTGACTGATAGGATTTTTCATATACTTGGACTTCTTGAGAATCCCGATCAGCGAAACAAATTCTTCCTTTGTGAGCGCGTCGTAATCAAGTCCGATGGTTGCAAGATATGCGCGGATTTTCTTTTCCTCAGAACTACCCTCAAAATTCATCGCATCCTGCAACTGACCCTGTACGGTTGCGACAAGGGATGTTTCATCCGCCGTCATGGTATCGGGGCGATGTTCACTCCGAATATCGCGAAGGATGCCTTTCAGATCATCCGCAATCAGGCTTCCGAAATATTCATCTTCCCGAATCTGCGCCACTTCCAGCGTCCGCAGGTGCAGGTCATTTTCTTCGCCGCCGTTTTTCATCAATGCCATCTGCCGGACAGCTTCCAGCACGGCGT
>ERZ857982.2704-NODE-2704-length-13195-cov-4.447032_pt1 | contig 13195 bp, 10 predicted proteins | sample MGYA00519955_ERZ857982 | MGnify/ENA primary metagenome ERZ857982 (study PRJEB31778, sample SAMEA3449416) | human gut metagenome | biome: human gut; feature: human-associated habitat; material: faeces | place: United Kingdom | collected 2010/2012 ... | reverse complement strand
TCGCCTCCGGCAGCCCTGTGGACAGCATTGCCGGTGCAACGTATTCCAGCAACGGCGCGTTCAACGCCATCAACGCAGCCATCGACTGCTACAACAATGAGATCAAGGGGGTGCAGTAACGATGAACGAAAAACCGAGCAAGTGGAAGGTTTTTACCGCGGGCATCATCCGTGAGAACCCCGTTCTGCGCCTGGTGCTGGGCTGCTGCTCCGCACTGGCTGTCACCACCACCGTTTCCGGCGCTGTGGGCATGGGCCTGGCCATGACGTTCGTTCTGGTCTGCTCCAACATCGTTATCTCGGCACTGCGCAAGGTCATCCCGGCCAAGGTGCATCTGCCGTGCTACATCGTTATCATCGCAACGTTTGTTACCGTCGTGCAGATGATGCTGCAGGCGTTCGTGCCCGACCTGTACAAGGCGCTGGGCGTGTATCTGGCGCTGATCGTCGTCAACTGCATCATTCTGGGCCGTGCCGAGATGTTCGCCTGCAAGAACACCGTCGTGGACTCCGCGCTGGACGGTCTGGGCATGGGCATCGGCTACATCCTGACCATGCTGCTCATGTCCTCCATCCGTGAGATCATCGGCAGCGGCACCTGGATGGGCATCACCATCATCCCCGAGAGCGTGGACCGCATGACCGTCATGAACTCTGCGCCGGGCGGCTTCTTCGTCTTTGGCTGCCTGATGGCCGGCTGTGTCTGGCTGGAGCGCAAGCTGAACAAGCCCATTGAGCGCAAGAGCTGCGGCGACGTCATGCTCGAGAAGATCGACGCCGCCAAGGAAGAACAGAAGGAGGGTGCCGCACAATGAGTTCTCAGATCGCAACGTTTGCCACCATCTTCTTCAGCATGATCCTGGTCAACAACTACGTGCTGGTGCAGTTTCTGGGTATCTGCCCGTTCCTCGGCGTTTCCAAGAAGCTGGATTCCTCCGCGGGCATGGGCGCTGCTGTTATCGTCGTCATGGTCATTGCCACGGCTGTGACCTTCCCGCTGCAGATCTTCCTGCTGGATGCCTATAATCTGGGTTACCTGCAGACGATCATCTTCATCCTCGTCATCGCTGTTCTGGTCCAGCTGATCGAGATCACGCTGAAAAAGTACGTCCCGGCGCTGTATCAGTCCCTGGGCGTCTACCTGCCGCTGATCACGACCAACTGCTGCGTGCTGGGCGTCACCATTCTGGCTGTGCAGGACTACTCCGCCGTTGTGGCCGAGTTCGGCTTCGGCCTGGCCTACGCTGAGGCGCTTGTCTGCGCCGCCGGTGCGGGCGTCGGCTTCCTGGTCGCCATGCTGCTGTTCTGCGGCGTGCGTTCCCGCGTCGAGGCCGCCAACCCGCCGGAGAGCTTCAAGGGCCTGCCCATCACGCTGGTTTCTGCCGCTATCACCTCCATGAGCTTCATGGGCTTTGGCGGTCTGGTCGAAAACATCATCAACGCGATATTCTAAGAAAGGGGAATGGAGAGAATGAACCCGATCGTATTTGCTATCGTTGTCGTGGTGGTGCTGGGCCTGGCCGGCGGCGTGATCCTTGTGCTGGCCTCCAAGTTCATGGCTGTGTATGAGGACCCGCGCATCGCGCAGGTCACGGAATGTCTGGCCGGCGCCAACTGCGGCGGCTGCGGCTACGCCGGCTGTGCCGACTACGCCAAGGCCATCGTGGAGAACGGTGCCCCCACCTTCAAGTGTGCCCCGGGCGGCGACAAGACTGCCGACGCCATCAACACCATCATGGGCAATGCCACCGACGACCGCCCCAGCCTGCGCGCCACCGTCATCTGTGCGGGCGGCGAGAACTGCGGCAAGCGGTTTGACTACCAGGGCATCCAGACCTGCGCTGCTGCGGCCTCCATTGCGGGCGGCCCCAGCGCCTGCGCCTATGGCTGTCTGGGTCTGGGCGACTGCACCCGCGCGTGCAAGTTTGACGCCATCCACGTCATCAACGGCGTGGCCGTCGTGGACCGCAAAAAGTGCACCGGCTGCACGGCCTGCACCGTGACCTGCCCGCGCCACGTCATCCAGATGAAGCCCATTGCCCCGCAGCCCGCGGTCATGTGCTCCAACAAGGACAAGGGTGCGCTGGTCAACAAGACCTGCAAGGTCGGCTGCATTGCCTGCGGCCTCTGCGTGCGCAACTGCCCGAACCAGGCGATCTTCCTGAAGGACAACGTCGCTGTCATCGACTATACCAAGTGCAACGGCTGCGGCACCTGCGTCAGCAAGTGCCCCAAGAAGGCCATCCAGTGGGTCGAGGGCACGCCCCGTCCCATCGACGCCCCCGTGCCCGCGCACGAGGTTCTGAAAACGCGCGTATAATTTTCAGGTAAACATCCCTGTGCTCCCCGCCAAGAATCGGCGAGGAGCTTTTTTGCTTTACCCGCGCTTTCCTCTGGCTCTGTAGGGAGGGGTCTTGACCCCTCCGCAGAACCTGACGGCAGCCGCCACGCTGCACGGGCGGCAGCGATAACACCGCACTCCTGCCGCCATGTAGGGGCCGGGCATGCCCGGCCCTCAGCGTATAAGGCGAACGCCATTTCCCCGGAAAGCTGCGGGCCGCACATGTGCGGCCCCTACCTATCAACTGTATTTAAAAAATTCTAAAATTATTTTCCCAAATACCGAGACAAATTCCTAAAACTATGCTATACTGTGTCCAGAATAACAACTCTGCTATTTTTCGGGAGGTTTACACGTATGGAGATCACCAAAGATATTTTGTATGTCGGCGTCAACGACCACCTTGTTGACCTGTTTGAGGGCCAGTACGACGTGCCCAACGGCATGGCGTACAACTCGTACCTGATCTGCGACGACAAGGTCGCCGTCATGGACAGCGTCGATGCCCATTTTACCGACGAGTGGATCACCAAGATCGCCGCCGCACTGGGCGAGCGTACGCCCGACTACTTGGTCGTGCAGCACATGGAGCCTGACCATTCCGGCTCCGTCGCCGCGTTCGCGCAGGCGTACCCCGGCACGACCATCGTCGCGTCCGCCCAGGCGTTCAACATGATGAAGGCCTATTTCGGCACCGACTACGCGGACCGCCGCGTCGTCGTCAAGGAGGGGGACACCCTGCCGCTGGGCACCCACACGCTGCACTTTGTCACCGCGCCGATGGTCCACTGGCCCGAGGTCATCATGACCTACGACGACGCAGACAAGGTCCTGTTCAGCGCCGATGCGTTCGGCAAGTTCGGCGCACTCGACGTGGAGGAGCCGTGGTTGCCCGAGGCCCGCCGCTACTTCATCGGCATCGTCGGCAAATACGGCGTGCAGGTGCAGGCCGTGCTGAAAAAGGCCGCCGCGCTGGACATCGAGACCGTCTGCAGCCTGCACGGTCCCGTCCTGCACAAGGAGCAGCTGGGCGATGTGCTGGCCGCCTACGACGCCTGGAGTGCCTACCGCCCCGAGACCGAGGGTGTGCTTGTCGCCTACAGCAGCATCTACGGCCACACTGCCGAGGCTGCCAACCGCCTGGCCGAGGCCCTGCGCGAGAAGGGCGTGGAGACGGTTGCCATGGACCTGGCCCGCTGCGATATGGCCGAGGCCGTCGCGCAGGCATTCCGCTTCAGCAAGCTGGTACTGGCCACGCCTACCTACAACGCCGATGTATTCCCCTTCATGAAGGAGTTCATCCATCACCTGACCGAGCGCAACTACCAGAACCGCACGGTGGCCTTTATTGAGAACGGCTCCTGGGCGCCGATGGCCGCCAAGGTCATGACCAAAATGCTTGAGGGCAGCAAGAACCTGACCTACGCTGCCACCACCGTCACGGTCCGCGGCGCGCTGAATGCCGCCAGCGAGGCCCAGCTCGCCGCTCTGGCCGATGAGCTGAGCAGGTAATCTCTTTTCCTCTCAACTGCAAGCCCCGCCTCACAGCGCGTCTCTCGCGCCGTGAGGCGGGGTCTTTTTGCGGGCAGGGGGAGAGGAGGACAACAACAAAACAATTGAAAATTTGCGCTTGACAAATCCGGGCAAATCCTGTATACTATCATTTGTCAATCGCATACGGATGATTAGCTCAGCTGGTTAGAGCGCTGCGTTCACATCGCAGAGGTCGAGGGTTCGAGTCCCCCATCCTCCACCAGACAGTTCGTACTCGAACCCAATTCTTTACGGAAAAGGGTTCGGGTACGTTTTTTTATTTGCAGGGTACCGCACACCAGACAGGGGAGAGGTAAATACGCCATGAATTTGAAAAAAGTTCATCACATTGCCATTATCGGGAGCAACTATGAGAAATCAAGGCGCTTTTATGTGGATCTGTTAGGCTTTTCTGTCATTCGAGAAAATTACAGACCGGAACGCGATGATTACAAAATCGATCTTCAACTCGATGGGATGGAATTAGAACTTTTTATCATTAAAAATTGCCCGAAACGCCCCAGTTATCCAGAGGCTTACGGCCTCCGGCATCTTGCCTTTGCTGTAGACTCTGTCGATGATACCGTAAGAGAATTGAATAAAAAGGGCATCCTGACCGAGCCGATCCGAGTCGATGCTTACACAGGCAAAAAAATGACATTCTTTTCCGACCCTGACAATCTTCCTTTGGAAATTCACGAATAAAGTCAGACCGGCAAAAAATTGCATTCTTGCCGTACTGCGTGTGTAGGGGCGGCCATTGGTCGCCCGCGGGGCATGACCTGCCCGAAGGAGGAGTAAAATGGTACAGGTCGATTTGATCACTGGGTTTCTCGGCTCTGGCAAGACGACGTTCCTGCGCCGCTACGTGCAGTATCTCGTCGCGCAGGGGCACAGCGTCTGCATTCTGGAAAACGACTTCGGCGCGGTGAACGTCGATGCCATGCTGCTGCAGGACCTGATCGGGGAGCACTGCGACATAGAGACGATCAGTGGCGGCTGTGACTGCGACACCCACCAGCGCCGGATGCGCACCAAGCTGATCTCAATGGCAATGCGCGGCTTCGACCGGGTCGTCATTGAGCCGAGCGGCATCTTTGACGTGGACGAGTTCTACGACATTCTGCGGGACGAGCCGCTGGACCGCTGGTATACGCTGGGCAGCGTCATTGCCATTGTGGACGCCAAGCTGGAAAACGAGCTTTCCCCGCAGGCCGACTACCTGCTGGCCTCCGAGGCCGCCAGTGCCGGGCTTGTCGTCATGAGCCGCACGCAGCTGGCCGCACCCGGCGAGGCGGAAGCGGTCATCGACCACCTGAACCGCGCACTGGCCGGCTGCCATTGTGCCCGCCGCTTTGGCGCGGACGATGTAGTGTGCCGGGACTGGAACGCGCTGACAACCGCTGATTTTGCCCGCGTGGATTGCTGCGGCTGGCGGCAGACAAGCTACGTCAAGCTGCATTTTGACGAGCACAAGGCGTTTACCTCGCTGTATTTCCTCGAGGCCGGGCGCAGTGTTGCGCAGGTCCGGCAGGCCGCGCAGATGCTCCTGCACGACGCGAAATACGGCCATGTGCTGCGCGTCAAGGGGTTTATCCCCGACGGCGGCGGCTGGGTCGAGCTGAACGCTGCCCGCGACGCCATAACCGTACAGCCCATTCCCAGCGGTCAGGAGGTGCTGATCGTGATTGGGGAAGGGTTGGATAAGGCCGCGATTGAGGCGGCTGTGAGGGGCTGCTAGGCGCGTCTGCGGGCGGATCGAGCGATGCGGAAATTTGCCCAGGTGACACTCGTCACTGCCGCAAACGGCCACGGAGCATCGGGGACGCCGCCCCCTACAGCGTCTGGCGCAAACGATAAGGGCACACGCTGTATCCGCCCGCACCGCGCCGGTTGTTAAACGGTTGTGAATATTTATACATGCGAATAAATATACAGACAGCAAAGCCCCGGGATTTTCTGCTTTGGAAAATCCCGGGGCTGTTGTTATTCAGGGCACATTTTCAAAAATTCCGCTTTTTCTTCTTATTCTTCGTCAAAGGCCTTCGTCCAGTTGTATTCCCGGTGCAGCGTGTGGCCGGTGTCGCTCTGGGCCTTGCGGGCGGTGTATTCGCCGATGATGGCGGACGGCATCAGCAGGGCCTTTTCGACCTCAGACTGAAAGACGAGCTTCGGATTTTTGATCCTGGGGTTCTTCATCAGGTCCTTCCAGTAGGTGTCGTAGTCCATCATGACCGACATCGCCTCAAACAGCGGGGTCAGGCTCTCATACCGGGCAATTACCTTGTTCAAAGCGTCCAAAAACTGCATGTTGGCCTTGCCCTCCATCATGCCGTCGTCCTTGCCTTTGACGTTGCGACGGCAAAAATAGGCCGTCATCTGCAAAATATCCTCGAATGCCTCCATCTGGCCGGTGGTCAGCCGGGCCGAGAGCGTGTCGCGGTCAATGTAGCGCAGCAGCGCCGCCGTGACTTCTTTCTTCGTCGCGGCATCCTCCGGCACCAGCTGGTTGACCGGCTCGGCGTCGGTCTCCACAAAGTCGGTGGTCTCGACGATGTCCGGCGTCTCGGGTGCGCCGTAGTCGTCCTCCACCTCCTCCGGCATACCGCCGGTGACGTAGATACGATAATTTTCCAGGTCCTCCAAAATTGCGCGGGACAGGTAGGGCAGGGGAGCGCTCTTGGTGCGCGCCACCGGGATGACCTTGGCGGCGTAGCGGGTGGCGACACCCTCGAACCAGCGGCGCAGACCGCCGCAGTTGTCAATGACGTTATTCATCGTCTGGAAGAACGTCGCGTTGCCGCCGTCGATCATCTTATCATTGCCGCGCGGTGTGCCGGCCATTTTTACCATAGCATCGATGATCGTGCGCACGGCGTCCATCTCGTCCGCCGTCAGCTCGCGGATCAGCTTGTCGGGCTCTGCCTTGATCTCCAGCTCCTGGCGCAGCAATTCCGGCGTAGCACCGTAGGAATAGGGGATCGTCGTCTCGGGCACCGAGACATACTCGAGCGTCAGCACGTTCGGGTCGTCATCCAGCGTGCCGGTCTCGGCCAGGGTCAGCTTGCCCTTCTTGCTGCGGACCCGGTTGGACATGGATTTTGTGATCTCGTTCAGCTTGTCATCGGCGACCTGCTTGTCCACCGGCTCAATGGTGACGGCAATCGCAATGACGCGCTGACGATCTTTTTCGTAGACCTCATAGTCAAAATAGATGTCGGTGTGGCCGTTGATCTCGCTCTTAGCCTTGTCCAGCACGGTACGGCGCACGTGGGCCCAGTTGGCCGCATTGCAGTCCACCTGCTTTTTCAGCGTCTCAATGTTCCAGACCAGCGGTTCGCCCTTCTCTTTTTTGGTGATGTACAGGTTCTGGTAGCTCTTGCACAGCTCATAAATTTTCAGACTATACTGGCTCTTCATCGGGAGCGTATAGGTGATATTCATCGTTGTGTAGAACTCTTTTAGCTGGATCAGGTGCGGCTTGAGCGACTGGTCGAGCGTCAGCACGATCTTGCCGGTGCCCTCGTCGATGGTCGCGCTGGAAAGCCAGCGGAACATCGTGATTTTCTGGGTGCCTGCCAGGCGTATCCACTGGACCTTGGCGTTGGCGATGTCCTCGATGTTTTTCTTGACCTGCTTGTACATCGAGCCGTTGTGCGGGTCAACGCCGCAGAGCTTCAAAAACTCGTAGATCGACATCTCGTACCGGGGCAGCTCGGTGTCCGACGGCTTGATCATCGCGAAAATGTGCAGCATCAGCTTTTGCTGGCTCAGCGAAAGGCTGTACATTGCGTTCTGGATCAGGTCGTTGGATTTGCGGACAATCGTCTGATTGCCGCGCCCGCTATAGGTAGCAACAGGGGCCGAAGGCGACGCCTTGGCAGACTTCGCCCCCTGCTTTTTGTTATGGTTGGCTTTTGGGGTCGTTTTCAACGTACTTTGGGGTGTCATTTGCAAAACCTCATCTTTACAACACGTTAAACGTATCATAGCAGATTGTGCGCGCTGTGTCAATTATTGTAACATTCAGCACATTTCCTCCGCACCGCACAAAATCCTGTGTTCTTTTGTTTTGGGATTTTTAGCCCTATTTATATATATTTAGAAAAGTAGTATAGCTATGTCGAATATTCCAACACAAATGTGCGCTGTGTTACAACGGTGCTGTGCGCAGCATTCCAACACAAATGTGTAAAACGCAACAATGTGCGGAGCGTAACAACGGTAAAAAAGTTTTTTTGAGGGAAAATGGCAGCAAAGAAAATTTTGTGGGATTTTTAAAAAGTGTCGAGTATAACAACCCAGGGCGCGAAAAAAGGAAAAGTGAGAAATGTGCGCAGCATTCCAACAGGGCGGATGGAAAAATCCTGCCGCGGGGAAATGTGCGCTGAATAACAACCCGTGCTGAAAAATCCTTGTATTGTGCCGTCGATAACAACCCCGGCCCCTGCAGGGCAAACTGTGCGCAGACTAACAACCCACGGCAGGACGCGCCGCAAAAAAACGGATTTTTGCGAATTGTGCGCCGGATAACAACCGCTCTGCCCCGGAAAAAACGAACTGTGCCGTGAATAACAATACCGGCTGTGCGCTGTACGGTGGATTTTTTCAGAAATGTGCCGTCGATAACAACAGCCGCCAAAATTCTACAGTTTGGAAACTGTGCGCCCGATAACAACCCCACTGCCGGAAATGTGCGCTGGATAACAACCCGGTCCGGACACGTTTGGAAAGCAGACAAAATTCCGAAATGTGCTGCCGATAACAATAGCCGAATTTTACCCACCGCGCAAATTGTGCTGTGGATAACAACCTGCCGCCCGCAGAAAAAAGTCCGAATTGTGCGCCCGATAACAACCATTTTTTTGCCCCGCGATGCACACCGCACCGAAATTGTGCTGCCGATAACAACCCCGCCCGCCGTAAACTGTGCGGGGGATTCCAACGCCGGCTCCCCGGAATTGTGTGCAGGATAACAACCTGTATAAAAGAGGCTGCCAGGCAAACTGTGCCGCCGATAACAATACAGCCTGTAGAAAACTGTGCCATGGATTCCAACCCCCGCCGCCCCGCTCCGGCAGAAATGTGCGCCGGATAACAACCCCGCCCGCCGCCGAAAAAAACGCCGCCGGTGTTGGAACAAACGGCACAGTTTGAAGTGAAAATTTTATTTTTCTTTTTAAAGGGGGTGTGCTACAATAAGAGAGTAAAAAGCTTCGGCTGCAAGACGCGGCAGGTGCTCTGTGCCGTCTTGTGGTACGATATTACTAAGAAAGAGGAAACAAAAATGACAACGTTTAGAAAAATGCGCCGCGGCAAGCGCATCAAGGAATCGTGAGGGTCTGCCGATGAACAAAAAAGCTGTGCCCACTGCTGCGGCGGTGCGGGAACTTGCCATCCTGACCGGAGCCGTGGCCATCATTGCGGCGGCGGTCTACTTCTTCCTTGTGCCCAGCCATGCCTCGGTCAGTAGCATCTCAGGTCTGGGTATCGTGCTGGCAAACTTTGTGCCGCTGCCGTTGTCAGCCATCACGATGATTTTGAATGTCGTGCTGCTCGTCATCGGGTTTCTGACCTGCGGGCGGGAGTTCGGTGCCAAGACGGTCTACACCAGCATCCTGCTCCCGGCGTTTATCGGCCTGTTCGAGCGGCTCTTCCCGAACCTCGGCTCCCTGACCGACAGCCAGGAGCTGGACGTGCTGTGCTACATCCTCGTCGTCAGCGTGGGGCTGAGCATCCTGTTCAACCGCAACGCCTCGTCGGGCGGGCTGGACATCGTTGCCAAGATCATGAACAAATACCTGCACATGGACCTGGGCAAGGCCATGTCGCTGTCCGGCATGTGTGTGGCGCTCTCCGCCGCGCTGGTCTACGACAAAAAGACCGTGGTTTTAAGCGTGCTGGGCACCTATTTTAACGGGATTGTGCTCGACCACTTTATCTTTGACAACAACATCAAGCGCCGCGTCTGCATCATCACCGGGAAGGAAGAAGAACTGCGCCGGTTCATCATTGAGGACCTGCACAGCGGCGCGACGGTGTATGAATCCTACGGCGCGTACAATATGCAGAAGCGCCGCGAGATCATCACGATTGTGGACAAGGCCGAATACCAGAAGCTGATGAGCTACATGAACCGCGAGGACCCGCAGGCCTTCATTACGGTGTACACCGTGTCGGACATGCGGTATCGGCCCAAAAAATAAAAGTGCCGCCGGCTGGTAAGCTGATCCATCTGCACCGGATAACAGAAAACGATTGACGCAGCAGCGATGAATTCTGAAAAACTGAAAATTTTGGAGAAAAAATTGAAGTTTTTTCAAAAAAAGCGTTGACAAATCCCGTCGGGCACGCTATAATATATGAGCGTTGAGGGCAGACGCCCAAGACACAAACCCGATGGGGATTCGCATAATGGTAGTGCAGCGGACTCTGACTCCGCCCGTGGGAGTTCGATCCTCTCATCCCCAACCACACCGCAGCAGCTTAGCTGCTGCGGTTTTTCTTTCCGGGGTGTAGCGCAGTTGGTAGCGCGCTTGGTTCGGGACCAAGAGGCCGTGGGTTCGAATCCCGTCACTCCGACCAAAAGGACCTCCGGTTTAAGCCGGAGGCCCTTTTTGTTTTTTGTATATTTTTATAGAGCAAAGCCCCCGTCCGGCAGCGGACGGGGGCTTTGCTGTTGGTGCGGTTATAAAAGATGTTATGCTTCGACGCCCCAGGCCTCGATCTGGGTCAGGGCGGGGAAGGGGGACGGGTCCTCGGCCTTGATGAGCTCAAACAGCTTCAGGCTCTTGACCGTGCGCGGGGCAATGGCAAAGCACTGCGGGGCGGCGGACTTCTTCAGCTCCAGCACCTCGCGGCTGCCGTCGTCAAATTCCACGGTGGCCTGGGTCCACCAGGCGTCATGCGGGAAGTCGGCGCGCAGGGTCAGGCGCAGCTCGTCGATGGTGACCGGGCGGCCAAAGTCCAGCGTGAGTGCGGCGTTGGGGTCGCGGTTGATGCCCCAGCTCTGGTAGGGCCAGATGCCGTGGGCGTCGTTCTCGTAAATGCCGTCGATGGCGTTGCGGGCCGCAAAGACAGCCTCGCCGCGGGTCTCAACGTTGGCATGGGCATGGGGGAAGAAGCCGGTGTCGCCGTGCTCGTCATAGGGGTTGTAGGCCAGGTTGCGGCGCGCGGCGATCTCCTCCGGGGTGGCAAAGCGGGCGCGGATGATATGGCAGGCACCGGCAAAGCTCTTGGGGCTGTAGGTGATGGCCTGCTCACCAAACGGGATGTGGAAGTTGATCTCGCGCTTGACGACGTAGACGAGGGCCGGGGCCATTGTGTCCTCAAACTGGATGACCACATACTGGCCGGGCGTGCCGATCTCCAGCGAGACACGGTCACCGGGCTTGTAGGCGTTCATGTAAACAAGGCTGACCTGCCCGGCGGCGGGGGCCGTCAGCAGCGTCATGCCGTCGGTATCGAGGAGCTTGAGCTTGATGAGTTCCATTTTATTTTGTCTCCTTTTATCCTATCACAAGGGAAAGCTGTTGAGTAAAGTAAATGCGTGTGCGGTAGAGCGTGTCGGGCCAGGCCTGGCGCAGGCGGGGGTCGGCGATGGGCACGGCCTCGGTCACGATTTTGTCCGCACCGGTCACGGCGGCTGCGGCCAGCGCACCGAACGCGACGGTATCGCCGTCCACGGCGGGCTTCTCGACGCTCATCAGCGTCAGGGCCACGGTGCCCGGGTAGTCGGTCTCATCGCGCAAGGTCAGGCCGGTATCGGTCAGGTGTACGCTGCGGCGGTAACGGCCCAGCCCCGGCACACTGCCGTAGGCGGGGGCAAGGTCCATCGCAAGGCCGTCCAGCGCGTCGGTCACAGTGACGTCTGCGGCGGCAAACGCGGCGCCGGGCTGCTGGTCGTATTTGGCACCGTCCGGGTCGAACTGGGGCAGGTTGTGCCAGCAGGACTGCATCGTCCAGATCTCATACCGCTGGGGGCTGAACGTCTTTTTGCTGTAGGTCTCCACGCCGACGTCGATCAGCAGCGGTCTGCCGTCCCTGTAGAGCGTCACGCTGCCCACATCGTTGTGGTTGTGGCTGTCGGCGTTGCTGCCGGCCTTGCCGCCCAGTGCATAGGCACCGCGGCGGCTGACGAGAATGCCGACGCTGGGATACCAGACATCGTGCGGAGCGGCGGGGGCGGCGGTTTCGGCAAAGTCGGTGACCTCGCGCTCGGCCATTGCGGCCTGGATGTGGTAGAACAGGTTGATGCCCTCGCTGTCGTCGGGGTGGTGCAGACGGTCCGGGTCGGGGTCCGCGGCCAGTACGGCGGCCCAGTCGCGGGCGGCCAGCGTCATCAGCGGTAGGCTGCCCACCCGTTTGCCGAACAGGTACTCCCGCACACCGCGGGCCCCGGCCAGCGGGCTGCAGTCGGCAAAGTTCAGGTAATACGGCCCGGCAATGTGCATGTTGACGATGTACTCGGCCATGTTCCTGATCTTCGGCTCGGCCCAGACGTCGTCAAAGACGCCGGGGGCCATTTTGCACAGCAGGTCCAGCGCGTTGAACATCGTCAGCGCGGCGTGGCGGTAATACTGTGCGCCCTCGCTGCAGCAGCCGTCGTCACCGTAGTCCTTCAAAAAGCAGTCGATGCTGTAGGCGGCCTGCTGCACATAGGCGGGCAAATCCTCGGCAGGGGCGCACTGGGCGGCGGCCAGCAGTACGTTCTGGGTACACCAGGGCGTCCAGTTGCACATCGGCTCGTCGCCGTTGCCCATCCACCAGAAGTGCGCGGTGCGGTAGGGCGTCAGGACGCGGCGCTCGACCTCGCCCCTGAGCCGCGCGGCCAGCCCGGGGGCGTAGGCGTCGAGCGCCTCGCCCAGCAGGCCGCAGACGGTGGCGATCAGTGCGCCGGTCTCGGCGGCGAACAGGTCTACAATGGGCCGGGTCACGTCGGGCAGCGGCAGCTGCGGCGTGTCGCGGATATAGCTGTTGTGGGCGGGCAGCTGCCAGGCGCTCTCCTCACAGATGCGCCAGGCCAGGTCGGCCAGCGCGGGCAGATAGGTGCCGCGGTTCGTCACGGCCTCGGCCATGGCCAGCGCGCAGAGCGTGCGGCGGCGGGCAAAGTAGGCGTGCTCCCACTTGGCGCGGTCCCCGCTGCGGGTGAATTGCAGCCACAGCGAGAGCGGCAGCTCCGGCGCGGTTTGGGCGTGCTCCAGCGCGGCCTGCCCGGCAGCGGCCCAGCGGGCGGCGCCGGGCAGGCTCTCCCACGCGGCGCGGTCCGCCAGCGGCGGGAACAGGACCGGCTGTGCGGTCTTAAACGGGTGCTTCATCTTTT
>ERZ857982.2696-NODE-2696-length-13218-cov-5.526172_pt1 | contig 13218 bp, 8 predicted proteins | sample MGYA00519955_ERZ857982 | MGnify/ENA primary metagenome ERZ857982 (study PRJEB31778, sample SAMEA3449416) | human gut metagenome | biome: human gut; feature: human-associated habitat; material: faeces | place: United Kingdom | collected 2010/2012 ... | reverse complement strand
CAGTTATGTGGGAAACTACCGTTCCGGCATATTGTTGGGTGGAATATGGAACAGATACTACTCAATTGAAACGCGCTCGTACAATTGTTGACGGGCAGGTAGTCTGCAATAATAAACTACATAAAATACGTATCAACGATCTGATACCGGGACAGAAATATTATTACCGTGTATGTTCGCAAGAAATATTGCTTTATCAAGCATATAAGAAAGTATTCGGAAATACTGCCCAGTCAGATTTCTCTGAATTTACGCTTCCGGAAACGGATACAGATTCTTTCACTGCTATTGTTTTCAGTGATTTGCATCAGCATACAAAAACCTTTCGTGCTTTATGCAAACAGATACAGAATATCAACTATGACTTTGTAGTTTTCAATGGTGATTGTGTAGACGATCCTGTTGACCACGAACAGGCAACGACTTTTATTAGTGAACTTACCGAAGGTGTACGCAGTGATCGCATTCCAACTTTTTTTATGCGTGGCAATCATGAGATTCGCAATGCTTATTCTATCGGTCTGCGTGACCATTATGACTATGTAGGGGATAAGACCTATGGTTCTTTTAATTGGGGCGATACCCGTATTGTCATGCTTGATTGTGGAGAGGATAAGCTAGACTCTCACTGGGTGTATTACGATTTGAATGATTTCACACAGTTACGTAATGAACAAGTCGATTTTCTGAAAGAGGAGTTATCTGCCAAAGACTTCAAGAAAGCGAAGAAACGTGTTCTTATTCATCATATTCCGCTTTATGGTAATGATGGAAAGAATCTCTGTGCAGATCTATGGACTAAATTATTGGAAAAAGCACCTTTCAATGTGAGCCTGAATGCTCATACTCATACGTATGCCTATCATCCGAAAGGTGAGTTGGGAAACAATTACCCGGTCATTATTGGTGGAGGATATAAGATGGACAGCGCTACGGTGATGATTCTGGAAAAGAAGAAAGATGAATTGAGGATTAAGGTGTTGAATGTGAAAGGGGAGGTTTTGTTGGATATTACAGTTTAAAGTTAAAAAAAATGGAGATGTGTCAGACTTTTAGACACACCTCCATGAAATAATTATTTCATAAAATGTTATTCGGAGAAATATGTATAATAGAATTTCTCAATATCTCCGTCATAGTTCTTGCTTTCCTCTTTGATACAACTATTTTCATCATATTCGAATGTGTAAGTAGATGCAACGGAGGAATGCTGCCAGCCGCTACTCGTATGACAATTAGCTGAAGCTTTTCCAAAGAGGCCTGTTTCAACCAACCAACGGCTTGGACCACTACCTTCTGCATAAATACAATGTGCACCGCCAACATTAGGTACGGCAGAATAAGTCTGAACTTTGAACTGCTCTACTCCATCAGAGAATCTGGTCCATTGCGTAATATTGCCATTCTCTATTGTAATGTTAGATGCGATATTGCCATTCTTTTCAGCTTTTGTCATGTAGCCATTCTCGTCGTAAGTATATTCATATGTATTTGAACCGTCTACAAAGGTGGCGACATAGCCTTGGTCATTTAAAGTCATTGTATATGCGTTCTTACCTGTTACCGTAATATTGTTTCCTTCGTAAGCAAAGAGCCATTCTCTATCTAGTTCTCCTTCATATAATCTGTAGACACGTTTAACTGTACCGTTGTCATTATATTCATAATACCATTTATCCCAATCATCAGCAAAAGTAGCTATCCGGTAGACTGTTACTTCAGAAGTCGTTGTAAAAGTGATTTCTGCGTATTCTGAATCTTCAAAATAGATTGATCCGGTTTTTTGAGCTTTCACTTTGAATGTGTAACTTTTCTCCGGCTCTAGACCTGTCAGTTGAATGGTATTCTGGTCGGTACTTTGTTCACTACCGTTATTCAAACTATAAATATAAGCTGTTGCATTTCCTATAGCTTTCCATGTAATAACGGCCGAGCTTTCTTTTACATCAGGAACGGTGACTTCTGGTTTATCCAGCACATTTGTACTGGGATGATTGTCGTCATCACTACAAGCAATTGTACTTAGTACTACTGCCAGCATGGCTAATAAATAAAAATACTTTTTCATGTTGTTCTATTTAAGGTTAATAATTTAGTTTCCGGCAACTACTATCATTCCTAAGCCAATCAGGAAGAAGATAAACATCGAAGCCAGCAACTGATTAACAGATTTGGTTGATCCCTTAAATTCTTTCCAGATAAATACTCCCCAGATAGCAGCGATAAGCGGTGCGCCTTGTCCTAACGCATAAGATACCGCCGGACCAGCTTCCCCCGATGCAATATAGCTGAATGCGGAACCAAGTCCCCATATTGCTCCACCAAGCATTCCGCATATATGAGTTCTTGCATTTCCTTTAAAATACTCGGAATAGCTGACTTTTTCCCCGACAAAAGGATATTTCATTACTAATGTGTTGAAGATAAAGTTACTTAATAATACACCAATTGAAAAGACAAAGATGGCAGAATAAGGAGTCATCATTCCTATAGCGGGAGAATTGAAGTTTTCCACGTCCATACCTTTCACTACGAACCTGTAGAATAAAGACATCAATACACCGGCAATTAATGCAATGATAATTCCCTTTTTGTTGTTTTTCTTGCTCTCTTCACCCTTTTGCATCTTTCCGGAGGCCACTCCGTTACAAATGATAGCAATGACAATGAGAGCTACACCACCGAATAAAAGCATGGGATTGCCGGTAGGAATTCCCAGATAGTTGACAATCACCCCTAGTACCAATGCGATACCGACTCCTAAAGGAAATGCTACCGACATTCCTGCTAAAGAAATGGAGGCTGAAAGGAGAATGTTTGAAGCGTTAAATATCACACCACCCAAGATGACCCAGCCGATGCTGTCTCCTGATGCTTGTCCTAGATCTTCAAGGAACGGACGTCCAGTATCTCCGTGGCTACCCATCGTGAATCCCAATAAGATAGTGAACAACACCATTCCAATCACATAATCCCAATAAAAAAGTTCATAACGCCAATTCTTGGAAACCAGTTTTTGGGTATTACCCCAAGAACCCCAACAAATCATGGTTACGATGCAGAATATAACTGCTAATAAATAACTGTTTACTGTGAACATACTATTAGTATTTAATTGTTAAACATGGATTCTGTTATTTAAATAGATAATCCAATCTTCCCAATAAGTGAAAGCATTGGTTTCTTTATATTTCCTTGACCGGAACTCATGTTCCAGATTTGATGCTTCCAAAAGGATATGGATATTACTACTAAGACCATATTCCTTTGATTCGGGTAGTACTTCTATCCAGCATCTGGGATATCTTTTATGAGAGTTAACTGCTTTTATAAAATTGGGAGCGTCACTTTCATCACCAGTGGTATTTACACAGACTATACCGGTAAACAGGTTCTCTCTCCGAATGGTTTCTATGCTTTCTTTGATATGATTTTCCCAAGTGATTAGCGCCCTCATGCGTTGAGAACCTCTGATCCCGGAGCATTGTTTTTCCACATCGGAAATTGTTTTTGACAGATCTACATTCGCTTTTACGAAGCAGAGAACAGCAGGCCATGTTTTGTTGTTATTCACCAGTTGATGAAACTGACTGACGAGAGCCTTTTGTTGTTGCCCGTTAATTTCTCCCTGTACATAGATAATAGGATATTTTCTAATGCTTCCTTGAGCCTGTTCGGGATAATAAATCGTTGTATTACCCATTTTTATAAATGGAGTCTCATTCGGAAAGTTTCTCTCTCTATTTTTTTGTTGATTTTCATTAAAATGTCCGTTGATGAATCTGAATGCTTTTGGCAGTGCTGCATTCCAGCAGGTAAAATCATGCTCTCCTGAACGAACTTCCCATTCATGAGGTATTTTCTTCTCTAACAATAATCGGTGCAACTCTTCATTACTTTCGCATAGAGTACCTTCTTTATCTCCGATATCCAGCATGATGCCAAATTCTTTTAAATCGGAATTGCGAAGGGTAGAAAGAATGTGGTAGGGTGAATGTTGTTTATAATAACTGGTTAGGCGTTCATTACCTTTCTTTCCTACTCCTCCGAAAATCCGTCCCCATTGATTGTCCCATCCTATTTGTGGCCCCTCTTCTATATATTGTTTTTCTGTGCGGATAGATGGCGATAAAGCAACGACAGAGCCGAACAGGTTACGATTACGCAGGCTAACGGACAAGGCTCCGAATCCTCCCATAGAGAAACCGGCTATTGAACGTGCATTAGCGTTTTTGTGGGTACGATAGTTATTGTCAATGTAGGGAACCAGCTCTTTAGTGAAGAAAGTTTCATAAGGGAAACTGCCATCATAAGTATCACTGTAATAAGACAGATAACCGTCGGGAATGACTATGATGAAAGGTTGAATTTCTCCTTTTTTTATCATTTGGTACATAACACGGGCCACGTTGCCATATTCAAGCCAACTGGTATAATCGCCTCCTATTCCATGAAACATGTACAAGACGGGATATTCCATATCTGAATGCTCATAACCTTCCGGCAAGATGATAGAGTAGGAGACTTCTTTTTTTAAAGCCGGACTATAAATGCTCATCCCTTCTTTTTCTATGGGAAGTGCCCGAACTCCATCTATACTTGATAGGAACAGGATGATATATAGCAGTATCTTTCTCATATCATTTCTTTATTAACTGTTCACCAATATAATAACTCATTGAATAAATACCTGTTTGGGCAGACTGTGAACTATCCACTCCGTTTCTGACACGATATTGCACTGGAGCTTCCGCTTTCCGCAATCCATTGAATAGCGTGAACATACTGTTGTAGTTAGTGCCTTCGTCTGTTATATCCAGATAATAGATTTGGGCCTGATTCTCATCAGAAGGGTTGGCAATATCCGCATCTTCTGCGAAGAAGAAATGGATGGCAGGTGTATTACCTGTTGATTGATGGTATAAATAATCGGCGTCTGAACCGTATGCCAATCCTAATCTGAAATCTGCATTATTTTCAGTATGAATTGTTTTCTCCACTGCATTGGTGATAGCTGAAAAACTTATTCCATTTTGAATGATTTCCTTCACATCAAAACCGGCAATTATCATACGTTTGATTTGCATAAGAGAATCCAATGCTACGGCTACCTGTTCTGTTGTAAGGTTAGTATTGCCTTCTCCTTTACTATAATAAAGGACTTTGTAGGTTAAGGTAGAATTGTAATCGTCCGGTATGTATAGCTCGATATTGGAATTACCGACTTTAATGTTTTTAGTTGTAGAATGTAATTCCTCCGTAAACTGCTGCAGTGTTTCTTGCGGATAACTTTGTCCTTTGAATGAACGTTCGATAAAAGGTAGTGCTTCTTTCATGGATTCACGCCAATAACTGTCAGTATGAGCACCGTTCCGTACGCGATATTCGTGTTGGATATTTTTGTCCCGTAATAGAGAGTGTAATTCACCGTTACCTGCATATAATCTCTCTTCATCATCACCACAGTCTATATAATAACGTATGGCTTGAAATGTGGAGCTTGATTTATCTTTGAAAAAGTGCAGAGGACATTGGCTTTTATAATAGCTTGTCAATCTGCCGGTTCCTGCCTGACCACTTCCCCCGAAGTTGTTTCCCCATTGAAGATTCCAACCGTCTTGTGATAGGGAAATGTATTGTTCATCTGTATTTAGAGATGGGCTTAATCCTACTGACACAGAAAATGTTTCGGGATGTTGTGATGCGATGCTCAATGCTCCAAATCCTCCCATAGAGAATCCGGCAACAGCTCTTTCCGTCTTACTGGCTATTGTCCGGAATCGTTTGTCAATCAGGGGTACTAGTTCGTTAATGAACATATCCATATAGTTGAATTTTCCGTCATAACGGTTACAAAAATAAGAGTTGAAACCTTCCGGCATGATGTAAATCAATGGACGAACACTGCCATTGTTGGTTTGTGTATCGACTATGGTTTGAATATTCAATCCTGAAGGTCCCCATGAATTCTGGTTTCCTCCCCAACCATGCAGAAGGAAAACTACTCCATATTTAGCTGTGCTCTCCGATAGATATTCTTGAGGCAGTAATACTGAATATTTGATTTCTTGTCCTATTATTTTGCTATAAAAACTTTGGTCGGGATTATAACGTTTCGTGAACTGTTCCGGTGTTTCGGTTTGTTCATCTTCGGACGGGGGATTGTCATCGGACAAACATGATGACAATCCGTAGGAGAATAATAAGGCTAATAATATGAGTAGTTTTCTATTCATAGCTTTTTCTTTTATTGATAAGGATTGATAGGCTCTGCCGGTGTGGATGAATAAACCACCATGTCTTTACACTGAACAGCATATTTCTCGTTCGGGTTGATCCATTTGATGACCAGCTTGTGAGGTCCTTCCTCTAAATCGTAGTTATAGAAAATATCGTACTTTCTTTTTATATAGTCGTAAGGCATTTCTATCGTTTCTATTTTTTTTCCGTCGATATAAGCCTCTAAAATGGCGATGTAGTTATCATTATTATCTTTAATATCCTGTCTGATTAGTCCCATTAGAACAACGCCTTTGCCGTTGAATTCAAAGGTCTTTTCGGTACCAAGGTCATATTTGATGACTCTTCTTTCAGAAGGATATAGACCTTCGAACGAAACTTCCCATGCTACGGTCTTTGGCTTTTGGATTGTGGTGTAGTATTTATCTCCTTTCACTTTACCTCCATTTGCTTTTAGTACATCGCTCAATAATTTGAGATTGATATCATAAACAGAGCTTAAAGAGATGTCAGTATATGGAAATTTGATATTTTCACATCGTTCGAGTGCTGGTTTCCAGTATTCGGGGATAGCTTTGTAGCCTTGTATGACTCCAAGGATTCCTGCAGCAGTCGCCGGATTACAGTCGGAATCTTGCCCGCAGCGAGTTGCTATATCCATTGTTTTGAAAAAGTCACCATTACCATATAACAGTCCAATAACGCAGTAGGCTGCATTGATCGTGGCGTCAATATTAAATGCATTGAATACTCCTTCCGGACAGCCGATCTCAAAAGCATGACGGTTTTCTATTTCCAACCAGCATTTACGCCAATCATCCGGATATTGTTTCCAATACTTAATTACGTCTGTGATGCAACGGTGGAATTTGCTTTGTTCAGGAATAGTTTTGAGGGCTTCTGTAACAATGGTATAAATATCGTTGTTAACATAAGCCAGTGCATACATTGCTCCCATATATACACCTCCATACCATCCGTCGCCGTAGTTCATGATATGTCCTATCCTGTCGGAAAAATCAGATGCGGTATTTACCATTCCCGGGCATATCATTCCAATGAAGTCTGCTTCAATCTGGAAATCAATATCGTCAGCGTGCGGGTTGTTTTTCCAGTGCCCGGATGCTGGTGGCATAATGCCATGTAATATATTGTATCTAGCTGCCTGGTTGGCATGCCATAGTTTGTAATCTGCATTTGCAAAGGCTTTGGCGAATGACTCGGCAGGAGCATTTATTCCTTCTTTCTGCATAACTTCCAGAAAAGTGAGATCCATATATACATCATCATACAATCCGGGATCTTCTGCAAAGATGTCTTTGCAATAGTCGTCATACCAGATAATTGGAATTTTCTCATGGATAATCGCTCCTCTGTATTTGAACTCTGTGGGACCGCCATAAGTGCATCCGATTGTTTGTCCGGCCCAACCTCCTTTAATCTTGTCGAGCAGTACATCTTTGCTTATTTCAACTGTTTTTCCATATTCTATTTGTGCCGTTCCCGATATGGAGAAAGCAAATAGTAGAATCATGTTAATCAGGACTTTTTTCATCTTAACTTATTTATTAAAGTAAAATCTATCATGTTCTTTTTTCTCTGAATAATACATTATGTCGTTGATACGAATAATATAGTCTTTCTTACGGTTCAACCATTTCATTTTTACGTGGTGTCTTCCTTCTTTCATGAGGTATTTCCAGGCTGGTTCTACTTTCCGATCCGTGTTTTTCATGGGTAATGCTGCTACATGATCCAGTTCTCCATCTATCCATATTTCAACTTTAGCAACATAGGGATCATTAGGCTCTGCTAATCCAAAGACCTCGGAACCGATGTGGCGTGTAGATACACGATTGATGTAATCTGGAGTAATACTTCTTGTGCAGCATATATTTCCCCAGATAACAAATCCATTGCCATTGAAATCGAATTCGAACGTATCTGTCAGGAAACAGTCTTTGCGCTCCCTGTAAAGTGGGTAGGTATTTTCAAAGTTTTGTTCTAGAGGAAGGACGTCTGCTTTTCTGATTGGAATTTCTACTTCTCCACTAGATACAGTACCACCTGTTTTGACTATAAGCTGTTTGGCTTGTTCAAAACTCATGTTGTAGGCTTTAGCTAGGGACATATCGGTTCCTTCAAATGTGAACTCTTCTACTTCTTTCAGGGGATTCAGCCAGAATGAGGGGATGTTGTCATAGCCATACATGACCCCGAGTACACCGCTAACTGTAGATGGGTTACAGTCAGAGTCTTGTCCACAGCGTGCTGCAATATCGATGGAATTAGTAAAATCTCCTTGACCATAAAGCATAGCTAATGCCACGAAAGCGGAATTGAGCTTGGCGTCAATGTTAAAGTTAAGAAATACACCTTTCGGACATCCTACATCACAGTTCCATTTTTCTTGTAGAAAGTACCAACAATCTTTCCAGTTGTCCGGATGCAAAGAATGGAAATTGATTACATCCTGAATACATTGATGGAATGTGCTTTCTTTAGGAATGACAGAGATTGCGGTCCTTAGAATTGCTTCAGGGCTCTGTTCATAGAAAGCAGAACTGTAGAGAGCTGCTACGAAAGCACCACCACAAAAACCGTCACCACTATTCATGATGTGGCCTACTCTTGAAGCGATATCCAATGCCTCCGGTAGCATTGCTGGCGCCATCAGGCCGATAAAGTCCGCTTCAATTTGAAAGTCCAGATCGTCAGCATGCGGGTTATTCAACCAATGACCGGAAGCTGGTGGCATGATGCCCTGACGGATATTATATCTACCTGCTTGATTGGCATGAGCCAGGTGATAATCTGCGAATGCGAATCTTTTGGCAAGTTCTTCTTGTGAACAATCCAGACCGAGCTCATTGAACGCTTCAACAAATGTGCAATCATTATAAATATCGTCGAATAATCCGGGTTTCTTTTCCCACCAGTATTTTACGTAACCTTCCGCCCATGGGATTGGTTGGTAGTCTTGAATATAAGTTCCCGTGAACTTAAACTCTGTAGGTGCTCCGAAAACAACGCCAATGGTTTGTCCTGCCCATCCTCCTTTAATCTTATCTAAAAGTTCTTTATCAGATAATTTTAAAGTTTTTACAGGTTGGGCTTGTATGTTGAGAGCGAAAAGCCCTATAATACATATAGTAATTATTTTCTTCATTTTTCTCCTTCTTTATTTTTCATAAACTCCTAACTCGGTGATAGAGATGAATGATGATACATTTTTCGTGTATTTATGCCAGTGTTCCTGTACCTTGGTATCCATTAGTACACGTATTCCCTTGGTTTTGACTGCCGGAAATTCTAAAACATATTGTGCAAAGGGAGGCTGAAAAAATACAATATCAGTTTCAGGTAGTGTCGGAGTTGATTTGAATTTGCCTGTATCATACCAATGTCCGTCATTTCCAAGATACTGGATGCTTAGAGAAGTAAACCACCCTCCGAATTCCTCCAGGCAACCCATGTCCAAAACAACCATGTTGATAGTATGCTCCTCTTTCCAGCCATATCCGAAATAGTCTATTTTGGGCAGGTTGCTTTTGGCGGCCAATGAATAAAATACAGAGCCTACGCCATCTTTAACCCCATCGTTAATTACTTCCACATTGGTTGCGTACATCGGTTTTCCAAAAGTAATCCAACAAGAATCGAGAACTTCCTCGTTCAGTTTACGGATATTAGCGTAAATAGTGTCGGCTTTGGAGGCAATATTCTTAGTTTTTACCAATAACTCAAAGTCTTTAGTGATTGCGTTTTTGTTATTGGCACTTAACTGAAGGGTAATCGGGAATTTGCCAGCTTCTGTAGGAGTTCCTGCCAATTTACCATTCTGGAATGTAACCCCTGCCGGAAGTTTACCCTTTATCAAGTCCCATTTGAAATTAGCATTTGTCCTGCAGGCAAATGAATAATCCGTAGGCTGTCCGATTTCCAAATCCGGGTTCGGACCGACACAGAATTCCAAAGGAGGGATGAATTGTGCTTTTGGATTCACATATACCATGTCACCTTTTACTTTTCCTCCTTTTGCGCAAACTAGTTCGATTGCCTTGTTATAGGTCCGTTCAATCATGTCTTCAATAGAAGCGTCAGGCATATCAAATCGGGTGATGTTGATATATCGGTCGTTGAACGGCTTTTCCCATCCTTCGATAGGTTTAGTCAGGCTTTCGGGAAGTGACTTTGCACCGTACATTACTCCCAGAAGTCCGGAAATGGTAGCTGCTTGATTATCGCAGTCAAATCCCATTGCGCAACTTAAATCCAATGTTCGTTGGAAATCTCCTTCACCGTACAGCATAGCCAGAATTCCGCATAGTCCGTTCAGGTTAGCATTCCAGATTGTTTTTGTCATAGCCGGTTCATCTATGTAATATTTCTTGGCCATGATTTGACGTGCTTTTACCCAATCTTTAGGATATTTGTCATATAAGGCAATCATTTCTTTTACAGCTATTGCATATCTGTCATCAGCTGGCAGTTCTTTAAGGGCTCGTGTAATGAGCTTGCGGATATCTTTGCAGAAAAACGCATCAGCGTACATTGCACCATATAGGACAGTGGGAGATACAGCCCACGAATCACTTGTGATACGGGCTGCCCAGTCACTTTTTCCTGCAGCATACGAGATCATGCCTGGTGCTGTATACGCCCATATTTCATTAATCAATTGAGGATCGATTTGATACCAATGAGGATTCAGATTTTCGTCACCTGTGAACGGAGGGGTGAATCCAAGATGCATTAATCCGAGTGCTGCCCTATTAGCCAACCATACACGATCTCGGATATGATACATCCATCCTTCACGCATATTGGCATAAGTGGGTTCTACTCCATATTTCTCCATTAATAGTAAATAAATGTACTCAACATCAGTGTCATCATCAGAAAATGCACCGTTATATTTCTGCAACTTATCTATGTTCTTAGTGTAACCGAATGGAAATCTGGATTCGGGAGCGGGTTCATCTACAAATTTATTTTCAAAAGGAAGTCCATATATATTTCCTACCATTTGTCCGATCCAAGCTCCGGCTATTTTGTCTTTTAACTCTGCTTTTGAGATTTTCTGTGCAGAGATAAATAAGATGTTGGTAATTAATACAAGTAAAAAGATGATTGGTTTTTTCATATTTATCAGGATATTATGGTTAATAATCTTTGTTTTGAGATAATTTGGGGTTTGCATTTAGAATATCCGTAGGAATTGGGAATACATTTCTAAAAGTTTCTGAACTTTGGTCAGGATGCGCCCAATATTTCTTCAGATATTTTCCGAAACGTATCATGTCTTCATGGCGCCATCCTTCCCATGCCAATTCTCTGCCTCGTTCTGCATAAAGTTCATCAATCGTTAGCTCACTTGTGGTATATGCGTCGAGACCGGCTCTTGTACGAATCTTCTTGAAGTCTGCCAGTTGGATAGCCTCACTTGTCCTGTTTTGTCGTACCAAAGCCTCTACGTACATTAATACAACATCAGCATAACGGAAGATGGCAAAGTCGTTGTCCATACTAACTGTATATTCTTTTAAAGAGCCATCAGTCTGGTAATGCCATTTCCAGCAACGAGCACCGTCGTATGTCCCCCGTCCTCCGTTGCTATTGTAATATTTTTCTTCGGGGAATACTGGGGTATATTCGAAACCAAGATCCTTTCCGCTTAAGTCCACTTGAGGGCCGTATAACCAGCTTTGGCTTCTGCGGATGTCTTGTTCATCGTATGTTTGGAAAAAGTCCGGTTGGCAGAGAAAACCTGACCATGGAGCTGCCGGAATATTAAATGTTGCTTGTGAGGCAGCTTCCAGTGTCAACGTATGCAGATAAAATGAGTTACTGTCACCGCTAGTATATACTCTGTCATAAAGGATTACGAAGATATTTTCTTTAGAATCTTCGTTTTTAATGTCAAAGTTAGTAGAATAGGAGTCTTCAATGCTGTAAGCGCCTATATCTATAATATCTTTGCAGGCTTTTTCTGCTTTATCATACATTGGAGTGCCAAACCATGCTTCTGCATTTAGATACATTTTCGCAAGAATGCAATAGGCTGCAGCTTGTGTAGCCCGTCCATAATTAGTATCTGAAGGCTCTCTATCCAGAAACTCTATATTGTCATTAATTTCTTTTTCCAGATAGTTGAAAATATATTCTCTACTTTTTTGTTCCGGGTATCCGGTTTCTGTGTAGTCAGTTGTAAAAGGTACGTTTCCCCAGCAAGAAATGGCTTGATAATAGTAGAAAGCACGTAATATCTTCATTTCAGCTATAATCTTCTCTTTTCCTTCAAATTGGATAGGTGATAGTTCCGTTTCGTAAATAATTTCATTACATGCGGCAATACCATTAAATATCCAGTTCCAACCTCTTGTCAATAATTTATTTGCAGGTGGAATTTTATTCGTCTGGATTTCTTCATAACGTCCATTACTATACCAAGAACCACCACAAGCGGGAACGGCACATTCATCAGAAGCTTGTAAAAGTAATGTCCATAAACTTTGTTCGGAATTGTATCCTTGTAATTTCGTATATGCTCTACCTGCATTGGCTACTAACTCTTTTTCATTTTTAAAGAAGTCATTCATAGCTACTCCCGTGTAGACTGTTTCACCCAGATCGGTGCATCCGTATGATAATATACAGATAACGAAACTTAATATTATATTTGTCTTTTTCATGGTAATCTTTGTTTTTAGAATACTATATTAATTCCAAAAGTAAATTCGGTTGTACGTGGATAATAGCTTAAACTTTCCATGCCAGGTTCCAGTCCGGAAAGGGCAACTTCCGGGTCGACACCAGAATAACCGGTGATGCAAAATACATTCTGTGCAGTAAGAGACAGTCTTAGTCTTTTTATCATTTTGGATGTGAAATCCCAAGTATATCCAAAGGTAACATTATCCAGTTTTAAATAAGAAGCATCCTCTATATATTTGGAGGAATATTTATAGGTCGTAC
>ERZ857982.2686-NODE-2686-length-13282-cov-2.438195_pt1 | contig 13282 bp, 9 predicted proteins | sample MGYA00519955_ERZ857982 | MGnify/ENA primary metagenome ERZ857982 (study PRJEB31778, sample SAMEA3449416) | human gut metagenome | biome: human gut; feature: human-associated habitat; material: faeces | place: United Kingdom | collected 2010/2012 ... | reverse complement strand
CGCAGGTCAAGAATCCGATGAAGATCTTTACCAGAATTATGAAATATGTATTAAAGGATTATACGGTACACTGCATCGCTGTTGTCATTGCGATTTTTGTCAACGTCCTGGCAAATGTACAGGGAACGATGTTTATGCAGACTTTGATTGATGATTATATTGTTCCAATGCTAAAAGATGGAAGTCGTGATTTTTCCGGTCTTGCACACGCAATCACAAGAGTTGCTGGATTTTATGCGATTGGAGTAGCTGTTACACTGTTGTATTCACAGATTATGGTAAATATCACTCAGGGTACGTTACGAAGCCTGCGTGATGATTTGTTTACGCATATGCAGGACCTTCCGATTAAATATTTTGATACACATGCACATGGAGATATCATGTCCGTGTATACGAACGATATTGATACGTTGCGCCAGATGATTTCCCAGAGTATTCCACAGATTTTTAATAGTGGAATTATGGTTGTCAGTATTATCGTATGTATGCTTGTGTTAAGTGTTCCGCTTACTGTTGTCAGTCTGGCTATGGTCGGCATTATGGTTTATCTTTCTAAACGTATTGCAACTTTGAGTGGAAAATACTTCGTACAGCAACAAAAAGACCTTGGTGCGGCTAATGGTTATATCGAGGAAATGATGCAGGGACAAAAAGTTGTCAAAGTATTCTGCCATGAAGAAAAAAGTATTGAAGAATTTAAAGAATTAAATGATAAACTGTTTCATAGTGCGGATAATGCAAATAAATTTGCCAATATTGCCATGCCAGTAAATGCACAGGTTGGAAATATCAGTTATGTTATCGTTGCGATTGTTGGTGGTATTCTTGCTATCAATGGAATTGGCAGTTTTACTCTTGGTGGATTAGCAAGCTTTTTGACATTTAATAAGAGTTTAAATATGCCAATCGGTCAGGTCAGCCAACAGGTAAACTTTGTTGCAATGGCACTTGCCGGAGCACAGCGAATCTTTGAGCTTCTTGACGAAGAACCAGAAGTAGATGAAGGCTATGTAACTCTTGTCAATGCAACAGAAGATGCAGATGGAACGATTCACGAAACAGACAAACATACTGGAACCTGGGCATGGAAACATTTTCATAAAGAAGATGGAACAACAACGTATGCCAAGCTTCTTGGTGATGTAGAATTCCTCGGTGTAGACTTTGGATACGATGAGAAGAAGATTGTACTTCACGATATCAAAATGTTTGCCACACCAGGACAAAAGATTGCATTCGTTGGTTCTACCGGAGCTGGAAAGACAACGATCACTAACCTTATCAACCGTTTCTATGATATACAGGATGGAAAAATCCGTTACGACGGCATTAACATCAATAAGATAAAGAAAGCCGATTTAAGACATTCCCTCGGAATGGTGTTACAGGATACGCATTTATTTACAGCAAGCGTCAAAGACAATATCCGCTATGGTAAATTAGATGCGACCGATGAAGAGGTTATCGAAGCAGCAAAACTTGCCAACGCAGACAGCTTTATCGAACGGCTTCCACAGGGATATGACACTGTTCTTACTGGAGATGGTGCCAACTTAAGTCAGGGTCAGAGACAGCTCCTATCTATCGCAAGAGCAGCCATCGCAGACCCACCAGTATTAATCCTTGATGAAGCAACCAGTTCCATTGATACCCGTACTGAGAAAATCGTACAGGAAGGTATGGATCGACTGATGCATGGAAGAACTACCTTCGTTATCGCACATCGCCTTTCTACTATCAAAAACAGTGATTGTATTATGGTATTAGAACAGGGGCGAATCATTGAGAGAGGCTCCCATGATGATTTGATTGAAGAACAGGGAAGATACTACCAGCTTTATACAGGAAATAAGGCTTAGCTTATTTAGCATCTATTTCTTTATCACATCATAAAGCACCTTTATCGCGTCCTCCACCCCCGTTGTATTGAGATAGGAATAGTTTATGATGAAGGTATGTGCCGCAAAATCATCTGGGCTGTCGTGATAGTAGGCGGAGAGGCTGTTTAGTTTGACACCTTTTTGTAAAGCTCTCTGCATGAGTTCTTCATCGGACAGTTCCGTATTGACCTTGAGTAGAAAATGTAGTCCAGAGTCTTCTTCCATGATGGTGACATAGGAAGCGAGCGGGCTGTTTTTTATGGCATCAAGAAGGCTGTCTCTTTGTTTATGATAGAAGTTTCGCATTCGATTAATATGTTTTTCGAAGCAGCCTTCGTTAATAAAGCGCATTAGAGCGTACTGTTCAAAGTTTGAGACGGTACAGGAATAGAAACTTAACCGTTCCAGAAAGCGGTTGGCAAGTTTCGGTGGGAGTACCATGTAGCTGATTCGCATTGTTGAAGATAGACTCTTAGTAAAGGTATTAATATAGATGACTTTCTGTGTGATATCCATACTCTGTAAGGACGGGATTGGCTTTCCAGTCAGGCGGAATTCACTGTCATAGTCATCTTCAATAATGTAGCGGTCGGTAGAGGCGGCGGCCCAGCCAAGCAGCTCGTAGCGGCGGCTTATCGGGGTAACGATTCCAGTAGGAAAGTGGTGGGATGGAGAAATATGTACCACATCGGCTTCACTTTTTTCTAATTCATCGACAAGGATACCGTTATTATCCATTGGAATATAGTGATATGCCACATTGTAGCTGTTGTAGATTGCGGCAATTTTTTCGTAGCCTGGATTTTCAATGGCATATTTTTTGTCAAATCCCAGAAGCTGGATTAAAAGTCCGTATAAGTATTCGGTTCCGGCTCCAATAAAAATCTGCTCCGGCTGTACATGCATTCCACGAAATTGTTCCAGATGGGTGGCGATTGCCTGGCGAAGTCCCATAATTCCTCCGCAGGGTGGTTTCGTCATCAGTTCTGGACTGTTTGTATTAAAAGTCTCACGCATCAATTTTGCCCAGATAGAAAATGGAAAGTTTTCCGGACGTGTCTGGTTGCTGGAAAAGTCAGCAAGAAAGTCAGACTGCCCAGAGGAAAGTTTCACATTTTCTGTTGTCAGTTTGACTGGTTTTATCACATTATTTTTAAAATCAGAGACATAAAATCCCTTCTTTGGAATGGAGTAAATATATCCTTCCGATAAAAGCTGAGCATAGGCATTTTCAATCGTAATCGTACTTACGCCGAGATTTTTTGCAAAACTTCTTTTGGAAGGGAGCTTTTCCCCGGAAACTAACTTGCCATCAACAATATCCTGACGGATACATTGATAAAGATGCATGTATAGAGATTCATTTTTTAAGTTTGTAAAAGAATAGGTTAGCATTCGAATTCTCCTTAATGTATGTAATGTGCTCTCGGTGTTTTTCTTACAATTACTTTTGTGACCGATTTTCCATCAGCTGCACCTGAAATTTATCAACATGCGTACCGCGTATGCCTCAAAAATTTTGACACAACTGACAAAAAAATCTCATAAAATCAAAATTAAAAAGATTTCAAGAGTACATATGTATTATTGTATACATCTGACCATACTGGCTGTATGCGAATTGGCTATTTAAATATGGCTAAAGTGTACTATAATATTATACTTGTTTCTAATATTTTTACAAGGAGGATATTTTAGTATGGAAGAAAATAAAACATCGGTCCTCAGTAATGGACTGATCTGGTTTGGTGCAGGAGTTTCAATGTCAGAAATCCTGACAGGAACATATTTTGCACCACTTGGAATGAAAACTGGCCTTCTGGCTATTTTAATTGGTCACGTTATTGGATGTATTCTGTTATTTTTAGCAGGATATCTTGGAGCAAAGACAAACAATAATGCTATGGAGACCGTTGCAGTCAGCTTTGGACGAAAGGGAAACCTGCCATTTTCTATTTTAAATATTTTACAGCTTGCAGGCTGGCTTGCGATTTTAAATTATGACGGAGCTTTGGCAGCGAATGGTATTTTTTCTGCAGGAGCAGGTGTGTGGTGTGCCATCATCGGTGTGTTACTGCTTGTGTGGGTTCTGGTCGGTTTAAAACGTCTTGAAAAAATCAATATGGTTGCGATGACGGCATTATTTTTAATGACAGTCGCTTTATGTTTTGTTATCGTGACAAAGGGCAACGCAGGGGCATTTTTAAACGGCGGTAGTGTGAGTGGTGAAACACTTTCTTTTGGTGCAGCGATTGAACTTGCCGCATCCATGCCATTGTCCTGGATTCCGGTAATCAGTGATTACACTTCAAACAGCACAAAGCCAGTAAGCACAATTGTTTACGGACTCGTAAGCTGCTGGATGTATATTATCGGAATGTCTGCTGCAATCGGTATGGGAACTTCTGATATCGCACAGATTTCTCTTCGTGCAGGTCTTGGTGTAGTCGGACTTCTTATTATTGTTTTTTCTACCGTTACCACTAACTTTTTGGCAGCACATTCTGCAGGTGTTTCTGGTGAAGTTGTCGGGGAGAGTTTTTCTAAAAAAATCAATGGAAAATACATTTCTGTCGTTGTAGTTATCGTTGGTACGATTGCGGCAATTCTTTATCCAATGGACAATATCGAAGAATTTCTTTATCTGATTAACTCCGTGTTTGCGCCGATGATTGCAGTTATGATTGCTGATTTCTTCTTTAATAAAAAGAGAAGAGCTGTGAAAGAATGGGATTGGGCAAACCTGGCTGTATGGCTTATTGGACTTATTTTATACCGTGCATTGATGCATGTAGATATCATAATCGGTTACACACTGCCGGATATTGTAATTACTGCTGTGTTGTGCATGGTTGTACATCGGATTTTACCACAGAATCACCTTGACAAAGCCATTTAAATGTATGACAATATATCCTAAAAGAAGTACCGCTTTTGTGTAAAATGGTATTTCTTTTAGGATTTTTTATAGCAAGAAAGGCGATAAAATTATGTATAACGGAAAAATGGAAACCATTTATGAATCAGAATATATGAACCTGTATGATTTACAGTACAGAGAGGGTGGCCATTACTACTGTGCCAGCCGAAGAAACAAGGATAGAATGGTTGCACTGACACCAGATGAAGAGTGTGGAACCATGCAGCCAGATGCAGTAAGCTGTTTCGTTGTTCTTAATATTAAGGGGCAGCCAAAGAAGCTTCTCTTAAACTGGGAGTATCGTTATCCGGTCGGACAGTATATGTTAAGTGTTCCGGCAGGACTCATTGATAAAGGAGACTGGAATAATCCGAATGCTCTTGTAGATACTGCCATTCGTGAGTTGAAAGAGGAGACAGGAATCGAAGTGGAGGAATCCGATGAGATCAAAGTTGTTTCTCCATGCGTATTCAGTACACCGGGCATGACAGACGAAGGGAACGCTTTAGTATACATTTCCATCAACCGTGATGAGATGCCAAAGATGAACCATGATGGGGCAGAAGGTTCAGAAGTGTTTGAGGGATTCCGTCTGGTAAGTAAAGAAGATGCCGAAGAATATCTTTGTAAAGGAAGAGACGAACATGGAATGTATTATCCATTATTTACATGGGCTGCATTGATGTTCTTTATGGGAGTATAACTATATATGATGTATGGCAACTAAAAAGCAGGGGGAAGTTATATGAGAAGGATATTGTTAATTGGAAGAAGTGAAAGTGGGAAGACAACACTAAAGCAGGTTTTACGTGGGGAGAATATTACCTATAAAAAGACACAATATGTCAGCCAGTATGACTGTGTCATTGATATGCCGGGCGAATATGCGGAGAATCTGGATTTGGCGCATACGATTGATCTGTATGCTGCAGAATCCGATGTGGTAGGAATTGTGTTAAGTGCGACAGAACCCTATTCTTTATATCCTCCAAACATAACACCGCTTGGAAACCGCGACGAAGTGGGAATTGTAACCAAGATTGACCACTGGGCAGCGAATCCACAGCAGGCAGCCGAATGGCTAAAACTCACTGGGTGTAAAAAAATATTTTTTACAAGTGCCTATACTGGAGAGGGAATCGAAGAAATCTTTGAATTCCTGCGGGAAGAACATGACATTTGTCCAGTAGAAAAAGTTATGGATGCCCTTCATAAAGAAAGCTTTGGAAAGCAGGCAGAACTTCCTCACTATCACCTTCAGTAAATATATTCAAATATACTCCGAAATGAAACAAGAAGCCTTGACTTTTGTAAGTTACACGCTCTAAGAGTAGTGTACTCTTGGAGTATGTTTCAAGCACGCAATGAAGAATTTTCACACACGTTTTAAAATGTCTGCTTTTGCATTGGATTTTGAGAATGTACAGAATTTCGAGAGTAGATAAATATTTAGAAGGAGAATGACTTAATGATACTTCAGATTTTACTTTTATGTGTCGGATTTGTCCTTTTAGTAAAAGGAGCAGATTTTTTTGTAGATGGTGCAGCAGGAATTGCAGGGAAGTTGGGAATCCCGCAATTGATTGTCGGCCTTACTATTGTAGCAATGGGAACAAGCCTTCCGGAAGCGGCGGTCAGCATTACTTCCGCATTAAAGGGAAGTGCCGGAATCACTATCGGTAATGTAGTAGGCAGTAATATTATGAATGTGCTTGTTATTCTAGGAATCACAGCCGTTATAACAAATGTTGCGATTCAAAAATCTACTTTGTATTGTGAGATTCCATTTATGATAGGAATTACAGCTTTAATGATTGTTTTTGGAATAACTAGACGGGCAGTCAGCTTTCCAGAAGGCGTTATATTTTGGATATTGTTTATCGCTTTCCTGGCCTATCTTTTTGTGATGTCGAAAAAGAATAAAGCGGCTGAAGAAGAAGATGAATGCCAGATGTCCTATTTAAAATGCATTATTTTCATTATCGCTGGAGGTATTATGGTAGTCTGGGGCAGTGACCTTGTTGTAGATGCCGCATCAGAGATTGCAAGAGCTTTTGGCATGAGTGAGCGTTTCATCGGTCTTACTATTGTAGCATTTGGAACATCACTTCCAGAACTGGTTACTTCGGTTACTGCTGCTAAAAGCGGTAATGCCGGGATTGCCATTGGAAATATCGTTGGAAGCAATATCTTTAACATTCTTTTCGTAATAGGAACAACTGCATTGATTTGCAATGTACCATTTGAAAGCAAGTTCCTGATTGACTCTGCGGTGGCAGTAGCGGCAGGTGTTATCCTATGGCTTGGAACGATACGCCATAAAGAACTTCGCAGACCATGCGGGGTTGTAATGCTTGTGGCGTATGTGGGATATTTTGCATATCTTTGCATGAATTAAACTTCTTAATTTTACACATTAGATTTTATAAGTTAGCGAGCTATCTCCAGCCAAAAACAGCTCTCAAAGAGGAAAGCCCCTATATTTGTGGCCGTTAAGCGAACATTCAATTCTCGCTTTAAGGGCGCAAATATAGGGGCTTTCCTCTTTGGGGCATCTGCTCGTTTAGGAGCATCCTCCTGCTTGCGGTAGATCAGTGTTTCACACAATATCCCGCCGCATTACAACCCGTATCCCAATACCGGCTACTACTACTAAACGTACTGATCTTCACTTTCCCCGCAGTCTGTGAAGCATGAAGAACCTTTCCATTTCCAAGATAAATCCCAACATGATTAGAGCCGTTCTGATGGAACACCAGGTCTCCAACTGTTGCCTGTCTGACAGAAGAAATCGAATACAGATAAGAATGCATCAATTCTAACTGTTCATAGGTTGTGTTTCCGATATATTTGCCGGAAGCACTCTTATAAGCGTCACGCATCAGACTAGAGCAATCAGCATATCCTTTCTGGTTTCTTCGAGACTGGCTGTATTTATCGCCAACTCTTCTTTTTGCGTAGGAGACTGCTTTTGTTCGGTAACTGCTAGAAGAAGCAGTAGTAGTTTTCTTGGCTGTAGTCTTTGATGATGAAGCACTTTTCCTAACATAAATTCCGTATACATAGCCTTTTTTGCCCTTGGAAGTTTGTACTTTTTTCCAGGAGCCATTTGTAGAACAAACCGTCACAGCCTGACCTGCAGATAAACTACCCTTTACACGGCTAGAAAAAGAAGGCTTTGCGCGCAGATTCACACTACTTGCTGTAATGACTGCACGGTAAGAAGTACTTTTAGAGACTGTGGCAGTAGAAGTATTTTTACTTCCAGACAGATAAGATTTGTAAATATAACCTTTTATGCCATTTACCCTGACGGCAATCCAGTTTCCACTTCTACCAGTTTTCGTTACAGATGTTCCGGCAGAAACAGATGTAAGTACTTTCGAAGAACTGTTTGGTTTTGCGCGCACATTTACACCGTCTGTCGTATATAGACGTTGTGCGTGAACAAAAGTTACAGGGAGCATCAAAAAAAGTAGAAGAGAAAAAAGTATTGCCGTATGATTCTTTTGTATGAATTTCGGCAGATGCACAACTTTTTTCGAGTGTTTGTTTGCGTTCATAGATGACACATCTCCTCATATGTAATTTGTAATAAATTGTAACACATTTTTAGGAGAAATTTAAGAAAAAATTTGTTGAAAAGGGCAAGAAATTTGTTCTTTTATTAAAATGTTTGTGGGATGTCGGATAACTGTTGAAATTGTGTAATGCTCTATGCTACCATGGATGAGAAAAGGAAAGGAAGGTAATGATGAAAAAGAAATACATAGCATGGATATTGATAGTATCAATATTATTTTTGGGACGGGGAGCAGATGCGATGGCAAAAACAAGTTTAAGGAAACCTCTTGGTGTGCTGGCAAATGGAGTAGATGGCCAGGTGGTACTTTCCTGGGAATCAGTGCAGGGAGCGGATGGTTATGAAGTGTTTGAAAAAACGGAAGAAGAAAATGTTTTCCTGAAGTTAAGGGCGACAAAGCAATGTAAGCTTGTCTTTAAAAATAAGAAAAGAGGGAGTGTATACCAATATAAAGTAAGGGCATATAAAATATACAAGAAGAATGGCGAAGAGAAGCGTATCTATAGTTCTTTTGGGGCGGTTGCCAGAACAACGGTAGCAAAAAACTCAACTTCTACGATTAAAAATTTTCTGACAACGGCACTTGCTCCTGTAGGTTCTACCATGTATATCTGGGGCGGTGGCTGGAATAAGGCAGATACCGGGGCAGGTACAGACGGTCTGCGAATTGGACTGAATGCGAGCTGGAGGAAGTTTTGTGCAAAGCAGAAAGCAAGCTATAATTATAGAAAGCACAGGTTTGCATTTGGAAATGGACTGGATTGTTCTGGATTTGTTGGATGGAGTGTATACAACATAAATAAAACAAAAAATGGAAAACAGGGTCAGGGTTATGTTACAAAGGCATCGAAAGCAGCATCTACTTATGCAAAGTACGGCTGGGGAACCTATAAAAAGACGATAGCGGTAAAGGACTGGAAACCGGGGGATATTATGAGTTCACCTACGCATATCTATATTGTTGTGGGAAGCTGTGCAGATGGCAGTGTTGTTTTAGTGCATTCGAGTCCGGCAGGAGTACGCCTGTCTGGAACCCCAGATAAAAAGGGACGAACAAACAGCGAGGCAGTAAAGCTTGCCAAAAAGTATATGAAGAAATATTATCCATCCTGGTATAAGAGATATCCATCCTGCAAAAAAGATAAGAGTTATCTGACGGATTATGCACAGTTCCGCTGGAGAGCAGGAAAGGGAAAGATGATAAGTGACCCAGATGGTTACCAGAAGAAAAATGCAAGACAGGTGCTTAAGGATTTGTACAGTGATAAGTAAATGTTGTTGTATGAAGTAAAATATAAGTATTTTATCACAGAAGAAGTATGTCATGCATTGCATGACGCGCATCTCACAGCAAGAATGCTGGGACATTCTTGAATTGAAGAAGAAAAGTAGAAAAATAAATAGAACCAAAGAACAGAAATTCACAGGCAAAGTAAAAAATAGTTTATGTTCAGTATGGCAATTTCGTGGTAAAATACAAATAAAAACGGTAGAAGGCTATTTTACCGTAAAGTGAATGAAATGAGGAGGGCAAAATGAAAAGAAGGATTGATGCCCATGTAGTGATGGAGAAGCTTGTTCCACGGATTACGGAAGAGTATCGAAAGATTTATGACATCCCGGAGAATCATGAGAGCATGGCTATTTTTTCGGCAGACTGCGAGGATGTTATGTGGCTTGCAGTGGATGATGCGACTAAGAAAGCCAAGATTAAAGTTATTCAGATTGAAACGGTTTATGGCGGAGTGGATTATTCGTGGAGCAGATATGGCGGAGAGATTACGGCGATTATTTCCGGCGAGAAAGTTGCAGATGTGAAGAGTGGACTTCAGTATGCAAAGGATTATATAGAGAATAAGTCGGGAAATTATTCTTTAAATGAAGAGGGGACACTTGGCTATTATGTGGATTATGTACCACGGATCGGAAAGTACTATCAGGAGTCTTTGGGACTTAGTGAGGGAACTTCCATTGCCTATCTTGTATCTGCATCGGTGGAGAGCATGTATGGACTGGATAAAGCGTTAAAAGCAGCCGATGTGAAGATTGCAGAATTATCCGAGATTCCTTCCCGTGTTAATACAGGTGGCGCGATTGTATATGGAACGGAATCGGCATGCCGCTCTGCAGTTGAGGCGTTCGCAGAGGGTGTGGAGTATTGTGCGTTTCACCCAATGGATATTGAGTGATTGAGCAGGATATTGCTTATGTTACATACATGATATGCATATAAGTGTTATGAATGTAATCAGGTATTAAAGAGATACGGTGTTATAAAAGGCAGAATACATTATTTAGAATGATTATTGAAAATATTGTGATGTTTAAAATGATAATAAAAGTTCTGTCGGAAGCGAAAGGATTTTGTTTATGAAAATTGTAAAAATGGAAACGCATATGCTCAGCCAGAAAGTCATTGCGAATGTGACACCAGAGTTTGCGCGTGTGTATAATATACCGGAAGGACATACGAGTGTCGGATTTTTCTCGGCAGATAATGATGATATTGGTTATCTGGCAGTGGATGATGCCAGCAAAAAGGCAAATATCAAGCTGATTCACGCAGAAACATACTATGGAGGAACAACATGCTCCTGGAGTAAATACGGCGGCAGTGTATTTGTATTGTTTTCCGGACCGAAGGTAGAAGATGTGAAGAGTGGACTTCGATATGTAAGAGACTTTATCGAGAATCATTCGGAACTTTGTAACTTTGACGGGGATGAGGGAACCGCATTTTATGCACAGACGATTCCAAGACCGGGAAAGTATTTTCAGGAATGGTGTGAGCTTAAGCCTGGCGAATCTTATGCCTATCTTGTTGGTGGCCCGATTGAGACAAACTATGCATTAGATAAAGCATTAAAGGCAGGCAATACCCGCGTGGCAAGATATTGGTATCCGCCGTCACATGCGAATTCCAGTGGAGCGGTTCTTGCGGGAACGGAATCTGCCTGCCGGGCAGCGACGAATGCATTTGTGGAAGCCTTAGAGTATGCAATAAAGAATCCTCTTGAGGTATAAAATATATTTCAAAAAAATTCTGGACATTTTTTTTAAGCTGTGGTAGACTGATTAAGATTTGATGTAAAGGCGATGACGAAGAGAAGTAGTGGGAATTATCGCTTCCAGAGAGTGGGGATAGCTGAGAACCCTGCAGAATGAATTCCTGTGAATAACACTTTACCAGCCGCAATCTGAACGAAATCTGTCAATACGGACACAGGCAGATTCCTTAGTAGGTGCGCCGTGACTGTGCGTTAGACAGAAGTTGGTTTTGAGTGACTGCTTTTCATAAGGCAGTAATTCGGGTGGTACCGCGGAATAATCCGTCCTGAACTAGTTTTAGTTCAGGACGTTTTTTATTGCATAAGATTTTTATCTTGTGGGCTATTAAAGAAGAAAGATAGATTTCCTTTGAGAATGAAATTGTGACTTTATTCTTTTTCAGCAAGAAGACTCCTACCTCTAAGATAGGAAATGAATTGTATTTGTTACCCACTTAATTGATAAAAATATGATGAAAAGCTGTATTATAAGAAGGGAGATTTAGATAAATGAATATTGCAAACATTTACAGAGACAGGACTCTTGATATGCTTAGCGAAGAAAACGTTGGCGAAACTGTCCGTGTGGCAGGCTGGGTAGAGAATATCCGTGACCACGGCGGAGTATCTTTTATTGACTTAAGAGATATGTATGGTGTTCTTCAGGTTGTAATGAGAGATACTACTTTATTAGAGGGAATTAACAAGGAAGACTGTATTTCTCTTGAGGGTGTGATCGAGCACCGTGATGAGGAGACTTACAATCCAAAGATTCCTACAGGAACCATTGAATTAGAGGCTCATAAAGTAGATATGCTAGGAAAGGTATATAAACAGCTTCCATTTGAAGTAATGACTTCTAAAGAAAACCATGAAAATGTACGTCTGAAATACCGTTATCTTGATTTAAGAAATAAAAAAGTAAAAGATAACATGATTTTCCGTTCTAAAGTAATCAGCTTCTTAAGACAGAAGATGACAGACATGGGCTTCTTAGAGATTCAGACCCCAATTCTTTGTGCTTCTTCTCCAGAAGGGGCCAGAGACTATATCGTACCATCCAGAAAGTACAAAGGTAAGTTCTATGCACTTCCACAAGCTCCACAGCAGTACAAACAGCTTCTTATGGTGTCTGGATTTGATAAATATTTCCAGATTGCTCCTTGCTTCCGTGATGAGGATGCCAGAGCAGACCGTTCTCCAGGAGAGTTCTATCAGTTAGACTTTGAGATGAGTTTTGCAACACAGGAAGATGTATTCCGTGTAGGTGAGGAAGTACTTACAGCAACATTTGAAAAATTTGCACCAGAGGGAAGTGTTGTAACTGCAGCACCTTATCCAGTTATCAGCTACAAACAGGCAATGCTTGAGTTTGGTTCTGATAAACCAGACTTAAGAAACCCACTTCGTATCGTAGATGTAACAGACTTTTTCCAGAGATGTACCTTTAAGCCATTCCACGGACAGACTGTTCGTGCTATCAAGGTTTCCAATAAGATGTCCAAAGGTTTCCATGAGAAACTTCTTAAGTTTGCCACATCGATTGGAATGGGTGGACTTGGTTACTTAGAAGTAAAAGAAGATTTAAGCTATAAGGGACCAATCGATAAGTTTATCCCTGATGATATGAAGGCAGAGATTCGTGAGATTGCTAGCCTTAAGGCAGGAGATACCATTTTCTTCATCGCCGATAAGGAAAAACAGGCAGCACTTTATGCCGGACAGCTTCGTAACGAATTAGGACAGCGTCTTGATTTATTAGAGAAGAATGCATATCGTTTCTGTTTTATCAATGACTTCCCAATGTATGAGTATGACGAAGAACAGAAGAAGATTATCTTCACTCACA
>ERZ857982.2685-NODE-2685-length-13286-cov-3.065226_pt1 | contig 13286 bp, 10 predicted proteins | sample MGYA00519955_ERZ857982 | MGnify/ENA primary metagenome ERZ857982 (study PRJEB31778, sample SAMEA3449416) | human gut metagenome | biome: human gut; feature: human-associated habitat; material: faeces | place: United Kingdom | collected 2010/2012 ... | reverse complement strand
ATTTTATTTTCAATGTATTTGTGACATATCTATTTTAAACCTATATCATGCATTTTTTTTGCATTTAAATATAGTCATAAAAACAAATAGCTAATATTAAATATTCAAATAAAAAACACAACTCAAATTCAAAATTGGTGTGTTTTTTATTGTTTATTTATCATAATATTTTTTATGCAGTCTTTATTTCTAGCCTTAGCTTATCAGCTATCATTGCTATAAATTCCGAATTCGTTGGTTTTCCCTTGCTTGCAGATACTGTATAACCAAATATGTTTTCTACAACTGCTGGTTCTCCTCTGCCCCACGCAACTTCTATAGCATGGCGAATCGCACGCTCTACACGGCTTGGCGTAGTGTGGTATTTCTTGGCTATGTCTGGATACAGTTGTTTTGTTATTTGGTTTATTATATCAATATCATTTACAACCATCATTATGGCTTCTCTTAAATATTGATATCCTTTAATATGTGCTGGTACACCAACTTCATGGATTATATTTGTAACTAGAGCTTCTAATCCATCTTCACTCTTTTTGTCAATTTGTTGTGGTATATCTATGTACTGGGATTTCGTTTCTTTCACAATAAAGCTTCCTCTGTTTGTAGAAGGCTGATAATATCTCAATTCTTTTATTCTTTTTATTAATACTTCTATGTCGAATGGTTTTACAACATAATATTGAGCCCCTAAAGTTATTGCTTTTTGTGTTATTTTGTCTTGACCTACTGCTGAAAGCATTATGCATATTGGCCTTTTTTCTAGTCTCATTGAACTTAATCTTTCTAAGACTCCTAACCCATCTAAATGTGGCATAATAACATCTAATAGTACAACATCTGGTTTTAAAGTAGATATAATGCTTAGTGCTTCCTCTCCGTCTTTTGCCATGCCAACAACCTGCATGTCCTCATCCTTTTCTAGATAGTTTGCTAAAGTTGTTGCAAATTCATTATTGTCGTCAGAAATCAAAACTGTTATTTTTTCATTCACTCTTTCGTTCCCCCTATTCTTATTTACATAGTTGTAAATCTTTTACAACGTGTATTATATACGCATATTTTGCTTTTTGCAATAGTTTTTGGGAAACTTTTCCATTTTTCTTCATACATTATTGTGCTTTTTCAACGAATTTTCGACATAATATACCGATTCCTTTTATTTTGAATGGTAACTGCCTATTAATTTCCATATTTTTTGATATCAATTTATTATATTCTTCTTCATTTAATTCTATTTTTTGGATTATATTTTCAGAATATTTTGTTTCTACAATTTTTATATTGTTTTTTTCACAATAATATTTAAATTTTTCATTTTCCGAATATTCTATCTCTAAGCTTACTTGCAATCCATTTTCAACTTCTATTATTTTTCCATTTTCTATTGATGCCAATGCGGTATTTGAATACGCTCTTGTAAGTCCTCCTGTTCCTAATAATATTCCACCAAAATATCTTGTTACAACAATAAGAACATTATTCAGGTTATTTTTTCTTATAACATTTAAAATTGGAGCACCTGCAGTTCCAGATGGTTCTCCATCGTCACTGCTCTTTTCTAATAAATTTCCATCCTTATCAACGATACTAAACGCAAAACAGTTGTGCTTTGCGTCATAGTATTTCTTTTTTATTAAATTGATTTTTTCTTCCGCTTCTTCCTTGCTCTCTATATGGCAGCTATTTGCAATAAATCGAGATTTTTTCTCCACAATCTCTGCAGTAGAAGCCTCTTTTAAAGTACAAAACTTCAATTCATTTTCCTTTCTAGCATTCTGAGCCTGCCGTAAATCCTGTAGAATATGCAATTTGCAAGTTAAATCCACCAGTATATGCGTCTACATCTATTATTTCTCCTGCAAAATACAATCCATTAACTATCTTTGATTCCATTGTTTTTGGATTTATTTCTTTTACATTTATTCCACCAGAAGTTACAATTCCTTCTTCTATGGGTCTAAATCCAGATATTGTAATAGTAAAGTTTTTTAGGAGTTTTACTAGGTTCATTCTTTCTTCTCTTGTAATCTCGTTTACTTTTTTATATGGATTTATTTTTGATAATTCAACTACCGTATCAATCATTTTTTGTGGCAATAAATTGTTTAAACAATTTTTGAATTCTTTGTTCTTTCCTTCTAAAAAGTCTCTTTGTATTCTGTTATCAAGTTTTTCTTGTTGTAATGCTGGTTTTAAATCTATTACAAGCTGTATTTTTCCTTCTTTTAAGAGGTTTTCTACATTTTTATATCTTAGTAAATGTGCTGATGAACTCAATATTGTTGGTCCAGATACTCCAAAATGTGTAAATAGCATTTCTCCAAAATCTTCATATATTGTCTTGTTTTTGTTTGTATCAATCAATTTTATTTGAACATTTCTTAGGCTTAAGCCTTGCATTTGTTTACAAATATTTAAAGATTCGCCTTCTGCTGTTAATGGAACAAGTGATGGTTTTACAGGCACTATTGTATGTCCTAATTTTTGAGCAATTTCATATCCGTCTCCAGTAGAACCTGTTGCAGAATATGTTTTTCCACCAGTTGCAAGAATTACTTTGTCTGCTAAAATTTTCTTTTGTCCACCATTCTCATCTTCGTACATTACACTTACTACTTTATTTTCTTTTGTCTCTATTCCCACAACTTTGGTGTTAAATTTTATTTTTACTCTTTTATTTTTTAGCTCGGCTTCAAAAGCCTTTAACACATCTAGTGATTTATCGGAAGTTGGAAATATTCTATTCCCTCTTTCTTCTTTTACACTAACACCGTGCTCTTTTAAGAAATTGATTATATCCAAATTCGTATAATTATCAAAAGCACTATACAAAAATCTGCCATTTCCCGGAACATTCTGTATGAAATCTTTTATATCCAGACTACTTGTAATGTTACATCTGCCTTTACCTGTAATAAGTAACTTCTTACCTAATCTATCATTTTTTTCTAGCAAATAAACTTCATTTCCATTTCTGCTAGCAGTTATCGCAGCCATCATTCCAGCTGGTCCACCACCAATTACTACAACCTTCATTAAAAATCCTTTCTTTTCGCCCAAAAAGGGGCGTCCCTATTGGGCGATTGCTTTTATTAATCCTAATTTTCCATATTCGTATGTTAATGCACCTTGTTGGAATCCAACAAATGGAGCTCTTAGCGGTCCATCGCAAGATAGCTCTATTGAAGAACCTTGTGTGAAACTTCCAGATGCCATTATTATTTGGTCTTGGTACCCTGGTGTATCACATGGTTCTGGCAAAGAGTCTGAATCTACTGGTGAACCAGCTTGTATTCCTTGGCAGTATTTTATTAATTTTTCTCTGTCACCAAATTCTATAGTTTGAACTATGTCTACTCTTTCTGCATCAAATCTTGGTTCTACTTTGTAGCCCAACATTTCCATTACTTTGCTGGTTAATATTGCTGTTTTTATGCTTGCTTTTACAACACTTGGTGCTAAAAATAATCCTTGCAAAAGACTTCTGTTTATACCTAAAGTTGGACCAACACCTTTTCCTTCTCCTGGAACTGTTAATCTTTCTGCTGCAAGCTCTACTAAGTCTTTTCTACCTGCTATGTATGCACCATTTGGAGCAATTCCTCCACCTAGGTTTTTTATAAGTGAACCTACTATTACATCGGCTCCTACTTCTAATGGCTCTCTTTTTGATACAAATTCACAATAGCAGTTGTCTATCATTATTATTACATCTTTGTCTACTTCTCTTATTGCCTTAATTACTCTTTCAACCTTATCTAATGAAATACTCTTTCTTAAAGCATAACCTTTTGAGCGTTGAATTTCTATTAATTTTACTTTTGACTGTTTTAATCTTTCTGTTATTTTTTCATAATCAAAGTCGTCATTTATTAAATCGATTTGTTCATACTTTACCCCAAATGATTTTAATGAACTTGGATTTTCTGCAATTCCAATTACTTCATCTAGTGTATCATATGGCTTACCATTTATGCTTAGCATTGTATCCCCAGGTCTTAAAAAAGCAAATAATGCAACTGTTAAAGCATGTGTTCCAGATATAAATTGGCCTCTTACGATACAGTCCTCTGCCTTTAAAACATCAGCAAAAACCTTTTCTATTTTTTCTCTTCCAATATCTCCATAACCATAACCTGTAGTACTTCCAAAATCCGCTTCATTTACTCTATTTTCTTGAAAAGCTTTTAGTACTTTTTCACTATTAAATTCACATATTTCTTCAGCCTTTTCAAACTCTTTTGATAACTCTTTTTCAGCTGAATTTATAAGTTCCCTGGCACTTTCTAAATTATAATTTTCCATTTTCATCCTCCATTTATTTTTACTAATCCATAATTATTTATATCTCATTTGTAAAATATGCCACCTCATACAAACTACTTACCTCATAATATTCGCCTATAAAGTTTGGTGCATATTCATTTAATTCATATGTTGGTGCTTTTACTTCGTTTCCTTTAGAATCCACTACGCCCCATCTTCCATTTTGCTTAACAGCTCCAAAGCCATATTCATTAAGGTCTATTGCCATATCATATTTAAAATCTACAACTGTATTTCCATTTTTGTCAACATATCCCCATTTGCCATTTTGTTCTTTTGCAAATATTTCGTTGTTTGTAAATATGTCTTTTGCATCTTTTTTGTTTCCGTCATAGTCTAAATAAGCTATTCCATTTGCTGATGTTACTTTTAAATAATTGTCTTTTATATAAACACGAATGTCTGTTAATTCTAGCACTTTTTCCATTTTTTTGTTATATATTTCAGATGTTTTTGTGTTTGAATCTATTATTTGTATTATGTTTGTTCCTTTTATGTTTTGAATTGTATCTTTTTCCAGCGGTATTACTGTATTGCCACTAACATCTAGCACACCAGATTTTCTACCATTTGATACTATAAAGTAATCTCCAAATGCATATGAAATGTTTGAATATTTATTTTCTATTACTGATATTTTGTTTTGATCTATTACTCCATATTGATTGTTTCTATCTATTGTTATACTATATTTTCCATTTGCAACTTTTTCTACACTCTTATAGCTATCATCGCTCTGCAAAGTTCCTGCAACATCAAATACCAATAGTTTCCCGTCTTTTTCTGCGTTTAGATAGCTTCCTGCAAATGTAATATTTTCATATTGAATTGGTAATATCATGCTTCCATCTAAATCGTATACTCCTTGTTTTGCATTTTGTTGCAATACAAATATTTTATTTTCACTATCAAAGTCAATGTCTTCATATTGATTATCTATAAGTGTTTGGCCATTTTTTAATACTCCAGCCATTCCATTTTTATATGTTATTAAATATACTGTTTCATCATCTTTCAAAGAAGTTATTCTTTTTACATTTGTGTAAATTGTATCTAGTGTTTGTCTATTCTTATAATTTATATAACCATATCTATAGCCATTGTCTGTTCTTACATTTACAATATAGCCTGCTTTTTCATATTTTGTTTCTTCATTATAGTACCCATCTGTTGTAATCGAATTGTATTCTGGTTTTACAATTTCCTCTCCATTTATGTCTATAAGTCCATATTTGCCATCTTTTTGAACTCTTAATACTCCGTCTTTATATTCTAAGGTTTCTATACTATCATAAATTGCCGATGTTATTTCTTTACCAGCAATGCTAACCAATCCATACTTTTCTCCATCTTGATATTTCAAAATTTGAGTTTGATACGTATTAGAAATTGATGTATTATTGTTTGGAATGGCTTGTACATTTTTGTATTTTGTTAAAACTTCTTTGTTATTTGCATTTAATACCTTTGTTGTTCCATCTTTGTTCATACAAATAAATATTGCCTTAGAAGGGTTTGGAATCTGAACAGAATCATATTGTGGCTCTATTACTGTCTTTCCGGTCTTGTCTATTACTCCCGCTTTTTCTCCAATAAGCGTAGAAAAATAGTTATATTCTGTTACTTCTTCTAATTTTATCTTTTTGTTTTTACTAATACTCTTAGCAACCATAACAATTACTACTATTACAACTATTAAAAGTAACAGTCTAGTTAAAGCTTTTTTGTTAGCTTTTTTTCTTTTATTTTTTCCATTCTTTACTGTTTTTCTTAAATCATCTGGATTATTAACTTGATTTCTACTCATTACAACTTCTCCCTTTCATTTTTCACATATGTTTAACATTGGTTCTCTTTACTCTCTAGATTGGAAAATTGTAATTATTTTTCAATCCCTGCATCTGTCTGAATATCAAAGTAAAACTCAATGCCATTTTCTCTATTTACTGCACCATATTTAGAATTGTAGTTATTCATTATTGCTTTAACAAGTGCAAGCCCTATTCCTGTACCACCATCTGCTCTATTTCTAGATTCATCAACTTTGTAAAATCTTCCCCAAATTCTTTCTAGATTTTCTTCTGACAATGTGTCTCCTGTATTAAATACCGATATTTTTACTTTATGTTTTTCTTTATCTTCTTTTAATTTTATTTCTATATATTTTTCACCATTTACTTCTTTTGTATGCTTAATTGCATTTGTAAAATAATTTGTAAACGCTTGCTCTATGTAGAATTCGTCAGCATACACATTTACCTTTTTGTCTGCTTCAAATCTTACTTCTTTTATACCCTTTTCTTCTAGCATAACATTACATTTTCTTATTACTTCCTGTATTAGCTCACATATATTAAAAGTGTCGTTGTTAAACTCTCTTTTTCCATATTCTAGCCTCATAAGTTCTAGTAGTTGTCTTACCAATTTATCCATTTTATTAGACTCATCTAAAATAACTTCTGCATAGTATTTTCTAGATTCATCATCAGCATTTACATTTTCAACTAATCCCTCTGCATAGCCTTGTATCAATGCAATCGGCGTTTTCAACTCGTGTGATACATCAGAAATAAATTGTTTTCTCATTTCATCTATTTTAGACTTTTCTTCTATGTCTCTTTCTAGTTCTATATTACTACTACGTAGTTGTTTTATTGTTCCTTCCAACTTTTGAGACATCAAATTTATACTTTTTCCAAGTTCATCTATCTCATCATTAGACCCTGTTGGTTCATATTTTTTGCTAAAATCTAATTTAGACATCTTATTTGCAATAACATTCAATTCTAGTATTGGGTTAGTAAACCTTCTAGAAACGTACGAAACTGCAATTCCTGCTATTACAATAGCAATTACTCCAATTATCAACAACAAATTATTAGAAATTCTAACGCTCTCCTCTATTGCAGAAATTGGAATTTGAATATAAATTTTATAGCCATTATCTAATTCGCCAGATAACAATATGCTATTTAGACTAGACGTCGTTACTTTTTTTATCTCCATATTGTTATTCGAATATAAAACTCTTTCTCTTTTTCCAAACAATTTCAGTCTATTATTCTCTAAATTTTGACTAATCATATTGGAAAAATTTTCGTTAGTTGAAAATACTAGCATATAATCCTCATTTTCTACCATTATATCAAAATTATTAGCCAAAGCATCATTTCTTATTTTTAAGAGAATTGAACTTTCATTATTATTATACATATCGTTAATTTTATTGTACTCTTTTTTTACAGAATTTATTTTAGAAACCATGTAAAAAGTCTCTAATACCATGCTGTTCATTATAACCAGCAATGCAACAATGAATATTACTATAACACTGAGTGTAATAAAAAGCTTTACACGAACGGACTTAAATCTTGTTTTTTTCACTCTTAATCATATTCCTCCTTCATCACAAAAACTCACTTGGAAAAGAATTAAATTTTGACAAGGATTTACTACTTTTTAACTTCAAACTTATATCCAATTCCTCTTATTGTTTCTATATATTTGCCTTTTTTTCCTAGCTTGTGTCTTATCTTTTTTATATGACTATCTATAGTTCTAGAATCTCCATAATAGTCATAGTTCCATACATTGTTTAATATTTTATCTCTTGACAATGCGATTCCTTGGTTTTCTACTAAATATACTAATAACTCATATTCTCTTAGACTAAGTTCAATTTGCTTTCCATCAACCGAAACAGTTCTTCCTTGATTATCTATTTGAATTCCACCATAGTCTTTTATTTCTTTATTGTCTCCTGCTGTTCTTTTTAATATTGCCTCTACTCTTGCAACAAGTATCTTAGGACTGAATGGCTTAGAAATATACTCGTCCACACCTAACTCAAAGCCGAACAATTCATCTTGTTCTTCGCCTCTTGCTGTAAGCATCATAATTGGCACTTTAGAAGTTTGTCTAATCTGTCTTAATACAGACCAGCCATCTAATTTAGGCATCATTACATCCAATAATATTAATCTTATTCTATTTTGATTTTCAGAAAACACTTTTAAAGCTTCTTCACCATCAGCAGCTTCCATTGTATTATAATTTTTTTGTTTTAAGAAATCTTTAATAAGCTTTCTCATTCTCTCCTCATCATCCACTATTAAAATACAATCATTTTCCATTTTTATTTGTTCCTCCTTACAGTTTCGGTTTGAAAAAGAATGAAACTTGACATAGTCAAAATTGTAATACTTTTTCAAACCTATTCCTTACCAAAAATATTTTATCTCTATAATTTTAAAATATCTTTGTGTCTTAAATATGAACATTTAGCAAAAATATGAGCTTGTCCATCATAATATCCAAAATAATTTCATTTTTATAAATTCAAACTGGAAATTCGTCCTTTGAGCTGGTTGAATAGTTTCAACTAAGTGCGACATGTTTCAATTTTATAAATAAATTATTTCTGGTCTTGAGTATCATTCATTGGTTTTTCTTTAATATAAATATTTTGTCCTGGATATGATAGTTTTACATTTTCTGATTCTAATACTTTTAGTATTTCCAAATTTACACCATCTTTAAATGCCTCGAAATCGTCATACCCTGTCTGAGTTGAATTTAAGTATATAAATATTTGTATTCCTTCAAGTTTAATGTTTTCAAAATGTACTTGTATAGAGTCTGGCACTATCTGTGGATTTGTTTTTAATGCAAATTCTATTTTTTTCAATAATCTTTTTACTGTTGCCTCTGATGTATTTAATGGTAAATTTAATGTTGTTGAGTAACGTCTCTTATCTATGTTTCCCCAATTTTTAACAAAGCTTTCAACCACTGTAGAGTTGTTTATGGTTATTACAGTATTGTCAGTTGCTTTTATTTTTGTACTTCTAAAAGTTATATCTATTACAGTTCCAGAGTAATCTCCAACTTCAATCCAATCTCCAACAGAGAAAGGCTTGTCTGTAATTATTGCAAATCCACCAAATAGATTCTTTGCAATATCTTGCGCAGCAAACGCAATTATAACACTAGATATTCCAAGTCCTGTTACTAGACCTCCTAAATTATATCCTAGTTCTAGTAATACCAAATATATTGCCACAAAATAAATTACTGCTTTAGCAATTTTGCTAACAAAGTTATTTAATTGCTTATCTCCACTATATTTTGTTTTTTCTTCTAATTTTTCAAATATTACCGATTTCGGGTTAAATATGTCTGCCAAACCATTTGAAACACATATAATAAGTGCAATTTTATATAATTTAACTAGTGTAATATTTGCCTCTGTTGACAAATTTAATAACATAACAGCGATATAAATTCCAGTAACTTTAATTATTCTACTTAAAGGCTTATAAAAAGCATTCTGTTTAATTTTTTTCTTATCTTTTTCTTTCAATGAAAATAATTTAATTATCACATAGCTTATTAAATTGCTTACCATAAAAAACAAAGCTATTACAATTACAGAAATTGCTATGTCTAATAATGTTTCTTTATTTAAATTTTTAACTTTATCAACTAAACTTTCAATTATATTCATTCTTATTTAATATTCTCCTTTTGTTCACGTTTTTCCCTTTTTAAAGTATGACTTTGGATGTTAATAATCTTGTCTATCTTGCTTCTTATTCCATTCTATGAAAGGATATTCACAACATGGATTTTTAAGCTGTTCTTCATCTATTATGTTGTTTTCACCTTTTATATATTCTTGAATTCCTTCATCTCTAAAGCCACTACTAACAGCACTATCGTAGCTTTGTGAATAATATATTGTTTTAATATCTGCCCAGCAAGCAGCCGATAAGCACATAGGGCAACTCTTGGCTGTTGTAACTAAAATACAGTTTTCTAAAGACCTTGTATTTAAAGCCTTGCAGGCACTTCTAATTGCGTTTACTTCTGCATGTGCAGTCGGATCTTTTGATGCAATTACTGTATTTCTTTCTATTAGCAGAATAATATATTTGCCATTTTCTTTTTCGTAAATTATTCCGGCTCCGAATGGACCTCCAATGTTATTTTTAACCCCATCTATAGCATATTTTGAAGCAAGTTCATACACTTCATTTACACATTCCTCAAGGTTATCATATTCATTATTTTCAATTTCATAATTAAACATATATCCATTCTTCCTTTCACTTTAATTATATTTTTCTTGTTAAATAAAATATTCCATATCTATTATACAATATTTTTCGATTTTTTCCACTTTTTTCTTCGATTTTTTTAATTTTATGGTATAATTACATCATGAATAAAAATTTTAGGAGTGATTTTTTTGAAAACAAATGAAACAATGATGCAATTTTTCGAATGGTATCTCCCTTCTGACGGAACTCTTTGGAAAACTGCTGTAAATGAAGCGCCATATCTTGCAAAAACTGGAATAACACAAGTCTGGTTTCCACCTGCATATAAAGGAAATGGCGGTAAAGATGATGTTGGTTATGGTGTTTATGATTTATACGATTTAGGCGAATTTGACCAAAAGGGTTCTATTGCTACAAAGTATGGAACTAAGGTTGAATATCTTGTTGCAATAAATGCTATGCACAATTATGGAATAAAAGTTTTAGCAGATGTAGTATTCAATCAAAAAATGGGAGCAGACGAAACTGAAGATGTAATTGCAATAGAAGATAATCCACAAAATAGATCTGAATCTCTTGGTGAGCCTAAAGAAATTACAGCTTGGACTAAATTCACTTTTCCAGGTCGTAATGATATGTATTCTTCTTTTAAATGGAACTGGACTCATTTTCATGGAACAGATTGGGACGAAAAAACAAAAAAGAACTCTGTTTATAGATTTTATGGCAAACATTGGGATGAATTGGTTGATAAAGAAAATGGAAATTTCGACTATTTAATGGGCTGTGATGTAGACTTAAACAATGTTGATGTTGTCGAAGAGCTTACAAATTGGGGAAAATGGTATTTACAAACAACAAATGTAGATGGTTTCAGAATGGACGCTGTAAAACATATACGTGCATCTTTCTTTGAAGATTGGCTTGAAGAATTGCGTGAGTTTTCTTCAAAACCTCTATTTACTGTTGGAGAATATTGGAGTGGCAATCTTGAGGCTTTACAAAATTACTTAAAAACTACAAATAATGCCCTTTCACTATTTGATGTTCCGCTTCATTACAATTTATTTAATGCTTGCCACAGTAATGGAACTTATGATATGAGAACAATTTTTAATAACACATTAGTTGCAGAAAATCCAAATTCAGCAGTTACATTTGTAGATAACCACGATACAGAACCTGGGCAAGCTTTGCAATCTTGGATTGATGATTGGTTTAAACCTCTTGCCTATTCTCTAATTTTACTTAGAAAAGATGGCTTGCCTTGTGTATTTTATGGAGATTACTATGGAATTCCAGCTAAAAATATATCAGCTAAAAAAGACTGGTTGGAAAAATTAATATATGCAAGAAAAAATTTTGCATATGGTTCACAAATAGATTATTTTAACGACCCGCACATTATAGGCTGGGTTCGTACCGGAGACCGTGAAAGAGAAAATTCTGGAATGGTCGTAATAATGACAAATTCAGATGGCGGTTGTCTCCAAATGAATGTTGGTAGTAACCTTGCAAACTCTGTGTTTTATGATTATACAGGCAATATGAAAGAACCAGTTTACGTCGACCAAGAAGGAAACGGAATATTCTATGTAAATGGCGGAAGTGTGTCAGTTTGGGTAAAACAAAATTTGTAATAATTCTAACTTTATATATTTTTGCAAATTGAATATTATATTAATAAAAAGAAATAATTTTGGTTTCCACAAAACTAAAATTATTTCTTTTATTTTATTAATTTTTCTATTTTCTTGCAATTAAAGCTTTTATTTTTATTCCCTGTTCTTTAAACATTTTCTCATGTTCTGTTTCTATATTTCTGTCTCCATTCCAGAAATCCTGCTCATTTACCAAATCATATGTTACTTTTTCAATTTCAAATCCCGCTTCTTTAAAATACAGCAAACTTTCAGTAAACAAATTATCATCATCAGTCTTAAAATATATTTTTCCACCATCTACTAAAAATTGTTTGTATTTTTCTAATTGTCTTGTATGTGTTAGTCTTTTCTTATGATGTTTTCCTCTTGGCCAGGGATTGCAAAAGTTTATGTATATTCTATCTATTTTATCATTTTCATCAAATACATTTAAAATTCTATCTATATCATATCTTGAAATTAGCACATTGTTTATTTCTTCGTTTTTCTCAGCATACACTTCTTCGATATTTCTTTTTGCAAGTCCTAGCATAGCATCTACTAAGTCTATTGCTATATAATTTATGTTTGGATTTTCACTCGCAATTTGTGATATGAATCCACCTTTTCCACATCCAAGTTCAATATGAAGAGGTGCATCACAATTTTCAAATTGCTCTCTCCACTTTCCTTTATATTCTTCAGGATTGTCTATATAAAAACTACTAGCTTCAAGTTCTGGTCTAGCCCATGGTTTAAATCTTATTCTCATTTTTCCTCTCCTTGTTTCAAATATACTTAATTGTTTTTTGTATTTATTTTGCATGAATTATATCATTATATATTTAATTTATCAAATTTATATATAGCATTTTTTCTGTGCAATCCTTAGCAAAGATTTTTATATAATAGGAAGTTCACTATTGCATAAAAAATTCCAGTATTTGTACATCTGGAATTTTCTATACTTTTATTCTATTAAGTCTACTACATTTTCTTTTGTTATTCCTTCTAAATTATGTTGATGGAATTTCTCCAATAATTACACCTTCTGCCAATAACACTTGAGTTGTTATTTCTTCTTGTAAATTATTAATTGGTGTAAGAATTACGACATTAGTTTTTAACTCCAAATAAATTCTATGTATTGTTTGATTTATTCCGGCTGCTTTAAATTCAGATTTTAACTCTGTTTGAACATCTCCTATGGCAAATATTATTATTTCAACTTTTGGTCCTCTTCCTGCAAGCA
>ERZ857982.2684-NODE-2684-length-13288-cov-2.695987_pt1 | contig 13288 bp, 9 predicted proteins | sample MGYA00519955_ERZ857982 | MGnify/ENA primary metagenome ERZ857982 (study PRJEB31778, sample SAMEA3449416) | human gut metagenome | biome: human gut; feature: human-associated habitat; material: faeces | place: United Kingdom | collected 2010/2012 ... | reverse complement strand
AAATACTTGTCCTTGATGGTCGCGTTGATACCGGGATTTGCCGCCTGCTGTGCCGATTCATAAACGGAGAACAACCGGCCCAGCGTGTAAGGAATGTTGGTGCTGGCTTCGTTGAGACTCACAGTCAAAACCTCCTTTGGACAGTCCGTATGTGGATTTTTCAGATAATACGCCTTGATGATGGCCGCGCGGCCCCATGTGATGTTCCGCTCCGCACGAATACGGAGCATGACAGCCTCCAGCAGCGACGCCGGATACAGCCCGCCGGAAAAGATGGCCCGTGCCGTGGCTCCTGCCATGGCCGGTGAAGGAGACTTATCCTTGGAATTCGGATTCACCGTTTCCCGCAGCAGCGCCCACAGAGGCAGCACACCGGGCTTAGCGTTTGCAGGCCTCACGATCTCCAGCCGCTCATAGTGGGCATTGACGTTCTGCATCAGCCTGCCGAAGCTGTCCCGCAGAAAGAATCGGACAGAGAGCCGGGCCGCGTTAGGCGCCAGCCCCAGAATGTAAAAGGTGCGGTCCGGATCCACGCCCAGGTCCGTGCTCGGCAGACCCTTTGCCAGATTTTTCAAGGCAGCCTGCAGATCCTTTTCCGATAAGCCTGATGGCATATTGCCGGACATGAACGCCATAAACAGATCAGGATAAGCAGGCTCTGCGCCCTCTGCCCAACAGACAATGGTGGTATCGCCGATGACCTGCACATTGTTCCTTTTCGCCAGCAGATGGTTCAAGGCGGCAGTGTAGGCAAATGCGGCGTACTTGCCTACCGGTGCGTTGTAGCTTTGCTCCCGGCCATAAGAGCAAAAGGCGTGCGCATTGAACGCCACCAGCGTTGCGCCGCTGGACTGGGCATCCCGTACACCCTTGATGGTGGGATGGGTGGCGGCAATCTCATCCTCGCGGCCTGTGACAAGGCACTGCATCCGCACGGCGTCCTCGCCCGCGCCGTCCCGATACCGCTGCCACGCCTCGCGGATGGCGGTATCCTCATGTGAATAGCGGCCGTCCACCCGAAGCAGCAGATTCCCGCCTGCGGTAACTGCCTCATACTGTCCGGACAAGGCGGGATGTTCCATCGCCTTTTCCGGCTGCCAGGTGTCGAAGAACGTCAGAATCGCCTTGGCAATGGGCGAATCCACGCCATCCAATACGGTATGGTGCAGACTTGCGGCAGCGCGAAAGCAATCCTGGCTGCGCTTCGGCTTTCCCTTTTGGTCAACGCCCAGCAGATAGGTTGAGTTGTCCCACAGGAAGTTGGAAGCAATGCCAACGGTACGCTTTACCGGTGCAGGCAGATTTCTGATAGTCTGCGGCATCTGCGCCTTTCCGTTTTCGGATGGCTGTTGAATATTGATTATTTGCGTCACCTGGCCATCTTTATCCAGACACAGGGCGAAGCTGATCTTTGCCGGGCTCCATCCGGGAGTGGCGATCTCGCCGCGATGGAGGAGATCCTCGTAATACTGCGTCAGCGCTTGCAGAATCATTCCATCACCTCCTCACTGTTCCATGGCGGCACAACCATCACGCCGTCCGTCAGACTGGCCCGGAAGAACCGGGGCGTGATGTTCCGGGGATCGGTGTAGTCCATATCCAGCAGGATCCAGCCCAGATCACGGACACCCTCCAGCTCCTTCGGACAGGGCGGCAGCTCCGTGCAGCGGCGAAAATGGGCCGGAAACTCCCTTGTGCCGAAATAGGGCATACTGTAGCACTGGCCCCGTTCCAGGCGACGCTTGATGATGTCCTGAAACTTTCCGGCGTTGTCGCCGGGAGCAGCGTTCTCCGTCAGGTCGAAATGGGCGTCAATCACATAGTGTACGTCCCGCAGCACCATGGCCGCCCGCTGCTGGATGCTTTCCGGCGTGGCCAAATACAGTTCTCCCTGCCCTTTCTCCATGACGGTCTTTACCTTGCGGGCACTGATGGTATCCTTCACCTCGTTGCGGCGAATGTTGGTGAAGCGAATGGGGCTGCATACATGAATGCGGTCGATGCGCCATCGCAGACCGGGGTGCCAGTAAATACTTTCCAGCAGCCCGCGGGCCGCCGACGGCGTCATGGTATCGTAGCTCACATGCTCAACTTTGAACTCAGGCCGCGAAAATAGCGCGTAGTCGCCCCACACTTCCACTTGTATTGCCATAAGGTCACTCCCTTCCTTTATTATTCTTTCAGATAAACTCCGCCTTGCCTGTCTCCGGCTCCAGCGACAGGCCCATGGTCTCGCTGTACAGCGTCAGATCTGTCAAAATGGCACTGCCCTCGTCCAATACGGGAACCTCCCGTGCCGTCAGCAGCGCACCTGCATTGTACAGCGCCTGATAATGCTTATCATATACAGAAACGGCATAACGGCCCAGCTTACGGTACAGGTCCCTGGAGCACTCGCCGTCCTGCAGACGCCGGAGTAAAGCCGTGCCTTCACCATAAGGAATGTAGATGGTATATGTATTCCGGTCGATGAGATGGAACTTCTCTGCTACTGTGCGGAACGGAAATTCACAGCCCCCGATTCCCTGCGTGAATGCCTCGATAACACCCTGCCGGTCCAGCGCATCGCCGCTCAGATCGCGCAGACTGCGAAAGTACCGAGTCATCGTCTCAGGCGCGGCAGGGTCGCGATCCTCTTTCAGCGCTTCTCTGGCTGCGCCGACGGCGGCCTGGAACAATTGCGGCGGCAGCTCAGTCCGCTCAAAAATCGTGACAAAGCTCTCGTCCGCAGGACGTTTTCCCTCACGGTTGCAGCGCCCCGCCGCCTGCATGACGGAATCCAGCCCCGCCAATTCCCGGTAGACGGCAGGAAAATCCACATCCACGCCCGCCTCGATCAGCGATGTGGATACCACCCGGCATGGTTCCCCCCTTCTTAACCGTTCTTTGATCTTATCAAGCAGCACCTGTCGTTGAGCGGGGACCATCAACGTGGACAGATGATAGCTGCCCTCCTGCGGCAGCAATGCGTATATGCTCTGGGCAGCCTTACGGCTGTTGACGATACAGAGGACTTGCCGCTGCTCACTCAGCCGCTCTGCCAGCACTTCGTCAGTCATCGTTCCGGAGTGTTGGAAGGTCACGCGGCGGAAGCGGTCATACAGTGCTGCCGTTTGCGGGCAGAGCTCTGTCACGGGACAGTCTGGCGCGTAGGTGCGCAGCAGGTCATCCAAAGATGGCTGCGTTGCCGTACAAAGCACCACCGTTGAGCAAAATTGCTCCGCCAGCGAAGCCATGGCAGCCACGCAGGGCCGCAGATGCGCCAAAGGCAGCATCTGTGCCTCGTCGAAAATAATGACGCTGTTGGCAAGGTTGTGCAGCTTGCGGCACCGGGAGGAACGGGCGGCGTACATGGACTCAAAGAACTGCACCGCCGTGGTGACCACCACAGGCATGTCCCAATTCTCCGTGGCCAGCGCTTTCCGGACGGCCTCCGGCGGCGCGCCGTCGGAGAGATCAAACTGCACGCCGGAATGGTGCTCCAGCACATTGCCGCTCCCCAGAATATCCCGGAACACCCGGGCATTCTGGTCGATGATGGAGGTATATGGGATGACGTAAATCACCCGCTGCATCCCATGTTCCGCCGCATGCCGCAGTGCAAAGGCCAGCGACGCCACCGTCTTTCCCCCACCGGTGGGGACGGTCAGTGTGTAAACGCCTTTTGGCTTACTTCCCGCCTCTATACAGGTGTTCAGTATCTCACAGCGCAGCCGATTCAACTCCGTCCTGGGCTGCTGCCACGGCTTGATATACGCTTGCAGCCGCGCCAGCAGCGTAGGGATATCATCGTATCCGCCCCGCCCGCGTTCACCGTTCATGAACCGCTCTGTATCCAGAAAATCGGCGTCCACCAGGCAAGAATAGAGCATTCGCGTCCAGAATGAAGCCTGTAGGGGATCCAACCCTTGCGTCGCCAGGACCGTCGGCGGAGGCAGCGCCGCGCCGCTTTCTCCGCAGCGCTCCAGATACCGTTCCTCGCGTCCCTTCAGCATCCGGCCATAGAATGTTCCATCAGCCTTCCGGGCTGTCCGCATATTGCCGAAGTCCGGCAGTCCGCCGTGATGTCCCGCCACGCATGCGGAAGCATAGCGGTTTCCCCGCATGGCGCAGGCCATCGCACCCGCTGTGGCGTGGTCAACTGTGGGTCCGTCGTTCAGCAGATGATCCTGAAAGGCATCCGTGCATTTACCGATGTCGTGGGACAGTCCCGCCAGTTCCCCGTCGGCTTCCGCTCCGAATGCCGCCGCGAATTCGCGGCACAGTTCAGCCGTTCCCGTCAGGTGCTGGGCAACCGTCTGATACTCCTTGCGGCCATTCGCATTTTCCCGGACATGTGCGTAATACTGCAAAACCATCATCCTTTCATGGATATTTCTCTCTCAAAATAACAAAAACAGCCCTGCGGAAAGCACAGGGCTGTTGGATAGCGCGGCTGGTAATTGGCCCTGTCGCAGTTTCTATCGCATACATTATATATCTGTCTGCGGATAAAGTCAAACAAAATACGCCATTATAGAGGATTTTTCGCTGTGAGCCCCCGATTGTACATGCGGCGGCTCTGTTTTCAGCCCTTCCGCACACCTTCCGTAGTCAATTCCCGATAGGTTTTCATGATGATAACTGCTGAGATGATAAAAGCATCATACTGCCCCCTTGCGCAGACTTTTGATCCTGTGCAAGGGGGCAGTTACTCTCGTTTATTGGCTTGACTTGCGCTGCCTTCAGCGACCGGCAGACTCCTCGGCGATCTTTTTGGTGACTTCCTCGTCGGAGAGGTAGGCGCTGGGAGCAGGCTCCACGCCGCGGGCCCACTCAATCCAGTTGACCACATAGAAGGACACAGTGCTGACCAGGCAGCCCGCCACCACGGGCATCAGGAACATCCAGGTGCCGCCGCCGCCCATGATCTGCCATACCACAAAGGCGACCGTACCGCAGATAATGGACACGACGCCGGAGTTCTTGGTGGCCTTGGGCACTGCCAGGCCCAGGCCATAGGCCGCGAAAGGACCGGCGCAGCGGATACCGAAGGCGAAGGTGTTCATGGCCACGATGGACACGTTGGCCAGAGAGATCAGAATAGCCACCACAGCGGACAGCACATTGCAGGCGCGGGTGTAGAAAATGGTCTGCTTGTCCGTCAGCTTTTTCTTGCCGCCCAGGCCGGTGTACAGGTCGTTGATGATCATGGTAGACATGCACAGCAGGTTGGAGTCGGCAGAGGACATGGTGGCGCAGATAATGGCGGCGGAGATCAGACCCGTCACCACGCCGGGCGCATAGTGGCCGGTGACGATCATCATGGCGTTGCTGCCACTCACCGCCAGACCGGGCAGCTGATCCCGCAGAGCAAAGGCAGCCAGGCCCAGCAGCGTGGGGAAGATGGACATGGCGGCCATCAGGATGGCGGACAGGAAGGACGCGTTTCTGGCGGTCCTTTCATCCTTGGCCGTCTCGAAGCGGGAGACCATCTCAGGACCGGCCAGGAAGGTGCAGAAGTAGTTGAAGAAGTAGCCGATGATGGAGGCCCAGCCGATCTGGGTCATCCATGTCGAAGGTGTACTGGCCGTAGAGGGCGGTGGGGGTCTCGGTGAGGGCGGAGGAGATGGCCTCCCAGCCGCCGCAGCCCTCAATGACGAAGGGGGTGGCGATGGCCAGGCCCACCAGGATGATGCCGAATTGCAGCAGGTCGGAGATCTGGTCGGCGATCATGCCGCCCATGGTGGTATAGAGAATGATGACCACACCCGCGAAGATCAGGCACACGTTCAGGGGAATGGACGGAATCAGGGCGTTGATGACGCCGCCGGAAGCGGCGATCTGCGAGGAGGTCAGGCAGAACAGCGACAGCACGGACAGAATCGCCGTGAAGTTGCTGGAGAACTTGCCGAACCGACGGCCCACCACCTCGGGGATGGTCACGGCCATGGTTTTGCGGATCTTAGGTGCAAAATAGGACAGAGGAATCATGGCGATGGACGCCGCCAGGACGTACCAAACAGCGCTGACGCCCCAGTCGCCGAAGGCCTTCTGGGCCAGGCCCGTGGTGCAGCCGCCGCCGATATTGTTGGCGGACAGGGAGAATGCTACCATGAACAGGCCCATGCGGCGGCCGGCCACCATGTAGTCCTTGGCATTCTTGATCTGGACCTTGCTGACAACGGCGCCCACAACCAGCATGCCCACCAGATAAGCAACAACAATAATCAGGGGCAGGATTTGAATTTCCATATGCATTTCTCCTTCTATATTTCCGGACCATACCGGGTACTTCACTACTTTATACAAAAAATGCACCGTATGCAACAAAAATCTCATCAATTTATGAACTTTCTGTGACTTTCACAAAATATGTCCACTTCCCTGGCTCAAAATGCATAAAAACGCAGAGGTTTACATTTTTTCATTATAAATTGCAAATAACGCTGCCATATGCTGAGGTTATATCAAAAAAATACCGGCCCCGCCATACGGGGCCGGTGAGCGATTATTGGGGAATGGTCTGGACAATACCGCGGGCACAGTCCACAGACACCAGGGTGCCGTCCTTCAGGCGGCGGGTAGCGTCGGAGGCGGCCACGATAACGGGTTTGTTCAGCAGCAGGCCCACCGTGGCCGTGTGGCAGTCGGCGCTGGCCTCCTCGCTGACAATGGCGGCGGCCTGGCGCAGCCAGGGCACCACATCGTTATTGGTGTAGGGTACCACCAGCACGTCACCGGGATGGAACTTCTCCGGAATCTCCTCCAGGGTCCGGCAGATGCACAGGGGACCGGAAGCGGTCTGGCTGCCGATGCCGATGGCGTTGACCAGGGCGCCGCCTACCTGGGCGATGCGGATCATATTGGTGGTGCCGGAAATGCCCACAGGAACACCGGCGGTGACCACCACCAGATCGCCGTGCTTTACCAGGCCCGCCTCCTGGGCGGACTGGATCGCCAGATCCACCAGCTGGTCCGTGCTGCTGGCCCGGGGCATGGTGATGGGTACCAGACCCCAGTACAGGGCCATCTGGCGCTGGACCTGGGGGTCCAGCAGAAGGGCCACCACCGTGGCGGCGGGGCGGAAACGGCTGACCATCTGGGCAGTGATGCCCCGCTGGCTGACGGTGAGGATGGCGTCGGCACCGATATCCTCCGCCGTGGTGCAGGCGGCGTGAGCCGTGGCGGCGGTGATGGACAGGCGGGTGCGCCTGGGCGTCTTTGCGGGACAGATACGCTCCACATTGCTCTCCGTCTTGCGGGCAATGGCATCCATAGTGCGGACGGCCTCCACCGGGTACTTCCCTGCCGCCGTTTCGCCGGAAAGCATAATGGCGCTGGTGCCGTCGTAAATGGCATTGGCCACATCGGTGATCTCCGCACGGGTGGGACGGGGGTTCTCGATCATGGAATCCAGCATCTGGGTGGCAGTGATCACAGGCTTTCCGGCGGCCACACACTGGGCAATGATGCTCTTTTGAATGGCGGGGATCTCCGTAAAGTCGATCTCCACGCCCATATCGCCCCGGGCCACCATGATACCGTCGGCCACGGACAGGATATCCACCAGGTTGCTGACACCTTCCTGATTTTCGATCTTGGCAATGATGCGGATCTTGGAGTGGTTCTTATCCAGAATGTGCCGGATCTCCCGGACATCGGCGGCGGAACGGACAAAGCTGGCGGCAATGAAATCGAAGCCCTGGCGGATGCCAAAAAGAATATCCTCCCGGTCCCGCTGGCTCATGTACGGCATGGACAGGGATACGCCAGGGACGTTGACGCCCTTTTTGTCCTTCATAACGCCGTCATTTTCCACCCGGCAGCGAATCTCGCGGGCAGTGGTCTCCAGCACCGTCAGCCGTACCAGACCGTCATCCAGCAGGATGGTGTTGCCCGGCTTCACATCCTGGGGCAGATCGGCATAGGTAATGGAGCAGCGGGTCTCGTCCCCGGGAACATCGTCGGTAGTCAGAGTGAAGCTCTGGCCGGTTTTCAGGTGAACAGGGCCGTTCTGAAAGGTCCGCAGCCGCACCTCCGGCCCCTTGGTGTCCAGCATAGCAGCCACCGGCAGATGAAGCTCCTCCCGCAGAGCTGTCAGCGCCTCCAGACGGCGCTGGTGCTCGTCATAGCTGCCGTGGGAAAAGTTGAACCGGGCCACGTTCATCCCCGCCTGAATCATCTGCCGCAGAACGCCCTGGCCATCAGTGGCCGGGCCCAGAGTGCATACGATTTTTGTCTTTCTCATAGTTTTCCCTTCCCTCTTTGCGTGGAAAATCAGAAAATATGCCCCCCTGCGGGCCGGTGGGGTACACAGGGGGGCGCGGATGGTTCTGCTCTTAGAATGCCTTGCCGTCGCAGCCCAGAACGTCCACGATCTTGTGGGTCACCAGCTCCTTGATGGCCTGGCGTGCGGGCTTCAGATACTGACGGGGGTCAAAGTCTGCCGGATGCAGGGCAAAGTGCTCCCGGATGGAGGCGGTCATGGCCAGACGCAGGTCGGAGTCGATGTTGATCTTGCACACGGACAGAGACGCGGCCTTGCGCAGCTGATCCTCGGGCACGCCGATGGCGCCGGGCATATTGCCGCCGTACTGGTTCACCTTAGCCACCAGATCCTGGGGAACGGAAGAAGAACCGTGCAGCACAATGGGGAAGCCAGGCAGACGGCGGGAGACCTCCTCCAGCACGTCGAAGCGCAGCTGGGGCTTGGTGCCGGGCTTGAACTTGTATGCGCCGTGGCTGGTGCCGATGGCGATGGCCAGAGAGTCGCAGCCGGTCTTGGACACGAACTCCTCGACCTCCTCGGGACGGGTGTAGGAGGCCTCGTGAGCGGCGACCTTGACCTCGTCCTCGATGCCGGCCAGAGTGCCCAGCTCGGCCTCGACCACAACGCCGTGATCGTGGGCATACTCCACGACCTTCTTGGTGATCTCGATGTTCTCGGCAAAGGGCTTGCCGGAAGCATCGATCATGACGGAGGTGAAGCCGCCGTCAATGCAGCTCTTGCAGGTCTCGAAGTCCGGGCCGTGGTCCAGATGCAGAACGATGGGGATATCGGGGCAACACTCCACAGCGGCCTCTACCAGCTTCACCAGATAGGTGTGGTTGGCATAGGCGCGGGCGCCCTTGGAAACCTGCAGGATCACGGGAGCGTGCTCCTCCTGGCAAGCCTCGGTAATGCCCTGCACGATCTCCATATTGTTGACGTTGAACGCGCCGATGGCATAGCCGCCATCATAGGCTTTCTTGAACATTTCAGTAGAAGTAACCAGTGGCATACGAACATCCTCCTATAAAATATAACTTTCTATTTGGGGATCTATCCGTTTTTCATCCCGGAAGCCCTTGTGAACATATTGACAATTTTTTAGATTTCTGGGAGGAAAACGTTTTTCTTTTATCATAATATCACAAAAAAAATAAATTGCAAGTATTTACTTTCTAAAATTTCGATGATATGATACAGGTATCTTATTTTGAATCGTCAGGAGGATTTTCATATGAGCGAATTGAAAGGCGCCTGTATCTTCGGTCAGTCCGGCGGTCCCACTTCCGTTATCAACGCCAGTGCCTACGGCGTGATCGCAACTGCCCTGAAGAACCCCAACATCACCCGGGTCCTGGGTGCAGAGCACGGCATCAAGGGTGTTCTGAATGACCGTCTGTTCGACATGGGTCAGGAGGACCCCGCCGAGCTGGAGCTGCTGAAGTACACTCCTTCCTCTGCTCTGGGTTCCTGCCGCTATAAAATGGCGGACCCCGATGTGGATGACACGGATTACAAGCGCATTCTGGAGATCTTCAAGAAGTATGATGTCCGCTATTTCTTCTATAATGGCGGAAACGACTCTATGGACACCGTTTTAAAATTATCCGAATACGGCAGAAAAATCGGCAGCAATGTCCGCATCATCGGTATTCCAAAAACAATCGACAACGATCTGTGTGAGACAGACCACACTCCTGGTTTTGGTTCCGCTGCAAAATACATTGCTTCCTCAGTTTTAGAGATTGCCCATGACACTTTTATTTACGCAGTCAAGAGTGTTACGATCATTGAGATCATGGGACGTGACGCAGGATGGCTGACCGCTGCCGCTGCTCTTGCAAGAAACGGATATAATTCCGCTCCACATTTGATTTATCTTCCGGAAGTTCCGTTTGATACGGACGACTTCCTGTTAGATGTAAAACGTATGCTGTTTGAACGCAATAACGTTATCATTGCCGTATCAGAGGGTATCCGAGATGCATCCGGCAATTACATCAGCGCTTCTGAGAAGTCAGTCGATACATTTGGCCACAGCCAACTGAGCGGCGCCGGAAAAACACTGGAATTCCTTGTGAAAGAAAAATTAGGCGTAAAAGTCCGCTCCATCGAAGTGAATGTATTACAGCGGTGTGCAGCCCATTTAGCATCCAAGACAGACCTTATGGAATCTGTCGAATTAGGAAAAAAAGCCGTTGCGCTCTCCGAGGAAGGCGTAACAGCTTCTATGGTCACCATGAACCGTGTATCTGACGATCCATATACGATTGAATATGGATATGCCGAGATAAAAAATATTGCCAACGAAGCCAGATCCGTTCCTACTGAATGGATCAACGCCGCTGGCAATGATGTTACACAGGAATTAATTGATTACCTCACTCCATTGATCCAGGGTGAATCCAATGTCACCTATGAAAATGGTCTTCCTGTTTATATGGATGTCAGTCATTTGACAAAACATCAATAAATTTTCCAATCTCAGCCCACGCTTTTCTGGATTCTGGCAGCATTTTTGCTGCCATCTGGAAAATGTGGAACATTCCATCATAAATACTGAGTCTTACTTTCACACCCTGATGTCTCGCTTTCGAGGCAACGCTCACCGAATCACTTAACAGCATCTCATAAGAACCTACCTGAATGAGCATTGGCGGAAATCCTCTGAAATCCCCATACAAAGGTGAAATATAAGCATCCATCGGATCATGGTCACCCACATAGTCTTTGTTATAGATCAGGCTGTCCCTCGTATTTCCGAACAACGGATCCCTCTCATAATTGGTATCATACGATTCACCGCTTGCCATAAGATCCGTCCACGGAGACATTGCAACGATCCCACATGGAAGCTGCATTCCATGATCTTTCAGATAATGGCACAGTGCCATCGCAAGCCCTCCTCCTGCGGAATCTCCTGCCACAATGATATCCTCTGCAAACCAGCCCTGACCGAGCAGCCACTGATATGCGCTCACTGCATCTTCCAATGCCGCCGGATATGGATTTTCAGGTGCTACACGGTAATCAATGGTGAGTACACTCATCCCTTTGCTGACTTCATTGTAAAGTCCCGCAAACATGCGGTATGCATTCCGCATCGCTCCGATATACCCGCCGCCATGAAGCTGTAAGATCACCTTCTGCTCATTTGGATTTTCCTTTAATTCAAGCCACTCCATTGTGAAGTGCTCCATCTCGATAGTGGTCATGGTGAACATATCCGGGCATTTCCACGGCGGTTCGACCATTTTTTTCCGCAGTTCACCGCTTTTGATTTTCCTGCCGATCAGGTTATCGTTTGTCACATGCGCGATCAGGTCACGCATGACATTTCCTGCGATGCTCGCTTCGTTTGTCTCATGTTCTCTTTCTTTTTTCAAAGTCAATTTTCTGATCATAAACCCTCTTATTCAAACTTCTGTCGTTTCCTTATCTGATATGGAATCTTCTCTTCAGTTCCACCCTGGCTCTTCTGTCACCGATGATCAGCGTTCCAAGGAACAAAAATACAGACGTTCCGAGTGCCGCGAGCGCCAGATACGGCACATAAATAATTCCGGTCAGATACAGAATAATCGGAACAAAACTGCACAAAATCATAAAAATCTGCCACATAATATAACTCTGCCAGTTCCTCCGGTTCACACACATCAAGATCAAAATTCCTGCATCGACTAAAATGATCGCCGCCGGGAACACATACCGTACCGACCATCCCCGGTAACCATTCACAAAATCGATTGCGATCAATATCAATATGGCAATTAAAGTCAAAACAATTGTTTTGGCAATATAGCCGGTTTTTCCAAGGATTGCAAACCGGACAACCAGATATCCGTAAAAAAAGATCAGACCGGTAACAAGGCTCCACGCCGTCTCAAAATCACCGTAATGATTCACTGCAACTAAAACCGCCTCTGCCACGATCGCCACGAAAAGATAAATTCGCGACAAAAGCATCATCCGTCTTGTTTTGATCTTGACATCGGGATACATATTTTCCACCTCTATCGTAGGCTCTAATACGGAGTGACAGAGCGGGCAGCGCTCCGTCTCATCCAACACTTCTATATTACATTGTCTACATCTGCTCATCTCACACCATTACTTTCCTGTTATTTGTATCATAATTCATTCTTCTTAATCAGAAGTCACACCATTTGTCTCTAACTCTACTTCAATTCCATCTGCTGCAATTTTGCGGAAAAATCCCCGCTGCACCGAAACATCTTTCAGATCAAAACTGAACGAGAACACTAACATACTTCCATAAGAACAGATTGTTCCCTTCAAATGCTGTCCCTTCGACATTGCAAGAAACGCATGGAACATCTCCACATATGGGCGGTATGCCTCATCCACTCCAATATTTCCGATATTTGTGATTGTTGTTGTATTGGCAAGTGCCGACTTTGTATACACAATCTTCATTGCAATATTTTTTAAAAAGAGCGGCACAGCACGCGCAGCCAGCAGCTTTTCATTGGATACATTATACGAAAACAGTTTTTCCAGATGCTCCCTGTTGATCTGGCTTCTCAGATTATCACGCACGATCTCCAGCACTTCCGCAAACGTGTAGACTTCCTTTGTCGGATGAAATTCTGCCGACACCATGACAAAGAAATTCTTTGTTGTGATCGAATTAAAATATGGGCGCAGATTTACCGGAACTGCCACGCGGATCGGACTCGCGGACGGCATTCCCTTCATACACTCCGTATACACACTCCAGATATAAACGGAAACCAAATATTCATTGATGCTGCAGCCGTATCTGTGACACACCTCTTTCAACTGCGGAATCTGCATATACCCATGCATAACGCCGAATTCTCCCGGTCCCAGATGCTCTCCCTTTAACAGATATGCCTTTTTTGTCTGATAGCCTTTTGCAGAACTCTTCTTATAATTTTTTAAGAAACTGTCCTCTCTGTTTAAAGATGTACCACTGTTTAAGGAATCCCCCACCTTCTCCTTCAGTTCCGGGTGCGCAAGACGCAGATACTGGTAAGTTAACTCTTTCAAAAA
>ERZ857982.2681-NODE-2681-length-13295-cov-5.002719_pt1 | contig 13295 bp, 8 predicted proteins | sample MGYA00519955_ERZ857982 | MGnify/ENA primary metagenome ERZ857982 (study PRJEB31778, sample SAMEA3449416) | human gut metagenome | biome: human gut; feature: human-associated habitat; material: faeces | place: United Kingdom | collected 2010/2012 ... | reverse complement strand
TGCCTTTGGAGAGTGTTCCACTATGCGTTCGGCAAAAAGGCGCTTTTTTATCCCCCAAATGGAGGCTCTAAACCCATCCGGCAGAGCCTCTGTTTGATACATTCAGAGGCTCCGTTTCAAGCAAACGGAACCTCTGTTTTTTTGCCTCACACCCTCCTATCCAAAATCCGGCGGGTGTGATAAAAGGTACAAAATCAAAAAATATCAGATATGCAAAACAATCCTGTTCAACAAGTTATCTATTTCCTGAATCATTGCATCTTATTCATTCTTCATGATGACTCCCGGATTGATACGGACAGCCTTGCGGACTTGCCACAGCAACGTTCCCAAAGAAATGAGCGAAGTCAGGATAAAGCCTGCCACGAAGATTCCCACGCCTATCGGAGCTTTCACCGCAAAATCTTTGGTATAATCATTGATGATGTAGTAGACCAACGGAATGGCCACTACAAACGCAGCCCCCAAAATATAAAGATACTTCCTGACCAACAACAGGGCAATCTGCCCGCCGGTAGCACCATTCACCTTACGCAAGGCTATCTCCCGATATCGTTGGCGAATATCATAGAGCGACAATCCGAACAGTCCGAGACAGGACACACAGATAGCCAATCCGGCAAAGGTGACGTAGATACGCGTCGTCCGCTTATCATCGTCATACAGCTTTTCTACCTGATCTTCTACAAAAGAATATTCAAACTCCCCCTCTCCGAGCACTTCATTATGAAGCGCTTTCAGGAAATCAATCGCTTCCTTACGCTTTCCCCCGACTATTGTGGCAAGCAAAGGGTCTGTCGGATTACCATTTTCCTCGTATAGAATGGCCAGAGGAGCATCTCCCTTAGACAGATGTCCGGTGCGGAAATCTTCTATCACTCCTACCACCTGAAAAGGAGGATTCTTCCCTAAATCGATACCCTGGCTCCACCACAAGCGCGATTCCGTCTGCAAGGATGCTTCATCTATCTTCTCTATACGGAAAAGTTTCCGAGCAGTCTCATTGATAATCATTTTATATTGGGCAAACTGATCCTTGTCATTCCACATCCTCCCCTCTTTCAGTTTCAGCCCGAACATACGCATATAGCCATTGCTGGCAAAGGTGATAGCCATCTTATGCTTTTCTCCGTTACACTCCACAGTGGTCTGCGGCTCCAGCTGAATGGGAGGATCGCCATACTGCCATGCTGCAAAGTAAGGACATCCATCCATCTTCTGCCTGATGACCTGCTCTTTATGCTGAATCTCGTCATAATCTCTCTGCCACTCTTCATCGCTCGAATACCTTTTATTCATCGTCTCAAACGAGAGGAACCGGCAAGAAATGATGTCTTTGGTGTGATAGCCCAAATCCGTATGGAGCATCGTATAGAGTTGGCGCACGAAAAACAGCGCAATCACTATCAGGCTGAATGTAATGACATACTGAATGAACAGGAACAATGCACGGGAAACGATGGAATGTCCTCCGACGCTGACAGAACGCAGAGAGGTGATGGGAGAAGAATAATTGTAGCGCAGAAAAGGAAAAAGAGACGTGACCAGCGGCAACCCCAACAAGAGAATAAAAGACAACAAGAGATCGAATGAAACATCCGATTTTACAGGAATGTCATAGACCGATGCAAACATTCCTGCGGTGACTTCTACAATCATCCATATTATTAGCAAAGCAACTGCCACCATACACACGTTCTCTGCATAGATTTGAGAAAATATCTGAAAGCCGCTTGCACCATACACTTTTTTGACACCAAACTCTCGCGCCCGTTTTAAAATGATAACGGTGTATATATTGATGAAATTGAAGATGCCAACCAACAACAGCATACAGGCTACAACGGATAACACAGTGATATGATCTTTATTTCCACGCTGGAAAGCTGCCGAAACGGAACTGACCGCCTTATCGAAATAAAAGTCTTTGAGGGATAAAAGCCTGAACTGTATAGGGCGGTTCCCAAAACAAATTAACGACTGCGGTTTGGATATCTTTTCGTTATACTTCGCGATGTCCGTTCCTTTTGCCAGACGTGCCACACAGAACCCCATCCGGCTCCAATCGGTATATTTTCCCTGATTGACGGGAGCAAGCAGATCGAACTGCAAAGAAGATTTTGTGTCCGGCTCGTCCACTATTCCGGCGATGGTAAGCGCGTTGCCCGTTGAAAAGACGAGCTGTTTGCCCAATGGAGATTCGTCTCCGAAAAGATGTCGGGCATACTTCCGGGTTATTATTACTTCATCCGGCTTCCGGTGACTTGTTATTCCGGACAGGACGGGATAATTCATCAGTTGCATGAACGTGCTGTCTGCTACCAGCACATTGGCCTGATAGCGATGGTTGTCGAAGAGGATATAATCGTCTTCAAAAGAGACGCAGTATGAATATGCCTCTATTTCAGGATTCTTCATAGGGTCTATGAAGTTGGGATCATGATTCCTGTCGGTATTGTCCATGATCGCAATACCGCCGTCACTTCGCTGGGCGGTGAGTAAATACAGACGGTCTAAATCTTTGCAGAAATGATCGACCGTTAATTCCTGATGGATATAGCGCACTATTATTAACGTTGCCGCTACGCTCACTGCAAGCCCTACGATATTGATTATCGTGTAAGTCTTGAAGCGGAACAGCGTTCTGATAATAGATAATTGTTTTTTCATATTTCACTCATTTATTTTATTCACTCTTGATGACTTCCGCCGGATTCTGCCGGGCAGCTTTCCATACGCGCCAGATGATGCTTAGGAAAATGACAAGTCCCATTCCTATGAATATGACTGCATAGAGCCATCCTTCTATCGGAGTCTGTTTCACATACTCTTCAAGCCAGCGTCTCATCAGAAGATACCCCAGCGGAAAGGCCAGAATGGAGGCGACAGCAAGCAGAATCAAGTACTCTTTAAAGAACAGGTTCAGGATCACTCTCACATTCGCACCGTTCACCTTGCGGATGGCAATTTCTTTCCGGCGCTGTTCGCACGACAGTGTCACCAATGAGAATATGCCGAACACGGCAATCGCTATACATATAAAGGAGACTATGCTCAATAATTGGCACAATGTATTTTCCGACTTCATATAGGCATCATACACTTCCTCAATGTTCACCAGATAGAGTTCTCTATCCGGATTTCCTTTGTATGCTTCTTCTCTCAATTTCTGCGACACGGCGTTCCATGTCCCCTCTTTGAATTTGAAGATGAAATCCCCTCTTTCCTTGCTTTCGGGCAAAAAGAATACAGCCGGAGTCACCGGATGCACCGGAGCATTGTAATAGATGTCTCTGATGACTCCTTTCACTGTGCATACCTCATTTACTCCCATACGCAGGGTTTTTCCTATCGGCTTATCCCATCCAAAGGCTTTCACGGCAGCTTCATTGATGACTACGGTTTCTTTCCCATCCTTTTCGTTCAGCATCTCCCCCTCCAGGACATCGACCTGAAAGAAATCAACGTAAGCCTGATTGATTGTTTCACTCTCTACGCTCACACGTTGTTCCTTGTCCGTTTTCCCCTCCCATTCGTCTAGCGTGCAGGTGGAAAACATCATTTTGGGGATAGGAGTGTAAAAACCTTGCAAGCGTTCGGTCACATCGGGCATCTGATCGAGAATGGCGTCGAAAGGAACATTCCCAAATCCATAACTGGAAATCACTCCGACGTTGTGCCTTTCCAGTCCCAGTTCCTTAGAATTCAGCAGGAAGTTTAACTGCTTGAGCATGAACAGGGTACAGAATACAAAACCGATACTGATGAAAAGCTGGAAAAGAATGCTTCCTTTGTAGAACCATCCGGAAAAATGTATAGTTGATTTGTGTTTGATGTTGTCTAATAAAGTTTTCCTGTTGACATAGTGTACAAGTATGGCGGCAATGCCTGTTGTCAGTAATAGCAATGCCAGGATATAGGTTATCACTTCAGTGTAGAAAAACGAAGTGCTCTCTCCTATCTGTGACAAGCGTTTGAAAACGGGCAGGATTAATTCGATCAGTACGAGACCTACTCCTGACGATATGGCAAGGAGCAGGATTAGTTCGGAAAGAAGCAAGGAGAGCAGGCTGCCGTTGGAGGCTCCATTCACTTTCCGCAAGGCCAGTTCGCGTTTACGCATTCGAATACGGGTGACGTGCATAGTCAGATAATTGCATAGCCCGCAAATAATGACTAATGCACCGATGCACGCAAAAAGGCGTACATGATTCAGCTTTACATTCACGTTGTCTGTCGGATGAGTGCTGCGTAGCGTTGTCAGAGGAGCGATGGGGATGGATATCGACCTTTTATGCGAGTTCTGTTCCACTTCAGTTTTTGAGAGTCGCTGTTCCAATGCTTTTATGTCACTGTTGGGATAGACGCGGAATAGCGTGTTGCATTGTTGTCTTCCCCAATCCGGCTCCCAGTCATAATAAGGCAGCAAGATGTCAAAAGAGTAGAGAGAGTGTCCCTCCCATGATTTCACCACTGCAACGATTGTTTTCTCATCATTATTCTTTTGAGGGAAAAACAGCTGTTTGCCTATCGGGGATTCCGTTCCGAATATCCGTTGAGCGGCCCTGTCGGTAATGGCTATCTGATTTTTATCCAGTCGCAAATAATTATCTCCGTCTATGGCAGTGATATGGAACATCGAGATAAAATTCGAATCGACTTCCATTTGTGTGAGTTGATATTCCGTCTCCTGGTAGTTGACGGGCTTCTCGCCCGGCCCCAGATATACACGGCAGGATTTCTCAATCTCCGGACAGTTTTTCACCAGATATTCTGCCAATAGGCTGGAGGAATAATAGGAAAAACCATCTCCTTGCAAATCGAATTTATTGCCCGCCAGATAGATGCGTTCGGCACCTTCATGGAAGTTGTCATACGTCATTTCATAACGTATCCATAAAGCGGATAGCGCGAAACAGGTGAAGCCAACTGCCAGTCCGATGATGCTGACAAGGCTTTGTGTCTTGTATTTCACCAGATTACGGAAGGCTACTTTCAGATAGTGGTTTATCATGATATACTCTTTATTGATGGCTTGTGCTTACATACTAACTTCGGTCACCACCTGTCCGTCAAACAGGTTGATGATACGGTCGGCATAGCCGGCATCATGTTGCGAGTGGGTCACCATGACGATGGTGGTTCCTTCTTTATTCAGTTCGTTCAATAGTCCCATCACTTCTTTACCGTTTTTGGAGTCGAGGTTACCGGTAGGCTCATCGGCCAGAATCAGTTTGGGGTTGGACACGACGGCACGGGCAATGGCCACGCGTTGCTGCTGACCGCCGGAGAGTTGTTGCGGAAAGTGTTTGCTGCGGTGGGTGATGGACATTCGTTCCATGGCTGTCTCTACCCTCTTTTTCCGTTCGGAAGCGGAGATTCCCATATAGAGTAAAGGCAGTTCGATGTTTTCGTATACGTTCAACTCGTCTATCAGGTTAAAGCTCTGAAACACGAAGCCGATCACGCCTTTACGAAGGCTGGTGCGTTGCGATTCGGTATAGCGGGAGACTTCCGTTCCATTCAGGTAGTACTCCCCTCCTGTCGGGTTATCGAGCAGTCCCAGAATGTTGAGCAGCGTTGACTTGCCACAGCCGGAGGGGCCCATAATGGCTACAAATTCGCCTTGTTTCACTTCGATGTTGACGTTGTTCAACGCCCAGGTTTCCACTTCTTCCGTTTTGAAAATCTTCTGTAAGTTAATGGTCTTAATCATAACTGTATAGTTTTAGATTTATATTTTTATTCGTTTTTGATTACTCCACCCAATATGCTTCCCCAATAGAAAGAATACGGTGTACATTTGTTTCCACAGTTGCAGTACCATGTTATGTTACTTGTGTGCCGGAATATGCTAATTCAAGATTAATTCTTCCGCATCGCCAAAGGTATCATATCCGGTGGTAATTACCCAATCTCCCGGCTGTAAACCTTCTACTATTTCGTATTGCTGCGGATTCTGGCGACCAATGTTCAATGGCACGCGGACGGCTTTTGTCTTTGATGCATTTACTTTGTAAATCCATTGTCCGCCTGTAGACTGGTAGAAGTTGCCTCGCGGAATAATGAGTGCTTGCTCCGGCTGTCCCAATTCAATCTGCACACGGAAGCTCTTGCCAACTCGTACATTATCGGGCATATCTCCTGTAAAGACAAGATCGACATCGAACACACGGTCTTTCACTTCGGGAACTACTTTCGATATTTTCAGCGGATATTTGTTTCCCTGATAGTTCACGGTAGCGGGCAGTCCGGTGGTAATCCGGTCGATGTAGTATTCGCTAAGTGAAGTATGAATTTTGTATTGGTCGAGCACTTTTATTTCAGCAATGCTTTCGCCGGAGGAAACCTGCTGTCCCGGAGTGACCTTGACGAAACTAAGCTGGCCTTTCAGGGGAGCTGTGACTACGAGACTATTCAGTCGTTCGCGAGTACGTTCGTATTTCTTCCGTTCCCGCTCGCGGTCGTTGCGGATCAGTTCTTTACGTATCATCGTAACGGTGGAATCATGTCGGAGGCTCTCTTGTTGCAGGGCTGCGTTTTTCTGTTTGTAGCTGTATTCATCTTCTGCTACTAGCAATTGGGCCTTACTCTTCACGCCCATCTGGAATTCTTCGCGGTCGAGGGCGATACTTTTTTTCAGGCGTTCGAGTTCGTAGTTATTGGTCAGGGCTTGCTGTTTCAGGTTCAGACTTTTTTGTTCCATTTCAATCTCCTGCTCCTGATAGGTTATCATTCGCTTTTCCCATTCGTCGCGCTGGTCTTCGATATTGCGGAGCAAATCGGGATTGGAAAGTATAAGAATGGTGTCTCCCTGTTGAAGCAAACTTCCCTCTTCACCAACTATTCTTTCCACGCTTCCTGCTTCGCGGGTATTGATCTTGATGGTTAGTATGGGTTGAATGAGCCCTTCTACGTCTACATATTCCATGAAATTGGATTCTTTCACTTCTGCAATCTGTATATTTTCGGCATCTATCCGTAGTTTTCTGGGACCTAAAGACAAAGTAATCACATAAATCAAAAAGGCGGCAAATAAAAGCCCTCCTATCAGATAGTATCTGTAACGAATGTACCACGGTTTCTTTTCTAATTTTATATCCATGAGATTATCTGGTGTTTTACAAGTTTCTATTAAGTAGGGTTCCATCACTATTCTTTACTGACTTTTCGTTGTTCTCTATTCAATCAGAAGATGGTAGTCTTCTGTCAGTATCGTATTTCGTTCAAAATCGTATAGTGTCATGCTACGGAGTGTATAATATAAACTCCAATAATTGTATAAAGCTGAAATATAGTTGCGGCGGGCACTGTCTTTCTCTGAAATGGAAGCGTTCAGGTCAAGAATGGTAGATTTACCTAATAGATAGAGTTTGCGGGCTACTTCGCTTCTTCGTTGGGCCGTTTCATCCGTGCGGGCAGCGATGCGGACACGTTGCGTTTGCAGATTGAATTGTTTGACGAGTTTGCGGACGTTCAGTTCAAAATCTGTCCGGCTCTGTTCGACTTGTGTGTACACCAGGTCACGATTGGAACGGGCTACTCGCACTTGTCCTTTTCCACGCCCCCAGTCCAGGATAGGAAGAGAAATGCCGATGCTTACGTATTGCTGGTCTAATAAATTTCGATAGGCGTCGGGTAGTTTGTCGGCAGTCTGCGTTACTCCGAAACGGAGATAGATATCTGCTTTCAGGCCGGCATTGGCGCGGGCTTTCGCCACAGCACTCTCACTTTCCAGTTTCCACCTTTCCATCGTCTGTATGTCCGGACTGTTTTCGTAAGCCAGCGCCAGTGCTTCATTCAGGTTCACACTGAAATCCGGAATTTGAGGACTGACAAGGACACGCAATTCCCGATCTTCGTGAATACCAAGATAGGAACGGAGTTCCTGCATACAATTATCCATTTCAATAAGGGCATTCATGCGGTTTGTCTCTTCCGTCAAACGGTTGAGTTCCAGTTGCAGCATTTCATTTTCTGTGATGGTACCTATGTTATAGCGGCCTTGCGCATAACGGTAAAGTGTATCGGCATTGGCGTAATTAAAGGAAGCAATATCGTAATCGCTCTGGGCGGTGGCCAAGGCAAAGAATTTATTAATCGCATTGGCTGATACGAGTTCAAGCGTCTCTACGTAGCTTTTCTTTGCCTCCTGATAGCGCACGGGCTCTATCCGTCTATCCCATTTCAAACTATTGTAGCCAAAAAGAGACTGGCGATAACCGATCATAATGGGAGAAGTCTGCCACGAGTATTTATGTTCGCTGAACAGATCCATGCGTTGAGCGGAGGTTTCGAGAAAGAAAGAGCCACCGGTCCAGGATAAGTTCTGTGAAAGATTCAGGGTTAAATCCGTATTCAATAGATTTTGTTCGACAAACTTTACCGAACCGTCTCCCATCGTTATCTTGTTAATGGCACGGTTCAGATTCGGATCGGATGTCAGGCTTAAAGACGGCAGATAGTTGGCACGATAATATTTATAGTTCCAATACGCAGAACGGAAACTGTGGCGTGCCGTCTGTGCATCGGGAGATTCCATACGGGCAATCTCTATGACTTGCTTCAACGATAACTCTGTGACTTGATCTTGAGCAATCAATAATTCTGTCGGTAACAGTCCGAGATATATAAAGATTAATTTCAGGTTCATTCGTTGGTTTTATTTGTTATTTATCATTCAAAAGATGTGCCATTTAGATAAAGATCTATTATTCAATAATATATAAATATTTCTTTTATTAATCCAGTGTGCATATACGCACAAAAATAGTGCGCAATCGCACACACAACACATGAGATTTATCTATATCTTTGCTCCTGGAATCTAATAGATTATAAGATATGGAAGAAGTGAACAAATTAGGAAAGATACTCATAGTAGATGATAATGAGGACGTGCTCTTTGCCCTCAATCTGCTACTGGAACCGTATACGGAGAAGATAAAAGTGACCACTACTCCCGATCGGATCGAGCATTTCATGACTACCTTTCATCCCGATCTTATCTTATTGGATATGAATTTCAGCCGGGATGCCATCAGTGGACAGGAAGGATTTGAAAGTCTGAAACAGATATTGCAGATGGATCCACAGGCTATTGTTATTTTCATGACTGCTTATGCAGATACGGACAAGGCCGTGCGGGCCATCAAAGCTGGTGCTACTGATTTTATTCCCAAGCCGTGGGAAAAGGATAAATTGCTGGCTACGCTTACTTCGGGAATGCGACTGCGGCAATCACAACAGGAAGTCAGTATTCTGAAAGAGCAGGTGGAAGTTCTTAGCGGTCAAAATGCTTCGGAGAATGATATTATTGGTGAGTCATCGGCCATGCAGGAAGTGTTTGCCACGATCAATAAATTAAGTAATACGGATGCCAATATACTGATTCTCGGAGAAAACGGTACGGGAAAGGATGTGATTGCCCGCCTGTTATATCGTTGTTCTCCCCGATACGGCAAACCTTTTGTCACGATTGATCTGGGAAGTATCCCCGAACAATTATTTGAAAGTGAGCTGTTTGGTTTCGAAAAAGGCGCTTTCACCGATGCCAAGAAGTCAAAAGCGGGACGAATGGAGGTGGCGACCAATGGGACTTTATTTCTCGATGAAATCGGTAATCTCTCGCTTCCTATGCAGTCTAAATTACTGACTGCCATCGAAAAAAGGCAAATCAGTCGCTTAGGAAGTACGCAAGCTGTTCCCATCGACGTCCGTTTAATCTGTGCCACCAATGCCGATATCCAGCAGATGGTGGAAGACGGGAATTTCCGTCAGGATTTATTATATCGTATCAACACGATTGAAATACATATACCTCCACTCCGTGAACGGGGCAATGACATCATCTTGCTTGCCGAACACTTTTTAGATCGTTATGCCCGCAAATATAAAAAGGAAATGCACGGACTGACACGGGAAGCCAAAAACAAACTGCTGAAATATGCATGGCCCGGAAATGTGAGGGAACTTCAACATACGATAGAACGTGCTGTAATCTTGGGAGACGGCTCCATGCTAAAACCTGAAAACTTCCTTTTTCATGCGACACCTAAACAGAAAAAGGACGAAGAAATGGTACTGAATCTCGAACAACTGGAACGGCAGGCCATTGAGAAAGCGCTCCGAATCAGCGACGGAAACATCTCCCGTGCTGCCGAATATTTAGGGATTACCCGTTTTGCATTGTATCGCAAACTTGAAAAATTAGGCTTATGAAACGATTTGAGTTTAAAGTAGCGTTGCACATCTTAGTTATTTTTCTGCTTTCTATCGGCAGTTGTCTGCTGTATCAAAGGCAGTTATGGTTCAGCACTACCGTCTGTATTCTCTTTTTGATAGGTACCGGTATGCATCTCTACCGAATACAGTTCAAGCAAATCACCTTGTTACGACGATTGACGGATGGACTTCGCTACAACGATATGACGCAGAATCTTCATCCGCCTTTCAAAAATAAGATGATGGATGAGTGGGCGCAGGAGCTTTCTAATGCATTGAAGGACTTTCGGGGAAAGTTATTGGCAGAGGAAGTCAAGCATCAGTATTACGAGAATTTATTAAATAAGGTAGATACTGCCGTACTCGTAACCGATGCTTCCGGACACATCGAATGGATGAATCAGGCTGCAGTAGCCCATCTGGGGCAAATATCACAACTACCGGACGTACTTCAGGAGGCTTCTATCAGCAATGATATGTCCATGATCCGCATCGAGCAGAATGGTATCGTTCTGGAAATGGCTATTTCCTGCACCACATTTGCCACACAGGGGAAGAAACAGCGGTTAATCAGTCTGAAGAATATTCATTCTGTACTGGAACGTAATGAAATGGAGGCCTGGCAAAAGCTGATTCGTGTATTAACGCACGAAATCATGAACTCCATCACTCCTATTATTTCTCTTTCGGAAACGTTAAGTGAAAGGGGAATCCCCGAATCACTCGGAGAAAAGGAGTATTCTGCTATGTTGCAAGCTATGCAGACTATTCACAGAAGAAGTAAGGGATTACTGGGATTTGTGGAGAATTACCGGCGACTGACACGAATTCCGACACCTATCCGCACCAAAGTATCTGTTGCAGAATTATTTATGGACTTAAAGAAATTATTCCCGGAAGAGTATATTCATTTCGAAATGCCCGCATCCGATTTATATTTATATGCAGACCGGGCACAGATAGAACAAGTGCTTATCAACTTATTAAAAAATGCTCGCGAAACGTGCGAGCGAAAAATAGATAAAGAGATACAGATAAAGTTTTTCTCTAAAGACAACCCGACATTAACAATATCTGATAATGGCGAGGGAATTCTAACAGATGTTTTGGACAAGATTTTCGTTCCTTTCTTCACCACCAAAACATCCGGTTCGGGCATCGGATTGAGCCTGTGCAAACAGATCATGACTTTGCATGACGGAAGTATTAACGTAAAATCAGAAATAGGGAAAGGAAGTTGCTTTATTCTTACTTTCCCTAAATGAGAATCACTGAAAGCCTCCCGAATCCTTTAATACGATGATTAGTCTGGGTAGTAGAGGAATTACTTATCCTCTACTACCCAGACTATTTGTATCAGGATTTAACTCCTTAACAGCCTCTTTGACCGCTTTATTAGTTGGCTTGCGATATGCTTCCGCTTGTTGAACGGGGACAATCTCATTCACCATTCTTTCATATCCTTTTTGCTCTAACAAGTGCACTTCTTTTTCACCTGTTTCTTTTTGTTTTCTTGTTTTCATAAGGCTTTTCATTTTAAAATTCTTATTTATAAAACAGAAAACATCGAAAGATAGTTCATACTCACAGATAATTTATGTACGGGGCAACTGCTCCCCAATATACTACTATAGGCTTGTTCATTCCGGTACGGATTTGAGCTTAAACTTACACAGTGAAAAAAATATCTATCATGCTATCATTCATTTTTATATCATACTAATTATCAGTGAAATAAGTATGATAGATATATTTCTAAAAAGGCATCTCTCATACTTATACCACCAAAAACAGGGTATCTCTCATCAATAAAATAATCGAATAAAGGTCGGACAGGCGTAAGATGGTTTGTTTTTGTTGCAATGAATCCGTATAAATCCGACCTGTATGGCTTAATAATCCCACTTTAATAGCGATAAGTTTATAGCCCACATATGTGTGACGAACAGTCTACATACGTGGGCTGTACAGTTTACAGGTGCGGGCTGTACAGCCTACATATGTAGGCTATAAAAAGATTACCGTTTCCAATGGATTATTAAGCTGCCAAATACAGGTTATCATCCTATAAAGTGAATATCCTTGTGGCTTCATATGGGTATTTTTCCCTGATTCTACACTAAAACGGATGCAGTAGTGGTATGATAGATACCCGTTTTTTGCGACAGAAACATGATAGATACCTGTTTGAAAAATTATCTATCATACTTATTCTTCTGATAATTAAAACAATATAAAAATAAATGATAGTATGATAGATATTTTTTTCATTATGTAGTATTTAAGTTTAAATCGTACAATTATCATTCAGCTCATTTCTGTACTGGAAATGAAACAAACTTTTGAGGTGGTTGCCTTGATTTATGTACACCTTAATTCTATAATATATAAATTAACTCCTATATTTGTACTTTTATTCAACTTATCCTCTTTATAAATTATGAAAGAAAACAAATATAATAATAGCCATTTCTTCAGTCAATATTCTCAAATGTCCCGTTCGGTAGAGGGCTTGAAAGGAGCCGGAGAATGGCATGTATTGCAGAAAATGCTCCCTGATTTTGCTGGGAAAAGAGTTTTGGACTTAGGCTGTGGATTCGGCTGGCATTGCGCCTATGCAATAGAGCACGGAGCAACACACGCTACCGGAATTGATATTTCGGAGAAAATGCTCGAAGAAGCTCGGAAAAGAAACCCTTCTCCACTCATTGAATACCAATGTATGGCTATCGAAGATTTTGATTTCCAGCCAGATTCTTATGATATTGTCATCAGCTCGCTAACCTTCCATTATCTCGAATCCTTTACGGATATATGCCGAAAAATCAATAACAGCCTGACTCCGGGAGGCACTTTCGTCTTCTCCGTAGAACACCCGATATTTACGGCCTATGGCAATCAGGATTGGCATTACGACCAGGACGGGAAGCCTATTCATTGGCCGGTAGATCGTTATTTTACGGAAGGCAGACGCACAGCAGTCTTCCTGGGCGAAGAGGTTATCAAATACCACAAGACGCTGACTACGTATATAAACGGACTCCTTCAAACCGGATTTGAGATATGCGAAC
>ERZ857982.2645-NODE-2645-length-13475-cov-94.193443_pt1 | contig 13475 bp, 8 predicted proteins | sample MGYA00519955_ERZ857982 | MGnify/ENA primary metagenome ERZ857982 (study PRJEB31778, sample SAMEA3449416) | human gut metagenome | biome: human gut; feature: human-associated habitat; material: faeces | place: United Kingdom | collected 2010/2012 ... | reverse complement strand
ATAAGTTTATCCATACTTTCATGTTTTGATGCAAAATTACGCATTTGGAATTGCCAAAGCAAATTTTAGAACCACTTATTTGAAATTATCTGTGAAATATTATATGGTAAATTCAGATATAAGGTTTTGTGATTTATGAACTGCGTCCATAAATCTGAAATTATCTATCTCAATCAAGAAGATAAGTTCAGGTTTATATATCTGACAAACAGATATGCCGAGTTTTGACCTCTTCGGATTGAAATCTGACCGGGAAGGTCAAAATTCGGCAATTGTTCAAATAGGGTTGGAACCGGTGGTAATGGAGTACAATGCAGGATGTCAGTCAAATACGTTATCAACCAGATTCACCGCTTCAACTTTCTTGCTGTCAACGATTTTTGCGTATATCTGAGTTGTTTTCACGTTGGAATGTCCGAGCAGTTTGCTGGTGGTATAAAGGTCGGCACCGAGCGTAAGCATCATAGTAGCGAAAGTGTGGCGAGCGCAGTGATATGAGATATGTTTGTTCACGCCCGCCGCCTTCGCCCATTTCCTGAGGTTCTCGTTCACGTTGCCGAAATTGACCAGTGTGTTGAACACATGACTGTCCGTGGCGGCATCTTTCTTTTCAGGCATCCATTTTATAGCTTGCTTTGAAAGCGGGATATAAACGGGTGCGTTTGTCTTTTGCATCACTACGGAAATATAGGTCTGTCCGTTGTCAACAGAAACATCATTCCATTCCAAATTTCTTACATCGCTGATTCGCAATCCGGTAAAACAGGAAAACAGGTAGGCTTTCTTGACAAGTTCATTCGGGCAGGGAGTTTCCACCATGCGTTTGACTTCATCAATGGTCAGGTATTCGCGTTTACTTTCCGGCTTTTTTATCTTTTCCACCGTTTCCACTAAGTTCCACGGATTTCTATCGATAAGTCCTTCTCGTACCGCTTCATTGAGCGCAGTGCGGAATGTCTGGCAGTAGGTGTCGCCGGTTCTTGCGCTGATAGGCTTTCCGGTTATCCTATGCTTGTATGTATTCCGCAACCAGTCAATCAGATCAAGGCAGAATTGCTTGTCGATTTCCGAAAGGCGTACATCAGGGCGAAACAAGAGCAGGGCCTTCCTTACATTACTTATGCTGCCGAGGTCTCTCGCACCGCGCTTTTTGTGATTGTTATAACTGGTTTGTAGCCACTCCGAAAGAAGCATGTCGGTTTTCGGCTGCGTTTCGACCTTGGCGGCAATCAAGGCTTCCGTGCGTTCGTGCAGGATGTTTTCCGCTTTGCGGAGTGTCCGGGCATTTTCACGCTTCGACTTGGTATCAGTTTCCGGCACGAGATAGAGAGTTTCAGAAACTCGTATTCGTGCCCGCCATCCACACTGCGGTCAAGAAACAGGGATAAACGTCCGTCTGTCAACTTGCGCTGACGTAACTTGACCGGAGACTTTTCCACTAATGATTTTTTTTTCTTCCCATTGTATTTCAGTGCTTTATATCCATGCACAAAGATACGAAATAATTCGATAACGAGTATCGTTTTAAGTAACAAAAATGATGAATAGTAGCGATTTTTAAGGAATACAACGGAAAATATCCAATTCGATTAAATACTTAATAATAAGAAATATAAATGATTTTCATTGTGTTTATTTTCCCTTATTTTATTTGTATTGGCTAATTAGCTATAATCGGGGCTTTCGGGGGATTGGAGGCTGTCCGCTGGGGTGTCACGTTCTGGGTGAACCGCAAGACGAATGCACGGAAGGAGGATGCGTCCGCCGATTCGATGGAGGATGAGAACGAGCGTAAGCAGGTTGACTGGCTGGAAGAACGCATCGCCCAGCGTGACGCCAAGATCGATGCGTTATACGTTGAGCTTCGTAATGAACAGTCTGATAAGCTGGCATGGATTCATAAGTGCCACGAGCTGGAACTGCAATTGAAAGATGCCGAGCATAACCGTTGTGACAGGCCCGATAGCGAATGCGGTCGACGTATTCCACCACGCAGGACTACATTAATTAAAGATAAGGAGGATAAGATATGAAGTATTTTACGATTGCGGAACTCTGCAAGTCAACAACTGCCGACCGCTTGGGTATTAACAACAGATGCAGACAGGAGCATGTGATTGCTCTGACTGCCTTGGTGGATAATGTGCTTGATCCGTTACGCACATGGTGGGGAAAACCAATAACAGTAAACAGTGGCTATCGCTGTCCGGAACTTAATGCAGCTGTCAAGGAAAGCAAGTCTTCGCAGCACATGAAGAGGGAAGCTGCTGATATTGACACTGGGGACAGACAGCAAAACAAACTGCTGTTTGAGTATATCCGAAAGAACCTGCCCTATGACCAGTTGATTGATGAAAGTAATTTTGCATGGGTTCATGTCAGTTACCGAGCTGATGGGGCTAATAGGAAACAAGTTTTGAAACTCTAATAACTACAACTATGGAAAAAGAACCAGAATTTTTTGTGAAAGATACTGATAACTTGCGTGCCAGGCTCATTATCACGAGTAAAATGGTTAAAAACTCTCGCCTTGAATGGGCGTGGAGAATTGGAATTACTGTCGATGTAGTCGCTTCAATCATCATGCAGATCTTATGATGTGGTTATATAATAAGGTTATGAACTGGGTAAGCCGGCACATATTGTTGGCTCCCTTTATGTGTCTGTTTCTGCAGTTTGCCTGTGGCAGCTCGCATAAGACTCTCAAGTTTGACACAGAAGTAATCAGGAAGGACAGTGCCTGTGAATCGGTCAATATCGTACATGGATCAACCACCTCTTTGAGCGAGCTCATTACCACTAATGGTAGCTATGTAATTGATTTCCATATCTATGACACAAGAAAACCGTCCGACAGCCTGACCGGGAAACCTTCATTGCTGGCAAATGGGCATGTGGAAGGGGATTTCAATAAGGAGGAAGATAAACAGACAGTGGTAGCCGATACCACGAATGTCAAAGCTGATAAGAAAACTACTTCCACCAAACATGAGAAAACCAAGACTGAAGAGGTAAAGGATAAAAAAGAATCCATGCTGCCTGAACAAATCGGTTTTGCCTGTGTTTGTATAACCGTTTTGCTTGTCGTTGTGCTGGCTAGTACGAAAACATTAGCGCAACAGACAATCTTCATCATAAGACTTTAAATTTATAAATTGGACTTCCCCGGTTCGTGATGAGTCGGGGTGTTTTATTAAGAAACTTGGTTGCATCTATTTTTTTGCAAAATCGCTTTTATTTTTGCCTGTAAACATACATTTATTCAAAATAAAATATTACACATTGCAGTGTGTAACTGGAAAGATAATATTTCCATATATATTAATATTGTCTGAAACTTTTAAAAATAAATATTATCCCTATGAGGACGATTGCTTGTGAAGGTAATTGTTCTTTTTTATTGTTGTATTTTTCTTGTTTTTGTAGACAATAAAATGTATATTTGCAAAAGAAGTGCGACAAGAAGTCGTACGGAATACTTGAAGATACAGAACGACTAATTCGCAATAATTTAAGTATGAATTAGTTGGCTAATTTTACGATATTTACTGAATATCCTTGTTATATCTATACATAGAATCTCAGATTTTTGGCTATAAAAAGATTATTGATATAATGGATATTGAAATTATTACAGTTTCGTATTTTTTCCAATCTTTCAAAAGTAATATCATTCATTGCATTTCAGATCTTGAACATGGATATCAGATAAACTAATCAAAAGAATCCTCATTTCTCCGTCTGTCTTCCATATATAGTCTTGTATGCAATTCCTATTTATAAAATTGAAAATTTGCCATCCACTTCCTTTTGATTCCGTGCTACACAGCTCACTTCCCTTGATTAACTGATTACCACTATCAGAATCCACCCTAAAGTTACACTCTATTATAATACACCCATTTGGGGGGTATCAAAAATGCACCGAACTTCACAGCTCAGTGCACCTACTAACTTGTTTAACTTAATAAATGAAAATATCAATAATTAAAATTGATAATATGCAATATTAGGCATATAAAAACCAAAAAAAGAAACCAATTTTTGGTCTTAATATAACAGCCATATTTTGATGTCCTATTTTGATTTTAATCTAAGAATAAATATATATTTAATAACCATAATTCTGATAAGCTTTTTTCCCCTCTCCTGTTAACAGTACACCATTTTCATCTGTTAATAAATCAATGATATTCTGTCTAAAAGGTTTTAATGTGAACCAAGGTTTGAAATTGCCCAAACCATTACCAGTAGGTCCGTTTCCACTTACAATGTTATCAGCACTATCCCAAAGACCTTGCATATCTGATCCTGTCTGATCGTGATAAATAATACGATCTGCTTGCCATCCAGAATGATGTAACCATTCGTAATAAATAAATTCAGAGTTCATTTCACGTGCTATTTCATTTAATATAAAATTGACAAAACGATCATCTACTGAAACAGCTGTTGGAGGATATTGTTCTGCTAATGAATACTTCGAGCCACCATCCCAATAACTTTCGTCTATTCTCATTGCAGAAGTCATATCTGTTATCACGGTATAAGGCCATTGTTGTTCTTCTTTAATTAAATCTTCATGTCCTGGTTGAAGACGTGCCAATACTTCCGCACGACTTTCACCTGCTTTAAAAGCCGCACGTTCTCTAATTTTATTAATATCATCAATCGCCAAAGCAAAATCCCCCTTGAGCCCATAAGCTGTTGCCCGTATTAAATAAGTTTCGGCTAATCGGAATAAAGGTACATCACGTGAAGAATAATAAGAGTCATATGAATTCCTATTAGGATCAACATATTTCCCTGTAACAGGAGACCCTGGAGTTTGAACCTTATCTAGTCCCATATATTCTCCTGAATTATAACTATATGAACTTCCATCCGATTTGATTGTTGGACGGTAATAATATTTATTATCATCTTTAATCCAACGGGCAAAAACAACATACGGTTGCGCTAAAGCTATTTTCATCTCTAAAGCAGTTTCTTTAGTATTTTCTACATAAGCAAAAGCTAAATCCTGAGTTCCCATTTTATGTTCACCTGCTATAGCTTTTCGTCCCTTCCAAGATTGACGTTTGTAACTAGGCAAAATATTTTGATTAAAATAATTCGCCATATTTTGAGTCCAAGTATAAGTTGCATTATTGGGGTCATTGTATGCATAATAATCTTTATCCACTGCAGGTGTAGAACTATTATCGCTTCCGTTGAGAGCCGTTGTAAATTCTAAGATAAAAGATTTTTGATAGCGGGAATCCGCAAATTTGTTTGTAAACAAATCCAAACCAAAATCATTTGTTACTGCCATCACATCATCCTTGCCCCCATACTCCCAAGTATATTTAGGGATTCCCCACGCCGCGTTCACGTATTTAGTAGAAAGAAAAGCATTTAAACGATTTCCATAGCGTCCATTATCTCCACTATTAGCCGGTGTACCAAAAACGCAAGATAAAATAAATTCACGACTATTTTCATTCGAGTAATCGTCTAATTTGTGTTCAAACATTTTTGCATAATCTGGTTCCAATGCATAATAACCATCTTGATCAATCACATAATTAGTATAATAAATACAAGAATCTAAATCTGCAATACCTTGCCCTTTATACAACATTCCAAGATAAGATTTCTCATTTGTATTATCTATTGTACCATTTTCTTTACGTCCATATTCTGCCGTCCCATATTTACTTCCTTGTGCACGATGCAAATAAAGTTTTGACAAAAAATGAGCTGCTGCACCTTTAGTTGCACGCCCTAAGTTATTAGTCCCTAGTTCCGTTGCTGTTGGTAAATTCTCAAAAGCATATCGTAAATCTGAAATCATCAAGCTATAAAGATTTGCAGATGTTTCACGTCTATAATTGTAATTATTAGGTAATGATATAGTGTGTTCCAATGGTACATATACATCACCAAATAATGTATTTAGCATATAAATACAATATGCACGGTTAAATAACACTTCAGATAAACTTTGAGCCGCATAGACAGCGTCAGATGCAAATTTTCCCTGCGCTTTACCAGAGCGGATGGAATTTATAGCACGATTACAATTATTAATACAGGGATAAAAACCTAATAATTGATTGCTAGTGAACTCACCTGCAAGTCCGTCTGCCATCTGAGCTGTATATTTGCCATTAGATTGCCACATTGAAGCTGAATACAAAGCCATATTAGCATTTTTACATGTCATATTATCTACTGCGGCAAAAAAACAATATGGGCCCTGCTGGTATTGTTTAGTTACACGTAATGCATCATAAGTACCAACTATTAATTGTTCCAAACCTATTTCTGTCTCAAAATAATCCTGAGTAATTGTAGAAACCATTTTCTCTTCCAAAAAACTATCTGTACAAGCAAACAGATTAAAAGCAGTTAAGGATACTGCTATATATTTTACTAAATTCATCTTTTATTCATTAAAATGTTTATTAAAAACCTATTCTTAAACCAATAACATAACTACGTGTCAATATCGTGTTATTAGTCTGACCACCAATAAAACCTGTATCATTATTGTTAGCTGTAGTATTCCAACCTGTTGTATCGTCAGGATTAATACCTGCTTTCACTAGTTCACCACCAAAAATAAACGGATTCAAAACTTGAGTATAAATTTGGAAGTTTGTCACTCCCATTTTGTTTAACCATTTTTCAGGAAAACTGTATGAAAGTGCGATATTACGTATAGCCACCATATTACCTTTTGTAAATCCCATATAATTACTATAATCATTAGTTGTTATACCACCAGTACGTTGTATTGGGAATTTGCCTGAAGGATTTTCAGGACTCCATACATCTTTTTCAACACGACGTCCATAAGTCTGTAATAATCCATAATATGTGCTTCCCATGCGAGCATAAATGAATGAATTCAACTGCCAATTCTTATAAATAAAAGTAGTAGTAAAACCACCGATCCATTTTGGAGAAAACGATCCGATATGCTGTTTGTCATTATCGTCAAACTTGCCATAGCCATTATCTAAATAAGTTACAGTTTCTCTTATATTCTTTCCATTTATATCTCGATATTCAATATCCTTTGTTATTGCACCTTCTGTACCTTGAGGAACCTCAATCAAAGGCTGATCAACTAATTTAGCCATACCTGGAAGCATAGTAATAGAATTTGCTCCATAAATTGCTAATTGTCTTAAATCATCATTAGAATTTTGCCATAAACGATCATACTTATAAACCCAAACATCATTAATAGGTTTACCAATAAACCATTTATTTGCAATGTCGTCAACTTTACCGTTTGCCAATTCCATAATTTCTTCTTTATTAGTAGAGAAAGTAAAATCAGTTTTCCAAGTAAAATCACGTGTTTTAATATTTATCGTTGATAGGGTTAACTCAAAACCTCTATTACGTGTTTTTCCCACATTAGTCAAAATATTCGTATAACCACTCATATACGGGAGAGCCTTATTAAGTAATAAATCAGATGTATTGGCTACATAATACTCAAGACTTCCACTAATGCGATTGTTCAAAAAACCAAAATCCAGACCAATATTAGTAGTGGCTGTCTTCTCCCAACCCAAATCCTTATTAGGTAATACCGAAGCCTTAGCACCAATAGTAACATTAGAGATATTACCCATACCTATATATTTACCGGATCCATTAGTTGTCATTGATCCTGTAGTCTGATAAGGTTTAATAGAAGCATTACCTGTAACACCATACCCCACACGCACTTTTAACTGATCAATCCAGTCTAGACCTTTGAGGAAGTTTTCTTCATTCATCTTCCAAGCTAAAGCGACAGAAGGAAAAAAGTCCCATTTATTGCCAACAGCCAACATAGATGCTCCATCCCAACGTCCCGTAGCAGTCAGTAAATAACGATTCATCAGTGAGTAATTAAAACGAGCCATATAAGAGGCACGGCTTTGAGTACTAAAAGATGACCCAGGAGTATCTCTTGTTAGATCTGAATTTCCTACACTATACCATAAGGCTGTTGGAAAAGTACAGTTGAAAGCACGGACTTCAAGTCCTTCTGAACGAGAATATTCGGCAGATTGCATTAAGGTTAAACCTACCGAATGAATTTTATTAAATGTCTTATTATAATATAACAAATTTTCTAAGGTCCATGAAAGATGCTGGTCATGATCATTATAAGCTGTATTAGCAGCATATGCAGAATGACCTAATGGATTAGAAAAATTGTTCCCATAATAACTTCCATAACGTGAATTACGATACTGGGTACCAAAATTTGTACGCCAAGTAAATCCCTCTAATGGTGACCATATTTTTCCTAAATCAATTTCTCCATAGGAATTAAACATCACACTATAATAACGTGTTTCATTTATAGCTTCAGTAACATCCAACATTGGATTATAATGAGATGGTCCATCACTTACATTCAAAGGAATTCCTTCTTCATCATATGCAGGCGCATAAGGTAATTTATCAAGTGCATAACCGTATGAATCTTTATAACCACTACCTGACCCATTATTTATAATACCATAATTTTTAATAGAATGGCTAGCATTAATACCCATACCTACCTTCAAAAACTTGGCAACCTGTATTTCGCCATTTATTTTAGCTGTATATCGTTTAAAATCTTGATCTCTCATAGGTGATTCTTGATCCAAATAAGCCAATGACATATAAAGCTTGGACTTCTCTGTACCGGCGGATAATGAAATCTGATGATTGTGTGTAACAGCAGTACGAGTGACATAGTCTGTCCAAGGAGTTGTTGGAATATTTTTAGAATTATAAACAGGCACTTCTGTAGCATATCCTGCCTTAATTTCTTCTGCTGTAGCAGGTCTCATTTTATAAGAACCATCTGCATTGTATTCCCAAGCTTGTTTAAAGTAAGGCTTAAGATATGGATATCTCGAAATTCCTCCAAATAACAAATCCCCATCAGTATTGGGGTCTGGTGCGGTTCCGTATGCCCCTGTATAAGCACCAGCATTAATATATGCTTGACGATTCCAATCTATCAACTCCCCAGAATCCATCCAATCAGTCATTGAATGAATTTTAGAGAAAGTCACTGTTCCATCATAACTAATTGACACTTTACCAACTTTTCCATTTTTCGTTGTAATTAAAACAACCCCATTTGCTCCACGAGAACCATAAATAGCTGTTGCTGAAGCATCTTTTAATATTTCCATGGATTCAATATCATTAGGATTTATATCATTTATGGAACCAGCCACCATTGGAATACCATCAATTACATAAAGCGGATCATTATCAGCTGTTATGGAACGATTACCGCGAATACGTACTTCACCCACTTCTCCAGGACGGCTGTTAGTTGTAATATCCACACCTGGTGCTTTTCCCTGCATAGCCTGTAATGCATTCTGTACAGGACGTTCTTTTATTTGTTTTTCTGACACTTGTGTTAAGGCCCCTGTAACATCACTTTTTTTCACACTACCATAGCCTATCACTACCACTTCCTCTAACATTTCTGCATCTTCTTGCAATGTTATATTAAAATAATTCTTTCCTTTTACTAAAATATCTTGTGTCTTGTAACCGACAAAACTGATTTGAATAGTTGCGTCATCTGGAATATTTTGTATACTAAATTTACCATCGAAATCAGTAATAACACCGTTAGGTACTCCTTTTACCACGACACTGGCTCCTATAACAGGTTCTCCTTGCGTATCCAATACTACTCCTTTTACAACTTTAATTTGAGCTAAAGTTCCAATAGCCCATGCAAAAAAGAAAATAATAAAGAATGATTTCTGAAAGCTTTTTCTCATGGCGAGACATCGCAAGACAATTTTTTTTTTGTTTTTCATACTTTATTTTTATTAATATTAAATTTAAATTCGATCGCAAATTTAATAATAAAATATCTATTCGAAATGTTATATTGTACACAAAGCCTAGAATTTTGTACGTTGTAATAAAAAAATATAAATTCATTTCCACACATATTTGATATTATACAAAGTAGTTGTTTTTTCCATATCTATTGTACGTTTTTACATTTCAAAATCGACAATAAAAGGTATATTTGTAAAATATCTTTCTAATTAAAATTTTAATCAATCAAAAATCAAGTATTATGAATATTCTAAAAAAATGTCAGTGCATATGCTTGCTAGCATTATTGAAAATCCCATGTTATGCACAAGAAAATTATAAAATTTGGTATGATACTCCAGCCCATTACTGGGAAGAGGCAATTCCTATAGGTAATGGGCGTATTGCCGCCATGGTTTTTGGAAATCCTCAGTTAGAGCAATTACAGCTGAACGAAGAAACCGTATCAGCCGGTTCACCCTATCAAAACTATAATAAAGAAGGCAAAGGAGCATTAAAGGAAATAAGACGTCTGATTTTTGATGGGCATTATGAAGAGGCCCAAAATATGGCTGAAAAAAAAATATTATCTCCTGTAGGACGAGAAATGCCTTATCAAACAGTTGGAAACCTTAATATCCGTTATAAGAACCATAAACAAATAAAAAAATATTATCGTGAATTAGATTTAACTCGTGCTATAGCTACAACCCGTTATCAAATCAAAGATGTAGAAATTACAGAAGAAACATTTGCATCTTTTACAGACCAATTGATAATCAAACATATCAAATCATCTAAAAAGGGTAGTATTAATTGTGAACTATTTTTTCAAACACCAATGGACGCTCCAAAACGAAGTGCTTGTGGAAAGAAAAAACTACGTTTAGAAGGCATAACAAGCGGTAATAATCATATACCAGGAAAGGTACATTACTGTGCTGATTTATCTGTGAAAAATAGCGATGGAAAAGTCTTTGCGTTAAATGATACTTTAATTAAAGTAGAGAAAGCTACAGAAATATGTTTATATGTTTCTATGGCTACTAACTTTGTCAACTACAAAGATATTTCAGCCAATCCTTATGAACGTAATGAGAAATACCTTAAAAATTCAATGAAGGATTTTGAAAAGGCTAAGATAGAGCACGTGGCAGCTTATAAAAAAATGTTTAATCGAGTTACTTTAGAATTGGGTCACAGTCCTCAAATCAATAAACCAACAAATATACGTTTAAAAGAATTTGAGTCCTCTTATGATCCTCATTTGGTTTCTCTATATTTTCAATTCGGACGTTATCTCTTGATTTCTTCTTCTCAACCTGGATGTCAGCCCGCTAATCTGCAAGGCAAATGGAATGCTAAAGTACGTCCACCATGGAGTAGTAATTATACCACAAATATTAATACTGAAATGAATTATTGGCCAGCTGAAGTTACGAACTTATCAGAATTACATGAACCGTTAATTCAAATTATACAAGATTGGAGCCAAAGTGGACGTGAAACAGCTGATCAAATGTACGGATGTCGCGGTTGGGTTCTTCATCATAATTCCGATTTATGGCGTGTAACAGGGGCAGTAGACCGTGCTTATTGTGGCGTATGGCCAACAGCGGGAGCTTGGATGTGTCAACATTTATGGGATAGGTATTTATTCTCTGGAAATAAAGAGTATCTGAAAAAAATATATCCCATAATGAGAAGCGCATCCAAATTTTTTATTGATTTTTTAGTACAAAATCCTAATACAGGTTATTGGGTTGTTGTCCCTTCCCCGTCTCCTGAAAATTCTCCTAAGAAAATAAAACAGAAAGCTAGTTTATTTTCTGGAAACACCATGGACAACCAATTAATTTTCGACTTATTTTCCAATACCTGTGAGGCGGCTAAAATCTTATCTCAAGACTCTACCTTATGTGATACCCTAAAAACAATGCGTAATCAATTGCCTCCAATGCAGGTGGGGGAATATGGACAACTTCAAGAGTGGTTTGAAGACTGGGATAGCCCTAATGATCACCACCGTCATGTTTCTCATTTATGGGGACTTTTCCCTGGTTATCAGATCTCACCGTATCGCTCTCCCATACTTCTTGAAGCTGCTCGAAACACATTAATACAGCGTGGTGATCTGTCAACAGGTTGGTCGATGGGATGGAAAGTTTGTTTATGGGCACGTATGCTTGACGGTGATCATGCTTACAAGTTAATAAAAAAACAGTTGACTTTTGTCAGTCCTCAGAATCAGAAAGGTCCAGGAGGAGGTACTTATCCTAATTTATTTGACGCCCATCCTCCTTTTCAAATTGACGGTAACTTTGGTTGTACTGCCGGCATTGCTGAAATGCTGGTACAAAGTCATGATGAAGCAGTGCATCTGTTGCCAGCTTTGCCTTCAAACTTTAAACAGGGAAAAGTGAAAGGCTTACGTATTAGAGGTGGTTTTATACTGGAAGAATTAAACTGGCAGGACGGTAAAATAAAAAAAGCGGTCATTCGCTCAACTATAGGAGGGAATTTGCGTCTTCGTTCATATTGGCAGTTACTACATGACAATAAAGACTTAAAATTAGTAAATGACCATAATCCCAATCCTAATCCTTTATTTCATGTACAAACAATTTCTCGTCCTATGATAAGTGAAAAAGCCAAAATTCAAGGAATAAAATTACGTGAAACTTATTTGTATGATATTGATACCAAAGAGGGAGAAACAATTATCATAACATTAAAGTAAAATATATTATAAAATCAAGAGGTTGAATTCTAAGTCCTCTCCAAACAATATCTATAAAATCTTACCCAAGTTTACGAACATTAACGTATCCTTGGGTAAGTTCGTATATAGACATAACTACTCTTCAGAAGTGTATAGCTACTTCCTAAACCTAAGATGTTTTCGAAGTTAGGAACAATTAATCTGAAGTAGCTGCTTTGAAACGAACTATGGAAGTGAAAAAAATATCTGTATGCTTTGGGCATGATATCGAGGCTTTTGTAAAATATAACGATTTCCACCAGGAACAGAAGAAAAAGTTCAGAAATGATCCCTTCCTGTTTACCAACTTCTATTATAATGAAAAAATGAACGGGATGTACTGCCTAGATAAGGCAAAAGATGAAAAGACCCGCTGATGTAAGACGGACGATGGATAACGGTTTTAAACAGACCATATCAAGATACAGGGCACAGAACAGCAAGGGATGTTCTTTAAGATGTCGGAAATACAAAGGCAGGGGCAGAAAGGATTGTACAGGTGAATCATCGATTGAGAAAAATTAAGGAGTGAGAACGTGAAAAACTTCTCTCACCGCAAGGGTTTAAATATAGGAGCCAGAAACTGCAGGATGTGGAAGCGGTATTTGGAAACCTCAAGAACAACAAACATTTCAAGAGGTTTCATCTTCGTGGACTGAAGAAAGTGGAAATTGGGTTTGGATTGCTGACCATAGCACATAATCTTGCAAAAGTAGCCTTATAGAAGGCTTTCATACTTGAAGAAACTGTCGGATAAAATTCTTAAGGAAAACTTAAATCTGAAATGCAAAAAGAGAGGCCATCTCACTTCATTTTAAGACATTTACATTTGCAGTATTAAATATCACAATAAAATATAAGTGTATATTTGAAA
>ERZ857982.2639-NODE-2639-length-13488-cov-5.251545_pt1 | contig 13488 bp, 13 predicted proteins | sample MGYA00519955_ERZ857982 | MGnify/ENA primary metagenome ERZ857982 (study PRJEB31778, sample SAMEA3449416) | human gut metagenome | biome: human gut; feature: human-associated habitat; material: faeces | place: United Kingdom | collected 2010/2012 ... | reverse complement strand
CTGTTTCAGGACGTTTCTATAGTAATTTTAAATCGGAAGATTTTGTGGTCGGATAGTGTGTAAGATGGGATGATTGGAATGGTAATAAACAAAAAAAGACTGAATATTCAGTCTCTTTTTGTTTTTATAGTGTCTATACTATTCCTCATAACACAATAAGTTCTGCAATTGGTTGATGATGTTTTGTTTCCATTCTTGCAGGAAATCTGCAAAAGCGGCTTCATCTTCCAAGAATAAAGATACTATCAGGTTCTTGGCAAGAAATGGATAGCTCAATAGGCTGTAGACAGTCAGAAATACAATATGTATCGGAACCTTTTTAAGTTTACCGTCTTCCATTGCTGTCAGTATACTGTCTTTCACTTGGGATAAAGCATCTCCGAACTGAAGTTCTTTTGCAGTGGCAAGCAAGTGGTTTACATCACGCTGTATTTCCCCACAAATGAATCTGGGAAGACAGGGATTACTTGTGAAAAGCTCAATATACTCATCCAGAATCATGCTCAGTCGCTCCATAAATGGGATATCCTGTTTTACTATATCCTGTATTTTCGGCATTAAAGACATGACTATCGAGCCGAATACGGCTTTGAACATCTTATCTTTGGTTCTGAAATAATAATGTAAAGTGGGCCGGTTGATTCCTACCGTTGCAGCAATATCACTCATGCTGGTTTCCACAAATCCTTTTTCTATAAAAAGTTGTTGGGCAGTTTTTATTATTTGCTGCTCTAAATCGCTATGTTCCGTTGTAGCCATAATTTAGTTGTTTATGTTGTCAATAAAAAGTAATAATCTGTTTGTTATGTTCACATCGCTGACGCTACTGTCAAAGTCTAAAGATAGTATATTCATTTGAGGGCACAGCGATTTTATACGTTTTTCTATTCCTTTTTCTACAATGTGATTGGCAATGCACCCGAAAGGTTGCAGGCTAATGACATGATTGACTCCTTGGGAAGCAAAGGATAGTATTTCACCGGATATCAGCCAACCCTCTCCAAACTGGGTGCCCAGGGAAATGACTTGTTTAGCTTTTTCTGCCTTTTCAAAGATTGATTCGAACGGCGTGAAGTAATTGAAATTTTTGCCGATTTCATTCACTTTATTAATCTGCTTCTGGACTTTCTTGTATAACCAGTCGATAACAAAGTCGGGAGTGAGTTTTCGCTGCAAGTGTTGGTTCTGTCTCACTTTCAGGTTGACAAATCCCTGCATGAAGAAATCACTTATCAGTGGCGGAATCACTTCGATCTTCTGGTTGATGAGCCATGAGGTGACGTCCTTTTGAGCAAAAGGGTTGAACTTCAGGAATATTTCCCCAACAATACCTACTTTGTGACAGGATCTCTGTTCACAGATTTTGTTGAAGTCTCTGGCAGCGAGATATAAGTAGCTCAACAAGTCCTCCGGTTTATTTTTCTGGATGATGGGCTGTGCTGTATCCAGATAAAGATCGCGCAGACGGGCGGCCTGTCCCCGTTCTTTCTCACGAACGACAGCTGCATAATAGAATTTGGCAATGCAATCACTGTATAACACAGACGCAAGTATGATTGGCAAAACCTTGAGCCAGTTTACTTTAAAACCGGATTGCTCATTTTCAATACCACTGCCGAAAGCAAGTGATACCACCGGTGTATTGGTGTATCCATTCTCAATCAATGCCTTTTTTATCAGTGAAATATAGTTGCTGGCACGACATTGTCCACCGGTTTGTGTGATGGCAACGCACGTATTGGCAGGATCATAACGTCCGCTTTTAAAGGCTTTTACTATGTCGCCGACAATCAATGTTGCCGGATAACATACCTCATTATTGGAGTATTTCAATCCCCAGTCGCAAGATGCGGTGTCACTCAACGGTAAAGTCTCCATTTCATATCCGGCCACTTTCATGATGGACGGAATGAGTGGTGAAATGAAAGGCGTAAAGAATGGAGCGAGGATTTTCTTCTTTTTGTCTTTCTTGGTGAAAGGAGCAGTTGAAACAAATGGCTCGGGATCTTTCGCTTGAGAATGTTTCAAACTGAAATTCAAGCTTTCCACCAACGAGCGGACTCGTAATTTGATGGAGCCGATATTATTAACATCGTCTATCTTGAGCAAAGTAAGATTCTTGCCGTATCGTTTCAGCAAGTTACGCACCTCATCTATAAGAAAAGCATCCGGACCGCAGCCAAAAGAAGTCATCTGCATATATTGTATATCACCCTCTTGCATTGCCGCCCACTTGGTTGCTTTCAGAATATGGTTGGTAAATGCCCATTGAGAGAGGTAATGAGTTTTTTCCAATGAAATCTCCTGCTGACGGACAATATCATCAGTTATCACATAAACTCCCATCGCAGCAATCATGTCCGAAACTTTGTGCTGTATCAGTGGATCGCTATGGTAAGGGCGTCCGGCGAGTAAGATAATCAGTTTGTGTTTTTCCCGTCCCTCGTTCAGAACTTCCTGATTATAGGCAGCAATTTTTTCTTCGAAGGCATATTGTTCCTGTAATGCGCGTGAGAAGGCATTTTTGCATACCTCATCCCTGATACCCAAAGATTTTAGATATTCATTGCATTGTTTATACAGCAACGTTTCATCTTTGAAGGTGATAGTCGGAGCATCTATCGGTATATTCTCTTCCTGTACACTTTTGATGACTTCCGAATAACCGGAAACGATGGGGCAATTATAGCTGTTTTGCTGTTGCTTATCCTTTTTCTCGAAAACGACGAACGGCATAAATATCCGGTTGACGTTTTGTTGCGTCAGGTTACGGATATGACTGTGCACAAGTTTGGCAGGGAAACAGATGTTATCAGACATCACCATGCCGGCAGCAGTCTCGTATTTGCTGAATGTAGAAGGTTCCGACAACTGTACCTGAATGCCGCAAGCAGTAAATAAGGTATGCCAGAAAGGGTATTCCTCATACATGTTCAGAATACGTGGAATGCCTATGGTGAATAGGGGTTGTGGAATGTCTGCGCTCCGGTCGAATAATAATTCCAGCTTTTTATCATACGTATTGATGCCTTTGTCCGCATGGCTTCCTTTATTGGAAAACACCTTCTCACATCGGTTGCCGGAAAAGTAATGGTTTTCACTGTTGAACGTATATCGCATGATGGCACACTGGTTCTCGCACCCCCGGCATTGAAGTTGCTTGGAAGTATATTGTGCCCATTGGAGCATCTCGTTCAGCTTCGTCACCCGGGCATTTTCGATTTGCTTGGCATATAGGGCACAACCAAGAGCACCCATCAATTCAGGACAGTTACTGCGGTAGGTTTGTTTCCCGGTCAGCTTTTCCAGACTTCGTACGATGGAATCATTACGCATGGTTCCTCCCTGCACGACAATATGGTCGCCAAGTATCTCCGTGTCTTTTAATTGCAGAACCTTATACAGGCAGTTTTTAACAACGGAATAAGATAATCCGGCAGCTATATCCGCTACGGACGCTCCTTCCCGAAGTACCTGTTTTACTTTGGAGTTCATGAAGACTGTGCAACGTGTACCCAGATCACATGGTGCTTGCGAAAAACAAGCTGCTTTGGCAAAGTCCTCCACACTGTAATCCAGCGATTGCGCAAATGTGCTGATAAAAGAACCGCAACCGGAGGAACAGGCTTCATTGATTTCGATTCTGTTGATTACTCCGTCGTTCACAAAGATGGCTTTCATATCCTGCCCTCCAATATCCAGGATAAAAGAAACTTCTTTGCTGATATGTTTGGCAGCAGCATAATGAGCGATGGTTTCAATGATTCCCGCATCCATGTGGAAAGCCGCTTTTATCAGATCTTCTCCGTAACCGGTAGAACATCCTCCTTTTATGCGCAGGGTAGTTCCTCGTCTCCGGCATTCTTCATATAGTTTCTGCAAGCCGTTCTCTACTGTTTTTATAGGGTTTCCGTTGTTGTCGTGATAATAGGAGTAAAGGATACGATGATTGTTGTCGAGTACTACGATTTTGGTGGTAGTAGAGCCGGAGTCTATGCCGATAGTTGCTTCCTGTAATCCGGGACGCAGACTGGCATATTGAATTTTATACTGGTCTTTTTCTTTTTTCCATGACCGATATTCTTCCTCACTGTCGAATATAGGAGAAAGATCACTCTGGAAAGGTGAGGTAACACTTAGTTTGTTTTCTATTACCTGTATCAGGTTGGAGAGATGAATACTTTCTTCATTGTTCTCTGCCAATGCTGCTCCCCAGGCAGGGATCAGATTTCCTTTTTCCGGTAATATGAAATCTGTATCTTGTGACAGATTCAGATAGTTGGCAAATGCTTTCCGAAGGGCCGGAATAAAAGTCAATGGGCCACCGCAGAGTAATACCGGAGCTACGATATTGCAACCGCGTGCAAGTGTGACAGTGGTCTGTACGGCTACTGCATGGAAAATGGAAGCTGCTATATTTTCTTTAGATATATTTTTGGCTATCAGATTCTGTATGTCCGTTTTGCAGAATACTCCGCAGCGTGAAGCGATAGAGTATACCTGATTGGAACGAAGTGCTAGTTCATTCAATTCGTCGATGGAGACTCCAAGCAGAATAGCCATCTGGTCAATGAAAGCCCCGGTTCCGCCGGCACAATTTCCATTCATGCGCAGGTCTGTAGCCTGTCCGTCCTGAAAGAAAACAACTTTCGCATCTTCTCCTCCAATATCGATCATAGTGGCTGTGTGCGGATGCTCCCGGTGCACATAGTTTGTTGCAGCTACAACCTCTTGCACAAACGGCAGAGAGCATTTCTCTGAAATTCCCATTCCAACAGAGCCCGTAATATGGAAAGATAAAGGAATATCACCCAACTGTTCCTTTATTTGATAAAGAAATCCGAGTAAACATTCTTGTATTTTTGCCTGATGCCTTTTGTATCCGGAAAACAAGACTGTAGTTCCATCTTTGTCCAATACTACCATCTTGGCGGTAGTAGAGCCTATATCTAAACCCACTTTATATGCATTCATATACCAAACATCTTAAATTAGACCTCATGTTTGACACCTGTGTCAGACGCAAATGTATGTAAAAATATGGTAGATACGGCAAATCGTAATTGAAGTTTTGGGTTTAATTAACGAATTGGGAAAAAAGAAAGATGGAATGTGAGGGAGGAAAACGATTGTGTAAATAAAGAAGTAAATGAATGATTGTATGCTTATATTACTTGTAAGGTTGTAGCAGATCTTTTATGGTGAATCCTAGAAATCTTGTTTACTCTATTTTTGACAAAAGGAAACGTGGCTTTTAATAAACCCGGATTCTGTTTATAATAAACTTTTTGATAGTTTTAGTAAAACGGTATTCGAGTTTATTATAAACTATTGTAGAACAGTTTTAGAATCAGACGAGAGATTTTAAGCTGAATTATAAACAAAATGGGGCAATAATCATTCGACTATTGCCCCATATCGTATAGGAGTGGTATTGTAAAATATCAGATTATTTATGATTTATGTATGATTATTTCTTACTATTTTCATGTTGCTTATACTTTTTCTTTTCTCAAAGATACAACATAAAAAGTCCTTTGTCAAGAGTCTGATGAGAAAAGTAGTTTATCGGTCTTAAAACAGATGAATAACTTTACTTCTAATATCTGATTTTTATCCAGCTTGTGCGCGGTACTCATTGGGAGTAGTTCCTATGACTTTCTTAAATACCCTGCTTAAATGATGGGGATATTTAAAACCGAGTTCGTATGCTATTTCGCTGATTGTTTTGTTACTTTCAACCAATAGTTCTTTTACTCTTTCCATTATGGTCAGTTGGATATATTCCTGTGCGGACTTTCCGGTTTCCTTTTTTACCAGATCTCCAAAATAATTGGGAGAAAGGTGCATCTGCTCAGCACAATATTGTACGGAGGGCAAACCGATCTCGGAGGGTTTGTCCGAATTGAAATATTGCTGAAGTATCAGTTCGAATTCGGTTAGTAAATCATGGTTGACTACTTCACGAGTGACGAACTGGCGTTCGTAAAAACGCACGCAATGATTGAGCAAGGTCTCTATATTGGAAGTCACAATTTGTTTGGTATGCTTGTCGATTACATTTTCCAATTCTTCCCGTATTTCATGAAAACAGTTCAAGATGATCCGGCGTTCCCGGTCAGACATGTGAAGAGCTTCATTAGATTCGTAAGAGAAAAAAGTATAGTCTTTCATTCTGCGGGCAAGGGGAGTACCATATAACAAATCGGGGTGAAACATAAGCACAAGACCTTTGGGGTTTATAGTTTCACCGCCATCATTCACACCGGCTATTTGTCCCGGAGAGATGAAAACTAACGTACTGTCTTCATAATCGTATTTGTTACGGCCATATTGGAGCACACCGCAACCTAGTTCTTTATAAAAGACGCAATAAAAGCCGAAATTCTTTCGATAGTGCTTGAGGGATTGGAGTGCAGAGAAATCGGTTACACTAACCAGAGGATGCAGGGTCTCTGCACCTAGAAGTCTGTTATATTCCTGGATAGTTTCCAGTTTAATTATATTCTCCATATTCATATTCTTTTGTTTCACAACAAAAATAAAGGTTTTCAATGAGAATACCATACGGGATATGCCATAAACAGTAATTTGTGTTTGATATTCTGTAATTCGTGTTAGTGTGCTGATCTGCAATATCGTGTGCTTAGTAAAAATGGTTATAATATCAGTAATTTGTCTATTGTGTTACTTTCTCTATCCCGGTAACTTTGCATCATCGAAAGGTAATAACTAAAATGAAATTGAAGATGAGAAAATTAGTATTGATTATGTTGATGTGTTTAGTAGCATTAAGCTCTTACTCATGTACCCAAAGTGATGAACCGGTCACCCAGGTGAGTGGAAAGAAAATCCTTGTTGCTTACTTTAGCTGGGGAGGTACTACAAAACGTTTGGCGGAGGAGATTGCTTCACTTACAGGTGGCGATTTGTTTTCTATTGAAACCGTTACGCCTTATCCAACGGATTATACTCCTTGTACGGAGGTGGCAAAAGAGGAATTGGAAAAGGGTATTCGTCCTCCATTAAAAGACGTTGTTAAGAATATGGATGATTATGATATTGTTTTTGTTGGCTGTCCGGTGTGGTGGCATACGGCTCCAATGGCGATATGGTCATTTCTTGAAAGTAAAGAATACAATTTGGAGGGAAAAATCATTGTACCCTTCTGTACTTATGCAGCCACTTACCGTGATGAAACCTTGGCTAAAATAGTAGAACTTACTCCGGATTCTGAACATCTGAAAGGTTTTGGTTCTACGGGCAGTACAAGTGGAGCGAAAGGTTGGTTGAGGGAAATTGGAATAATAAAATAACAACAGATATAAATAGTATAGTGTTATGAAGTATAGAGAATTAGGAAATAGTGGACTTCAGGTGTCTGCTATCGGTTTGGGATGCATGGGAATGAGTCATGGATACGGTCCGGCATCTGATAGAAAAGAAATGATTTCGCTGATTCGTCAGGCGTATGAACAAGGTGTGACTTTGTTTGACACAGCAGAAATCTATGGAACAGTGGATAACCCTCATGATAACGAAGAACTGGTAGGAGAGGCATTGGCTCCCATCCGCAATAAAGTGGTAATTGCTACTAAATTTGGAATTTACCTTTCGGAACAAGGCAAGCAATATCAAAGCAGTCGCCCCGAACAAATCAGGAAATCGATAGAAGGTTCATTAATGCGCCTGCGTACTGACCGTATTGATTTGTATTATCAGCACCGGGTAGATACGGAAGTGCCTATTGAAGAGGTAGCGGGTACGATCGGTGAACTTATTCAGGAGGGAAAGATCCTACATTGGGGACTTTCTGAAGCCGGGGTTCAGACTATCAGACGTGCTCATCTTGTACAACCTTTGACTGCTGTTCAAAGTGAATATTCCATGTTCTGGAGAAATCCCGAGACTGATTTGTTGCCGGTTCTTGAAGAATTGGGTATCGGTCTTGTTCCGTTCAGTCCGCTTGGAAAGGGCTTTCTTACTGGGGCTATCAATGAGAATACTAAATTCGGGCAGGGAGATTTCCGTACGATTGTGCCTCGTTTTACTCCGGAGAATATTGCCGCAAATTTACAATTAGTTGATTTTATTAAAGAAGTGGCAGTTTCAAAAGGTGTTACTCCGGCCCAGCTTGCCCTTTCCTGGCTGAAAGAACAAAAGCCTTGGATTGTTTCTATTCCGGGTAGTCGTAGTCTGAAACATCTGACGGAAAATATAGCTGCTGCTGATGTGGAATATACCCAAGAAGAAATGGAGCATATAAATGACGGCCTTAGCCGGATCATTCTTTCGGGAGAACGCTATCCGGCAGAGTTGCAGTCACGGGTGGGGAGATAGGATTAAGCAGAATTACTTATTTGAAATTGTCTGCGAGATATTTCAACTTTTCATTTCTATAAGTGAATGCCTGAAGCTAAGTTTATAAATTCATCCTCAACGATTGTAGGGTTTATAAATTCTAATGTTGGTCTGGATAAAATGAATTTATAATCGTCAGAAATACTTTCAGGCAAAAGGTGTATGAATTCATAAGAAAGCATCTCGTCGTCAATTTCAAATATTGCTTTCTTTTCTGTATCCGAGAGAGGTTCGCTAATAAAATGATTCCAAATCATATTTTGCAGGTGATCTTCGAATTTAAGATATTCAGTAAGTTTGGCTTTTATCGGACGTGTCACATCTGACATATAAGCTTCACTGCTGTCATGCAACAAACACCCCAACTGTATACGGTTGGAAAGCCTTCGTGTTTTAGCCTCTTTGCAGCATGTGATAGAATGTTGGGCAACAGAATAAAAGAAACGGGTATGACCGTTTGCACGACAGATCAAAGACAAGGCATGAGCGATGTCTTTCATATCAATTTTTTCAGGAACAGGGTGGATGGGGTCGAAATGCTTCCCCGTAAAAGTTGTAATGTAACTCATAACTATAGTATTTTTTTGAATTGACTGTTATAAGTAACTATTTACGGTAGTTTGTAGAAACGCTTGTCCAATTACAAGTATATATAACATGGGTGCAAAGATATAATAATTAGTTGGTATAACTCTAATGTTACTCTTACCTGTGTTGCATTTTGCTATAGGACACTATGAAGCAGTTACGTCCGAAAGATCTGGCTGAAGGAACGATTGTGCAGACCTACTCCTACTCATGTCTCTAACTCTCGGTATCGACCTTGGTGCACAAATACAGCAACTGTTGGCAGTGGCCTGTTATAGGCGGATTTACTGTCGGGCTGCCCTTGCTTCTGCTGGTATTGCCGGGTATGATATTGTTAATTTATAAAAAGAGAGAACGAACCGATAATAAATAATTAAATTTGTAATAGCAAAGAGTGATATTGTTAATGAAATTCAGAAGCTATGAAGATATTGATTATAGAAGATGAACGGAGCCTTTCGGACAGCATCGTAGCATATCTCAGCAGTGAGAAGTATTTGTGTGAGCAGGCGTTCACGTATGAGGATGCTAAAATGAAAGTAAATATGTATGAGTATAATTGCATATTGCTAGACCTGATGTTACCGGGTGGAAATGGTCTCGACATTCTGCGTGATATTCGGAAGCAGCGTAATCCGGTAGGCGTGATAATCGTATCGGCAAAAGACTCGCTCGACGACAAGGTGAAAGGGTTGGAGATAGGCGCGGATGATTATCTTGCCAAGCCTTTCCATTTGCCTGAATTGAGTATGCGTATTTATGCTATCATTCGTCGAAAAGAGTTCTCGGCAAATAATATATTGGAGAGTAACGGAATCCGGATTGATTTATTGAATAAGTTGGCTATGGTGAACGACACGCAGGTGGAGCTTACCAAATCGGAATATGATCTGTTGTTGTTTTTTATTGGCAATATAATTCATTTCATTCGAATTATGTACGGTTCTTTATTGCAGAATCGGGGATTTGGGTACAAAAATCCGTAATTGATATACAATTCCATTCATTTTATCGCAGTAAATTTGCAATCAGAAGTTTAACAATGAAAAGATAGAAGATGATGATAAAAACAATTCTAAGTGTTTTGTCTTTATTCGTTATGTTATCATGCAGTATGACAGGGAAAAAGGATATAAAACAGCAGCCTGGTATGTGCGCCAAATTACCTATGGCGGCTGACGGTATTGTGCGGCTATCGAAAATCGAGGTTTATCCGGAGTATCTTGAAGAATATATGAAATATGCGACCGAAGTGGGTGAAGTCTCCTTGCGTACTGAACCGGGAGTGCTGACTATGTATGCCGTCAGCGAAAAAGAGAATCCTGGCAGGATAACTATTCTTGAAACTTACGCGAGTCAGGAGGCTTATAAATCTCATATTGCATCGGAGCATTTTCAAAAGTACAAGCAAGGAACGCTGCACATGGTTAAGACTCTCGTACTCTCTGACCAAACGCCGCTTAACCCCGCAAATTGCATTAATAACTTCATTCAATAAACGAAATGATTATGAATAAACTCCTTTTATTTTCAGTATTTAGTATTTTAACACTCAATGTTATGGCACAAGAAAAGATAGTACAGACGGCAGGACGTGACCAGCTAGGAACGTTTGCCCCCAAGTTTGCGGAACTCAATGACGATGTTCTTTTTGGAGAAGTTTGGAGCCGCACTGACAAACTCGGTCTGCGTGACCGCAGTTTAGTAACCATTACCTCCCTTATCAGTATGGGAATCACGGACAATTCGCTCGTTTATCATCTTCAGTCGGCGAAGAAGAACGGCATCACTCGCACGGAGATCGCAGAGATTATCACTCATATAGGTTTCTATGCAGGTTGGCCGAAAGCGTGGGCAGCGTTCAATTTGGCAAAAGGAGTATGGTCTGAAGATATTGTTGGTGAGGATGCCAAAACAGCTTTCCAGCGTGAGATGATTTTCCCTATTGGCGAACCCAATACAGCCTATGCACAGTATTTTATTGGTAACAGTTATCTTGCTCCGGTTTCGCGCGAGCAGGTGAATATCTCTAACGTTACTTTTGAGCCGCGTTGCCGCAATAACTGGCATATTCACCGTGCAACGAAAGGTGGCGGACAGATGCTTATCGGTGTAGCCGGTCGAGGCTGGTATCAGGAAGAAGGTAAACCGGCGGTAGAGATTCTGCCTGGTACGGTTATCCATATTCCTGCCAATGTGAAACACTGGCACGGAGCTGCTGCCGACAGTTGGTTTGCTCATCTGGCTTTCGAAGTTTCCGGTGAAAACACTTACAATGAGTGGCTTGAACCGGTTACAGATGACGAGTATAACAAACTCAAACAGACTAAACGATGATTTTTGCTAATCCTGCTTTATCTTTTGAAAGGAAATAATATGACTACCGAGGAATTTAAGGAATATGTAAAGACGCGCAAAGCGCTTAATACAGAAGAAATACATCGTTTGATGGACGATATGAGCAATTATCAAAGTAATGGAAGAATGAAAACGCCTGTGGGGTTACTCCATCGTGATAATGTCTAAACTAATTAATGATAAGAAATATTTAAAATCAAAATAAAATGAAACAGATTATATTCATATTTATGAGTCTCCTTTGCTTTAGCTGCTCATCAAAAGCGCAGAATCAGACAGCGGATACTAATGTACAGTCCGATAAGAAAATCCTGGTTGCCTATTTCTCTTGTACTGGAACTACAGAAAAAGCCGCCGATGCCATTGCAAAAACGGTTGGCGGCAAACTTTATCAGATAACTCCCGCTACAGCCTATACCTCGGCAGATCTCGACTGGAACAACAAGAGTAGCCGTAGTTCAATTGAAATGACGACTGAAAATTCACGTCCGGAATTGGGGGGAGAAGTGCTTAATCTGAAAGATTACGACGTGATATTCCTTGGTTACCCGATATGGTGGAATTTATGTCCGCGTCCGGTCAATACATTCCTTGAGAAATATGATTTCTCCGGTAAAACCGTTATTCCATTTGCTACTTCCGGAGGAAGCTCGATAACTAATAGTGTAAAACAACTCAAGAAACTTTATCCAAAAATCGTATGGGGAGAAAGCCGATTGTTGAACGGAAGTGTCAAGCAGGCCGGAGAGTGGGCGAAAGGAGTAATATAAAGATGGCTACTGAAAATATATTCACTAAATATGAGAAGTTAAATAGGGCGGAAGTAATAGTGAATATATTAAATGAGTAAGTATATTACGAATCATATTTAGATTATGCTTTTAGAAAAACTACTTAAAGAATTTAATTTTAGTACTAATATTTTTAATTGGGAAGAGTTTAAGTTATTCGACCAATATTTTGAACGAATATTAGTTAGTAAAGGTACATTTTTGATTAAGGAAGGAGAAACAGAGAGGTATAGTTATTTCGTTTTTGATGGAATATTACGTTGTTGGCTTTTAAATCATAACGGGGAAGAACAAACTTTCTGGTTTTGTAAAGAGGGTACGTTTTCAATGTCAAACATATCTTTTACATTACAAACTAGGTCTGCATTTAATGTGCAAACAATTGTAGATAGTGTTATTTACCGAATAGACAAGAAGCAAGTAAATGAACTATATACCGCTATCCCTAAAGTAAAAACTGTATTTGAAGATTTAAATGCTATATTGTTGAATAAACTTTTGAAAAGAAATATCGACTTGATTAAATATTCTCCTGAACAGTATTATCTACAGATGATGGAAGAATATGGTATTACATTAAACTATATACCATTAAAAGATATAGCTTCTTATTTGGGTATCACACCGCAAGCACTAAGCAGAATCCGTAAACGTATTTTTTAACTTGGGTTCAGTGTTTTGAATGTATAAGTAACGAACTTTGCGGCTTTAAATTGCAATTACAAGTATGATTAGAAAAATTAAAGTTACGGATTATCCACGTTTGATGGAAATTTGGGAAAGTGCAGTATTGAGTACACATGATTTTCTTAAAGAGGAAGATTTTCTATATTATAAGGAACGACTTCCGGTATATTTTCAGTATGTTAATCTATTCGGATTTGAACAAGAGGGAATCTTAATCGGATTTATGGGAATTGCAGAAGGAAATCTTGAAATGTTATTTATTGACAATAAGTATCGAGGCGCAGGAATCGGAAAAAAATTAATAACTTATGCCATAGATAATTTGCAAGTAACTAAAGTTGATGTGAATGAGCAAAATGTTCAAGCTGTCGGTTTTTATGAATATATGGGTTTTAACATATATAAAAGGTCGAATTTGGACGGAGAAGGTAAGGAATATCCTATTTTACACATGCAGTTGTAGTCTCTGTTCAATTATAAACAGATGCTTAGTATAGGTACCTTTAATTGAAGATGTAATGTTACATTTGAATAAAATGATTGGTTAAAAAATCATTGTAGAGTTTGAATGGACACATCTATCGCCTACTTAAACTCTGTTTTAAATGAAGTGAAGAAAAAGAAAAAAGCTCTGAAATTCTTGAATTTCAGAGCTTTGCTTTAATTTACTATTTGCTTTCGCGGTGCGTACGGGACTCGAACC
>ERZ857982.2630-NODE-2630-length-13532-cov-11.294057_pt1 | contig 13532 bp, 15 predicted proteins | sample MGYA00519955_ERZ857982 | MGnify/ENA primary metagenome ERZ857982 (study PRJEB31778, sample SAMEA3449416) | human gut metagenome | biome: human gut; feature: human-associated habitat; material: faeces | place: United Kingdom | collected 2010/2012 ... | reverse complement strand
ATGTGAACGGGCAAAGAGAAGATATTTTATCATTCTTTTAGCAATACTCTCCTTTGCACAAAGGTGCCGGGATGGCTGGAAAAATGCTGGTTGAGCGCACAATCTTCTGGCCTGGAAGGAGCGGGACGGACGCACCGCTGCGAAGGAGGTCCGGCAGGGGAAAAACAGGGGGAGGATCGCTTGCGACAGGGGGCGCAGGAAGACGCCGGGAGCGATACTCCCGTGAGAGGGGGCAGGGCAGGAAGGATGCGTGTCTCCCCAGGCCGCTCCGCACGGTCCGCGCCGTCGGTGACAAAAGGAGCCCCGCGGGCATCGGCAGTGATGCGGGCGGGGCTCCTCGATCTGTGACTGGTTATTGCGGCGTTTCCGAGGGGGCCCAGTCGGGGGCCAGGTCTTCGAAGGCCGTATAGGGCGACATGTAGAGCAGCTCGGCCACGCCCACGGGACCGTTGCGCTGCTTGCCGATGATGATCTCGGCGATGCCCTGCACCGGCCGGTCGGCAGGCTTGGTGAACTTGTACACGTCGTCGCGGTAGACGAACATGATGACGTCGGCGTCCTGTTCGATGGCGCCCGATTCACGCAGGTCCGAGAGCATGGGGCGCTTGTCGCCGCGTTCTTCCACTTTTCGGTTGAGCTGCGAAAGGGCCACCACGGGCACGTTCATCTCCTTGGCCAGGCCCTTGAGGGAGCGGGAGATGTCCGAGATCTCCAGTTCGCGCGAGTCGGTGCGGCGGCTGGTGCGCATGAGCTGGAGGTAGTCCACGATGACCAGGCCCAGGCCCTTTTCGGCCTTGAGGCGGCGGGCACGGGCGCGCAGCTCCAGGGTGGTCAGGGCCGGGGTGTCGTCGATGTAGATGGGCGCGCGCGAGATGACGTCGGCCGCGGCGTAGAGGTTGCTCCAGTCGGCGTCGGTGAGCAGGGCCGGGCGGCGCAGCTTGGACATGTCCACCTTGCCCCACACGGCCAGCATGCGCTGCATGAGCTGTTCCTTGCTCATTTCCAGCGAGAACACGGCCACGGGCACGCCCTGGCGGATGGCGGCATTGAGGCCCATGCAGAGCGAGAAGGCCGTCTTGCCCATACTGGGACGGGCGGCCACGATGATGAGGTCCGAGGGCTGGAGACCGGCGGTGAGCTTGTCCAGGCGCGTGTAGCCGGTGGTGACGCCGGTGATGACGTCGCGGGAGTCGGCCAGCTTGGACAGGTTCTCGAACACGCTGTCCACCAGTTCGCGGGCGCCGGTGAAGTCGCGGCCCGTGGTGCGCTGCGAGATGGCGAACACGGCCTGTTCGGACTCGTCCAGCAGGCTGCCCACCTCGCGCGAGGCATCGTAGCAGTTGCTGATGATGGACGAGCAGGCATTGATGAGGCCGCGTTGCAGGGATTTGTCGCGCACGATGGTGGCGTAATATTCGGCATTGGCGCCGGAGACCACGGCCTGGGCCAGGTCGGCCAGATAGACGGCCCCGCCGGCCTCTTCGAGGGCGTTGTTGCTCTTGAGCTGCTCGGCGGTGGAGATGAGGTCGATGGGCGCGCTTTTGCGGTACAGGTCCAGGAAGGCCCGGAAGATGGTGGCATGGGCCGGCAGATAGAAGTCCGTGTCCGCGATGAGGTCCACGATGACGTGCATGAGCTGGGGCCGCATGAGGATGCCGCCCAGCACGGCCTGTTCGGCTTCGGGGCTGTGGGGCGGCACGCGCCGCAGCAGGTCGTTCTCCGCGGTGCGGGCGCGGTCGTTGCCCTCGCTGGTGCGGGGCGCGCCGGACTGGCGGGGGGACGGGGAAGAGGCGGAGCCGAAAGGTTCGTTGCTGGCCATGATGATCTCGCGGGTTCGGGATGAGTGATGTTGCCTGAAAGGCATACGGGTTGCGCTGGTGCCTGTCAATGCGGTGCTCGTGTCCGGGAAGGGCCGGGCACCGCGCCTGTCCGCTCCGGCGTGCGGCGGGCGTGCCTGCATCCGCTGCGTAGCCGGACAGGGCCGTGCGGGCGACGGGCGCGCAGGGATGCCGGGGCCGTCGCGTGCCTTCGTCCGGCGGAACGGAGCGCGGGAACGGGGCCATCGGGCAAGCCTGGGGCAGGCTGCACGCGGGCACACGGGCCTTGCCGCGGGACAGGGCGTGCATGGGCCGGAAGGTGATGCCCCATGCCGCGACGCGAGGGATGCAGACGACAGGCATGAAAAAAGCCCCGCTCGATGAGCGGGGCTTCGATCAGCATTGGCCGGAAGGCCGACGCCTGCCTTATTCGGCTTCGGCGGCGGGAGCTTCAGCTTCGGCTTCGGGCTGGGCTTCTTCTTCCACCACGGGATGGTCGGAAACGACCTTCACCGGCACGGTGGCCACGATGCTGGCGTGCAGGCGCACGCGCACGGGATGATCACCCAGGGTACGGATGGGGGCGTCCATGAGGATGCGACGACGGTCCACATCCACGCCCAGAGCGGCCAGGGCATCGCCGATGATGCTGCTGGTCACGGAGCCGTACAGCTTGTCGTTGTCGCCCACGTGCATGGGGATGACGACTTCCAGAGCTTCCAGCTTGGCGCACAGGGCCTGGGCGTCAGCGCGCAGGGCATCCATGCGTTCCTGGAGCTTCTTGCGTTCCAGTTCAAAGGCCTTCATGTTGGCTTCGGAAGCCACCATGGCCAGGCCCTGGGGCAGCAGGAAGTTACGGCCGTAGCCGGGCTTCACGGTGACGACGTCGCCAAGGTTGCCGAGATTTTCCACGTCGGCGCGGAGTATCAGTTTCATGTGCGCCTCCTTAGATCATGCTCTTTTTCTTGACGGTGGAATCATGCGTGGCGGTGTAGATGAGCAGGGCCATCTGGCGGGCACGCTTGATTTCGCGGGTCAGCAGACGCTGATGGTGCGCGCAGGTACCGGTGATGCGGCGGGCGATGATCTTGCCGCGTTCGGTGATGAAGTCGCGCAGGATGTCAGGGCGCTTGTAGTTCAGGGGCAGATCCTTGTCCGCGCAGAAGCGGCAGAACTTGCGACGGGGGGCAAACTTCTTCTTGAAAGCCATTACGCGACCTCCACTTCTTCAGCCAGTTTGACGGTCACGAACTTGAAGATGCCGTCGGTGATGCGCACGTTGCGTTCCAGTTCGGCCACCAGTTCGGCGGGAGCCTGGTACACGAGGCGCACATAGTAGCCGCGCATCTGCTTGCGCACGGGGTAGGCCAGATCGCGCATGCCCCAGTGATCCACTTCTTCCATCACGCCGTTTTCGCGTTCCACCACGCCGGTCAGGGCGGTCAGGATGCCCTCACGGGTCTCAGCGGACAGCTCCGGCGAAAGGAGGAGCAGGGTTTCAAATTTCCGCATGGTTATCTCCTTTTGGACTGACAGCCCGTACCCCTCTGGTACGAGCAAGGGAAGACGCTCTATAGCCGCAAGCGGCGCGTCTGTCAAGTTTTTGGCCGCAAAAACGGCGGAGAAATCTTTTTTGAGCGGCTGCGGGGCCGTTGCGCCGTCCCTCACGGGCAGGGGCAGTCTTGCCCGCATAGCCGGGACGGATGCCGTATACCGGGCGCTGCGCCACGGCTTACTTGTGGTACACGCGCGGGCTGCCCTGGCCCAGCAGGCAAAGCAGCTCGTACGAAAAGCCGCCGCAGGCTTCGGCCAGTTCGTCGATGTTGACGGGCGTCTCGCCCGGTGCGGCAGGGCCGCCCAGCAGCCAGGCCAGGTCACCGGCGCGGGCCGACAGGCCCGTGACGTCGATCATGAACATGCCCATGCAGATGCGGCCCACCTGGGGCGCACGGCGGCCGTTGACCAGCACATGGATGCGGCCGGAGGCGCCGCGGGGATAGCCCGTGGCATAGCCCGCGCCCACCACGGCCACGCTCATCTCGCGCGGTGCGATGAAGGTCTGGCCGTAGGAGATGCCTTCGCCGGGCTTGAGGTGGCGCACCTGCAGCAAGGGGGCGCTCACTTCCATGACGGGTTCCAGGCCCGCGCCGCGTTCCTCCCAGGCCGTGCCCCGGAAGGGATTGCCGCCGTAGAGCGAGAAGCCCGGGCGGCAGAGCTCGAAGCGGCTTTCGGGCCAGCCCATGGTCCCGGCCGAGTTGGCCAGGGAGCGCTTGAGGGCCGGGTAGGCCGCCCGCAGGCTGTCGGTCATGGCCGTGAACTTTTCCAGCTGGCGGCGGGTGAAATTTTCCTTTTCCGGCATGTCGGCACAGGGGAAGTGCGAGACGGCCAGGGTGGGCTTGAGGCCGGGGCAGGCGCGCAGGCGTTCCAGCAGGGCCGGGATGTCTTCCGCGCTGAAGCCCAGGCGGCTCATGCCCGTATCCAGCTTGATGGCCACGCCCCAGGGATCGGCGGGGCTGCTCAGGGCGGCGGCCTTTTCCAGGGCCTCGAAACCGGTGATGAGGGGCGTCAGGCCGCAGGCGCTGGCCTGCTGCCAGTCTTCGTCGTTCTGGCAGCCCAGCAGGGGCAGGATGGTCTGGGCCAGGCCGTCCTGGCGCAGGCAGATGCCCTCTGCCACGGTGCCCACGGCAAAATGGCGGGCGCCGGCGGCGTCCAGGGCGTGGGCCACTTCGGTCATGCCGTGACCGTAGGCATCGGATTTGATGACAGGCATGAGTCTGTCGGGCCGGCCCATGCGGCTGAAGTTGCGGACAAGGGCTCCCAAGCGGATATGACAGCGGGAAGGGGTAAAAGTGCAGCTCATGACGGCTCCTCGGATGAAAAACAGGGAGGCAGCATAGCAACATTGCCCGGCAGGCACAAGGAAAGTCTGCCGTGATTCCGGCAACGGCCGGGTTTCACAGGCAAAAAATCCCGGCCCCGGACGGCTTGTCTTTCCGCGCCCATCCGGCTAGTCTGCCCGCCATGACACAATCCGTCTATACACTCGAACACAGCGACAATGCGGCCCGCGCCGGTCAGGTGCGCACGGCACACGGCGTCATCCCCACCCCCATCTTCATGCCCGTGGGCACCGTGGGCTCGGTCAAGGCCATCGCGCCGGACGACCTGGCCGCCATCGGCGCGCCCATCATCCTGGGCAATACCTACCACCTTTACCTGCGTCCCGGTGACGAGCTGGTGGCCCGGCACGGCGGCCTGCACGGCTTTGCCTCCTGGCCCGGCGCCATCCTCACCGACAGCGGCGGCTTCCAGGTCTTCAGCCTGAGTTCCCTGCGCAAGATCCGGGAGGAAGGCGTGGAGTTCCGTTCCCATCTGGACGGCTCCAAGCATCTGTTCACGCCCGAGAGCGTGGTGGGCATCCAGCGCAACCTCAATTCCGACATCATGATGGTGCTGGACGAGTGCGTGCCCTACGGCGCGGACTATGCCTATACGGAAAAGTCGCTGGCCCTGACCACGCGCTGGGCCCTGCGCGCCCGCGCGGCCTATCCGCAGGGCAGCGGCCAGAACCTGCTGTTCGCCATCACCCAGGGCGGTTTCTTCAAGGATCTGCGCAAGCGCTCCATCGAGGAGCTGTGCTGCCACGATTTCGACGGCTTCGCCATCGGCGGCCTTTCGGTGGGCGAGAGCAAGCACATGCTCTACGATTTCATGTACGAAGTGGCGCCCCAGCTGCCCAAGGACAAGCCCCGCTACCTCATGGGTGTGGGCACGCCCCTGGACATCGCCCACGGCATCAATGCCGGTATCGACATGTTCGACTGCGTGCTGCCCACCCGCAATGCGCGCAACGGCACGCTCTATACCTCGCTGGGCAAGGTCAACATCAAGCGCAAGGAATACGCCGAGGACGACAGCCCCCTGGATCCGGCCTGCAACTGCTACACCTGCCGGACGTTCTCCCGTGCCTATCTGCGGCATCTGTACGTCAGCAAGGAGCTGCTGGCCTTCCGCCTCAACTCCCTGCACAACCTGACCTACTTCCTCAATGTGGTCAGGCAGGCACGCCAGGCCATCCTGGAGGACCGCTATGCGTCCTTCCTGGCCCATATGGAAAGCCTCTATCCCGATGAGGCGGCCCAGGGCCGGGGCCTTTGATAACAGTCCGCCAGTACAGGGGAATATAGTAAAGTTGATTTTTAATATCACTTTTGGGTAGGATGGCGGTATTCTTCGCATTCGAACACAAGTGAGGGATCGTGTCCTTTCCTACTCACTCCACCCCCTGTTTTACCTGGCATCTGCCGACGGACAGCCTCGTCTTTTGCGCGCCGGCCCTGCTCCTGCTGGGCCTGACGCCGGAGACGGCGCCGCGGACCATGGCGGATTTTCTGGACCGGCTGCCGGAACCGCAGCGCCGCTTTTTGCAACGCCAGCGCCAGATGGCCCTGGCGGGGCAGGGGCCCGGCTGCCTGAGCTGTGCCTATACCTACAACGGGCGGCATGTTCGCGAAGACCTGAGCATCATCCAGTGCGATGCCGACGGCAGGCCGCAGACGATCCTCGGCACGTTCGACGTGCGTCATGAGGCCTCCCTGCCGGCAGGGGAAGACGGTGGCTACTGGACCTATGTCCGCAAGGAAGGAGGCCTGCTGCTCCCGGCAGTGTGGTGCGCGAGCGGCTGTCCACCATCCGCAAGGCCCTGGAGGCGTGGAATGCCGCCGGCGGCCTGCCGCTGGAGCTCTCCTTCGGGCTGGCAGGCTCCGATGACGGTTCCGTGGCGCCCGAGGTGCTGCTGCGTCAGGCCGATGCCCGCATGATGGAGGAGAAGAACCGGGTACGGGCCGCCTCCCATGCCCGCATCCGGGCCTGGCTGGAAGCCCGCACGGGCCGGAAGGTCCCTGTGGACGATCCCCGGCTCTAGCTCCTGCCGCAGCGCGCGGGGCCGGGATGTCCGGCCGTGCCTGTGCGGCGTGCGGCCTCTCCCTTGCGGCGGGGCTGTCTTTTCCTGTGCCGGTTCCCTGTCCGTCCTTTCCCTTGTGGCATGACGGGTCGCCGGGCCGTCTCCCTGCCCGGTCCCGGTGGCATCGCTCCCTTTTGCCGCTCCTTGCAGCTGCCCCGTCATGTGCTGTCCCGCCCTGCGGCGGGCTGCCCTCCTGATGGCCGGGCGGGCCTTCGCCGCGCTTGACCAGGCGCGCCGGATATGGGAGACAGGGCTCAGACACTCATTTTTCATCAAAAATTCCTTTGTGGTTTGAGACCTCCCCCTTCAGGGGGAAAAGAGGAATCGACAAGACGGCGAAGCCGATGAAATCCTTTTCCGTACCCCCTCCCTTCAGGGAGGGCCGATCCGCACGGCCCCTATCCGTCGGCCGCGGAGTCAGTCGGCGGATGGGGCGACTGTGGATTGAAACATTACATATATACGAGGAAAAACAATGAACGGTCAGAATTACCGTTGCGGCTGGGTGGCGCTCATGGGCCCGCCCAATGCCGGCAAATCGACGCTGCTGAACGGGCTCATGGGCCAGAAGGTGACCATCGTCACGCCCAAGCCCCAGACCACCCGCAACCAGATCGTGGGCATCCTGACGGACGACGATGCCCAGGCCATCTTCATGGATACGCCCGGCCTGTCGCAGGTGCGCGGCCGTCTGAGCAAGACCATGATCCAGGCCGTGTGGCAGAGCCTTGGCCAGGCCGACGTCATCATGCCCGTGCTGGACGCCCACCTGTACATCCGCCATCCCGAATATCTGGACCGTGACCTGGCTCCCGTGGCCGAGGCCCTGGCCAGTGACGAGCGCCCCATGGTGGTGGTGGCCAACAAGGTGGACCTGTTCGCCGACAAGAGCCGCATGCTGCCCCTGCTGACCCGTCTCAACGAGATGTGGCCCCGCGCCGAGATCTTCCCGGTGTCGGCCCTGAACAAGGACGGCCTGCCCGAGCTGGCCAAGCTCATCAAGAAGCAGCTGCCCAAGGGCATCGCCCAGTTCCCCGAAGACCAGATCTCCACCGCGCCGGTGCGCTTCATGGCCGCCGAGATCGTGCGCGAAAAGCTCTTCCTGCACCTGCGTCAGGAAGTGCCCTACGGCATCGCCGTGGAAGTGGAGAACTGGGACGAAGACCCCGAACGTGAGCAGACCATCATCCACGCCGTCATCTATGTGGCCCGTCCCATGCACAAGGGCATGGTCATCGGCCGCGGCGGCTCGGTGCTGAAGCAGGTGGGCATGGAGGCCCGTCAGGACATCCGCGAGCTCATCGGCGGCAAGGTGCACCTGGAACTGTGGGTCAAGGTCCGCGAGAACTGGACGGAAGATACGGCCTTCCTGCGCGAGCTGGGCATGGGGGCCGAATCCCTGTAGAGGAATGCATGATGGATGATTCCGCCTTGCGTGAGCGCTATCTTTCCGTGCTGGATCGGCTGGGCGAGGCCATTGCCCGTGCCGGTCGCAAGCCGGAAGAGGTGCGCCTGATCGCCGTTTCCAAACTGCATCCGGCCGAGGCCGTGGCCTGTGTGGCCGCCGCCGGACAGGTGGATTTTGGCGAGAACTATGTGCAGGAGGCCCTGCAGAAACGGCAGGATCTGGTGGCGCAGCCCCAGTGCCGTGACATCCGCTGGCACATGATCGGTCATGTGCAGAGCCGCAAGGCCGCCCAGGTGGCCGGGGCCTTTGCCCTGGTGCACACCCTGGATTCCGTCAAGCTGGCCGACGCCCTGGAAAAGCGCGCCGCCGCGCTGGGCGTGGTCCAGCCCGTGCTGTGCGAGATCAATGTGGGCGAGGAGCCCCAGAAAGCCGGGATCATGGCCGATGCCCTGCCCGAGCTGGAGGAGCATGTGCTGGCCCGTTGCCCCCATCTGGAGATGCAGGGGCTCATGTGCCTGCCGCCCGTTTTCGACGCGGGCGAGGCCGCCCGGCCCTACTTTGCCCGCCTTTACCGTCTGCGTGAGGACATGCGGGCGCGTACCGGCCTGCCGCTGCCCCATCTTTCCATGGGCATGTCCGGCGACTTTGCCGCCGCCGTGGCCGAAGGGGCCACCCTGGTGCGCATCGGCACGGACATCTTCGGTCCCCGTCCGCCCAAGGTCCCCGCGTAACGGATCATCACGAGGATATGAAAGGAGCCTGTCACCGACAGGCTCCTTTTTTATTTCATGGTGTTGGGCCGGAGCGGGGAGGTGGTGAGCTGCAGCCTTTTGCGGTGAAGAGGGCAGGGAGCAGGCTGTGACTTCATATGTTGTCACCTTGCCGCCATGCCGCATCATCGGGCCGTAGGGCAGGCCTGTCCGCCGGGACGGGGCAGGCCCGGGCAAGATCAGGAGTGCCGGGCCTCCCATTCCAGCAGGCAGGCCCCCAGGGGCAGGGCCTGCTGCAGGAACTCCTTGCGGCTCGTCTGGCCGGGGTCATAGGTCAGCAGCGCGGAGCCGGTGGCGGCGTTGAATGTGGCGTCCCGGATGCCGGTCCCCTCGCACAGCAGCGTATGCAGGGCCCCGAACGTGCTGCTTTCCCGGAACAGGGGATGACGCAGGCGGACACGTCCGTCGCTGAAATGGTGGATACTCCCCAGCAGGGCACGCATGGCGGCTTCCATATCCGTGTTGTCCACGGCCGTCGATGCTGCGGCGCCTGCGGGCAGGGCCTGCACGTCGATGGTCTCCGCTCCGGCCTCGTGCGGAGACGCGGCAGGCAGGAAGGTACGTACGGTCTCGCCCACGGTGGTCTGGCGTTGCAGGAGGCCGGTCAGCAGCTCATCAAGGGCCGGGGCGTCCGTTTGGCGGCAGCCCTTGCCGTCTTTGCCGCTGCGGCTCCCCTTCATGCCGCTGCCGTGCAGGGAGCCGCCTCTGCCGCATCCCATGCCTTTGCCGGAGCCGCCGCCTTTACCGCTGCCCAGCCCCTGGCTGAGGGTCTGCAAAAGGCCGCTGCCGGCCAGTCCCTTGCCTGCCATGCCCAGCAGGCCCATGCCGAGTTTCGTCCAGAGCATGTCTGTCGCTCCTTTGCGCCGCCCCTGAACGGCATCATGCCGCCTGCGCCGGTGTGCGTCGTCGGACCGGAAATCAGCGTGATGTCCGGCCTCTCCTGCCATGCCCGAAGCCGTGCCCGCCACGCGGACGGGCAGGAGGACACGGCTCCTCTGTCTGATCTGCTGTCCCGGGCGTCCGCGTCGCCCCATCCGGCTGCTGTCCGTGTCCGCCGTGAGGGCCCTCTCCTCCGCTGTGGTGCTGGCAACGCAGCCGTACGGGACCGCCCTCCATGACCAGGGGCAGCCCCCGGGTCATGGCCTGGGCCACACGCCGGCGGGCTTCGGCCAGCAGGCGGCAGAACGTGGGCGGAGAGATCTCCATCTGCCGGGCGGCCTCTTCTTGCGACAGCCCTTCGGCATCAGCCAGGCGCAGTGCCTCCAGCATGTCCAGGCCCAGCGTCATGGCGGGCGCGTCGTTCCCTGTGTCAGGGGAGAAGCGTCGGCACGCGGGCTTGGCAGCGATGAGGCGCAATTTTTGCGGTCGCATGGGACATCCTTGATTTGAAATATATTTCAAAATATCGCCGTCGGCAGGGAAGTCAAGGCATACGCGGACAGAGGGACTCTTCCGGCGGCAGCCCAAAAAACAAGGGAGCTCCCGGGGGAACTCCCTTGCCGGCCGCGCTGCCGGCGGCCTTTCCTGTTGACGCATGTTGGCAGCCAAGCTATTTTTCCCCCAGCATGCGGCGCAGGGGCTTGTTTTTGTTATCCCTGGCGGCGCATGGCGGCCAGACCCAGCAGGATGGCGCCTGCCTGGGCCACGTTGAGCGAATCGAATTTGCGCGCCAGCGGGATGCGCAGCATCCGGCCGCAGCGTTTGGCCACACCGGGGCGCAGGCCCTTGTCTTCATTGCCCAGCACCAGCACGGCGGGCAGCTGCATGGCGTGTTCGAACGCGTCGGCGGCGTCAGGGCCGCAGCCCGCGCCGTAGATGCTGAACCCCGCCTCTTCGGCTTCGTCCAGCGCATGGGCCAGGTTGGTCACCCGGGCCACGGGCAGGCGTTCCAGGGCCCCGGCAGCCGCACGATGGGCCGCAGGGCCCAGATAGGCGCTGTTGTGGCGGGGCAGGATCACGCCCGCGCCGCCCAGGGCATACAGGGTGCGGCACAGGGTGCCCACATTGCCCGGATCCTGGACCTGGTCCAGGGCCACCACCAGCGGCAGGGGCGCTTCGGCCGCGGCCTGCAGCACGTCCGCCAGATCACGGAAATCCGTGGCCGTCAGGCGCGCCACCACGCCCTGATGGTTGAGCGGCGCGGCATCGTTGCCGTTCTGCTGGGCAGCCTCGCGGCAGAGCCTGTCCAGGGCCGCCTGATCCACCAGACTGAAGCGCACGCCGCTCTGGCGGCACAGCTGCTGCACGTCCTGGGCATCCCGGGTACGCAGGCCTTTTTTGCAAAAGACGAGGTCGATGCGTTGCGGGTCGGTCCGCAAAAGTTCCAGCACGGGCTTCATGCCCGGCAGGAGCGGGGTCTCGGAAGTTTGATTCATGGCGTCTCCATGATTGGGGGCGTTGTTACTGGGAGGGACCGGGAAGAGGTCCCGATCCGTTTTTGTGTACGCAGCTTCCCGGCACATGGCAAGCCGGGGGCACGGGAGTAAGCATGTTCTTTCCTGATTGGTCCGGCAGGGGCCGCGCACGTCTGGGGGTGCTTTGTATTCTGGCCTTCTGTCTGTTGCTGGCAGGCGGCTGCGGCAGCAAACAGAAAAAAGGACAGCCCCTTTCCATGCCGTCCCTCATCATCCCCGGCGACGAGGGCGGCGAGCCTTTGACCCCCACGGAACTGGCCGCCTTCCAGAACACGGCCCGCATCGACCGCGACATCCACAAGGCCTCCATGCCGGACGTCGTCCTGCAATACAAGCACTTCCTGCGCAAGGGGCGCGGGACCATGAGCGTCTTTTCCCGCAATGCCGAGCCCTATCTGGGCTATGCCCGCAAGGTCTTCCGTTCGCGCGGCATGCCTGAGGAACTGGCCTATCTGGCCCTGGTGGAGAGCGGCTACCGGCCCGATGCGGAATCCCGCGTGGGGGCGCTGGGCGCCTGGCAGTTCATGCCCTATACCGGTATGAAATACGGCCTGACCCAGGACTGGTGGCTGGACGAACGCCTGGACCCCTACCGCGCCACCGAAGCCGCCGCCGACTATCTCCAGAAACTGTACGGGGACTTCCGCGACTGGCCCACGGCCATCGCCGCCTACAATGCCGGTGAGGGCAAGATGAGCCGGGCCAAGGAAGGGACGGGCGCCCGGAATTTTTACGAAGTGGTGGAACGCAACCACAAGCTGGACGAAAAAGCCCGCCTGCGGCCCGAGACCGTGCAGTATGTGCCGCGCTTCCTGGCCATGAGCAAGATCATGCGCAATCTGCCCCAGCTGGGCTTCACGCCCGTGGATCAGGACAAGCCCGCCCCGGTCCGTCGCCTGACGGCCCGCCCCGGTACCGACCTCATCGCCCTGAGCCGTGCCTGTGGTTTGAGCTGGGAAAGTTTCCAGGGCTACAACCTGCACCACAAGCGGACCATCTCGTCCACCGAGCGCTCCACCTTCGTCTATGTGCCGGTCCAGAACGAGGCCCAGGCCCAGGCCTTCCTGCGTTCGTCGTCGGCTTCGGCCTTTGCCAACTGGCGTCCCACCAAGGTGCAGACCTCGTCCGACTCCCTGGCCCGGATCAGCAAGCGCAGCGGCGTGCCCCTGGAACGCATCCAGGCCGCCAACCCCGAAAAGAAGAAGATCTACGCCGGGGATACCCTGCTGTTGCCGCGTGGTGTGCCCATGTCGCCTTCGGCCGTGGCCGCGGCGGACGGGAAACCCTCGCGGAAAGAGCGCTCGTCCGATCGGGGCAGGCAGGAACGCAACAGGCCCGAACCCTCGGGCGGCGTCTACGTGCTGCGGCCCAACGATACCCTCTACGGCGTGGCCCGGCAGTTCGGCGTTTCGGTCAGCGATCTGCAGGCCTGTAACAATATCGACGACCCCAGCCAGTTGCAGGTGGGCCAGCGCCTGACCATCCCCGGCAAGGGCGGCGCCGCGGCGTCGCGTCCGGCTTCTTCCGAGCGGCAGGCTTCGCCGAAGGGCAAGGCCTCCCGTGCTTCCCGCACCAAGACCTATACCATCCAGGCCGGTGACAGTTTGTGGGGCATCGCCCGCAAGAACGATGTCTCGGTGGAGGATATCAAGCGCTGGAATGACGGGGTCGATGCCCAGAATTTGCGCGTGGGCAGCACCCTGATCGTGGGGGATTAGGAGCATCAGCCATGACAGGCCGGGAAGGGGAGACCTTTCCCGGCTTTTTTTATGGTCGAAGAGGGCAGCCGGATGCGGGCGTACGGGAGGTCCGCTCGTCGCAGGAGGAAGGCGATGGCCTGGGAATGCCGTCATTGGGAGTTCGCCGCCATCTATGGGGCTGGAAGAGGCATCTGGCAGGGGGCTCCGACGGCGGTTTTGTGGCGCTGTATCGGAGGTGCGCGGAAAGGCAGGGCGGTGGATGCATTGCGAGGGCCCCATTCCGGCGTTGCCTGTAGCGGGACTTTTTGGGAGGGCAGTATGTTGCTTGAAAAAATGCAAACATTTTTCTGTGTCTTTCCAGTATATTGATTGAATAATCAGTCAGCGGGGATTAAATCCACAAATTTTTTTGCGGAAAAATGCTTGACGGTGGGGTCGAAAAGGCGCATAAAGCCGTTCG
>ERZ857982.2619-NODE-2619-length-13585-cov-12.527716_pt1 | contig 13585 bp, 6 predicted proteins | sample MGYA00519955_ERZ857982 | MGnify/ENA primary metagenome ERZ857982 (study PRJEB31778, sample SAMEA3449416) | human gut metagenome | biome: human gut; feature: human-associated habitat; material: faeces | place: United Kingdom | collected 2010/2012 ... | reverse complement strand
GTTCTATGAGTTACGGTTGGGCAACTGTTTTCACTTTAGCGGCATGGTTTGCAGGACTTGTGATTGATGCAAATGTGCGGGTCGGCGACCTCGGTTTACGAACAGTGCTTCCTGTCATCGTGATGGGGTGCTGCGTTATGAAGTACATAAAGGACAATAGCAAATAATCTTATCTCAATACACTTTCCAGCGGGCAGCTCCAAAACGGTTGCCCGCTATTTTTATGCTCAAAAACGGAAGGAGGCCAAAATGCCAAGCAAAACCGAAGAATATCTCGCCCTTGCCCAGCGCACAGCCAACGGCTTGACCCGGTACTGGGAAAGCTGGACAGACTACCTGACCACCGCATCCCGGCTGTACAAGTACCCCTTTGCGGACCAGCTTATGATCTACGCCCAGCGACCCGATGCCACAGCCTGCGCCGATTACGACATCTGGAACAACCGCATGAACCGGTATGTCCGGCGTGGCTCCAAGGGCATCGCCCTGTTGGACGAATCCAGCGGATACCCGCGTCTGCACTATGTGTTTGATGTGTCGGACACCGGAGTGCGCCGCAATTCCCGTGACCCGGAGGTGTGGCAGCTCAACGATGACCTGTTCCAGCCGGTATCGGAAATGCTGGCGCAGGAATACGGCATTCACCATGAACGGCTCAGCCAGCAGATTGCGGACATTGCCGGAAAGCTGGCAGAATCCTACTGGGACAACAATAGCACAGACATCCTCGCCATCGTTGACGGGTCGTTCCTGATGGATTATGATGATGCCGGACAGGAACTCCAGTTCAAGAGTGCCGCCGCAATCAGCATCATGTACACCATTTTGGAACGGTGCGGTTTTGAACCAGAGGGTTATTTTGACCGGGACGATTTTCAGGCAATTTACGATTTTTCGACCCCGGATGCTGTCTATGCACTGGGTACGGCGGTCAGCGAGTGCAGCCGTGATGTGCTGCGGAATATCGAGCGTACCGTCAAAACCACCATCCGTCGCCGCAATGTAGAAAGGAGCCAGCATGAATATGAAGAACAGGAACGTGACCTACTCGACCATCGGGGATTACCAGCTCCCGAACCTGACCCTCAGCCAGCCGAAGATTCCGTTGGGCAAGTACGGCAGGATGCGCCGGAACTATCTGAAGCAGCATCACCCGGTGCTGTACAACTCGATGCTCCTGAACGGAACGCTATACCCGCATCTGATGGAGCTGGAGCAGACGGCAGAGAGCCGGATGCAGCAGATGATGACCGAACTGCTGAAGCAGAACCCAGCCCCGGACAAGGAGAAGAACCAGATGAGCTGGGTGAGGCACATGAACAGCCTGCGGGCGCAAACCGAGGAAATCATTCTGACGGAGCTGATTTACAGCTAAGTTTTCTGGATGCCGCCATCCCTACCGAAGCAGAACAGATTAAGAACATCAACCGAGCGGAGAGCGAGAAATCGTCCTCCGCTTTTGTTTTGTCGCAGGCTGAAATCGAGAACGAACTGCGTAAGCATGGTTCTGGGTTTGCAGGTGGCAAGCAACGCATTATGGCACTGTACCAGACCCAGCCTGACCGAAAACTCCGTGCCAAGGCGTTGGCAAAGGAGTACGGCATCGGTGGGCATTCCCACGATTTTCTGGACGGAAGCCGGGGCTTTGTGAATCACGACTGGAAGGGATTGGAATTTGACCATTACCCCGACCACCAGAAAATCACCCTGAAATGGGCGCAGGTGGAAAAGTATATCGACCTGATGATCCAATCCGACCGCTACCTGACCGATGAGGAAAAAGAGCAGCGTACCACTGTACAGGAAGAAAACGGCTACAAAGTCGGTGACGATGTAATGGTTGATTTGCCCACTGGAACCATCGAGGGCACCATTGGCTATATCGGCGAAACGGATGTTCGCATCGACACCAGCGCACACGGACAGTCGTGGGATAACGAAGTTATCAACAAACGACAATTCGAGGACGGTCTGCGGCAGAATGAACCTAGCCAGCGTGTGGATGAAATGCTGGAGCAGGCAGAAACCATCTACAAGGAATCCGAGGTGCCGGAATATGAGCGTTTTTCTGTCCGCGAAGTGGTCGGAGGTACGTCCCAGCTTTTTGCTATCTGGGATGATCTCAATGAGGGCTACTATGCAAACGATAACGGAATGGCGCAATTTCCAGACAAGGAGCAGGCCGAATCCTATTGCACCGCTTTGAAAAAAGAGACGGATGAACGAACCGCCGCCGATTGGCTTGCAGTGGAAAAGGCAAAGTTTTTGGCGGAAAATGAACCTGTTCTCGCTCTCCCAAAAGAGCGTGATTACCGTGTGGGCGATACAATCCGTCTGGACGGTAAGGATTTTACGGTCGAAACTGTCGGAACTCTGAACATCCAGCTTCGTGACCCGGATGAGGTCTATCCGGTTGCCCGCTCGGAAAGCAAGGAAAATCTGGAACGGCTGCTGCGCCAGCCGGGCAACATCCATCTGCACAACCTGACGGTCAATCTCACTCCTGCGCCGGAGCCTGCCGGGAACTTCCGCATCACGGACGACCATCTGGGCGAGGGCGGCGCAAAGCAGAAGTATGCCCGGAACATTGAAGCCATCCGCACCCTGTTCAAGCTGGAACAGGAGCACCGGGGTGCCACCGCCGAGGAACAGCAGGTGCTTTCCCAGTATGTGGGCTGGGGCGGCTTGTCGGATGCCTTTGACCCCGGCAAAGACAGTTGGGCAAAAGAATATGCGGAATTGAAGGGGCTGCTCTCCGAGGACGAGTACGTTGCTGCCCGTTCCAGCACCCTGAACGCCCACTACACCAGCCCCACCGTGATCCGTGGTATCTACGATGCGGTGGAGCGTATGGGTTTCCGCAGCGGTAACATTCTGGAACCTAGTATGGGCGTGGGCAACTTCTTCGGTATGCTGCCGGACACCATGCAGGACAGCCGTCTGTACGGCGTAGAGCTGGATTCCATCACCGGGCGCATCGCCAAAAAGCTGTACCCGCAGGCCGACATTACCGTGGCGGGCTTTGAGACCACAGACCGCCGTGATTTCTACGATCTGGCGGTGCGCAACGTGCCCTTCGGCAACTACAAGGTCAACGACAAGGCGTACAACAAGTTGGGATTCAGCATCCACAACTACTTTTTCGCCAAGGCCATCGACCAAGTGCGTCCGGGCGGCGTGGTGGCGTTCGTCACCAGCCGCTACACCATGGACAGCAAGGACAGCACTGCCCGCAAGCACATGGCAGAGCGTGCCGATCTGCTGGGTGCCATCCGTCTGCCGAATAATGCGTTCCGTGCCAACGCTGGCACAGATGTTGTCAGCGACATTATCTTTTTGCAGAAGCGTGACCGCCCCATCGACCATGAGCCGGACTGGGTACAGCTTGGCAAGACCGAGGACGGCTTTGCCATCAACCAGTATTTCGTAGACCACCCGGAAATGGTGTTGGGAAATTTGGAACTGGAAAGCACCCAGTACGGTCACGACCTGACCGTTGCACCCATTGAGGGTGCAGTGCTGGCAGACCAGCTTGCAGAAGCGGTACAGCATATTGAGGGCAATTACACTGCGGTGGAGATTGCTGCCCCGGACGTCGCAGATGCGGAAGCACAGCGCAAAACGCTGCCCGCAGACCCGACTGTGAAGAATTTTAGCTATACGGTTGTTGATGGCGAGATCTACTACCGAGAGAACTCTATCATGACGCAGATCGAACTGTCCGACAACGCCAAAGGCCGTGTAGCTGGTATGGTGGAGTTGCGGCAGATCGTCAACGAACTGATTCAGCAGCAGTTGAATGACTTCCCGGACGAGGACATTAAGGCATCGCAGGCCAAGTTGAATGCCGCCTATGATGCCTTTACCGCAAAATACGGCCTGATTAACGACAAGAAAAACGCACGCCTGTTCGATGATGACAGTTCCTACTATCTGCTCTGCTCACTGGAGAATCTGGACGAGAATAAAAATCTCAAGTCCAAGGCAGATATGTTCACCAAGCGGACGATTCGGCCAGAGCGTGTTGTCACCAGCGTGGATACCCCCAGCGAAGCACTGGCGGTGTCCATTGGCGAGCATGGCAAGGTTGACCTGCCCTACATGGCCGACCTGCTGGGTACTCCCGGCAACTACGAGCGCATCACCACTGAACTGTCCGGTGTGATTTTCAAAGATCCTGCCGCCGATGTAGACGACCCGGAAGCCGGCTGGCAACCTGCGGACGAGTATCTTTCCGGCAATGTGCGGAATAAACTGCGCATGGCTCAGCTTGCCGCTGAAAGCCACCCGGAGTTCAAGATCAATGTGGAGGCTTTGACCAAAGCGCAGCCGAAGGACCTTGAAGCATCAGAAATCGACATCCGACTGGGTGCCACATGGCTGAATCCCGCCATTGTGCAGCAGTTTATGATGGAGACTTTTCAGCCGCCCTACCGCATCCGCTATAACAACCTGATCCAAGTCCGCTACTCTCCATTTACGTCCGAATGGCGCATCGGCAACAAATCTGCCGCCGGAATGTATGATATCATGTCCACCGAAACCTACGGCACCCACCGGGCCAACGCCTACAAGATTTTGGAGGACACCTTGAATTTGCGGGACTGCCGCATTTATGATACCATTGAGGAGGATGGTAAAGAGCGGCGTGTCCTGAACCAGAAGGAGACGATGCTTGCCCAGCAGAAGCAGCAGGCCATCAAGGATACCTTTGCAGGCTGGGTTTGGCAAGACCCGCAGCGGCGGAATCTGCTGGTGAAGCAGTATAACGAATTGTTCAATAGTACCCGGCCCCGCGAGTATGACGGAAGCCATATCCATTTTGTCGGTATGAACCCGGAGATCAATCTGCGGGAACATCAGCGCAATGCAGTTGCTCATGTGCTTTATGGTGGGAACACCCTGCTCGCCCACGAGGTGGGTGCCGGCAAAAGTTTTGAGATGGCAGCTTCGGCAATGGAATCTAAGCGTTTGGGCCTGTGTCAGAAAAGCCTGTTCGTGGTACCCAACCATCTGACCGAGCAGTGGGCCAGCGAGTTCCTGCGGCTATACCCCAATGCAAAGCTGCTCGTTACCAGCAAGAAAGACTTTGAACCCGCCAATCGAAAGCGTTTTTGCGCCCGCATCGCAACCGGCGACTACGATGCCGTCATTATCGGCCACTCGCAGTTTGAGAAAATCCCTCTTTCTGCGGAACGGCAGGCACGGATCATCGAAGATCAGATCGAGGAAATCGAAAATGCCATTGCAGAGGCCAAAGAACAGTCCGGTGAGCATTTTACCGTGAAACAGATGGAAAAGACACGGAAAACACTGGAGGTGAAACTGAAAAAGCTACAGTCCACCGACCGCAAGGATGATGTGGTCACATTTGAACAATTAGGCGTAGATAGGTTATTTGTGGACGAGAGCCAGAACTACAAGAACCTATATCTTTACACCAAGATGCGCAATGTTGCTGGCCTTTCTACCTCCGAAGCACAGAAGTCCAGCGATATGTTCGGCAAGTGTCGTTATCTGGATGAAGTGACTGGCGGGCGCGGCGTGATTTTCGCAACGGGAACGCCCATCAGCAACTCCATGACGGAAATGTACACCCTGATGCGCTATTTGCAGTACAGCACTCTCCAGCAGAAACAACTGACCCACTTTGATGCATGGGCTTCTACGTTTGGCGAGACCACCACGGCCATTGAGCTTGCGCCGGAAGGAACCGGCTACCGTGCGCGCACACGTTTTGCCAAGTTCTTTAACCTGCCGGAGCTGATGAATATGTTCAAGGAGGCAGCGGACATCAAGACTTCCGACCAGTTGCATCTGCCTGTTCCGGAAGCCAAGTTTGAAACTGTCGTGGTCAAACCCTCGGAAATCCAGCAGGACATGGTGAAATCCCTGAGCGAACGTGCTGCTGAGGTGCATAGCGGTGCGGTTGACCCCTCGGTGGACAATATGCTGAAGATCACCTCGGACGGACGTAAAATCGGCCTTGACCAGCGGCTGATGAATCCGCTCACCCCGGATGACCCGGACAGCAAGCTGAATGCCTGCGTCGACAATGTTCTGCGTATCTGGAACGAAACCAAAGAGGATAATCTGACGCAGCTGATTTTCTGCGATATGTCCACGCCCAAGGGAGACGGCTCGTTCAATGTCTACGATGATATTCGCACAAAGCTGCTTGCCGCCGGGGTGCCGGAATCGGAGGTCGAGTTCATCCACAACGCTGATACTGAAGGTAAGAAAGCGGATTTGTTCTCCAAAGTCCGCAGCGGCAAGGTGCGTGTCCTGCTGGGCAGCACTGCAAAGATGGGCGCAGGCACCAATGTCCAGACCCTGCTGGTGGCCGTGCATCATCTGGATGTAGGCTGGCGACCGTCCGATATGACCCAACGCAACGGCCGAATCATCCGTCAGGGCAACAAAAACAAACAAGTTTACGTCTATAATTACGTCACGGAGGGGACATTCGATGCCTACCTCTGGCAAACGCTGGAAAACAAGCAGAAGTTTATTTCGCAGATCATGACGAGCAAATCTCCGATGCGCTCCTGTGATGATGTGGATGAGCAGGCTCTTTCGTATGCCGAGGTCAAGGCCCTATGCGCAGGCGACCCGCGCATCCGGGAAAAGATGGATCTGGATGTGCAGGTAGCAAAGCTCAAGGTGCTGCGCTCGGATTACCAGAACCAGAAATATCGTCTGGAAGATAAGCTGCTCAAGCATTACCCGGAGGAAATTCAGAAAGCGAAGAACCGTATTGCGGCTCTGAAAAACGATGCCCAAATCGCAGACGCACACCCGCAGGATAAGGAGAACTTCTGCGGCATGACGATCAAGGGCATGGTGTTCGATGAGAAAAAAGCAGCTGGTGAGCGGCTGATGCTCGCCTGCAAGGAGATGCCGAATGCGGATATGATGCTGCTGGGCACCTATCGCGGCTTTGAGCTGAACATTCGCTTTGACAGTTTCAAGAATGAGCATCAAATCGTTCTCCGCGGCGAGCTGAGTTATCCGGTACCGCTGGGCGATGACCCTCGCGGCAACATCGTCCGTCTGGACAATGCCATCGGCAATTTTGCCGACCGCATTGCCGATGCTGATGCCGCACTGGATTCTCTGGAACAGCAGAAGCAGGCCGCAGAGGTTGAAATCGCCAAGCCGTTTGCGCAGGAGGAAGAACTGCAAACCAAATCTGCCCGCCTTGCAGAATTGGATGCGCTGTTGAACATGGAGCATCAGTCCAGCCGGACAGAACCCGAAGCGGAAGAAAAGCCGGATGCCCGCCCCTCTGTGCTGGCAGCTCTGGAAGAAAAGGCTGATAAAGTGGAGCCTGTCCGACCATTCAAATCTTACTTGGATAAGGATGGTGATGCCCGGTGACGGAGCACCGTGACCAGCAGATCCATTTTCGTGTCAGCAAAGTCGAACTGGAACGCATTCGTCAGAAGATGGAAAGTTGCGGTATTTTGAGCATTGGCTCTTATCTGCGAAAAATGGCTCTGGATGGTTACTGCCTGAATCTTGATTTACCACAGCTGCGTCGGATGGCGTACCTTCTTCAGAATTGCAGCAACAACCTGAATCAGGTGGCGAAACGGGCCAGTGAAAGCGGGCAGCTCTATGCCGCCGATTTAGAGGACTTGCGTAGTCGGTTGGATGAGCTGATAGCTATTGGCAAGCAACTTCTCGCCAAACTCACCGAACTCTAAAAAATTTCCCGCAGTAGGAGGCTGCGGGTTTACATAACGGTTGACACCCTTGCAAGGCAAGGGGCGATACCTTTATAATAGGGGCGAAAAAGAAAGGCTGGTGTTTGATATGAGGTTTTTATTCAAGATGATGCTTGCCCCGATCTCTCTGTTCGTGGCTTTTCTGGCTCTGATGGCAAAGTGGCTGCTTACTCTGTCCAGCTATGTTGTCGCGCCGTTGATGCTGTATATCTTTGGCTGCGGCATCTACACCGTCTACCGCCAGACTTGGGATCAATTTCTGATTCTGCTGGTTGCCGAATTTCTCTGCTTTGTCCTTTTTGTCGGCGCAACTGCAATGGTGGAGGGCGTTGAGAAATTCAGCGGTTGGCTCCGGGACCTGATTTGATTTTGAATCTTCTTGCCGCCTTCGGGCGGCTTTTTCATTTAGGAGGTGATCTGCTCTGGCTGCTACTCGTCTGATCGCACTGCATCAGCACAAAGGAAAATCTATTGCCGCCTGCCTGAAAGACCGCACCAACTATGCACAGAATCCTGACAAGACTGAAAAAGGCGAACTTGTCAGCAGCTATCAATGCAGCCCGCTTACTGTGGACGAGGAGTTCATGCTCACAAAAAAGCTGTACGAGCAGGCCACCGGGCGCAGCCAAAAAAGTAACATTATCGCCTATCAGATACGGCAATCTTTCCGACCTGGTGAAATTACGGCTGAAGAAGCAAACCGCATCGGTTATGAGTTGGCCTCCCGGTTTCTGAAAGGCAAACACGCTTTTATCGTTGCAACGCATACCGATCGGGAACACATTCACAATCACATTATCTATAACTCGACCACTCTGGACGGCACAAGAAAATTCCGGGATTTTTTCTTTTCCGGTCTGGCAGTGCAGCGGTTGAGCGACCTGATTTGTCTGGAGCATCAGCTGTCAGTCATTGAAAAGAAGCCTTACCGGGAACGGCAGAAGCGCATCACTTACCCACCAAAGGAGAGCAACCGCGACCGGCTGTGCAGTGTAATCGACGAGATTTTGCAGCAGAAGCCCACCGACTACGAAGATTTTCTGCAAAAGCTGGAACAGCAGGGCTATGAAATCAAACGCGGCAAATACACTTCCGTTAAAGGCGCACGGCAGAAACGCTTTATCCGGTTAAAGACACTGGGTGCCGGGTACAGCGAGGATGAAATCAAAGCAGTCATTGCCGGAAAAGCCGAACACCGCCCACATCAGAAGCAACCTCCCAAAGAGCAGCCGTTCCAGTTGCTGGTTGACATTCAAGCAAAACTTGCCGAGGGCAAAGGTGGCGGCTACGAACGCTGGGCGAAGAAGTACAACTTGAAAGAGATGTCCAAAACGCTGATTTTTTTGCAGGAGCAGAAAATCGGCAGTGCGGATGACCTGAAAGAGCGTGCTGATGCTGCACTTTCTCGCTATCACAAACTGGGCGATTCCATCAAGGCCGCCGAGAAGCGTATGGCAGAAATCGCCGTCCTCCGGGCGCACATCGTCAACTATGCCAAGACCCGGCCTGTATACGATGCTTACCGCAAATCCGGGTACAGCTCCAAATTTTTGGAAGCGCACCGGGAAGAAGTCACGCTGCATAAGACGGCGAAAGCCGCTTTCAATGAATCCGGCCTGAAAAAGCTGCCCAAAGTGAAAGACCTGAATGCAGAGTATTCGGCTTTGCTCACCAAGAAAAAAGCACTCTACCCAGAGTACCGAAAGACACGGGATGAGATGCAGGAAATCGTAAAAGCACAGAAGAATGTGGAACTGTTCTTTGCGGAGGAAAAGGACTCCAAGCAAGTCGAGCAGATCCGATAAAACAGTCCCTGAGAACTTTGCCGCTTATCCGGCAGGGTTCTCAGGGTCTTTTTTGCTTATTGCTCAGTCTGTACTTGGAACGGCTTTTCCGGCAGTTTCAATTTGTTTGGCAACCATATTTTCCAATTCCCCCGTAATCGTTGCACAATTTGCAACACGATAATTCCAGAAGTAAGAAACGCCTTCACACTCCTCAACGGACAAATCGCTGTTGACCAAAAGCAGTCGGTCGGAGGTTACTTTCAGCTTTTCGCACAGAGCAGCATATTTTCCATAATCAATGCTTCGGCTGGACGATTTGGCTTCCACCCAGAAGAATTTTCCGTTGATGGAAAACGCAACATCCAGTTCATGCGTGCTCCCTGCGGATGCCGCTTCTGAAAGAATCACATTGGAGCAAAGCGAAACTTCTGCGCCCTGCTCCTCCTGATAGCGATTCAAAATCTGCTGAACCTGATGCTCCACAAAAAGTTCCAGCCACTTCCCGCTCAGGAAATGCCGGACAGTCTCATTTTGCGCAAGCTCATAGACGATATTCTGCGGATAGATCACAATGGATGCAAAAAGTCCCATTTTATCCCACGTCTGAGCGATTTCCGAAAGTGTGGCAAACGAATTCTTGGAAGTACCCTTTGGGATACGAAACGAAAAAGAGCCGTCACTCTGCATATGTGTCCGAATAAACTGCAAGAAATCCACCACTACCGGGTCGCAAAGAGCTTCGCCTGTTTTCCATGCCATCCGCTGAATGGCAATCGGCGGAAGTTTTTTCGGTACGACCTGCTGAACGATTCTATACCCACAGCGTTCCAGATGCTCCAATGCGGTCAAAGGCTTCGGAGGGATTTTTTCTTTAACTTCGGACTTTTCTGCACCGGATGTATTCTCAGTCAGATAGTTAAACTTCCATCCGTATTCCCAAGCAGGCGAACGGGTCAACACACCAACTGCATGAAATCCGCTGTCCGGTTCCTCCATCGGAAATGTGATTTTGTTCTTTTGGATATTGATTTGGAGCGTTTTATTTTTCAGCGCTATCTGATAAGCGTCAAGAAGGAATTCCTTTCCCTTATATGTCAGCTCACTGGAACTATTTGCAGAAAGGCCAGCATTTTTTGCCAAAGAGAGAAGCAGACAGGTCGCTTTGGGCAGCTCAAGGATATGCTCCATCTGCGCAGCGTCCGGAATCACTTCCGCATTTGCGTTATCGGGCTGCGGCAATTCGTCTGCCGGAGTCTCCTTTGCTGGTGCAGAAACTTCGGGTGTCATTTTTGAAGCAGCCTCAGATTTTCCAGACTTGGGCAAAGGTTTCGGCTCCGTATAGACCTCAGCAATAAATAATTCATAGGAATCGATGCACGAAAGTTTTCCTGCCGCTGCAAGTCCCACATAAATCGCAGCCGCCCGTGAGGAATCGCCATAATACTTTTTAGAATCCGCTGCGGCAGCAATATCAGAAAAAGCATTATATCTGCTCAGCGGCTCCGCCTTTTCCGGGAACTGCTTCAACGCACGGCAGTAGAGCCACTCAAAGAACGAATCCATGTACGGCTCTGTCGGATACTCGTTTCCTTCCAGAGAGTAACGTAGCAGCTCTCCACTGGTTCGCAGCCGAGTGTCCTTATGGACTTTGGGTGGCTCACAGGTCAGAAGGTCAGCGAATGGCCCACCATGTTCAAACACTTTGGTGGCTTCAAAAACCGTGCTGATGGGTACATCCTGCGCAACAGAATCCAGATGCAGCAAAAGCCGCAGAGAAGAAACAGCTTCACCCTCCGGCTGAACGGATGCAGAGCTGACTTCCAGAATCGAAACATCAGGGTCTGTTGTATGGACGGCATCATGGACGGCACGGATATTCTGCCGCTTGCTGCCTTTTATCCATGTGAATGTCACCGGCTGTTCTCTGCAATAGGGATAGCCGGATATGGGAAAACAAATGGTTCGTGTTGCCATGAACACCTCCAACTTTTTAGGACAAACAAGTTTATGTAAATCAAGTATAGCACAATCCCGGATGTGCTGCATAGCACTATTTTCTGCTTCCGGGAATCCATCTGTGCAAAAAGTGCCGATACCACAGGCATCGGCACTCAGATTAAAAAGCATTTTTCAAAAATGTGCAGCCTGCATCCACCGGATGCAGAACACAAGGGGTTTGGGCACAGCCCAACAAGCATTTTGAATTTGATTTTTAGAAATCGGATTCAAAAATTGCAAGTTGGTACCAGCTTGCACTGCTTGCCACAACAATGCGTCCTTTTTGTCCGCAATTTGTAATTTTCAGATTGGAGAAAAACGCCATGGCAAAGACGAAGGCTGAAGAAAAAGCTCTCAACCTTGATTAGATTTTGTTTAACTGCCGGGATTATCTGCGCGCTGCGCGCAACTCCGGCTCGTTCTTTGAAAAGCGTGATATCCCCCGCAGTACAGCCCCGAAGTTCTCAAAAAGGTCATGGAACAGGTAGAGAACTTTGATGAGAACAATTAAGCATTTTCTCGTTTTAACGTGGGATTAGATTGCTGATCTGCCGGCCGTTTTTGTTCCACGGTCTCCACCCCCTGACGAATTCTCTTTAATAGTCAAGCAGGATAGGCACCTGCTGCTCCTCGGCAAACCGCATGGCCCGCCAGAACATGGAGAAGGCAAACTTGGCAAGGGATTGAGTGTCATACTGGGTGTGTTCCGGGATGTCTGCCTTGCTGTACTGTCCATCTGAGTCTACGGTTCCGTCTACCGGGTATCCCTCCGTGTCTGCCCAGCCAAGGATGGTGCCCTCATCGGCCTGCCATGCCAGCTGGTTCAGCTTTTCCAGCTCCTTCCGCAGACCTCCCAAGGTGGCGATCATCGTCTGATCATCGGTGGGCAGAGGTGCCTGAAAGAAGAAGGCATCCGCCAGAGGCAGCCACCAAGTTGCCCCACGGAACAGGGACCACACCCGCTCCTCGTCCGATGCAAGACGGGCGACCAGAGGATGCTCCCCGAAGTTCCAGTCCTTCTCCACGGTGGAAGGCACCGGCTCATCGTATGTATGGCAGGCGGCCACTAGCAGCATAGCGCCGAAGGCATCCCAATCCGGCTTGTCGGTGTAATAGGGCTTCTCATTATCCTCCGGCCAGGGAGTATAGGGGGGCTGGCCCGGCTGAGAAATGGCGCTCAAGATCTGATCCCGCCAGTTCTCCACCGCCGCCTGGACCTCAGCCGGGGACATTTCTTCCTCGTTATCAGCAGCTTCTCCATCCGGCGTGATCCGGTTAAAGGCATATCCGTTTTCCTCCGCCCACTGCTGAACAACAGTTTTCCAGTTGTGAGAATAGTACCGGGTCAATGTTCCGGCGTAGATGTCAAGTCCCATAGTAGTGCCTCCTTTTCAATCAAAATCCATCCAGACCAGGTGCTTTCCGCAGTGGAGGCACCGGAACAGATAGCATTGCAGATGCCCGCCATTGACAGATTCCCGGATCATTTCCTTCTGTTCCTCGTCCCACATGGGATCGTCCAGCACTTCCTCCAGCACACCCAGTGCCCGCAGCTCTCTGGCCCCCACATAGCCCAAATAGGCGCAGTAGTCGCCGCAGTGGGCACGCCAGTATTCCTGCTGCCAGCCACAGTAGCCAGGAGTGCGGTGGATGAGTTCGTCCAGCTTTTCCGGATCGTTTACACCATCATCCAGAGAGTAATCGTCCTGAAAGCTGCCGTCGTATTTCCGGGCCGCCTCGCCGCTGGAGATACACTCCGGGCACAGATACTCAATATCCTCCACAGCGAAAAAAGGTACTGTATAGTAGATGTGTGTGGTCTTACCACAGCAGTCACAGACAACGCCGTCTGCGGATTCCTCAAAAGCCCCAGTTTCCAGAGGGTTTGGGTGATACCGGAAGGCGGGCAGGCCCAGCTGGGCCTGCCGTTCCTTTTCTTTCTGCTTTTCCTCCGGCGTTTTGGGCTTGGGGAGAGCATAATGATTGCCCCAGTTTTCCGCATAGTCCTTCAGCGTGCCCAGCCGCTTGAGGGTCTTTTTATCGGAACGATTTCCGATTTGGCAGAGCAGT
>ERZ857982.2618-NODE-2618-length-13586-cov-2.614441_pt1 | contig 13586 bp, 7 predicted proteins | sample MGYA00519955_ERZ857982 | MGnify/ENA primary metagenome ERZ857982 (study PRJEB31778, sample SAMEA3449416) | human gut metagenome | biome: human gut; feature: human-associated habitat; material: faeces | place: United Kingdom | collected 2010/2012 ... | reverse complement strand
CAATATCCGGCGGGCAATAGGTGAACACGAAAAATGCAACCGTAAGCAACAGCAGGACAGCGGCTGCGGCTTTCGTCGACAGAAGAGAAGACTTGCGATACCGTTTGTTTTCGACAAACAATGACAGAAGAACCCCTGCAAAATACAAAGCGATATTTAAAGCATCGTAGTTTCGGCCAAGCACACCCTGCAGCGTATAAAATCCGACCACAATCCCGCCCATTCCGGCGAGGATACCGAGAACTCTTGCCGGGAGAAACTGTTCTGGAAGCATATTGCCGCGGAGCAGCACTTCGAGGATGGTCAGAAGCAGAAACGGGAAAAACAAAAGTTTTAAATGCTCCCAGGTGGACTCATTTACAGCTGAGAATAACCCGACGACAGCGTTATCTCCGGACCATTCATAGGTGAAATGGAGAAGAACACCCAGTACAGAAATAAAAATAAAACGGAACAGATTGGTTTTTAAAGACATAGATTCCTCACGGTTTTATAATTGTTAGAAACAGTATATGAAATTTGAACAGCTTTATGCAGGCATCAGCCGTTTTTTGTGAAAATATGGAAAATTCTTACGTTTTTCTTAACCCATTTGAAACCGAAAGCATACCATGGTAAAACAGGGGTAGCAAAAAAGAAGCTTGGAACCGATACTACCGGAGCACGGATTGCAGATGGTAAAGTATATTATGCGACCTATCCGGAAGGTGGAACACACATGAATAAGATGAATGTGTATCGCTGTGACCGGAACGGAAAGAATAATAAACTGTTATTCACACAGAATGTTGATGACGAAAATGGCTATATTATTCCGGAAGAATTTACTGCAAAGAAGATAACATTTGCAGTAAGTTCAGAGAAACTGTCCGGTTCCGAAGAAGATCCGGTAATAGAATATGTTTATGACTGCACCACAGAGCAGATCACAAAAGTGGAAAAATAGTTACGGTTCGCAGGGAGTCCTGCGAACCGTGACAGAAAATAAATGATCATATTACATAATGATACATAAAGATAAAGTGACAGACACTTCCACCCATCACGAACAGATGGAAAATTTCATGGCTGCCGAAGTATTTGTGAAGTGCGTTAAATACCGGAAGTTTCAGAGCATAGATTACACCACCGATGGTGTAGATGATGCCGCCTGCCAAAAGCCAGCCAAACGCGGCATGTGGGAGATCTGTCCACAGCCGGGTAAATACCGGCAGACACGTCCAGCCCATGGCAATGTAAATGATGGAGGAAAACCATTTCGGACAGGTGATCCAGCAGATTTTTACGATAATGCCGATCAGTGCGATTGCCCAGACAAGAGCGAACAGGAAATATCCGACCGGACCTTTCAAAACGATCAGGCAGATTGGTGTGTAGCTTCCGGCAATCAGTACAAAGATCATACTGTGGTCTAACTTGCGGAGAATACGATTTGTTCTTTCTGAAAGATTTAAAGTATGGTAGATCGTGCTTGCCGCATAGAGTAGGATCATACTCACAATAAAAACAGTCAGGGAAATCACATGAATATAATCCGGCTCATGCAGAGATTTGATGATCAGCGGTGTGGCGGCAAACATTGCCATCAGCATACCAATGAAGTGTGTGATCGCACTTCCGGGATCTTTGATTTTTTCTAACATAGTGAATACCTCCTTTGAAACATGATTCAAGTCAGATGACAGAATTGTGAGAGCAATTTTCAGATATTCGTGATCATATCTCATGACTTGAAAGCAATATAAAATGAATATTGAAATAAAAACCGTTATATGTAGTTTTGAATACTATGTGTAGTTATATGTATATTATACCGAAAACATAAAAAATGCAACCCTGTTTTTACAATAGCTAATAATCAGTCCGGGCTGTGCAGAAATTTACAGAGGATAATGCGAAGCATTGTTTGCCGGAATTGCATGTTGCTCAAATATGTGTCTGGTTTCAAATTAAAATGAACAGTTGAATTTCAAAACGGGATATGTTAAAATGACTGGCATATGTGAATTGTTACTCTTCCGCCTCACATTAGATAAATAAAGAGGCGGTATTTTTATGCCTTGTTTTTCAAATATAGTTGGGGACTTTTGCCTCCGACGTCATTATATGAACATATAAGTATTTTGTAGCTGTAAGTGCATGAAACACTGAGCAGTGAGGAGCGTTATGTCAGTGAGATTTGAAATAAAAGGGTATTTGCAACAGAAAGAAAGGATTTAATATATGGAAATCATAAAATTTGATACACTTGGACTTGACCCGAAGATTCTTCGAGCTATTACAGAGATGGGATTTGAAGAGCCAAGCCCGATCCAGGCAAAAGCGATTCCGGAAGTGATGGCCGGACATGACGTAATCGGTCAGGCACAGACAGGTACCGGAAAAACAGCAGCTTTTGGTATTCCGCTTCTTCAGAAGATCGATCCGAAGAACCGGAAACTGCAGGCAATCATTCTGTGTCCGACAAGAGAACTGGCAATCCAGGTAGCAGATGAGATCCGCAGACTGAGCAAGTTTATGCATGGCATCAAGATCCTTCCGGTATACGGCGGACAGGATATCGGAAAACAGATCCGTTCCTTAAAAGGTGGTGTGCAGCTTGTGATCGGAACACCGGGCCGAGTGATGGATCATCTTCGCCGTCGCACCTTACGTTTCGACAACCTTCACACGATCGTGCTGGATGAAGCAGATGAGATGCTGAACATGGGATTCCGTGAGGATATCGAGACGATTTTGAAAGATGCACCGGAAGAGCGTCAGACGGTTCTCTTTTCTGCGACCATGCCGAAGCCGATCATGGACATCACGAAAAATTATCAGAAAGATGCTGTTCTGGTTCGTGTCGTAAAGAAAGAACTGACCGTAAAAAATATCGACCAGTACTATTATGAAGTAAAACAGAAGAACAAAGAAGAAGTTCTCTCAAGACTTCTGGATATGTACAATCCAAAGCTCTCCCTTGTATTCTGCAATACAAAAAAACGTGTGGATGAGCTGACAGAGGCACTGAAAGGACGGGGATATTTTGCGGAAGGTCTGCATGGAGATATGAAGCAGAGCCAGAGAGACCGTGTTATGAAAGGCTTCCGCAGCGGCAAAACAGAGATCCTGATCGCCACCGATGTGGCAGCCCGTGGTATTGATGTAGATGATGTAGAGGCAGTGTTTAATTATGATGTGCCGCAGGATGATGAATTTTATGTGCACCGTATCGGCCGTACCGGTCGTGCCGGTCGTGTCGGAAAGGCATTTACGTTTGTTGTAGGACGTGAAGTTTATAAGCTGAAAGACATCCAGCGTTACTGTAAGACAAAAATCTACGCACAGCCAATTCCGTCTCTGAATGATATTACAGCCATCCGTCTGGAAAAAGTGCTGGATGAGATCGACCATATCATTAAAAACGAAGACTTAAACCGCATGACACGTATCATCGAACAGAAACTTAACGAAGAAGACTACACAGCGATGGACATTGCGGCAGCATTTCTGAAACAGGCACTGGGTGAAAATGATCAGAATAATGACCGTGGGCATATGGAAGATTTCGGTGATACCGGGGCAGAAGCAGGCATGGTACGTCTCTTCATCAACATTGGTAAAAAACAGAAAGTACGCCCGGGTGATATTCTCGGGGCAGTTGCAGGAGAATCCGGTATTCCGGGAAAACTGGTCGGAACGATCGATATGTATGACAAATATACATTCGTTGAAGTTCCGCGTGAAAATGCGGCTGATGTACTCCGTGCCATGAAAAACACCAAAATTAAAGGAAAAACAATTAACGTAGAGCCTGCAAACGGAAGATAAAAAAGCGGACAGATATTGATTTTTTCAGAGGATTTCAATATAATAGTGGGAATGATATCAGAAGTGCAGTGGTTCTCGCCGTTATAGACGGCGGGTCATCCAGAGACATTCTTGAATCTGGAATTTAAATCAAAAGGGGTTTTCAGGAAGGTATGACAGATTTTTTAGTTCGCAGGTTTGTAAGAGACAGTGAAAACACAGAATCAACGGAGGTGCGTACCCGGTATGGGATTCTTGCCAGTGTCGTCGGTATTTTCTGTAATGTATTTCTGTTTGCGGCAAAGTTAATCATCGGTACGCTGATGCATTCTCTGGCAGTCACGGCAGATGCGTTTAATAACTTATCCGATGCGGCATCATCAATCATCAGTTTTATCGGGGTAAAAATGGCAGGGAAACCGGCAGATGCGGAGCATCCGTTCGGTCATGGAAGAATTGAATACATTGCAGCACTGATTGTATCGTTTCTGGTCATTGAGGTTGGATTTACTTTTTTCAAAACGTCAGCAGGCAAGCTGATGCATCCGGAAGATATCACGTTTGACTTGGTGCCGTTTCTGATCCTGATCCTGTCGATCCTGGTGAAATTGTGGATGGCAGCATTCAATAGAAAACTTGGTAAAAAAATAGATTCAAAAGTCATGCTGGCAACTGCGGCAGATTCCCTCGGAGATGTCATTACGACAAGTGCGACCGTTGTTTCTATTTTGATCTGTTATGTTGCAAACGTAAATATTGATGCGATCGCAGGACTGATCGTATCATTGCTTGTCATCTGGTCCGGATTTTCAATTGCAAGAGACACACTGGAGCCGCTGATCGGACAGAGGGTTCCGGCAGAATTGTATCAGAAAATTTCACAGATGGTAGAATCCTATGATGGTATTGTCGGAACGCATGATCTGATCGTGCATAATTACGGACCAAATCAGGGAATGGCAACCATTCATGCAGAGGTGCCGAACGATGTGAATATTGAAGTATCCCATGCAATCATTGACCGTATTGAGCGGGAAGTCGGAAAAGAGCTGAATATCACTCTGGTGATCCATATGGATCCGGTCGAACTGCACGATGCGGAAGTACTTCGGTTAAAAGAAAAGACGGAACATATCATCAAAGCGTTAGACAGCAAACTGAGTTTTCACGATTTCCGACTGGTGAAAACAACGCCGGTCAATCTGATCTTTGATCTTCTTGTCCCGGCAGAATATACACAGAAAGATACCGACCGTGTATTGCATCAGCTGATGCAGTTGATCTCAGAAATGGAAAATGGTGCGACCTGTGTGATCACCGTAGATCACAGCTTTGAAGCACCGGAAGAATAAATAAAATAACAAATAAAAAGCAATAAAAAGCGAATCAAGGATACAATATCCGAGATTCGCTTTTGTGTTATACATCAGATGTGAGGTGACTACCGCCTCTGTAGGCGGGGAGCAACAAGAATGCCAGAGGCATTCTTGAATCAAAAGGTCTTTTGACCCGGGCATTTTCTGTCTTAAAGAATATCAATGTATTCTCCGGCAAGTGCTTTGTTCATGCTTCTTACGGCACAGAATTTACCGCACATACTGCAGGTATCGCTGTGGTCATCTTCCGGGCTTCTGCTGTCACGGATCGCTTTTGCAGTTTCCGGGTCAAGGGCACATGCATACTGTGCATCCCAGTCCAGTTTCTGGCGGGCAGCAGCCATGCGGTCATCGATGTCTCTTGCTCCCGGAATACCCTTCGCAATATCCGCTGCGTGAGCTGCGATCTTGGAAGCGATGATACCCTGCTTGGTATCCTCCACATTCGGCAGAGCCAGGTGTTCAGCCGGTGTAACATAGCAAAGGAAAGCAGCACCGTTCATAGCGGCAACTGCACCTCCGATCGCTGCAGTGATATGGTCATATCCCGGAGCAATGTCGGTTACAAGAGGACCAAGTACATAAAAAGGAGCACCCATGCAGATACTCTGCTGTACCTTCATGTTGGCGGCAACCTGATCCAGCGGCACATGGCCAGGACCTTCTACCATAACCTGTACATTGTGATCCCATGCACGTTTTGTCAGTTCTCCGAGACGAACCAGTTCTTCAATCTGACATACATCGGTTGCATCGGCAAGGCATCCAGGACGGCATGCATCGCCAAGAGAAATGGTCACGTCATATTCTTCACAGATATCCAGGATTTCATCATAATATTCATAGAATGGATTCTCTTCGCCGGTCATGGACATCCATGCAAATACGAGGCTTCCTCCACGGCTTACGATATTCATTTTACGTTTGTGCTTTTTGATCTGTTCGATGGTTTTGCGTGTAATACCGCAGTGCAGCGTTACAAAGTCTACACCGTCTTCTGCATGCATACGGATAACATCGATAAAATCCTTTGCAGTCAGTGTAGCCAGATCTCTCTGGTAATGGATCACGCTGTCATAAACAGGAACCGTACCGATCATAACCGGACATTCACTTGTCAGTTTCTGACGGAATGGCTGTGTGTTGCCGTGACTGGAAAGATCCATGATCGCTTCCGCACCGAGGTCAACGGCACTCATAACCTTCTGCATTTCGATATCATAATCCTTGCAGTCACGAGATACGCCGAGGTTGACATTGATCTTGGTACGCAGCATACTGCCGACACCCTCTGCACTTAAGCATTTATGGTTTTTGTTGGCACAGATTGCGACCTTGCCTTCAGCGACAAGTTTCATTAACTTATCAACATCCATGTTCTCTTTTTTTGCTACAGTTTCGATTTCCGGTGTTACAATTCCCTTGCGGGCTGCATCCATCTGAGTTGTGTAATTTTTCATCTCTTTTTTCCTCCGTTGGCATTATCCAAATCAGGTAATGGGTCGAAACGGGAACACGTTTCCTCTCAGCCGACTTCCGTCAGCTCCCCCTGGTTTATGTTGGTTTCGCATATAGATTCATCCTGCGTTTATGCGAATCGCTAATAAATTCTAACACCTGTACAGATGGTGTGCAAGTGTTTCTTGCAGGATCAGGAAGAATGTTTTGCAAGATAGCGATCATAAGCATTCTGATATATTTGAACAGCTTCATCGATCTTGTTTTTTTTCAGGGTGTTCAGATATTCTTCGTAATTATCAAAAGATTTGATCCCGGTAATGAAAGCAGTTGTGTATTCATACATACAGGAATTGACGTTCGCCATTATTTGAGACAGTCTGGTACGTTCTTCAGATGTAAAACTCAGACTGACCGGAAGCATATATGAAGTATCCGTGGAAGCCCATACATCGCACATAACAGCACTGGAAGGAGGCACACACTGAAGTTCCCGTTTCCAGTCAATATAAGCAGAAGGCAGGCCGGGAGCCAGCGTATAGTTTTTCAATGCCTGATAAAAAGTCAGTCCATCAGAATTATGCAAGATCAGATCGGTGAAAACAGGATTCTGATCTTTATCAAGGGTATAGGTTTTACCTTCTGTTCCGTAGCTTGCAAAACGGGAACCTTCATCAGAAAATAAATAGTCAATCCACTTCAGAACAATTTCAGGATGTTCGCATTCGGAAGAGATGTAAAACATATTATCACTGATGCTGTATTTTTTCTGTATGTGCAGCGTATCATGTTCGTTTAATTTGGGCGGAGAAACAGCAATAACCTTAATATTCTGATCTTTTGCAGAAAGATCAGAAGGCATGGTATACATACCAAACCATGCACCGGAAGTGCCGCTGGCGATCATTTTACTGTCTGCATAAGTCGAGTTGCCTGTCATATAATCAACATCTATCAGACCTTTCTGATACCAACGGTTCATTAAAGTGAGATAATCCTTCCATCCCTGCCTGGCAGGTCCATAAAAGACCTTGCCGTCCATTTGAAAAAAATCATAACTGACTCCAAAACCGGCATTCAGACTTTCATCCTGTGCATAAGCATTGTATGAAATCCACAATGGGGCTGTGGCTCCTTTCCTTTCTTTAAATGCAGTGAGAACCGTTTCCCAGTCATCATAAGTAACAGGAATCTCAAGCCCCAGTTCATCCAGCCAGTCTTTTCGAATCTGAAGACCACACCATGGTTTTTGCGAGTTTTGTTTTATAGAATAAACAGCTGCAATTCGACCGGAATCCGTGTAGGCGATATCTTTTATGTCCTTTTGCTGAATGATCTTATAGTAATTCGGTGCATATTTTGGAACCAGTTCCGTCAGATCACAGATGTCCCCCCGGTTGAGTGCATCATCCGCAGAAATATTTCCATAGATGGATGAAAAATTTCCGGCACCGATCAAATCCGGTACGGAATCGCTGTTTTGCTCAAAACGGTTTTGAATCTGCAGATTGGATAAAGAAGTGATCCAGTCAATATGGATGTTCGTTCTGTTTTCCAGTTCCTGGAAAAAGGCAGTATTATTCAGATCTCCGTCGCAGAGCTCTGAAAGTTCAAAATCAATGGTATTCAAAAAAGAAAAACTCTGTCTGACTTCTGTAACCGGAAGAGAAGCATTTGTTTGTGTCCTGACAGAAAAAACGTGTCGGACAAGAAAAATGCACAGACAGAAAACAATACAGATCAGTACCGGGAAATAGTAATTCCTATACTTGTGTTTCATAATTTCCTCCAGATAATAAGCTTTATTTTTAGTTTACTGTGTTGGAAGTAAAAAGTAAATACTCAGGAAAAAAATCATCAGCAAAAAAGAAAGAATCATAAATTTCCTTGCAAAACAAAAAGACAGACATTATATTAAAAGAAATGAGAAGAAATCTTTTTGTAAAGAGCAGGAGATAAAAACTTATGAAAACAGGAAAAGCACTTACTTTTCGTTCTATTTTGATTTCTTATCTGGTATTATGCCTGGCAATGCTCACAGTTACGATCATCGGTTACAGCAGTTCGATCTTTTATGTGCAGAAAGAAATACGAAATTCAGCTGCATTGCGTATGAGAGAAGTTGTGGGGAAGATTGAAAATAATATTCGGCTGTCATATCAGTTGTGTGATACGCTTGCCGTCAGTGGTGGTTTGGATGATATTGCATTGATAGAAGGAAATTTTTCACCACAGCAGATTTTAGATTCCATGAAACTGAAAAATACAATGTCAGAATTGAATGTACAGAACAATCTCTGTCAGAATCTGCATATCTATTTTCTGAAGAGCGATTCCATTCTTTCTTCCAATTCGCAGCGTCGGGAAGGAAAAGAGGATATCAGCTTTTTCTGCCGACAGTATGGTATCACTGCACAGGATTTTTATTGTTGGATGACAGAAGAAAATCAAAAATCTTATCAGGTTTTATCAGATAATCAAATCTGGTTTTTCCGTCCGGTCAATGACACGCAGAATAATCGCATTGCCGTTATTTTCGCAGAGTACAGCGGAAGCCGTCTGATCGGCGATCCAGGAGCAGAAAACTGTATTTATATTGAAACGCCGGAAAAAGAAAATGTGATTTACAGCAGAAAATTGGAAGAAAATCAGAAAAACGGATACATAAAAGTAGAAAAACAGATGAGTATGTTTCAATGGAACTGCGATATGTATGTTCCGAATACCTTGTTTTATGGAGAACTGAGACGTTTTGCAATGATTCTAACGGCAGAACTTCTTATGCTGATCAGCGTGGCGGTTATCGGTTCCTGGTATTTTTCAAAAAAAACTTATGTCCCGGTGGGAAATCTGATCAGTGATAACAAAAAACTTTCGAAAAAAGTGAAAAAGAAAGAAGAGACCCGGGAATGCAGGGAATTGGAAAAATATCTGACAGGTGCGGTCAAAAATTTTCCATATGCAAGTCTGAATAAACTGTCAGATCAAGAAAAGTATATAATGATCCAGTTTGCTTTTGATGAAAATGGTGATGCAGTTTTCAGAGATCAGGAAAAAAAGGAAAAACCGGAAGAGCTGGAGCATTTCGTGCTTGAAAATATTTTAAAAGAGCAGATTTTTGAAAAATATCCAGGAATCCTTTTGAAGCCGGAAAAAGATTTTGTGGCAGTTGTCAATCTTTCAGAACCGGAACATGATGAAAAAGAAATCCGCAGTCTGTTAAAGACGGTAGAACAGTTTTACAGCCGGACGTTTCATATTTCTGCCTGTATCATGATCGGAGAATGTCAGAGCGACTACAAAAAGATGAAAGAAGCGTATCATCTTCTGGAAGAGAGTATGCAGTATCTGGAGTTCTGGAGTACGAGTGCACCTGCCGGAGTCTATGTATATGGTGAGATGATGGATGCGGATGAAGACAGTCATTCCTCGGTTTACATGACAGGCAGCAGAAGACTTCTGAATTGCCTGGAGAGTGAAGATTTTGAAGGAGCATACCGGGAGCTTAACCAGATTTACCAGAGTGCATTTTCCAGAAATCAGAAAGAGCTGAGGATTAATCGCTATCGCATGTATGGTCTGATCGGAACCCTGATCACGACACTTGATATCAGTGCAAATGAAGAAGACAAAGCTTATTATCAGTCACTGAATTATGAAGAGCGTCTGTTTCGTATCCAGTCGATCCATGAGCTGCTGTCAGAAAGCAGGGCAATTTTTGAGGCGATCATTCAGTACAGACAGAATAAATCTGCAGAACGAGAACCGGAGTGGATGGAAGAAATGCAGGAATATATTCAGGGGCATTATCAGGACTGCAATATGAACGTGACCAGTCTGGCACAGGAATTTGGCATCAGTGTACCACACGTAAGCCGCAGCTTTAAAAACTTCCGAGATTATGGCGTACTGGAGTACATTCATAAAGTAAGGCTGGAACATGCAAAGGATATGTTAAAAAATGATGTACGCATCAAAAATATAGCACTTGACGTAGGTTATACCGATGCACAGGCGTTTACAAGAGCCTTTAAACGCTATGAAGGCATTACTCCATCGCAGTATAAAGAGCTGATATCAAAAAATGAAGCGTAAAATCAAAAACTGCTTCTTTAAAAAACATATTGTTTTTCCTATACTGAGAGCACAGACAAAGCACCGGATAAATAAGGTGTTTCCAGAAAAAGGAGGAAAAACAAAACATGAAAAAAGCAACAAGAAGTATTTTGAGTGCCGCTGTTGCTGTCAGTATGGCGGCAACGGCATGCCCGGTATCTTTTGCGGCAACTACTTCCAATGAAGTGACAGCAAGAGAAAAAGCAAATGCAGCACTGGCAAGAGAAGCAGCTGCACAGGGAATGGTTCTTCTGGAAAACAAGAATAATTCTCTTCCGATTAAGACAAAGAAGCTGGCATTGTTCGGAGGCGGAGCTGTACGTACCGTCCGAGGTGGTACCGGTTCCGGTGATCCGTTTAACGGCGGACTTTCCGGTGGCGGTGATGTGAATGTAAACCAGAGTGAGAGATATAATATTAACATTTATAATTCTTTCAAAAAAGCAGGTTACGATATCACGACGGCAAGTATTCTTGAAAAATATGCAGAAGGATACGATGTAGAAAATGCAAAAGCAGCAAGCAATCCGATGGCAACCTTTGCTTATCCGGAACTCACCTTCACGGATGAAGAACTGGCAGCTTCTGCAAAAGATACCAACACTGCTGTTTATGTAATCTCAAGAAATGCCGGTGAAGGTGCCGACCGTGGAATGACCAAAAAGGTTACGGTAAATGAGGTAGAATATGAATTAGGTGACTATGAGTTAAGCGATGTAGAAAAAGAAAATCTGAAAAAGGTAGCCTCTACTTTTGAAAATACCATTGTTGTACTGAATGTAGGCGGTGTCATTGACACGAAATTCTTCGAGGAAACAGAAGGTCTGGATTCTCTGCTTCTGATGGGACAGGGCGGTCAGGAAGGCGGAAATGCACTGCTTGATGTAGTAACCGGAGCTGTCACACCTTCCGGAAAACTGACAGATACCTGGGCAGAAAATTATTCAGACTATCCTGCATCTGCCACGTTCGCAAAAGCAGACGGTGATAGTATGAAGGAATGGTACAAGGAAGGAATTTATGTAGGATACCGTTATTTTGATACCTTTGGCATCAAGCCGGCATATGAATTTGGTTATGGTCTTTCCTATACAAATTTTGATATCAATGTAAAGAATGTATCGGTAAATGAAGATAAGGTGACGGTAAAAGCAGAAGTTACAAACACCGGAAAAACTTACAGTGGAAAAGAAGTAGTACAGGTTTATTTCTCCGCACCAGACTCAAAAGATGCAGAAAAAGAATATCAGCAGCTGGCTGCCTATGGAAAGACCGATGAACTGGCACCGGGTGAAAGTCAGGTACTGACACTGACTTATGATACCGATGAGATGGCTTATTATAGTGAAGAAAAGGCATCTTACATACTTGACCCGGGAACCTACTATGTGCGTGTTGGTGATTCTTCCAGAAATACAAAAGTAGCGGCAGCGATCAAACTGAATCAGAGTGCAGTGACAGAAGTTCTGTCCAATCAGATGGAAGTTCCGGAAAGCGAAAATCTGACCGAGTGGAGCAAGGCAGGAAAAACACCATATACTTATGCGACAGAGCAGCAGGAAATGGCAGAAGCCCCGGTATTTACACTGGATGCATCCAAAGTAAAAACAGAAAATAATGTTTCTGAATATAAAGATGAAAAAGTTACTACTTACACAACAGATCCAGACTATAAGGCAGTTCAGGATTACGAAAAAGTAGAAGTTGTTACAGACAAAAAAGGTGCTACTTTAAAAGATGTTGTGGATAACAAAGTAACCATGGGCGAATTTGTGGCACAGATGAGTCTGGAAGAACTGGCAAAGCTGAACTGTGGAAGCGGCTGGGGAGTAGCAAATGAAAATGCTCCGATCGTTGGCTCCAACTCAGCAACCGTACCGGGAGCAGCAGGAGAAACGCTGACTTATGATCAGTATGGTATTCCGAGTATCGTTTTAGCAGATGGCCCTGGTGGTATCCGTGTAAAACAGAAATACGAGGCAAAAAATGTAGAAACAGGAGAAACAGCAACTTACTATCAGTACTGTACCGCATGGCCGGTAGATTTTGTTCTGGCACAGAGCTGGGATACGGATCTGCTGAAACGTATTGGTGAAGCATTTGGAAAAGAACTGGAAGAGATGAATATTACAATTCTTCTTGGACCGTCCCTGAATATCCACAGAGATCCTCTTTGCGGACGTAACTTTGAGTATTTCTCAGAAGATCCGGTCATTTCCGGTACGATGGCATCTGCAATCACACTTGGTGTGCAGGAAGAGCCGGGTGTAGGGGCATGCCTGAAACATTTCTCAGCAAATAATCAGGAAACAGATCGTTCCGGAACGGATTCCATTGTAAGCGAAAGAGCACTGAGAGAAATCTACCTGAAAGGTTTTGAAATTGCAGTAAAAGAATCCAAACCAATGTCCATCATGACATCCTACAACCAGATCAATGGCGTTCCGGCGGCAGACTCTTATGATATGAATACCAATATTGCACGCGGTGAATGGGGATTTGAAGGTCTGATCATGACCGACTGGAACGGCGGTGTATCTCACCCATCCACATCCATGCATGCAGGAAATGACCTGATCATGCCGGGCGGAGCATCCAAAGCAAACGAAATTATCATAGGTGCAGAAGATGTAAAACCGACCTTTGAAGCAAACGGACAGATTGGTTTGAAAGATGAACTGATGTATATGTTCAGTTATAAATCAGCAGCATGGGGCGATTTTGAAGTTTCAGCGGATGGAACACAGACAGCGGAAGCAAAACTGGGAGATGACTACACAGCAAGTGTAGGTGAGGATGGAAAGATTCTGGTAAACGGACAGGAAATTTACAGAGAGTATCAGG
>ERZ857982.2614-NODE-2614-length-13601-cov-4.108224_pt1 | contig 13601 bp, 10 predicted proteins | sample MGYA00519955_ERZ857982 | MGnify/ENA primary metagenome ERZ857982 (study PRJEB31778, sample SAMEA3449416) | human gut metagenome | biome: human gut; feature: human-associated habitat; material: faeces | place: United Kingdom | collected 2010/2012 ... | reverse complement strand
CGTTCATATCGGGCGGCAGGGCGCAGGCCACCGCGCCGCGGCGGTCGCACACCAGCACAAAGGGGCACTGGCCCACGCTGGCGGGCATATAGGCAGCCGCGTAGTCCGCGCCGGTCACCTGCATGGCGGCCAGAGCGCGGCCTGCAGCGGCCTGCACCACATCGCCGGGGAACCGCTTCAACAGCTGTTCCGGCACGGCGATACGGCGGGCTTTCTGCGGGTCGGCGTAGCTCTCGGTGCCAAAGTCGAACACGGCCTCGCTGTGGGCCAACGGCTGCAAAAGCGCACCCAGCAGGCGGCCTGTCGTCTCGTCCACAGCCACCAGCAGCTTGCGCTTGTCCAGCAAGGCATCCAGCGTGGCCTGGGCCAAGCTCGTTTCGCCCTCGGCAAAGACATCGTCGCCGAACTTAGCCCGCAGCCGCGCGGCCCATTTGTCACAGTATTGCTCCGCCATGGCGCGGTTGGGGGCGCTGACCTGCACGCAGATGGCAAATTCGCCGTCGCGCTCCAACAGGCGCAGGCCGGGGCAGCCATCGTCGCGGATCTGCCGCAGTACGCTGGACACCTCCGCGCCCGTAGGCCCGAAAACACGCAGAATTTTCAGTTGAGTGTTGACCATGGTGGAACCTTTCTATTGCTTTATATATCCAAATCGCTGTTGGGGGTCTGCGGAGTAAACAGTATGCTCTCCGGCACATCCAGGCCCAGCGCCATGCGGCGCAGCATATCCAGGGCGTAGAGCGCGGCGCGGGTGCGGATGATGGCGCGGTCCTGGTAGCCGCCCAGCGTCAGGCGCATCAAATACCCGGTGTTCGTGCGGGTGTCGGCACCAGCCAGGTAGACCGTGCCCACCGGCTTGCCGGGCAGCGCACCGCCCGGCCCAGCCAGGCCGGTGATGCCCACAGCCAGCTCCGCGCCGGATTTTCGCGCAGCACCAAAGGCCATGGCAGCGGCCACAGGCCCGGAGACAACGTTGTACTTTTCAATCACGGCGGCGTCCACACCCAGCAGCTTTTGCTTGGCGGCCTCGGCGTAGGTGACAAAGCCGAAGCCGAACACCTCGCTGCTGCCGGGCACGTTGGTCAGCCGCTCGGCGATCATGCCGCCGGTGCAGCTCTCCGCCGTGGCAGCGTGGAGGTGATGCTCGCGCAAAGCGCGTACCACCGTGTATTCCAGTGCAGGCACGTCAACGTCATAGGCCGCTGCGCCCAGAACTTCTTTAAACTCCGCAATGCGGGCATTGCAGGCGGCCTCGGCGGCCTGCTCGGTGGCCTCGCGGGCCGTCACGCGGATCTCGCACTCGCCGGTCTTGCAGTAGATGGCGGCGGTGGGGTTCGCGGCCTCAAACAGCGGCGCGACCTTGCTGGCAATGGCGCTCTCGCCGCCCAGCACCCGCAGCGTGCGGCTGTGGATCGTGCAGTTTTGCCGTTTCAGCAGAATCGGGCGGACCTGCTCGGCCCACATGGCCTTCATCTCCCGCGGGACGCCGGGCATCAGCGCGGCGCAGTGGCCGTCGGCGTCCTCAAACCACGCGCCGGGGGCCGTGCCGTGGTCGTTGATGAGCTTGTGGCCCACCGTCGGGCACATGGCCTGCTTGCGGTTGTTGGGCGTGGGGCGTCTGTTTGTCCGGGCGAAAAAGTCTATGATCTTCTGCCACTCGCCCTCGTCAAAGGCCAGCGTATCGCCGAACGCCTCGGCCACGGTCTCCTTTGTCAGATCGTCCTCGGTGGGGCCGAGACCGCCCGAAAAGACGAGCAGGTCGCTGCGGCTTTTCGCCTGCAAAACCAGCTCCTTCAGGCGGGCGGGGTTATCGCCGATGACATGCTGGTGCATCACGCTGATACCCAGCTCGGCCAGCTCGCGGCTTAAAAACTGCGCGTTGGTGTTCAGGATGTCGCCCAGCAGAAGCTCCGTGCCTACGCAGATAATTTCAGCAGTCACAGCAGCTCGTCATCTCCCATGCGGATATAGATTTTCTCGACGTTCTCGGCGGCCTCGGCTTCCAGCGCGGCCAGGCCGGGCATAGCGGCCTCGGCGGCCAAGATCTCGTCCAGCGTCGGGTTCGTCTTGGGGTGCGGCGGGGTAAAGATCGTGCAGCAGTCCTCATACGGCTCGATGGACGTCTCAAATGTACCGATCTTACGCGAAATATTGATGATCTCGATCTTGTCCATGCCGATGCAGGGGCGCAGCACGGGCAGGTCCTGCGCCTGGTCGGTGCAGGCCAGCGCGGCCATGGTCTGGCTGGCGACCTGAGCCAGGCTCTCGCCGGTGATGAGGGCCTGCAGTTCGAGCTTTTTCGCCACCTGATTGGCAATGCGCAGCATGCTGCGGCGCATCAGAACCGTGAACAGCACGTCGGGCGCGTTGTCACGGATATACTCCTGCGGCTTCGTGTAGGGCACGACGAACAGCGTGCAGTTGCCGGTGTACTCGACCAGCTCGCGGGCCAGATCGCGCACTTTCAGCTTGGCGCGCAGGCTCGTGTACGGCGGGCTGGCAAAGTGGATGTGGTGCAGCGCCAGGCCGCGGCGGGCCATGCACCAGGCAGCGACGGGGCTGTCAATGCCGCCGGACAGCAGGTTCAGTGCGCGGCCGCTGGTGCCCACCGGCAGACCGCCCGCAGCCTCGACCTTGGGGCCGTGGACGTAGGCGGCGTGGTCACGAATCTCGACCATGATTTCCAGCTGGGGGTTGTGCACATCCACGCGCAGGTGGTGGTGCTTGTCCAGCAGGTAGGCACCCAACTCGCGGCAGATTTCGGGGCTTTTCATCGGGTAGGCCTTGTCGGCGCGCTTGGCCTCGACCTTGAAGGTGCGGATGCCGCGCAGCGTCTCGCCGAGATACGCCTCGGCGGTCTCGCATATTGCGGCAAAGTCCTTCGGGCACTCGACGGCGCGGCTCAGCTTCACGATGCCGAACACATGGGACACGCGGCGGAACGCCTCGTCCATGTCGAGGCCGTCCTCCTTCGGCTCGATGAAAACGGTGCTCTGGGCCTGATAGACTTTGAACTTGCCCAGCGGCTCCAGCCGCCAGCGGATCGTCTTGGCCAGCCGCGCCTCAAACTTGCCGCGGTTCAGGCCCTTCAGCGTCATTTCGCCCTGATAGGCGAGGATGAGTTCTTTCATAGGAATATTCCTTTCCATATAAATCCTTGGCTTCCCCCTTGGGGGAAGCTGCCGCCGCAGCGGCTGATGAGGGAAAAGTTTACTGCGGCAGCCCGTTCACGGGTCACGCCAGCAAGGCCGCCCCTCATCCGGCTGTGGTCGGGGCCACAGCCACCTTCCCCCCAAGGGGGGGGAAGGCATCACAGCTTTAAATATGCTGCAGCTCCTTCAGCCCGTCCCGCAGCCCCGCCAGCAGCGCGTCCACGTCCTCGGCGGTGTTATCGGCGCAGAAGCTCACGCGCAGGGCAGTGCGGACGGTCAGGTCGGCGCAGCCCATGGCCAGCAGGGTGTGGCTCGGCTCGCCCTTATCACAGGCAGAGCCGCCCGAAACATAGACCGCGCGGGTGTTCAGATAATTGATAAAGGTCTGGCTGTTGATGCAGTTGGTCGAGAAGTTGACGATTTCCCCCACTGCATCGGCGGGTGAGTTTAGGGTGATGCCGTCCAGCGCGGCCAGCCCCGCACGGAGCTTGGCGTTCAGCTCCGCAATGCGGGTCATGCGGGTGCGCAGCTTTTGCTGCCCCAGCGCGGCGGCCACGCCGAGACCCACAATGTAGGGCGTGTTCTCGGTGCCGGGGCGCAGGCCGCGCTCCTGATGGCCGCCGAGATAGGGCGGTTTGAGCGTCTGGCGCTGGCTGTCCCGGATGAACAGTGCGCCGACGCCCTTGGGCGCGTGGACCTTGTGGCCGGAGACGGAGAGCGTATCGACCTCGCGCCATTTCTGCAGGTCGATGGGCATGCGCAGCCACGCCTGCACGGCGTCCACATGGAAGTGGGTTCGGCTGTTGCGCGCCTTGATGCCCTTGCCCAGCGCCGCGATGTCCTGCACGGCGCCGGTCTCGTTGTTGACGGCCATGCAGGCGGCCAGCACCGTGTTTTTGTCGATCTCGGCCAGGAATTTCTGCGTGTCAATGCGTCCGTCCGCCCCGGGCATGACCTCGACGACGGTGAAGCCCTCGTCCTTCAACGCGCGGATGGGGCGCTGCACGCTGGGGTGTTCAAAGCCCGTGACGACGATCTTATTGCCCCAGTGCTTACGCGGGCGGGCCGCGCCGGTCACGGCCATGTTGTTGCCCTCACTGCCGCAGGCCGTGAAGTAGATTTCATCGCTGCGGCAGTGCAGCGTTTTAGCCACGCGGGCGCGGGCCGCGGCAATGGCATCCTGCGCGGCAACGGCGGGGTCATACAGGCTGCTGGGGTTGGCCCAAAGCTCAGTCAGCGCCTCGCTGACGGCCTGCGCCACCGCCGGGTCCACCCGGGACGTGGCGGCGTTATCAAGATAATGCAGCTGGGGGTCGGAAAGCATAGCACTCATTCCTCACATTATTGCACAAAATTATACAGATTAAATTATACACGTTCGCCCAGCAAAAAACAATATTCAGAAACAAAAAAAGGCTTCCCCCGTGGGGGAAGCTGGCCGCGAAGCGGACTGATGAGGGCAGAGTTCATCCTGATTGCCCCTTTACGGGCTGTAACCCGGTAGGGGCCGGGCATGCCCGGCCCGCGGCTTACCGGCAAATGTGCTGTAATGGGAAGGCCGCTTTATTCTGTTGACCCTGTAGGGGCGCATTCTATATGCGCCCGGGCAGCTTGCGGCTGCGAAAGCCCCCACGGGCGGATATGGAATCCGCCCCTACGCCTTGTTTTATCTACCCTTACTCCCCAAAATCCTCCGCGGCCTTCTGCATCATCTGGCGGATCGGCAGGTTGTACGGGCAGCGCGGCTCACAGGCACCGCACCGGATGCAGGCACCGGCCTTGGTCTGCAGCGTCGCATAGCGCTCGCGGCCCCACTGCTGCAGGCCGTAGCGGTTCAGATACCCCTGGAACAGGAACACACTGGGGATGGAAATTCCCACCGTGCAGGGCGCACAGTAGTTGCATCGGCGGCAGAACTGGGTGCCCAGCGCGTCGCGCACCTTCTGGCAGGCGGCCTCCTCCTCGGGCGTGAGCGGGGCGGTGTTGGCCGCGCCCGCCACGTTGGCGTTCAGCTCCTCCACCGTCGCCATGCCGGGGATGGACACCGTGACTGCCGGGTTGGACAGCACGTACCGCAGTGCCAGGCGGCCATCCTCAATGGCACCGCCCGCCAACGGCTTCATGTCTATAAAGCCCTTGCCCGCCGCGGCGCAGCGGTCGATCAGCTCCCTGCCCTGCTGCTCCACGATGTTGTACGGGAACATGATCGTCTCGATCTCGGGGATGTCCAGCGCTGCCTCAAACACAGCGGCCAGGTGTGCCGTGATGCCGATGTGCCCGACGATGCCCCTGGCCTTTGCCTCGAGCAGCGCCTCCATTGCGCCGCCGGGCGCCAGAATGGTTTTCAGGCCGTCGAGGCTCGGGTTGTGGAACTGGAACAGCTCGATGTGGTCGGTGCGCAGGTTTTTCAGGCTCGTGGCGATTTCGGCCTCCATGTCGGCTTTGGTCAGCGCGCGGCATTTGGTCGCCAGAATGAAGTCATCCCGCAGCCCGGCCTCCTCCAGCGACTGGCCGATCCATGCCTCGCTGACTGTGTAGGCGCGGGCAGTGTCGATGTAATTGATGCCCGCCTTATGCGCGGCGATCAGCAGCTCCCGCGTGCCGGGCTGGTCGATGCGCTGAATGGGAATGCCGCCAAAACCAAGGCGGGAGATTTGTAAGCCTGTGGTGCCGAAATTGACGTATTGCATGGTGTTTACCTCTTATATTGCTCTCCGTTTGCTGCAGGGGTCGATGCCTGCATCCGCCCCGGCAGCCTTTACGCTTATTATAGCAAATCCAACGTAAAAATCCAGTCCCTCTAAGCCCTCCCCCGCGTGGGAAGGCAACCGGCTTGCAAGCATGGTGCTATTCTTCTATAATAAACAGTACAAAAACGAAATTTTTGCGGGGTACAGCCACCTCTACGACCCGCTGACCGGGCGCTGGCCGTTTCTTGCGGGGCCGGAGCGCAGCTACGGTGCGTGTGTCGATTTATTGGTGGAGGAATTTTTGCCCAACACAACTGCTGGCACCTGACGGCAGCCGCGACCACTAGATGCCCGGAAAGTTGTGTCCGCGGTGTCACAATTATCCACAAACAGACCCTATGGATGTTGAAAATTTCGGCGTTTTTCTGTGCGATTTTCCACCCCTGCCCACTTGCGGCGGGGGCTTTTTTCGTGGTATGATTTATTTTGTAATAGTTTATCGCTTCTTAACTGTGAGGAACAGGAATGTTTAATAAAAAGAACCCCATGCGGTATTTCTCCGGCAGCACCTTTGCGCGGCTGCCGCTGTATAAGCTGGCCGCGGGCGGCACGGCGGTGGTGCTGACCGCCAGCATCGGCCTGGGCGCGTTTGCGGCCAGCGTCGGTCCGTTCTCCGCGTCCGAGCCCAGCCCCACGCCCATCGTGACGGCCACCCCCGAGACGGCGGCCACGCCGACCCCTTCCCCGACGCCGAGCCCCACGCCGGAGCCGGACAAGCCGCTGACGATGGAGGCCAGCGTCATCCAGCAGGACGTCGGTGTGACGCTTTACGTCGAGAACACCCCCGAGCCCAGCCCCACGCCCGATGCGTCCGCCTCGCCGTCCCCGACGCCGTCCAAAAGCGCGAAGGAGGATGACGCCGAGAACGAAAAGACCCCGCTGCTGGGCGTGGCGGCAACCATCACGCTGACCGACGCCAAGGGCAATGCCACGGATTACGAGCTGGATACCGAGACCGGCACCGCGCTGGCCGAGGACGTGACCCCCGGCGACTACACGCTGGCGGTCCAGCCCATCGAGGGCTACACGCAGCCCGAGGCCCAGACCGTGACGGTCAAAGAAAAGGTCGTCTACAAGGCGGACGTCAAGGCCGTTAAAGAGAAGATCGTTCAGGCAAGCCAGGTCAACGAGAGTGCCGAGGACTCCGGCGTCAGCAACGCGGGCTCGGCCCCCATCGTCAACGAGGTCACTGACACCGTGACCTACGCCGACAGCGCCAGGACCGAGACCGGCAGCAGGACGAGCTACACGGCCAAGCTGAGCAGCAGCGGACATCTGCTGCTGGCCGACGGCACCGAGACGCCCTACCTGCCCGTTTATCAGGACGGCACGAAGGACCTGATCGGCGCAATGCGCGATACGAGCTACGCCGCCAACACGGCCACGGCGGCCTGGCTGCCCGGCGCGGCGGATTCCGTCACGCTGCTGGGTGCGGCCAACACCCGCATGGCGTGGGTACACCGCGCGGACGAGCCGGTGACCGTGCAGGAGGACACCGACGGGGCCGCCCCGGCTGCCGAGGAGACCCCTGTCCCGGCGGACCCCACGCCGGAACCGACCCCCGAGAGCACGCCCGAGCCGACCCCGGAGGCGACGCCCGCCCCCACCGAGGCCCCGACGGAGACACCCGCCGAAACGCAAACGCCTGCCCCGACAGCAGCCCCTACGGAAGCCCCGACAGCGGCTCCGACGCAAGCACCCACCCCGGTGCCCGACCCGACGGCGGGCTGGCCGGATAACATTGCGGTGCAGGAGCTGGCCAACTACGGCTTTGCCGTGACCAGCGCGACCACCACGATATACGAGTACACCGGCTGGCAGGATATTGACGGCGTAACGTATTATTACGACCCGTCCACCCACCAGCCCGTCACGGGCCAGCAGGTCATTCAGGGCAATGTCTACACCTTTGCGGCGGACGGCGCACTGAACCGCACGGCCCGCGGCATTGATGTCTCGAAGTTCCAGGGCAGCATTGACTGGAACGCCGTCAAGGCGGACGGCATCACGTTTGCCATCATCCGCTGCGGCTACCGCGGCTACGGCAGCGGTGCGCTGGTCGAGGATTCTACCTATCGCCGGAACATTCAGGGCGCGATCAACGCGGGTCTGCGCGTCGGCGTTTACTTCTACAGCCAGGCCATCAACGAGGCCGAGGCCGTCGAGGAGGCCAGCATGGTGCTGAGCCTGGTCAGCGGCTACAGCCTGCCGCTGGGCGTCTACTACGACACCGAGAGTGTCGGCGGCGGGCGCGCCAACGCCCTGAGCGCCGCCGAGCGCACGGCCTGCGCCGTCGCCTTCTGCGAGACGATCCGCAGCGCGGGGTACAGCGCGGGCGTTTACTCCTACGCCAGCTGGTTCTATAACGCGCTGAACTTTGCGAACATCAGCAAGTACAACATCTGGATCGCCCAGTACCGCGATACGCTGAGCTTCAGCTACAAGCACAATATATGGCAGTACACAGGCTCCGGCAGCGTCAAGGGGATCTCGAAGCCGGTGGATATGAATATTGGGTAAAGTAAAAACACCTGCGTTTTCGGACGCAGGTGTTTTTGCGTTATGGAAGCCTTCTCCCTCGGGAGAAGGTGGCCGAGGCTCCGACCGAGGCCGGATGAGGGCAAAGCCCGCCATAGCGGCCAGTGAACGGGCTGCAGCGGCAAGGTCTTCCCTCATCAGTCAGCGGACGGGGCCGCTGACAGCTTCCCCCCAAGGGGGAAGCCTTATTTGTTTGTGTAGCAGCTCATCTTCGCGCTGCTTCCGCCCCTGACCTGCCCATTGCCGTGCACAATATATTTATACGTACACAGCTCGGCCAGCCCCATGGGGCCGCGGGCGTGGAGCTTCTGGGTGCTGATGCCCATCTCGCAGCCAAGGCCGAACTCGCCGCCGTCGGTAAAGCGGGTGCTGGCGTTCACGTAGACCGCCGCGCTGTCCACGCAGGTCGTGAACCGCTGTGCCGCCGCGGCGTCCGCCGTGACGATGGCCTCGCTGTGGTGGGTCGAATGCTTCGCAATGTGGGCGATGGCCGCATCGACGTCATCCACAACGGCCACACTCAGCTTATAATCCAGATACTCGGTGTCAAAGTCCTGCGGCGCGGCGGGCACACCGTCGATGATGGCCGCGGCGCGCGCGTCCAGATGCAGCTCCACCGGGGTGATGCCGGCAGCGGCGCGGGCATCGACAAGGCGGGCCTTCAGCATCGGCAAAAACTGCGCTGCCACGTCCCTGTGGACCAGCAGCGCCTCCTCGGCGTTGCAGACGCTGGGGCGGCTCGTCTTGGCGTTTTCCACAATATCCACGGCCATCTCCAGATCGGCGGCCTTGTCCACGTAGACATGGCAGATGCCGGTGCCGGTCTGGATGCAGGGCACGGTTGCGTTCTCGACGCAGGCGCGGATCAGCCCGGCCCCGCCGCGGGGGATCAGCAGATCGACCAGCCCGTCCGCGGTCATCAGCTCGTTGGCGCTGGCGTGGGAGGTGTCCTCGATGAGGCTCACCGCGCACTCCGGCAGGCGCACCCTGCGCAGACCGGCGCGCAGGGCCTCCACGATGGCGTGGCAGCTGGCCCAGGCGTCGCGCCCGCAGCGAAGGATGCACGCACTGCCCGCCTTGATGGCCAGCGCGGCAGCGTCGCTCGTGACGTTGGGGCGGCTCTCATAGATGATGGCGATGACACCCATCGGCACGGCGGTTTTTTCGATTAAAAGGCCGTTCGGGCGCACAATTTTGCGCAGCACTGCGCCCACCGGGTCGGGCAGGGCCTCGACCTCGCGCATACCCTTGGCCATGTCGGTCAGGCGGCCCGGCGTCAGCGCCAGACGGTCCAGCATCACGTCGCTGACCCGCCCGCGGGCGTTCTCGACGTCCTGCTTATTGGCGTCCAGAATTTTATCCTGCGCGGCGATGAGCGCAACGGCCATTGCCTCCAGTGCGGCGTTCTTCGTGTCGGCGTCGGCCAGCGCCAGCGGCAGCTTTGCGCCCTGCGCGGCCCGCAAAATTTCCTGCGTAGTCATGGGGTCAGACCTCCCTTATGCCTTGCGGCCCACGAACCGGGTGCCGACGGGCTTGCCCTCGACAATGTCGTACAGCACCTCGGCGTGGGCACCGTTGGTAATGATCATGTCCACACCGGCCTCGGTGGCACGCTTGGCGGCGGTGACCTTCGTCAGCATGCCGCCGGTGCCCAGGGCCGAGCCCGCGCCGCCCGCCAGCATCTCAATTTCCGGCGTGATCTCCTCGACCACCGGGATGAGCTTTGCGTCCGGGTGGGTGTGCGGGTCGGCGGTGTACAGGCCGTCGATGTCGGACATCAGCACGACCAGATCGGCGTGGATGCACTTGGCCACCAGCGCGGCCAGCGTGTCGTTGTCGCCCAAAGAGTATTCCTCGCAGGCGACGGGGTCATTCTCGTTGATGATGGGGATGGCGTGCAGCTGCAAAAGACGTTCCAGCGTGTTTTGCAGGTTGTGCAGACGGTTTTCGTGGTCAAAATCCTCCCACGTCAGCAGCATCTGGGCCACGGTATGGTTGTATTGGCCGAACAGCCGGTCATAGGTATACATCAGCTCGCACTGGCCCACCGCGGCGGCAGCCTGCTTGGTGACAAGGTCGCCGGGCTTTTCAATTTGCAGCTTGCCTGCGCCGAGGCCCGTGGCCGCCGACGATACGACGATGAGCTGATGTCCGGCATTCTGAATATCGCTCCACACCTTGACCAGATCCTCGGTGTGGCGGATGTTGAGCAGCCCGCCGGGATGTGCCAGCGTGCTGGTGCCTACTTTAACGACGATACGCATAAAATTTCTCTTTCTATTCTTGTTTGGCAACCGCTTTGTAGGGGCGAGCATTGCTCGCCCGTCAGGCGTCTGCCGCGCGGGGTATTTTCCCGGAAAAGCACTTTTTTCCGTCAGGTCTGCGGGCGAGCAATGCTCGCCCCTACATTCTCGGCTCTCGTGAACGTATCATTTCCCCACAAAATCCTCTGTCGTTCGTGCGTGCAAATCGTGATGAAATACGCGCCGTTCTGTGCGTAATCGTACTCCGTAAGGCGGTTGATTTTCCGTTTTGGCTTCATCACTTCAACCCGAAATTCTCAAACAGATTGTTGAAATGTGGGTTGTAATAAGGGTCGTAATTGTCGATATACTGTTTATATTTTGCGTAGAAATTCGCCTTCTCACGCTCGTATCGGCGGGCGTTCTCGCTCAAAGTGTCCAGGCCCCGGCTCTTGCTCTCGTAATGGTAGGCCTCGGCGCGGGGCGTGTAGACGTTCAAAAGGCCTTTCTGCCACAACTTCAGGCAGTAGTCCACGTCGTTGTAGGCAACGGCGAACTTTTCCTCGTCCAGACCGCCAAATGCACGGTAGAGTGCGGTTTTCGTCATCAGGCAGGCACCGGTCACGGCCATGTAATCCTGCGTCGTGACCAGGCGGTACATATCGCCGACGGCCGTGCGGGGGTAACTCTTGTGGCTGTGGCCCGCGCTGCCGTTGATGCCCATGAGCACGCCCGCGTGCTGGATCGTGTCGTCGGGGTAGTAGAGCTTTGCGCCCACCGCGCCCACATCGGGCCGCTGGCTGTAACTCAGCAGTTCGCGCAAAAAGTCGGGCGACAAAATCTCGATATCATTGTTCAGCAGCAGCAGGTGCTCACCCTCGGCAAACGTCGCGCCAAAGTTGTTGATAGCCGAGAAATTGAACGGGCCTTTCCCCTCAAACGTCACGACCCAGCAGGTCGGGAACCGGTCATGCAGCGTTTTATAGTAGGCGAATGTCGCCGGGTCAGTGGAGTTGTTCTCGATGACGATGGCCTCAAAATTGTCATACCCGGCGTTTTTGTACAGACTTGTCAGACAGCGGTCCAGGTCGTCGGTGTGGTCCTTGTTGGGAATCAGCACGCTGATTTTCGGGTGGCCGGTCAGCTCGTACTTGACCTGGAACGCGCCGGGTGCATCGGGCACAGCCATGGCGTGCCCCGGCAGGCTGAGACGTTCGAGCTGCGCGTCGATGGCCCGCTCCCCCGCCGCGATGGCGTAGGGCTTGGCCTCCATGCCAGCGGCGGTGGAACCCGCGTGGCCGCGCCAGATGTAGAGCACTTTCTTGATATGCTCGATGCGCTGTGCTTTTTCGGTCAGGCGCAGAATTAAATCGTGGTCCTGTGCGCCGTCAAACTCTTTCGATTCATAGGCCCCGGCGGCATCCAGCAGCGGGCGGCTGAACACGGCCAGATGGGTAATGAAGTTGACCCCGCGCAGGTAGTCCGGCGCAAAGTCGGGCTTGAAGTGGTAGCCGCCCAGCTCCTTCAAATCGGCGGAGAGGACAATTTCATCACTGTACACAAAATCTGCACCGGTGTTTTGGATGGTCTGCACAACCTCGAACAGTGCGTTTAAATACAGTACGTCGTCGTGGTCCAGCAGGGCAATAAAATCGCCGGTGGCCAGCTCGAACCCACGGGTCGTGTTGGCCGCAATGCCGCCGTTCTCAATCGGTTCATAGACGATGATGCCGGGCACGGCCTTGGGCAGGCGGCTTTCCAGCCGCTTGTCGGCGTCGCTGGCGTCCACCAGCACCAATTCCCAGTTTGTGTAGGTCTGCTTGACGACGCTTTGCAGCATCTCGTCAAACAGCTTGGCGGGCGTGTTGTACAGCGGCACGATGATGCTGATCTTCGGCCCCTGCAGGTGCGCGGCGCGCTGGGCCTTCAGCTCCCGGCGCAGCGGAATGTCGGCGCGGTGCCGCCAGTCGTCATGGTGCATCGCCAGCCCGACGCGGAATTTCACGTCGCGCCAGAGCTGCTCGACCCCCTGCTCCCGCAGGGTCTTGACGCTGCGCCCCGCGAGGTCCCGCAGGTGGGCGGGGTTCAAAAGCCGCCGCGCCATGCCGCCGACGCTGTCCTGTACGGCCAGGTCGGCAGGGCGCTCGTTGTTCGGTTTCGTGTTCTCGGACATAGCTTATTCCTCGGTGACTTTGGCCGGCATGGCGTCCTTTTTCTCAAACCTTCGGTACTCGGCGGTAATTTCCTTCGTCGCGCCGATGCGGCGCAGATGGCCGTGGTCGAGCCAGGCTACCTTGTTGCACATACGCTCGATCTGGTCAATGGAGTGGCTGACCAGAATGACCGTCGTGCCGCCGGACAGCAGCTCGGCCATGCGCTTCTCACACTTCTCCTGAAACAGGAAGTCACCGACGGAGAGGATCTCATCGGCAATCAGGATGTCGGGCTTCGTAATCGTTGCCACGGCGAACGCCAGACGCGCGACCATGCCGGAGGAGTAGTTTTTCAGCGGTACGTCGAGAAACTCCTGCAATTCGCTGAATTCGACGATGTCGTCGAACTTTGAGTCAATGTACTTGGGCGTGTAGCCCAGCACGGTGCCGTTTAAATAAATGTTTTCCCGTGCGGTCAGGTCCATGTCAAAGCCTGCGCCCAATTCGATCAGCGGCGCAATCGTACCGTTGACCGTGACCTTGCCAGCGCTGGGCTTGTAGACGCCGGAAATCACTTTCAGCAGCGTAGACTTGCCGCTGCCGTTCAGGCCGATGAGACCGTAGAAATCGCCGGGCATAATATCAAACGATACATCGTCCAGTGCGAAGAACTCGTCAAACCGCACACCGCCGTGCAGCAGCGCGACGAAGTACTCTTTCAGGCTTTCGTGCTTTTCCTTGGAGAGGTTGAAGCGCATCGAGACA
>ERZ857982.2609-NODE-2609-length-13612-cov-4.114627_pt1 | contig 13612 bp, 9 predicted proteins | sample MGYA00519955_ERZ857982 | MGnify/ENA primary metagenome ERZ857982 (study PRJEB31778, sample SAMEA3449416) | human gut metagenome | biome: human gut; feature: human-associated habitat; material: faeces | place: United Kingdom | collected 2010/2012 ... | reverse complement strand
GGGCATGCCCGGCCCCTACGGGGTGCCACAAATGGGTTGCGGACGAGAGGGGCAAGGGAGGGCGGCAGCCCTCCCCCTTTGCCGTGGGCGGGGGTTGCCGTTCCCTGTTCACCGCCTTTTCCACGCCGTTCCAAACCCGATGACGCTTGCGCAAAACGCGGCGGCCAGCGCTTCTATGGGGAAGCCGTCCCCGGTTTGCGGCAGCGCCGCCGGGGCGGCAGCCTTCACGGTCCGTGTGCCAGCCGCCGCGGCTGACGCAGTCACCGCTGCCGCGGCGGTCTCCGGCGGGTCATACCGGTTCACAAACAGCACGCCGTCGGCCTTCGCGGTCTCCCCGCTTCGCACGGCCCAGAGCCCGGCGGCAAGACCGCCGTCCGGGCGGCCCGTCACCCGGACCGTGACCGTGTAGCTGTGCGTATCGTAGGTCGTGTGGGCAGCGCCGCCGCTGCGCTCGGCAACCAGATACCGGTAATCCCCCGGCTCGTCAAAGGCAAAGCCCGTAAAATACACGGTGCCGCCGTTTTTTACGGTCAGGGCACGCTGCACAGGCGCGGGGGCCGCGTCCAGCGGCGTCATTTCCACCGTATAGACGGCGTCCGCCGCCGCGCCGTCGGTGCGGACACTGACGGGGATTGCCGTGCCCGCCCGCGCAGCCGCCACGGGCAGCGGGCAGAGCAGCGCCAGCAGCAGGGCCGCTGCGGGCAGCCAGCACCGCAGGGCCGTTTTGCCAAAGGTCATTGCATTTCATCTCCTTCTTTCAGGGGGCAGAGCCGCCCCAGCACGACGACCCGCCCGTTTGTCTCGCTCCCGGCGCAGGTCGAAAGCGCCACCAGCCGGTCCTGCGCCGTCACACCGATGTCCCGCTGCTGCACGGCCTGCGCCGCCGCATAGTCCAGCAGCGCCCCCACGTCGTCTGGGTAACGCTCCGGCGTGTAAATGGCGGTATCGTAGGCATCGGTCACCACACAGGCGAACAGCTCGATCGTATAGGCGGCGTCGGGCAGACTTATGCTGCCCGCGGGGTGCGCGGTAAAATAGTCTGCCTCCGCAAACCGCGCCACATCGCCGAACATCGCGCTGTTGTCCATGTGGTGGCCGTAAATCACCGTGTACGGGTCGGTCAGGTCGGCAGCGCAGCGGCTGTCGAGAAAAATCGCGCCCGACAGGGAAAAATCACCGTAGACGTCGCGGTTGACGTAGTCCATGTTCGTCGCGCCCTGCACAACGGGGTAGTCGATGCCCGTGCCGTCCACCGTCAGCCAGCCGCAGACATCGGGGTTGACGGTTTGCAGACCGGCCAGCGTCGGGTTGTCGGCAGCCGGTGCGGCGGGCTTATACTGTAAAAGCTCCGCGCCCACAAACGCCCCGCGGCGCAGCGCGGCGTCCTGCCAGAGCGCGAACCCGCCGAAGGCCAGCAGCGCCAGCATCAGCAGCCCGGCCAGCGCACTGACCAGCCGTGTGCCCAGGCGTGCCAGCCGCGCCGCGCGGTCCGGCATCAGTCCTCACGGCGGCGCTTGCGGAAGAACACCAGCCCGCTGCCCGCGGCCAGCGCCAGCATCGCGCCGTAGGGGGCGGCGTCCAGCAGCAGGCCGGTGGGGGCAATCGAGCTGCGGGTATTCGTGACGGTCAGGGCCGTGTCGGCGGCACCCACCGTCTGCGTGGGCAGGGCCCTTTCGGTGCTCAGCGTCTCGCCGTCCAGCGTCCAGGCCGTCGTATACTTCTCAGCGTCCAGGCCGCTCTCGGTGATCGTGTAGGCCGCGCCAGTGGGCAGGCCGGTCACCTTAATCATATCGCCGCCCCGGATCGTCTCCGAGAAGCTGACCTTGCCGTTTGTAAAGGGCTTCACCTCGGCGTTGCTCGTCACGCCCGCCGCGCTTGTGGTTTGGACCGTGACCGACGCCATGCGGCCCGGGTCTGTGTCCGGGTCGGTGATCTCCAGCGTGAAGATAAAGTGGTCGGTGTAGTCGGCCCAGTCGCCCGCCAGCGCCTTGGTCACGGTCAGACCGTGGGTCGTGTAGGTATTGGTGATGAGGTCGCTCTTGGTATTGTCATCGAGCGAGGTCAGCGTAGCGTAGTCAATTTTGAACGTTGCACCGTCCGGGTCGGACGTATTGTCGTTGACAACGCGCACCTTTAGCAGGTAGGTCGCCGTCGTGGCGGTCAGGCCGTGGATGCCGGGGTCGCGCTCGGTCAGGTGGTAGTAGTAGATGCCGGGGGCCTCGAACTTCGAGGTGTCAAAGCTGACGCTTACATCGCTCTCCTTGTTGGCAATGCCGCTGTCATCCGCCGCAAACGTGGCGATGATGTCGCTGCCGTCCAGCTGATCCACACTGCCGACATAGTTTTTTTCTCCGTCGTCGGGCAGGTCGCTCTCGTCGGCGGCGGTGACGTCAAAGGCAATCGTGCCCGTGATGCCGCCCGCGCCCGTGGCGTTCGTCACGTCGATGGCCTTGCGGAAGGTGATGCTGCCGGTGGTCGTGGTCAGGGTCTCTGCCGCAAACGCCGTGGCGGAGAGCGCACCCGTGAGCAAAGCAGCGGTCAGAACGGCGGAAATCTTGATGATGTTCATAAGTATGTGCTCCTTTCGGGGTGGTGTATGGTTATGTGGGTGGTTTCCGGTAGGTCGGCCCTCATCCGGCCTCGGGCGGCACCTTCCCCCGCGGGGGAAGGCTTGGGGCTGGGTGCCTTCCCCTGCGGGGGAAGGTGGCCGAGGCCCCGCCCGAGGCCGGATGAGGGCCGAGTGTATCTCTGCATCCTTCTTCCCTATAGTCTCTAAATCTCATTCCTCCTCACAACCGCAATGACCCGCCCGGCGATATTTTTTGCCGTCACCGGGCCGTACCGGCGGCTGTCGGGCGCACCCTCGCGGGCGTCGCAGAGGATAAAATACTCGCCGTCGGCCAGGGTCAGGGGGTAGGTCACGTCACTGTCGTAGCGGGGGGTCGTCTCGTAAATGTCCGGCTCGGCCACAAGGCTGCCGTTGATGCGCAGCAGCGCGTTTTCTGTCACCTCCACGGTGTCGCCGCCGCGGGCCGCAACACGCCCCGTGCAGCGCCGGTCATCCTGTGTAAAGACGACCACCTCCCCCGCTGCAAAGCTGCGCGGCAGCCGGTAGTAGAGCAGCAGGTCGCCGGGCTTGAGGTGCGGGTACATCGTGTCGTCCGGCTGGATCGCCAGCCCGAACACGACGCCGAAGAGCACCAGCAGCAGTGCGGCCAGCGCCCCGGCGCGCAGAAAAAACTCCTTCACGTCCGCCAGCGCACGGCGGCGCTGTGTCTCGTTCACGGTACAGCCTCCCTTCGGCGGCGGCAGACCACGGCCAGCGCCGCGCCCGCCGCCAGCAGCCAGACTGCCGGGGCTGCGTCCTGCGCAAGACCCGTGGGCGGCACGCCGTCCTTATTGTTGACGCAGGTCAGCGCCGCGTCGCCGGTCAGGGTCGCGGTATAGCTGCTGCCCAGCGTGACGCTGCTGCCGTCGTCCATTGTCGTTTCATAGTCGGTCAGCGTCTCCTCGGTGACGGTCACGGTCTGGCCGGGCTTCAGATGCCCGATGACAATGCTGCCCTTATGCGGGATCGTGAAGCCGTCCGCGGTCAGCGCCGCGCCGCCATAGGGCTGCACATAGGGGGTATCCGCGGTGACCGCCGCGCCGTCAATGGCCGCCGTAAACGCAAAGCCGCGGCGCGTGTCGCCCATGCCGCCCGTGACCTGCTTGGTCACGGTGACGCGCAGGAACGGCGCGTAGGTGTTGGTGATGACAGCCTCCCCCACGCCGCCGGACGGCACCTGCACCGTCCTTGCCGCCGCCGCGGCGGTGGTCGTGCAGTACCAGCCGGCTAAGTCGGGGTGGTCGGTCTCGGTCACGGTGTAGCTGCCCACGGGCACATCCTCCACCGTTACGCTGTGCAGCCCCTTGAGCGGCACGGTCAGTGCGCCGGGCGCGTCCAGCGTGACGGTGCGGGCCGTGCCGTCGTCATAGACCAGCGTATAGCTGCCGATGGGCAGGCTGCCGACGGTGAAGGTGTTCGTCACGGCCTCGGCCTCATCGCGCAGGGCCGTGTCGTCCACGGCCTTCGTCAGCCGCAGGCTGCCGGTCTGCCGGGCGTAGGTGTTCTCAAAATCGGCGTAGGTCGTGCCGTTTTGCAGCAGCGTTATGTTGGTCAGCGTCGGCGGGTCGCCCGCGGGCTGCAGCGCGTCGCCGTTGACGGCGGCGCGGCTCGCCAAATAGAGCACCGCCGCCGGGGCGGCGTGGGCGGTCTCGGTCACGGTGTAGGTGTAGGGTGTGCCGCTCTCCGACGCCACAGGCAGATCCTGTATTGTATAGCTGCACTGGGCCGGGTCGGTGCCGACGGTCATATCCGCGCCGCTTACGACAGCCACAGCCGTGCCGTCGGAGCGGGTCACGGTGAAGGTCAGCCCCGCGCGCACGGCGGTCAGCTCGTCGGCGGTCAGGCTGCCCGCCAGCGTCTTGCGCAGCGTCAGGTTGGCGTGCCCGGCCACGGGCGGCGCAGGCTCGGTGCTGAACCAGACCTTATCCAGCAGGTTGCCCTCGCGCCGGTCCCCCTTGCCGCTGGACAGCGCCAGGAAGAAGAACCGGCTGACATACTGCCCCGCCCGGACCGTATAGTCGCCGCTGTGGACGCCCCACTGGTCGTTGCCGTCGGTGATCTCGCCGCCGACCATAAAGCTGCGGATGGGGACCTCCTCGCCGTTGTATTGCACGGTCCGGTCCAGCGCCGCGCGCACCAGAAGTCCCCTGTTGTCGTCCTCGCTGGAAACGCCCGCCAGAATGTCGGTGATCTGCGCTGCCACATCCACCGGCGCGATGAGCAGCGCCATCGAGTCCTGCATACCCCTGCCGCGGGCGCGGTGGGCCAGTGACCAGTGCAGCGTGGTGCCGGGCGCGGTCAGCACATCCTGATACAGTGCGCCGTAGGCCTCGCAGTTCAGCTCGGCAAACTGCCGGCCGTCGTAAGCGCCGTCGATGCTGTAGCTGGCCTCGGGGTAGTTCCGCGTGCCGTTATAGCTGCGGTTGGAGCCGTCCGCCAGCTCAATGTACAGGCCGGCGCTTCCGGTTTGCCAGTGCCTGGCCACGCCGGTGGTCTGCCAGACGATGCCCCCTTCCCCCGACGGGTACTGGGTAAAGAAGGTGCCGGTCCCACCGTCCGGGGAATAATACAGCCGTGATGCGGGCGTATTGTTGTTTTTGTTGTGATACGCCTTCAGCCCGGCAATATCCGGCGTTTCAAAGCTGCCGTTCTGCAGCTGGATGCAGTAGGGCACCTGCATGGCCGCGGCGGTGAGTTTTGCGCCGTCGGTGCCGGTGACCTCGACCTTATAGTACAGCCGTTCCGCATCCCTGACACCGGCAATGCAGGCATCCAGCGCAGCGTTCAGCCGGTGCTCGCTGCCCGGCGTGATGTTCCACGCATCACCGGAGCAGAGCTGCTGCGGGACCTCCTCCCAGTTGGTGCCGTCCTTGCTGCGGTACCAGGTGTACACAGCGCCGTCGAGTCTGTCCGTGCTGCCGTTGACCTTCGCTGTAAAGCAGCCGTCGGTCCGAATACTGTCCACCAGCTCTGCGCTTGTGACAACGGCAGTCTGCGCCGCGGTGTCGGGCGCGGCGAGCAGCGTCTCCATCACGAGGGTGCGTGCGGTCTCGGGCGTTGCCGCGGGGGCAGCCGCCGGGGTCGGCTCCGCCTCTATTTCGGATTCCGGGGCAGGCGCTGGGGTCGGCTCCGCCTCTATTTCGGGTTCCGGGGCAGGCGGGTCCGGGTCGGCGGGCGCAATCGCCGCCGCAGACTCCGCCGTGGCGGGCAGTTCATCCGCCGCAAACACAGCGTTGGCCATGCCTGCCGCCATACAGCAGGCCAGCAGCACAGCCAACAGACGTTTTTTCATGTATGGTTCCTCCTTTGCTGGTTTCCCGCGTGGGGCTTGTCTCCCCGCCGGGTCAATTGGGAGTATACCGTCCGCCGCCCGCGGAACACGTCGAGGGCTGCTTTCTGCTAAAAGGTTACAAAAAAGACGCACTACGGAAGTTTTTCCGTAGTGCGTCTTTTCTGTATTCACTTCTGCCCTGCAGGGGCCGGGCATGCCCGGCCCTGCACCTTTCCGCAAGCGCCCGCCTATGGGACACCTGCGGGCCGGGCATGCCCGGCCCCTACTGTCTCTGCAATGGGGAAATGCGTTGCTGCGGCAGGTTGGCAGGCGGCCACTGGTCGTCCCTACCGTCCTTGGGGCCGTTTACACCACCGTCACCAGCGTCTCACAGTCGCCGGTCACGGCGTACTTGCCGCTGCCCGCGGGGATAAAATAGCTTTCGCCTTTTTTGACCTTCACGGTCTCGCCGCCGCAGGTCAGCGTGCCCGCGCCGTCGGTGATGAGCAGCGAGACAAAACTCTTTTCGTCAGCCGCACCGTCAAACGCGCCTTTTTTCGCGTCCACCGTGAAATACTCGCACTGCGCGAGATGGCTGCCGAAATCGTGCTTTTGCGGCGGCGTGCGGCGGGTCACATCCAGCGCCTTTTCAATGTGCAGGGCGCGGGGCTTGCCGTCCGCACCGACGCGCCCGTAGTCGTAGACGCGGTAGGTCACGTTGGAGTTCTGCTGCACCTCGGCCACGACGATGCCCTGGCAGATGGCGTGCAGCGTGCCGGACGGGATAAAAAAGCAATCCCCTTTATGCACCGGTACGGCGTTCAGGACCTCGGTCAGGGTGTTATTTTTGATGCGCTCCGCAAACTCCTCTTTGGAGATTTCGTGGTCAAAGCCGTAGTAGAGATACGCCCCCGGCACGCAGTCCAACACATACCACATCTCGGTTTTGCCGTACTGGTGTTCGTTTTTCAGCGCGTAGTCGTTGGACGGGTGTACCTGAATGGACAGGTTGTTGCTGGCGTCGATGAACTTTGTCAGGATCGGGAACTGCTCAAATTTTGCGCAGTCCGTGCCCAGGGCTTCGGGGTGTGCGGCCACGTAGTCCGCCAGCGTCGTGCCGTCGGGCAGATAGCTCGGGCCGTCCGGGTGGCAGGACAGCACCCACGCTTCGGCCAGCGGTTCAAGGTCGCTCTTGATGCCGAAATCGGTGCGCAGGCGGCTGCCGCCCCACAGATAATCCTTGCAGCTCGGGGTCAATTTCAGAATTGCCATACCATTCACACTTTCATCATGTCCGCGGCGGCTTTGGCCAGCGCGGCGTTCACGGCATCGGCGGCTGCCTCACTGTCGCCGACGGCGGAAAGATAAACTTTAATTTTCGGCTCGGTGCCGGAGGGGCGGACCATCAGCTTATGCCCGCCGTCCAGATGGTATTCCAGCACGTTGGCGCGGGGCAGGCCGGTGCCGTCGGTGTCGTAGTCCACGACGGACTCCACCTTGTACCCGGCAATGTCCTCCGGGGCGTTGGCGCGCAGCTTCTTCATCAGCTCCTGCATCGTGTGCATGCCGCTCTCGCCCTCAAAGGCAAAGCTGCACAGCGCATTGCGGTAGTAACCGAACTCCCTGTACAACGCCTCGATGGCGTCCAGCAGCGTCTTGCCCTGCTGGGCGTACCAGGCCGCGGCCTCGCAGACCAGCAGCGTCGCGTTGACAGCGTCCTTGTCGCGGACATGGCCGCCGGACAGGTAGCCGTAGCTCTCCTCAAAGCCGAAGATATAGCGTTCGGGACGCCCCTCGGCCTCCAGCTTGCCGATCTGCTCGCCGATGAACTTAAAGCCGGTCAGGGTGCGGCGCAGCTCGACGCCGTATTTTTTTGCCACCGGCGCTGCCATATCGGTAGAGACGATCGTCGTTACCGCCACGGGGTCGGCGGGCATCGTGCCCTGTGCCAGACGGGTGCGGCAGATGTAATCCAGCAAAATGATGCCCATCTCGTTGCCGCTGATGAGCCGGTAGCCGCCCTTGCCGTCGGGCACGGCGGTGCCGCAGCGGTCACAGTCGGGGTCGGTGCCCAGCAGCAGATCGGGGCGGACCTTGTCGCACAGCTCCAAGCCTTTTTGCATAGCTTCGCGAATCTCGGGGTTCGGGTAGGGGCAGGTCGGGAAGTCGCCGTCGGGCTTTTCCTGCTCGGGCACAACGGTCACATGGGTCACGCCGAGCTTGCCCAGCAGCTTTTTCACACATTCCAGACCCGTGCCGTTCAGCGGGGTGTAGACGAGCTTGAGCGCGTCGATGCCCGCGCCGTCGCCGACGCGCTGGTCATAGACAGCCTGCACAAAATCATCGAGGCATTTTTCGTCAATTGTCACAATGCGGCCCGCGGCGGCGGCAGCGTCAAAATCTGCCAGCCGGACATCGTCAAAGCAATCAATTTTTTCGATAGCTGCCAGAATTTTTTCGGCAGCCTCCAGCGTGATCTGGCAGCCGTCCGCGCCGTAGACCTTGTAGCCGTTGTACTTAGCGGGGTTGTGGCTGGCCGTCACGCAGACGCCCGCGCCGCAGCCGAGGTACCGCACCGCCCACGAAAGCGCCGGGGTCGGCTCAAGCCGGGGGTACATGCAGGCGGTAATGCCGTTCGCGGCCAGCACGCGGGCGGTCTCGCGGGCGAACAGCGCACCGTTATGGCGGCTGTCGTGGGCGATGGCTACCTTTTTGGGCAGGCCGGACGCATTGAGGTAGTCCGCCAGCCCCTGCGTCGCCTTGCGCACGGTGTAGAGGTTCATCCGGTTCGTGCCCGCGCCGATCACGCCGCGCAGGCCGCCGGTGCCGAATTCCAGATCGCGGTAAAAGCGGTCCGTGACGGCGTCGCCGTCGCCCGCGATGGAGACGAGCTCGGCTTTGACGGCGTCGTCCAGATCCGGCTGGGCAAGCCAGCGGTTATAGAGGTCGTTTGTATTGTTCATGGAGTTTCTCCTTTATCTTCCCTTGGGTCCTGTGGGCAGCCGCAAGCCGCCCGCCTCTCTATTATCTTGCATTTTTACCGCTTTTGCAAGTACCAAATCTTTGTCGGCACCGCCGGATTTTCCGGTCCAGACTGTCAAAAAATTGCATTCCTGCCTTATTGCGTATGTAGGGGCGACCATTGGTCGCCCGCCAACTTACCGCAGCAACGTATTTTCCGGGAGAGTTTCTTGCAAGGCAAACGGGCACGGGCGAGCAATGCTCGCCCCTACAAGAGTTTTTCGACAGTCTGCACCGGATTTTCCGATCAGCCCTGCCAGACACCTTTTATTGCCTCCGCTTCACTTTCCGCCAGCGCCGGGGCGTCGGAATTGGCAAACAGGCTGCCGTAGCGGTAGAGCCCCGCGCCCTGCACCCCTAAGCGGGCAAGCAAAGCAAGCTGGTCGGCCAGCGCATGGCCGGAAAACCACTCGGAGCCGGCATCGGACCCATCCCCTGCGCCGACGCGGTAGGCCCCCAGCCCGGCGTACAGCTTCACGCCCGCCGCGCGGGGCAGTGCGGCCCACGCGGCGGCCAGCTGCGCAAAGCTGTGCGACGCATCGCCGTTTTTTATATATTCCTGCCCCCAATAAAGCTGGGGCATCAGGTAATCCACAGTCCCCTGCCGCAGCCAGCGGGCCGCGTCGCTGTATTGCAGGGTGTAGTTCTGCTCCGGGTCGCCCGCCGGGGCTGCGCCGAACCGCACGCCGTACCGCCGGGCCGTGGCGTGGCACAGCTCCACCAGCGCGTTCACGTTCTCCCGCCGCCAGTCGTCCCGGGCCAGCGCCGTGCCGCTGGCCGCGTAGTCTGCCGCGTCAAAGGCCGGGTCGGTGGTGGGGTAAAAATAGTCGTCGAAATGGATGCCGTCCACATCATAGTTGGCGCACAGCTCTCCCACCGCGTCGGCTATGTACTGCCGCACCGCCGTGTTGGCCGGGTCCAGGTAGGCGCCGGTGTCGGTGTATTTGACCCAATCGGGGTGCAGCTTGGCCGGGCTGGCGTCGCAGAGCGCCGGGGTCAGCCCAGCCTGGATGCGGTAGGGGTTGACCCAGGCTTCCAGTGCAAGCCCCCGGTCGTGGGCGGCCTGCACCAGCAGGGCCAGCGGGTCATAGCCGGGGTCCCGCCCCTGCTGCCCGGTGCAAAGGTGGCTGAACGGGTAGTAGCTGCTGGGGTAGAGTGCATCCCCAAAGGGCCGCACCTGCGCCAGCACGACAGTGGCCCCCAGGTTCCGGATATTGTCCAGTATGACCGCTATATCGACAGAAAACGTCTCCGGCGTGGAAAAATCTACCTGCTGCCATTCCAGGTAACTGACCCACACGGCGCGGTAGGGCGCGGCGGCGGTTGGCTCTGCCGTGGCCGTGGGCGCAGGGGTGGCAGCGGGCGCAGTCTCCCCCCGCCGGGGCAGTGCTGCCAGCGGGGCCGCCAGAAAAACAGCTATTATAAATAGATAGAATACAACTCGGCGCATAGGTCGTCCCCCCTCACGGTACAAGCCTATGCGGCGCTGCCCACGGTTATGTACGACATCGCCACAAACAAATTGACATTTTTCGCCGCACGATGTTATACTGTTGTAGTATATAACACAATAAATCCACAAAAGGCGGCAGAATATGACCAGAGAACAGGTCGAAAAGGAAATGGCCCAATACCGCACGATTTTTACGGTCGTGCGCCTGTTGGAGGCTGCGCAGGTCGGCAGTGACAAGACCCTCAGCGACTACTGCAAATGCTACGACTTTTGGCACAAGCACACCCAGTGCCAGAACTGTATCTCGGCGCAGGTCCTGCGCGACCACACCCAGCGCACCAAGCTGGAATACATGGGCAGCCAGGTCTTTCAGGTCACGGCGGTCTACCGTGAGGTGGACGGCCAGCCCTGCGTGATGGAGCTGATCCAGCAGCTGGACAGCGAGACCCTTATCGACCCCGAAAACAGCAACCGCCTGATGGACAGCGTGGCCGGCTACCACTTCAAGCTCTACCACGATGCCCTGACCGGCGGCTACAACCGCCGTTATTTTGAGGATGTGCTCAAGGACAAGACCGACCCTGCCGGTGTGGCCGTGCTGGACCTGGACGACTTCAAGCTCTACAACGATACCTACGGCCACCGCGCGGGCGATATGGCCCTGCGCACCGCCGTGGAGGTCGTGCGCGCCAACATCCGCAAAAGCGACAGCCTGATCCGCTACGGCGGCGACGAATTTCTGCTGGTGCTGCCGGGCATTGAGCGGGGCGCGTTCAACGCGAAATTACAGCGCATCTGCAAGAAAATCCACGCCGCCACCGTGCCGGGGTACAGCTGTCTGCAGCTTTCTGTCAGCATCGGCGGCGTGATGTCCCAGCCGGACGAAACGGTGGAGCACGCCGTTGGCCGCGCCGACAAGCTGATGTACCAGGCCAAGAACCACAAAAACACGGTCGTGACCGAGGACACCGCCGCCCCCAGGGCCAGCACCGCCGCCGGGCGCGAGAACCAGACCCGCCAGAACATCCTGATCGTTGATGATTCCGAGATGAACCGCGCGATTTTGTCGGAGATTCTGGGCAGCGACTACAATATATTGGAGGCCGCCAACGGCGCGGAATGCCTGGCCATGCTGGAGCAGTACGGCACCGGCATTGCGCTGATTCTGCTGGACATCGTCATGCCGGTGATGGACGGCTTTGAAGTGCTGGCTGCCATGAACCGCAACCACTGGATCGAGGATATCCCGGTCATCATGATTTCCAGCGAGGACTCCGACCCGGTCGTGCGTCACGCCTACGAGATGGGCGTCTCGGACTATGTCAGCCGCCCCTTTGACGCGAGCATCGTCTACCGGCGCGTCTTTAACACCATCAAGCTCTACGCCAAGCAGCGGCGGCTCATCTCGCTGGTGACGAGCCAGACCCGCGAGAAAGAGAAGAACACCCAGATGATGGTCTCGATTTTGAGCGAGGTCGTTGAGTTCCGCAACGGCGAGAGCGGCCTGCACGTGCAGCACATCGGCACGCTGACCCAGCGCCTGTTGGAGCGCCTGACCCAGAAAACCGACAAGTACGACCTGCCGCCCGAGAAGCAGGAGTTGATCGTGCTGGCATCGGCGCTGCACGACATCGGCAAAATCGCGATAGACGACAAGATTTTGAACAAGCCCGGCCGCCTGACGCAGGAGGAGTTCAACATCATGAAGACCCACACGGTCATCGGCGCGAATATGCTGGACAAACTGGGCATATACCGCAGCGAAGCACTGGTGCGCACCGCGTATGAAATCTGCCGTTGGCATCACGAGCGTTGGGACGGCCGCGGCTACCCAGACGGCCTGTCCGGGGACCGCATCCCGATTTCGGCGCAGGTCGTCTCGATGGCCGACGTGTACGACGCGCTGGTGAGCAAGCGCGTGTACAAGGCCGCCTACGCCCCCGACACCGCTGTACAGATGATTTTGCACGGCGACTGCGGCACGTTCAATCCCCTGCTGCTGGAATGTCTGGTGGAGATACAGGACGTGCTGAAAGAGGATGTTACCGAGGCAGAATAGCGCCCGCAGAGAATGTAGGGGCGAACAATGTTCGCCCCTACAAATTATGCCGCCCGATTTCTTACAGATTTATTACGCATCAGCGGAACTATGTTGAAAATTGTCTCGTTTTGTGATAAAATACAGTAATATGTGTGTCATTGCATTGTATGCCGCCGCTATCATGCGCGGCATCTGCCACTATATACGAGAGGAATCTTCACCGATATGACGAGCAAACGTGAAAAATTACAGTATGCTTATGTGTTTCTCACCGATTTTGTGACCACGGGCATCAGCGTTGTGCTGGCATGGCTTATCACGGATAACGTGTTCAACAAGCTGCAAGATTACGCAACTTTTGACTGGATCCAGGCGCTTTGCCTGCTGCTGCTGGCCTTTGTGCTGACGTTTTTGTGCTTTGACCAGGATCAGAACATCGTGACCCGCTCCAAGGGCGGCGAAATCATCCTGGCGCTGAAATTCAACGTCGTGCTCGGCGTCGTCAATGCGGCCTGCCTGGTGCTGGCGAAAGCCACGCTGCTGGACTCCCGCTATTTTGCTGTCATGGTCCCCATTGTGAACGTGGTGCTCATGCCCATCACCCATGGGCTGCTGAAGAAGTTCCTGCTGAAATTGCAGCACAGCCGCGGGTCGGAGAGCCTTGTGGGCTTTGTGACGACCTGTGACCGCGCCGAAAAGCTCATCGCCGAGATCCAGGGCGACTGGTCCCGCCGTATCATCGGCGTAGCCCTGCTGGAAGCCACACCCGAGACCGTCGGCACCAGGGTGGCCGGGGTCGAGGTCAAGGCAACGTTTGATGATTTCATGGCCTGGCTGCGGCGCGAGGCGCTGGACGAGGTCTATGTGGACGTGCCAATGGACAGCGGCGAGAGCTTCATCCCCTACCTGGAAGAGATGGAGAGCATGGGCTTGACCGTGCATTTCCGGCTGCCGCTGCTGGACCATATCGAGGCGCGCTGTTGCGACGAGACGAGCTCGGCACGGCTGAGCCGCACGCTGGGCCGTTGCGCGGGGGGCAACATCGTGACGATGGGCACCGTGGAAATGAAGCTGCGGGACCGCGTTGCCAAGCGCGCCATGGACATTGCCGGTGCCATTGTGGGCTGCGCCATCAGCATCCCCATCATTGCGTTGGTGGCCATCCCGCTCAAGCTGGAAAGCCCCGGCCCGCTGATCTTCAAGCAGCGCCGGGTGGGC